>Ga0209004_1000164_pt1 | contig 16555 bp, 7 predicted proteins | sample TexAe_RefH0_M1_FD_187948 | JGI IMG/M metagenome (GOLD analysis project Ga0209004, IMG submission 187948) | Forest soil microbial communities from Davy Crockett National Forest, Groveton, Texas, USA - Texas A ecozone_RefH0_M1 (SPAdes) (version 2) | ecosystem: Environmental > Terrestrial > Soil >... | reverse complement strand
CAAGATGTTTATCTTGACGCAAGTCGGAAATCATGACGCCCTGCATTACGGCAATCTCGTCACGTATCTGCGCCTCAATGGCCTCGTGCCGTCCGGGGGCTGGTTTTGATGGCCCGATAGCACCCTCGTCCCACTAAGCAATTTTGCATCGGCCGGTCCCGAACACGATCATGGCGAAGATCCTTCTTCTAGCTGCCCGGAAGGACCCCGGTTCACCTGCGTTCATTCCGTCCACAGCTCCGCCGCCCTCAACTTGGAACACGGCGAAACCTTCAACGGCGGAACAACAGAACCTGGCGATCGCAACACGCTTCGAGAAGAATGTCCTCGAGTATGGACACATCGAGGACATCGAAGAGCTTCTTTCGTCATCCTTCATCGAGCACAATCCCGTCATGCCCGCTGACCGTGAAGGCTTGAAACAGTTCATTCACAGCATCCCCGCCCATCAGCCTCAGGACATCAAGCCAGGGTGGAAGAATGCGCCGGTGCTGGCATTCGCCAACGATCCTTTCGTCGTAATGATGTGGGAGAAGCGCTACAAAGATGCTTCTGATCCGACGCGAGAATATACGCGCAATCATTTCGAGATTCTGCGGATCGAAGATGGGCGGATTCAGGAAATCTGGAACTAGGTCCACGAGAACGCTCCTCTAAGCCGAAGAACGCTGGCTTGAGGAGAGCGGTTCCCTTAGAGCAAGTTGTGCGGCAGCCCTTCCGTTGTCAGAGGACGACTCGGGTGAAGTACACCCGCGGCTCACTTCCCCTGACCAAATAGAGAGCGCATCGCAGAGAAGATAGCACCGGATAATGAGTCCCTCTGCGCGATGCGCTTCCGATCTTAGCTAGCTACAACTCAACCCTTTCGCTCCATCTTCCCTTGACATCTAGGGTAGCCGGTGCTACGTTTCTTGTTACCCTCGTTGTCTAGGGTACAACTTATGGAGAAAAATGACCTCTAGGGCGGGCTCGATCTCCAAATTCTCAAGACCCTCTCGCAGCTAGGTTCCATGCAAGGCTACGGGATGGTGATGCACATCCGGCGCGTGACCGATGAGCTGCTTATTGTTGGAAGAGGGCTCGCTCTACCCCGCATTGCACCGCATGGAGCAGAACGGCTGGGTGCGTGCCAGTTGGGCGGTTACGGAGTACGGGCGCAAAGCCAAGTGATACGCGCTCACGCGCGCCGGCCGGGATCAACTGGCGAGCCGCGAAAAGAACTGGGCGCAGGTGGTCAAGGGTGTCGATGAGGTGCTGCGCTTTGCATGAGGTGAACAATGGCACTTTTCCGGAAAATTCTTTCGCTAGGTAAGCGTGCGCGCATGGAGCGGGAGATCGACGCCGAACTGCGGGAACACATGGCTATGTGCGTCGACGACAACATGGCCCAGGGGATGAGCCGGGAAGAAGCAGAGCGCGATGCGCGTAAACGCTTCGGGAGCCCCACTGCCATGCGGGAGCGTGTCGCAGAGGAGGACGCTGCGCTCGGGCTCGAGAGCCTCTGGCACGACGTACGCGGGGCCTTGCGCGTCTTCCGCAGAAATCCAGGCTTTTCCATCGTGGTCGTTGCCACGCTCGCGCTCGGCATCGGGGCTAACACCTCCATCTTCGAGATCCTGAACGCGGTGAGACTGCGCACCCTTCCCATCACAAAACCCGGCGAGTTGGTGGAACTCCGCATCGCCGACGGGAATCCGACAGGGATTGGGGTCAAGAACAGTGCGTTCACCGACTTCACCATTCCCATGTGGCAGGAGGTCAAAGAGCATCACGACCCGTTGTCCGGCATTTTTGCCTGGACCACAGGCGGCGCCATTGTGGGACTCCCTGGCCAGACCCGCGCGGTGAATGGTCTAGCGGTCACTGGAGAGTTCTTCAACGTGCTTGGGATCACTCCGTTCAAGGACGTCTGATCGAACCGCAGGATGAGGGTGGATGCCAGGTTACAGGCGCCGTGGTCAGCTACCCATTCTGGAAGTCACAAATGGGCGGTGAACCGATCACCCCGAAAAGCATCATCATTGCCGGAGGGCAACCGTTGCAGGTCCTTGGCGTGACACCACCTTCCTTCTTCGGTATGGTCGTCGGCGACCGCTTCGATGTTGCTTATCCTGTCTGCACGCCTCCCAGTATGCAAGCCGATGAGTTTAGCGTCACGGTGATGGGACGGCTGAAACCTGGCTGGACCCTGAGGCAGGCAACGGAGTATTTTGACGCGCTGAGTCCCAGGCTGTTTCAAAAGACCGCGCCGATGGGTTACAGCGCCGAGGCGCTCAAGACCTGGAAAGCCTTTCGCCTGGCCGCGTATCCAGCCGGCGCCGGGGTCAGCTACCTGCGCGACCAATACAACTCATCGCTTGAGATTCTGCTGGCGATTACCGGGCTGGTGCTGCTGATTGCCTGCGCCAACCTCGCCAACCTGATGCTGGCGCGGGCCAGCGGAAAGAGGCGTGAGGTCGCCGTTCGCAAAGCCCTGGGTGCTTCCCGCAAGCGCCTGCTGCGTCAGATTCTGCTGGAGAGCGCGCTGCTGGCGGCCTGCGGCGCGATCCTGGGCGCGGACATCGCACAAACGCTCAGCCGCGCTCTGGTGAACTCCCTCAATACGAGCCAGGAAACGATCCAACTGACGATCGCACCGGACTGGCGCGTACTCCTGTTTGCCGCCTCAGCCGGTATCGCGACTTCTGTCATCTTCGCAGCGCTTCCGGCTCTGCGCACCACGGGCGAAGATCCGCTTACTTCCCTTAAGTCCGGCACACGCGGGGTGGTCGGTAACCGCGAACAATTCTCTCTGCAGCGCGCGATGGTGATCACCCAGATCGCCGTGTCGATGGTTCTGCTGGTGGGGGCATTGCTCTTTGTGCGAAGTTACCGCAAATTGCTGACCGTGAACCCGGGAATCCGGGAGAACAACATCACTATTGGCTATTTTGGTTTTCCATCCGCGAACGTCAAGATGGACAATCTTGCGCAGCTTGTGGATGCGGTGCGCGCCATTCCAGGAGTAGAAAACGTCGCCGCGACCACGAGAGTTCCTCTCAGCGGCCAGGACTGGCAACATGACGTCGAGGTCGGAGCTGTTGCCGGGTCCAGCAAGTTTACCTACGTCAGCCCAACCTATTTCGCGACCATGGGCATTCCACTACTCGAGGGGCGTAACTTCACCGAACACGACGCGAACGGAAAGCCACTGGTGCTGATCGTCAATCAGGCGTTTGTCCGGAAGTATGTAAGCGGGCCGTCGCCCCTCGGGGTTCAGGTCCGCGTGCGCCCTGAACCGCTCTATCCCGCACGAATCTGTCAGATTGTCGCCGTGATTCCGGATACGAAATATGCAGATCTCCGCGCGGACCCGCCGCCTCAGGCATTTGTGCCCGTTGCTCAGCTTCCGGTCTCGGCACAGAATCAAGGAATGGCGATAGTGATTGCATCACGCGATCCTGTTGCCGCGCAGTCGGCCGTGCAGCGCATGCTGGACGAACAGTATCCCGGCAATCAAATGCAATTCTCCGATTTTCAGCAGGGCATCCTCGACCACCTGGTGGGTGATCGCATGATGGCCAGACTGGCGGGGTTCTTTGGCATTCTGGCAGCTTTGCTGGTCGTCGTCGGACTGCACGGAATTCTCTCGTACTTTGTTGCCCAGCGTCGCGGTGAGATTGGCATTCGTATGGCGCTCGGAGCCAGCCGCGGCCGCCTCGTTGCGATGATGCTACGCGATTCCTGCATCATGCTGGGAATCGGCCTGGTGGCGGGAACGACATTGGCGCTGCTCGCTGGCCGCGGAGCCAGCACGTTGCTCTTCGGTCTGAAATCGTGGGACCCAGTAACTCTTGCTGGCGCTGCCGCGCTGCTGGCACTGGTTACCGTCGTTGCAAGTGTCGTTCCGTCGTTGCGCGCAGCAAACGTGAATCCGGTCGATTCTCTCCGTGCGGAGTAGGCGAGGGCAATTATTACAAATGCCGAAGCGAGAGTCTGATCCACCCCTCGAGGGAGAACAAACGATCCGATGCGCGCATTGCGAACTGAATAAATTCGATTTGCGGCTTTGCCGCTGCTGCAAGAGCGATGCTCGAAGCAAATCGCTCTTGTGGGCTTCCTTCCCCCTTTCTCCTCATGTGAAAAGGGGGATCTTCTTGCGAGATGGCGATCAGTTCTACGGGCAATTGATCGGACCGCCAAGTTTGAGGTGTTCGCTGAAACCGAGAAGGACTTCTTCTGAAGGTTGTGGATGCGTAGCTGACCTTCGAAATGGACAGCCAAGGCAAAGTGGCCGACTTGGTTCTCCATCAGAATGGGCGCGACCAAAAGAGCCCGGGGCCGCGCAGGAGATACCGATGAAACGTACATTATTGTGGACAGGAATTGGCGCCGACTACGGACGGATTTGTGGGTTCACACTCATTCTCGTCACTTTTGCGTGTTTTTCTTCCCACGCGTCTTTAGGACAAGGCGCTATCAACCCAGTTCCCCAGTCGGAACGAAGATCGGATCGTGCATTCGTTGCCACGATTAAATCCAAGATGCCGACGCTACTGGATACCGACTCCGTGCCCGGCGCTGCCGTCGCTTTGATCCGCAACGGTGAAGTTGTATGGACAGAAGGCTTTGGTTGGGCCGATGTGGCTGGGAAAATCCGCGTAACCCCTGAAACGATATTCAACGTTGGTTCGCTCTCAAAAACGCCTACTGCATGGGCAGTGATGCAACTTGTCCAGGAGGGCAAAATCGGCTTGGACCAGCCCATCGACACATATCTCAAGCGCTGGCATCTGCCGCCATCCGCAGTCGATAGCAAGCAAGTTACTGTCCGCCGTCTCCTGAGCCATACCTCAGGTATCTCCAACCACGACTACCACGGCTGGGACCCTGCATCGCCATTGCCTCCAATCGAGGATTCTCTCGCGGGCAAGACTGGCACGGGCAAGGTACAGATTGTGTACCAGCCTGGCTCAGGATTTCATTACTCCGGAGCCAATTTCGTGATTCTGGAACTTCTGCTCGAGGAGCAGTCGGGTCAGCCCTTTGAAGATTACATGCAGTCGCATATCTTCCGGCCGCTCCATATGAATCAAACTCAGTATGGCCTTCCATCTGCCGACAAAAATGTTATGGCCACTCCTTACGACTCACTCGGCAAGCCGCTACCAATTCTTCGCTACAACGAGCTGGCTGCAGCGGGCCTGACCTCCAACGTTCGCGACCTTGCATTATTTGCAGCGGCGGGGTTGTCCGCTGGAAAAGGCAGGGCACAGGGACGCGGAGTGCTGACACCAAGCACTGTTCAACAAATGCAAACAGCAATTCCTGGCACAAAGTGGGCAGACATGGATCCGTTTGGCCCGGATCCGCAATACGGGCTGGGATATACCGTGCGTCCAAGCCAGTTTGCAGGTCACACGGGTGTTGGGCACGGCGGATCAAACAACGGATGGGAAAGCCTCATACAGATCATTCCGGAGACGAACGACGGAATCGTGATCATGACCAACAGTTCGAATGGGAGCGCAGTGATCGCATCTGTTCTGTGTGAGTGGCGCCGATGGGCGGCAAAATCAGGAACATCTACGGTCTGTCCTACGATTGAGGTGCGCATTCCGCTCTTAAGCGCTTACAAAGCGGGGGGCGTCACGAGGGTAACTAGCCTCTATCGCAAGCTCCGCCAGGAGAAGGCCGAGGCTTACGATTTCTCGTCCTCTGAACTGAATAGCATGGGATACCAAGTGATGCGGCTCGGCGACGTCGCGGGCGCGGTCGAGATATTCAAACTGAATGTCGAAGAGTTTCCCCGAGAATGGAACGTCTACGACTCGCTCGGGGAAGCGGAATTGAAGCTCGGCGACAAGTCTGATGCCATTCTCAACTATCGGAAATCGCTCGAACTCAATCCGAAGAACGACAGCGGTCGGGAAGTGCTGCGAAGTCTCGGGGTCTCTTGATCCGAAGCATTCAGAATGAGTTTTCCTGATAAGCGGCCATGTCGGCCGCAGAATTCTGGCTTCTCGCCAAATCGCCAATCCGCTCACTGAGCGCTTTCCGCGAGACGGTCACGGGGATGGGATATCGATTCGTCGCGCCCACCACCGTCATAGAACCGCCCGTCACCGCCGCACCCGAACCGTCCCCCCTACCTGATCATGGTGTAGAGCGAACGTATGTTCGACTTGGTGCATTCCGAGCCGGGCTATCAGGCGCTGATCAAGAGGATGGGTCTGCTGCCGGCGTGGTGATCGGCCTGATTTCCGGATGCCAACGCCATCGTGTATGTCACATTTCCCGAGGGGATCTTGTGGCGTGCAAACCGGGATGGCACAAAACCGGTCCAGTTGACCAGCCCACCAATCAGCAGGCGCCCATGACATCCGCCGGATCGGCGCGGTCCCTGGAGGTTCATTCGAAGGCGAGCTGCTCTCTGGCGAAGTAGTCAGCGGCAACGACTGGCAACCTCTACGCACCGATTCTTGCATCAAACTCGATGTTCGACTCTTGCTGAAAACAACGGACGGTGCACTGATCGTGATGACGTATTGGCAGGCCGAGGTCTCGAGATAACAGCCTGTATCGCGATCAACGATTCGCGAGCGAGGAAAAACCCATGTGTCCGGTGTGTTTAGCAACTGCATTGATGATTACTGGCAGCGTCGCCTCTACGGGCGGACTGGCGGCAATCGTGATCAAGAGATTCGGCGGAAAGAACGCCGGAGAAAGTCAACCCTACTCCAATCCCATCCAAGGAGGATCATCATGGCTAGCAGTACTACAGATGCGAGCAAGGAAAGAGACGGGGAACACGGGAAAGGGCACCTCGCGATGAACACCCCTCCGATCGTGTCGCAGCAGGAGTGGGAGGCTGCGCGGCAGCAGTTGCTGGTGAAAGAGAAAGCCCTGATGCACGCCCGTGACGCGATGGCCGCCGAACGCCGGCGGATGCCGTGGATGGCGGTCGAGAAGAAGTACGAGTTCGACGGACCCAACGGCAAGGTAAGCCTGCTGGATCTGTTCGAGGGGCGCCGCCAGTTGATCGTCTACCGCGCCTTCTTCGAGCCAGGGGTTTTCGGCTGGCCCAGCCACGCTTGCCGTGGCTGCTCGCTGGGCGCAGATCAGGTCTCTCATTTGTCGCATCTGAATGCCCGCGACACTACGCTCGCGTGGGTCTCGCGTGCGCCGCAGGCGGATATCGCGCGCCTGAAAGCGCGCATGGGCTGGGAGATGCCCTGGTACACCATGACCGACGGCTTCGACGTGGACTTTGGCGTGGACCAGTGGCACGGGCACAATGCATTCATCCGCGACGGCGACAAAGTGTACCGCACTTACCTCATCAACAGCCGCGGCGACGAAGCGATGGGGACTACCTGGAGCTACCTCGATATGACGGCGCTCGGCCGCCAAGAGACGTGGGAGGATTCGCCAGAGGGCTACCCGCAGACTCCGCCGTACAAGTGGTGGAACTGGCATGACAACTACGACGCCGAGACCGCGCCTCATCCGCTGTGGATCGATATCATCACCGACCCTGCAGGAGCTGCCATCCGAAGGCGCGAGGCAGAGGCCAAAGCATGTAACTGCGAATGAGCACGCGTGGCAACGAAAGGCCTTTGTAGCGGGGAGAGAACCGCGACTGACTTCATGAAAGATGAATCGTGAGCGCCTGACATCGTCGATCACGCGATGTCAGGCGGATTTGGATGAGCTCCGGCGGATTTTGCTTGGGGCCGCCTGAGCGAATAACCGTCAACATGGACAGTTGTCGATTAGACAGCAACTGCCGAAGACATACATCGATCTGGATAGGATTCTGCCCATCACGGATTCAGTGTGTTATACGAAACCAGAAATCTCTATACTGGCCGCCAGGGATAAAGTGGAGATGACGCGAAGTCTGTTTAGACGGATTGTGTTTGAAGGGCTTGGGCCTACACGCAGACGGCCTTTCTATTTTTGTTTGTTCCTGATGTTGCTCACTGTACTAAGCGGTGTTTGCGGGCTCTCCCAAACGCTGGTGATCAAGCACCCGCCCTCAGCTGGACACAAAACCGGGTTCATCCGCTAAGAGTTAATCTTCTCCTGCTTGCGGTGGTATCGAAGTTCTCTCCTTTGCCAACTCCACAATTCTTTTGCCAATTCGACACCAGTGGTCGCTGCTGCTTTTACACTCCCCATGAATGCTCGTACGGAGATGGTCGGAGTCCCTGGATCTGAGTTTACAAATCCGTGGATCTCGTCGTTGCGCGCGCTTCGCCAGCTGTCGACTAGCGCAACAAGGTCGGAGCATTGGAACCTCGGGGTTTCTCCTTTGTGAGGCGGTCCCAGGTTTTTGTTATTCGGCTAGGCTAGTCCGCGTGTTCACCTTGCAATTCCGGTCCGTCCCTTTGATATACGACAGCAGTCGATCGGCGAGGATGCGCTCGCAGATGGTGACAGCCTCGATGTAAAAGCCGCTCCTCATTGCCCGCTGAAATGCGAGACCATGCAGCCCCGGAGGGAAACGCCCTTTGCTACATTCTTGACCATGCCTAAGACTGGCCAAGTAGCAAGCCTTTGTTGCGAAGTTTTCTGAAGGGCAAATCAATCCTACTCTTTCTCTCCAACGACGTAGCCCGACGTCATCATCTGCTCCCCTACCCTTCCACACTTCTCCGCTCCGATCCTCCTCGGACGGTGGCATTCGTGTGCCCACCTATCGAAAGAAAATTAATGCAACCTTATATATGCTCTTTTCTCGTCCCTCAGGTCTCCAGCCTCCCGGTGCGGAAAGCAGCATCGTTGGTGCGGCAACTCAACAAGTGCAATTTTGGGGGAGCAATCAGGGATGAGATCAATGCGCTACGCCGGTGCGCGAGTGACCATGAAATCGTTCGAAAGTTTGCGATCAAGAATTTAGACTCCCGTTGGAAAACGGCAAGATCTTGTCAAGGATTTCGAATGTGTAAACGATCATCGCAATAATTCAAGACGATTTCTCTTGCATTCACATTTTGGTTGTGTCTAAACTCTCCTCCATCCTTCCGGCATTCTCATAAACTTCAATTCACTCCCGGGCACCTCAAATAGATCGAGAACTTGAGCGGGTGGACTTGCCCCGACTCGTACGCGTCGCTTGTGAGCGATGGAGGATTGTGCAATGTTCCACATTACCTGCCTTGTCAGATCGTTCAGGAGCACTGCGCTCCTGTCGCTCGCCACGTTCGTTTTTCTGCTTTCTTCTTCTCTCGCGGGAGCTCAGAGCACGGTTTCGCCTACCTCGTTGTCGTTTGGCACTGTGGTAGTCGGCGCGACCAGCGTGGCAAAGACGGTAACGCTGAAGAACACTCAAACGAGCAGCCTTACGATTGACTCGACCGCGACATCCGGTTCACCTTTTGCCGTGGCTGCATCGCCGACAACAACATGCGGCGGCACGCTGGCTGCGGGCGCAAGTTGCAAAATCGGCGTCACCTTCTCTCCGACGGCTGTTGCCTCCGGTCAAAAAGGCAGTTTGACTATCGCTACCAGTGCCACCAATGGCCCTCTGACAGTAGCGCTGAGTGGTACTGGAGAAGTCCAAACGACGATGAAGCCGGCTAGCGCTTCCTTTGGCTCCGTAGCCGTCGGCACGATAAGCTCCACAACGCCGTTTACGCTAACCAACAACCAGGCGAGCGTGCTAACCATTAATTCTGGCCTCTTCTCCGGTCCCTTTGCGCTCGACACCAGTTCGAATACCACCTGCCCAATTGCTAACGGCACCGTCAACGGAATACTTGCAGGAGGTGCGAGTTGCGTCATTGGGGTAACCTTTGACCCAATCACTTCGGGAGCCGCAACAGGTTCTTTGACCGTGGAAGATAACTCCACAGAAGGCGGCGTCACATCAACTCTCACGGGGACGGGAATCTCCCCCGTCACGCTTTCAGCGACGACAGTGAGCTTTGGTTCTCAGGCAATAGGGGAAACAAGCGCTATTAAAAGCGTCACCGTAACGAATAAGCAGTCAACGGCCTACCCGCTTAACTTCACTTCGCTCAACATCACGGGAGACACTCAGTTCGCGCTCGATCCATCGAGCACCTGCTCGACAACCGGTTCATTAGCTGGTGGCGGGGCCAAATGCGTTCTGGCGTTCACTTTTACGCCGACAGCGACGAATGCGCAGCCCAGTGGCACGCTGACGATCATTGACAATGCCGGAAACAGTCCACAAACGATCACATTGAACGGCACAGGGGTTGCGCAAACCACGCTCACTCCTGCCACTTCAAATTTTGGTTCAATCGCCGCCGGCACCACGAGTGCTACCAAGTCGTTCAAGCTGACAAATAACCAAACCGGCGCATTGACGATAAGGTCGGTTGCCTTCTCAGGTCCCTTCGCGCTAGACACGAGTGCGACCAGTCCCACGACGTGCTCGATGTCAGGAGGCATGATCAGCGGAACGCTCGCCAGCGGCGCGAGCTGCGTGATTGGTGTCACCTTTGACCCCACACAGGTAGGAGCGGCAACGGGCTCAGTCACCGTCGAAGATAATGCGCCTGAGGGACCCGTCTCCTCGATCCTCTCTGGAACCGGAACCGCCCCGGTCACGCTCTCGTTGAGCACGGACAACTTTGGCAACCAGGCGGTCGGCTCAACCGGCGGAACGAAGAACATCACACTTACGAACAGGGCAAATACTGCTCTTTATATCGATTCGGTAGTTGCGAGCGCCGGATTTGTCGTGACCGACCCGACCTGCACGATTCCAGGTTCTCTGGCCGGAGGTGCTAATTGCACCATTGGCGTGGCCTTCGATCCCACCTCTCCGGGAGCACAGACCGGCACGCTGACGATCACCGACGGTGCCGTTACCAGCCCGCAAATGGTGACTTTGACCGGGACAGGGACCGAGCCCCCTGTGTTGTCGACGACATCGGTGAGCTTCGGTAACGTGGCGCTCAATCCCAATCCAGTTCCAACCGCCACCGTGACGTACACCAACTACCTGGGAGGGGCGCTCACCATCCGATCTGAGACTCTGACGTCAACCGCATTTGCGATATCGCCTCAAACAACGTGTCCTACCGCTGCAGGCAGCACACTGGCATCGCAAGCAAGTTGCAACTTTGTCTTTACCTTCAGCCCCACTTCGTCAGGACCGCAAACCGCCACATTTACCATCACCACCAACGCCAGTAACAGCCCACAGGGGGTAACGCTGAGCGGAACTGGCACACAAAACACCTACTCCATCGGTGGAAGTGTGGCGTGGCCCGCAAGCGGTGTTACCGGCGTGGTCACACTGGGAACGAATGGCCAATCCGTCGGTGTGACTTATCCGAATACGTCCTTCACCTTCCCGACCAATCTGGCCACAGGCACGGCATACAACATTACCGTGACCGGGCAGCCCGTCGGCGGTACCTGCGCGGTGACGAACGACGCCAGCGGGACCGTCGGCACCAGCAACATCACCAACGTCGCGGTAAGTTGCACCCAGACGCTGAGCATCACCACAGGCACGACACTGCCAGCCGGCACCGCCGGAGTGGCGTATTCGCAGGCGCTCGCAGCGACTGGCGGTTCGGGCACCGGCTACACGTGGACTGTAACATCGGGCGGCAGCAGCCTGAGCGCTGCCGGATTGAGCCTGTCCAGCGGCGGAGTTGTGTCAGGCGCGACGCCGATCGCAGGAACCGCCAACTTCACTGCGAAGGTGACGGACTCGGTTGGGAACACGGCCAGCCAGTCCTTCTCCGTGACCATCAATACCCCAACAACCATATCTCCCACCTCCATCAACTTTGGTAACGTAGCGGTAAACCAGGCGAGCTCTGTTCAAAACGTTACCCTCACAAACAATCAGACCGTCGCCCTTAATATCGGTTCGATTGCCGTTTCCAGCACAGGCGGATATGCCTTTGCTTCCACGACGGCTCCATATCCGCAATGCTCCTATTCCGGTTCGTCTTCGCTGGCTGCGGGCGCTACATGCGCCATCGGCCTGGCGCTGACTCCGGGCGCGGTGGGCCCGGTGACGCAGGGCACTCTGACCGTCGTCAGTGGTGCGGCGGGCGCGCAGACTGTAACGCTGAATGGAACGGGTGTCTTGCCCGTTGTCGTTTCGCCGTCGTCACTGACCTTCACCGCGCAGCTTGAGGGGACTACAAGCGCGTCTCAGCCGGTCACAGTCAATAATCAGCAGACCATACCCGTGCTGTTCTCTTCTCCCACAATTGCGGGCGCAAACAGCGGCGATTTTGCAGTGCTGCCCTCGAATACATGCACCGGAACTTTGCCGGGTGGCAAGACCTGTGCGCTGTCGGTGACGTTTACACCCAGCTTGTCAGGAACTGAGACTGCAACCCTGAATATCAACGACAACGCCGCGGGCAGCCCGCAAACAATAACCCTGGCTGGTACCGGGAGCGCTCCTGTCACCGTTACACCGACTTCGATCACCAGCTTCACGGCACCCGTGGGCAGCACCAGCACGTCTCAGACGATCACCATTACGAATAACAATTCAGCAACGCCGCTCAGCATCAGCAGCTTCCAGTTCAACGGTAACTTCAGCCAGGCGACGACGACAACCGGGACAAACTTGTGCGCCCCGCCACCCACTTCGCTGGCCTCCGGAGCCTCCTGCAATCTGCAGGTGCAATTTGGGCCTACGATCGGCGGCCTTCGCACCGGACAGATGGCGATCAATGACAGCGCAGTAACCAGCCCACAGGTGGTCAACCTCTCCGGCACCGGCACATCTCCGCTTACGCTCTCAACCTCGTCGCTGAATTTCACCGCGCAGAAGATCGGCACAAACAGCTCTCCGCAGACCATCACATTTACCAATCACGAATCCGAGTCGGAGACTTTCACCTTAGCCACGTCCGCCAATTTCACGGCTACGACCAACTGCGCCACAGGAACAATTGCCGCCAATTCGTCCTGCATCCTTTCGGTAATCTTCGCACCCGGCAATACAACGCCTTCTGGTCCAGTTAACGGCTCGCTGACGATTGCGAACTCGGCGCCCGGTGGATTGCCTCTTACTGTCTCGCTCAACGGTTCCGCTACTACCAGTAATCCAGCGGCCGCCGTGGCCGTGGTTGCACCTGGAGCAGCGGCAGCCGGAACCACAGTCAACGTGGTCATTACCGGAAACGAATATACGAATTTCACGGGATCTTCGGCCGCGCCCAGCACATCTTCGGCCATCAGTTTCTCCGATGCGAACGGTGGTGCTATTGCGTCCCAAATAACTGTGCAGAGCTTCACGGCTGTCTCAGCGAATCAGATTAACGCCACCCTCGTCATCGCCGGAGGCGCCAACGCAGTCTACGGCGCAACAAATATTACAGTCGCCTCCCCGCTTTCGGGCGGGGGCACGGAGACCGCGCAGCTCAATTCGGCCTTCATCATCGCCGACCCATCGAATGCGCACAGCATCGTCTCAGTCACGCCGGCCCTCGGCACCCAGGGTCAGACATTAAACGTCGCATTGACGGCCATAGGCACGAATTTCGTGCCAGGCGTAACCTACGCCAATTTCGGCGACGGCGTCACAATTAACTACCTCACGGTTACCGACGCGACCGATGCGCAGGCGAACATCACCATCAGCAACACCACGCCTGTGGGTTATCGCACTATCACGCTGGTGACAGGCGGTGAGTTTGCCACATCCAGTTCTCAAGCATTCCAGATCGGCCCCAACAACGCTTCGCTGGTCAGTATCTCTCCCAATACTTCCGGACAGGGAACGAGCTTGCCGGTCACGATCGTAGGCCTCAACACACATTGGCTGCAGAATGCGACCCAGTTCTCGTTTACAGGCGGAATCATCGTAGGCAATGTTCAGGTGAACAGCCCAATCAACGCCACGGTGCAGCTGGCTGTGCCGGCGAATGCGGTTCCGGGCCTGCAAAATGTAACGGCCTCGACCGGCGGCGAAATTGCTACGCTTGCCAACGCCTTCTCGGTGATTAGCACGTCGCCGTATCTCATTTCGGTGAACCCGAGTTCCGCTCAGCAGGGCCAGCAGAACGTAAACGTCGAGATACAGGGCGCCAACACGAATTTCAGTATGGCTTCGCCAGCCAACGTTATTGCGGATTTGACGGGCGAAATCACGGTGAATTCGGTCACCGTGAACTCACCCACCGATGTCGTGGTCAACATCTCCGTAAGCCAGGTGGCCAACGTCGGCGCGATTACAGCACGACTGACGAGCATCGATGCATCGGGCAATGCGACTATCTTCCCGTTCACGTTTAATGTCACAGCTTCGGCTGCATCCATTGTCAGTGTCACGCCAAACAACGTGCCGCAAGGTGGCCAGGTAACGCTTGCGGTCACGGGTGCGAACACCAATTGGAACCCGAGCACGACAACCGCCGGATTCTATCCGCAGCCAGCTGCAACACCGATTGTCAATGAAATCACCGTTACCAACGCCACCGACGCTACGCTGAACGTCACTGTTCCCACGAACACGCCTCCAGGGACCTATACGTTCTACATAGCAACGGGCGGCCAGGTGGTCAGCTCCTCGATCACCGTCTACGCCGATACTCCTTCGTTGACGATGAGCCCGGCCAACGGCATGCCCGGCACCAGCTTCACCGCCAACTTCAATGGCCAGTTCACCCAGTTCTCTCAATCAAATACTGTTCCAGTTATTTCGGGCCAGGGTGTAACCCTGTCGAACTTCACGGTGAACAGCCTGGTCAGCGCGTCGGCAACAGTCACGATCTCCGCAAATGCCGCAACCGACCTCGATAATCTTCAGTCCAATACCACCAGTCCCCCGTGCGGCTATGGGCGTTCCGTCACGTTTACGACAGGCGAAGAAATCGTCGCGACCTGCTTTAGCGTCAGCACTACGCCGATCGAACTGGTTGGGATCGATCCATATCACGCACCCCCGAACAACACGCTCAATGTCGCGATCACTGGGTTGAATACGCACTTCTCCGCCAGCGCAACGACTGTTCAATTCGGACCGCAGATCACCGTCAACAGCGTGAACGTGACTGATGCGACGCATCTGACCGCGAACATCACCACCAGCTATCTCGACAACGCCGTCAGCACCCCGTCTCAGCCCGGATGGCAACAGGTCTATGTGAATACCGGTACAGAGCAGTTGCTCGGCGGCTTCGATGTAGATCCTCCGGCCAGTCCGACTTTGCTGAGCGTCAGCCCGTCGAGTGCCGCGCAGGGCTCAACTGTGGATGTTACGATTACCGGTTCCCTGACGAACTGGGTGCAGGGCACCACCGAAGCCATACTCGGCGCCGGTGTTACTGTAGCCGACCTCACAATCACCAGCCCCACCACGGCTACTGCGACCCTCGCCGTCTCCCCAACAGCTCCCGTAGGTCCAAACAGCGTCACCATGATTACCGGCTCGGAAGTAGTGGGTGGCACCGGCTTCAGCGTGACCCCAAGCGCTGCATACATTGCCAGCGTCGCGGAGCCATCGCAGGGATGCAACGCGATTCTTTCGACCTACGTCAACTGCAGTGGTTCCTCGTCCTCCGCAGCTCCGGTGGTTTCGCAACTGCAAACGGTGACCTTGAATGTGACCGGGGTTGGTACGCACTGGTTGCAGGGCGAAACCACGATGAGTTTCGGTACTGGCGTGACGGTGGATCAGCTTACCGTCAACAGTCAGACCACAGCTACAGTGAAAATCACCGTGCTTTCCGATGCCCCGGTTGGCTACGCCACGCTGACCGCCAACACAGACGGCGAAGTTGCGACCTTGCAGCAGGCCATTGATATCGAAGAGGGCTTCCCCACGCTATTGGCAATTTCACCCGGCGGTGGCGAGCAGGGTGCGACCATGACGCTGCAGGTCCTGGGCCGGTTCACGCACTTCCAGGCAGGCGTTACCTCACTGGCCTTCAACCCGACCGGTGTCACAGGAATCACGGTGAACTCTATCAACGTGATTGACAATGACAACCTGACTGCGAACATCACGGTAGAGCCGTGGGCCTACATTGACTACGTGAACCCCTGCAGCCATGTCCTGACTGTCACCACCGGTGAAGAGCAGGTGTCCACCGCCCCCATTCTTGACAATTTCTGCGTCGGGGCTGGTGCTGCACAAATCAATTCCATCTCATCGCTCGCGGGGGCGCAGGGAACTACCGCGACGGCGACCATTACCGGCTCGCTGACAAACTTTATTCAGGGTGTCACTCAAGTCAGTTTCGGCGATCCGAATTTCCAGGTTGGGCAAATCACAGTAAACTCGCCTACTTCGCTCACCGCCTCAGTCGCAATCGCAACCGACGCGACTCCGGGCTACAAGACTGTCACCGTGACCACCTATGGCGAGATCGCAACCCAGCAGTACGCGTTTACGGTCACTCCCAGCCAGCCTACGCTCACGGAGGCAAATCCTTACCAGGCAGAGCAGGGCGCTCAGAACCTGAATGTTGTGCTTACCGGCCAGTACACGCATTTCGACAGCAACACCACAGCCACTTTCGGCGCGGGCATCGTCGTCAATAGCGTGACGCTCAACAGCCCGACTCAGCTGACAGCGAATATCAGCATCGATCCACTTTCCTACGTGGGCTCCCGG
>Ga0209004_1000163_pt1 | contig 16742 bp, 15 predicted proteins | sample TexAe_RefH0_M1_FD_187948 | JGI IMG/M metagenome (GOLD analysis project Ga0209004, IMG submission 187948) | Forest soil microbial communities from Davy Crockett National Forest, Groveton, Texas, USA - Texas A ecozone_RefH0_M1 (SPAdes) (version 2) | ecosystem: Environmental > Terrestrial > Soil >... | reverse complement strand
ACCCCGCCATAAACACCGACAACTCCGACGACGCACCCATGGCGAAATAAAACAGCAGGCCGGCGTCCATATCCACCAGCACCATGTTCCGTCCCATGGGCAGTACGGCAAAGCCCATGAACACCGTGATAACCAGCAGAATCGGCGCCAGAAAATGCACCACAGCGTCCGCACTCGTCGGTACAATGTCTTCCTTCGTCAGTGACTTGATGCCATCCGCGATCGGCTGCAGAATCCCGAATGGCCCCACGCGATTCGGCCCAAGCCTATTCTGGATGCGCCCCACACCTTTGCGCTCAAGCACCGTCGTCAGCGCAAACAGCGCCGGATACAAACCAATAATGCAGACCACGCTCAGAACCACGCCTACCGGCGTTTGCCAGCCACCAGGCAGATAGCCAAGAATCCAATGCTTCAACAAAACAAATATCTGGTCGAGCCTGTCGATCATGCTTTCGGCTCTCCTTCATTCGGCTTCGGCGCGGGTGCAACGGGTTTAACCACAGATGTCGACGCCGCTGATCCAGCAGCAGGCCCAGCGCTCGCTGCCCCGGTCGCCGCAGCTGCAGCAGCCTTCGCCGCAGCAGCTTCAGCAGATGCCTTCGCCTTGGCTTCAGCCTTGGCTTTCTCCTCGGCCAGCCGCGCATCCACCTCCGCGGCCTCCGTTGGATGAATCTGGTGGTAGTACTCGTTCGACTTCGCCAGTTGATGCCGATCGAGCAGCAACCCGCCGAACCGGTCGTCTGTCGCCAGCTCAAATTCGTTATTCATCTTGATTGCTTCGAACGGACAAACTTCAACGCAGATCTGGCAGCTCATGCACACCGAAATATCGATATCGAACTTTAACGGATAAATCTGCGGCTTGCCCACGTAGTCCGGCTTCTTGTCCTTGCTCTTCTCGATATAGATACACTTCGGCGGACACTCTTTCTCGCAGATCTGGCAGGCCACACAGCGCAGCCCCTTCTCCCAGTCGTTCGGATCCGCGGAATTCTTGGTGTCATACACCAGGAATGGAAAATTCCGTGCAGCCTCCGGCAGCGGCACCCGCTCCTCCGGATACTGCACCGTCGTCATCCGTCCTTTCGAGACAAAGCTCCCGGCAAAATTCCGCGCCGTCTCCGCCAGTCCCTTTAGAATTCCTTCACCCAGCAATTGCAACTCCTCGGCAGTGTTCAGCGCAAAGTGAACAGGGGACAGTTTGGAAGATCTTAGACTTCAACTCTCGCATCGATTTTCTTTCAGCACGATCCACATGCGTTTTCTGATCACTGTCCACTTTATCTACCTGTCCACTTCCCCCAACACAATATCCACACTTCCAAAAATCAACACCACATCGGCCACGTTCGCGCCGAGTGCCATATCTTCAAGGACCGTCAGATTGATCAAGCTCGGCGGCCGCACGCGATACCGGTACGGATTCGGCCCGCCGTCGCTGATCAGATAAAACCCAAGCTCGCCCTTCGGCGCTTCAATCCGTCCGTACGTCTCGCCCGCCTTCGGCCTGAAGTTGCGAATCTTCGCCTTCGGATCCATCACTGGTCCGCCCGGCAATTCCTTCAGCGCCTGCTCCAGGATCGAAATCGATTCCCGTATCTCCAGCATGCGAATCATGTAGCGGTCATAGATGTCCCCATGATCCCCAAGCGGCACGCGGAACTTGAATCGGTCGTAGATCCCGTAGTGGTCCACCTTGCGAATGTCGTAGTTCACGCCCGACGCCCGCAGCATCGGCCCGCTGATCCCCGCATTCACCGCCAGTTCCGGCTTCAGCACGCCCACCCCTTGGCAGCGCGCCATCAGGATCTCGTTCGTCATCAGGAAGCGCTCAAACTCATCCACAAACTGCGGCAAGTCCGCGACCACCTTGCGTGCGCCATTCAGCCACGCTTCTGAAGCATCCACCCGGCATCCGCCAAAGCGCATGTAATTGCACATCATGCGCGAGCCCGTCAGGCTCTCAAACAAATCCAGAATCTTCTCACGCTCGCGAAACGCATACATCAGCGGAGTGCCGCTCGCGCCCATCTCCTGCAGCAAAAATCCGATTGTCGAAGCGTGATTCTGAACGCGCGTCAACTCTGCCAATATCACCCGCAGATACTCAGCACGCTCCGGAACTTCCTGCCCCACCAGCTTCTCCACCGCCAGGGCGTACGCCCAGTTATTGGTGAGTGAGCAGATGTAATCCAGCCGGTCGGTGTACGGCATTGACGCCAGGTAGGTCTGGTTCTGTGCAAGCTGCTCGTGATTGCGGTGCAAGTAGCCAAAAACCGGCTTCAGTCGAACCACACGCTCTCCATCCAGCGCCAGGTCCATCCTGAAGACGCCATGCGTCGAAGGATGATGCGGCCCCATGGCCAGTTCGAGCAATTCGCCTTCGCCGTCCGTCTCAATCACTGGCGGCCGATTCCACCCATCAAGCTTTTCTGAACTCGCCAGGCGCGCCGTCATGTTTTCGAGGTAGGTCGAGTTCATGCCTTCGCCTCCTCTGCCGCAGCCTTCGCCTTGTGCTCCTGCGCGCGCTTGAGCACCTCATCATGCGGAGTCGGCTCGTAGTCGAAATCGTCGGGCTCAACATAATCCCGCCGCATCGGAAAATCCTTGAACCCATCCCACATCAAAATCCGCCGCAAGTCCGGATGCCCGTTAAACACAATCCCGAATAAATCGAAGACCTCGCGCTCCTGAAACTCCGCCGACCGCCATACCGGCGTCAACGACGGGAGTTCCGCCTTGTCCGTCCGGTTCACAGTCCGCATTCTCAGCACCACCGGCCCATGCTTCTTCGCCACGGAATAGAGGTGATATACAGCCTCGAGGTATCCCAACTGCACGTGCTTGCGCGTCTCCTCGACCGTCTCCTCCACCAACCGAACCTGGCCCGGCTCTCCGCCTTCCACCGGCTTCTCAACCTGCCGCGTTACTTTAACTTTCTCGGCGATCTCTTTGTCCAGCCAGTCCACTCCGGTCACGTTCGATAGGAAATCAAGCGCCAGTTCCTCGTCATCACGCAGGAACGTCGCGATAGCCGTCGCATGTTCGGCGCCGATCAGCAGAGAATGCTGCGCGCTAGGGCTGCCATTCGGCACTACCGTCACCGACGCCCCCGGAACCGCCGCCAAAATCCCCGCCTTGATCTCTTCAACCGTTTTCACTGTTCCCTGTCCCGATTCAACTGTTCAGCGTCCCCTGATCACTGCGCACTGTTCACCGTTCACTGCGCACTGTTCACTTAATTATGGTGGGCACCGTCCAGACGCCCTTGTTCGACGCCGGCTCCAGATCGTGCTCACCAAACTCAGGCACCGGAAACTCGCCCTGTGCCTCTGCATCCAGGTGCCGTGGTCGGTCCTCTCCGGTCAACGATTGACCGTCAATCTTTTTCTGCAACGTCATCAGGGCCTGGATCAGCGCCTCCGGCCGTGGTGGGCATCCGGGAATGTGCACATCCACCGGAATATAGCGATCAATCCCCTTCAGCACGTTATATCCCTGCTTGAACGGCCCACCCGAAATCGCGCACGCCCCCATCGCAATCACATACCGCGGCTCGGCCATCTGGTTGTAAAGCCGGACCACTTGCGGCGCCATTTTCTTCGTAACGGTCCCCGAGATAATCATCAAGTCCGCCTGCCTTGGTGACGGTCTGAAAACCTCCGACCCGAACCGCGCCATGTCATAGCGCGCCATCGTCGTCGCAATCATCTCGATCGCGCAGCAGGCCAACCCAAACTGCATTGGCCAGACCGAACTTCGCCGCCCCCAGTTATAGAGTTCCTGGATCGTAGTAACGACGATGCCCTGCTTGCCAAGTTCGATCTTCAAATTCTGATCAACAGCCATTGTCGTTTCGCTCCGCAAAACTCCAGTTCAAAGTCTTCAGTTCACAAGTTCTCAGTTAAGAATCTGGGCGCCCCAGAGCCTGCCCTGAGCGAAGTCGAAGGGTCTCCCTTTTGAGACCTGGGGAACTGATCGCTGTTCATGTCCACTGTTGACGTAGACATAAACCGGCTTTATGCCCACGTCAACACACCCTTAGCCCAAGCCCAGGCCAATCCCTCAATCAGCAGCAGCACAAACACCATCATCGACAAACATGCCGCCACACCCAATCCCGTAAACGCCACCGCAAACGGCAGCAAAAACACAGCTTCCACATCAAAAATCAGAAAAATGATTGCGTAAAGGTAGTAGGCCGAATGGAACTGCACCCACGCATCGCCCCTCGACTCCAGTCCGCACTCGTAAATCGCGTTCTTGATCGCGTTTGGTTTTGCCCGCGAAAACACCCTCTGCCACAGCCAGGCAAGCCCCAGCGGAGCCAGCCCGAACCCGAGCGCGGCAACGAACAAAACTGCCAGAGAGAAATAAGGACTTGAGGCCATCTAGTTGTATGTGATCTTACTCATCAACCGTACCAGTTTCGGCCCCAATTTGGCTAAGTGGATGTGCGCTCCATCACCCCGTCCAACAGCGATTTCCGTCCGTTCATCCCACTCTGTGAACCGCTCGCTGCAAACATCAAAAAGCCGGCCGCATTCAAAACGCCAGTTCCTACCTTGTCGCTGTATGTGATTGCCAATCAATACCTATGACACTATCCCCCTGAACGTAGCGCTTTCCCGGCTGTCCTGCTGACCGCATAACGCTCTCCACCTTTCGGTGGTAGACAATCCATCCCCCGCCCCTGTTACCGTTCAACTGTCCCCCGCAGCTTCCTCTCGTTGTCTGCGTCGGAATTCAAGGCATTGATCCGGGAGTCCGTTCCGAGATGTTCAAGTCCTCGCCGCATCGCTGGGCACTTTGCGCACTACTCCTCGCCCTGCCCTTGATGGCCAGCGTCATTGTCCACGCCGCCACCGACCCCGCAAACTCCATCAACCCGGCTCCCCCTCCTGCAGCACCCGACCTGCCCCCCGCCGCCTATACCGCCAACATCCATGTCACCGGCCCCACCACTCAATTCCACGACTCCGTATCCCTCCGTTACAACTACGCCTTCGGCAAGGAATCCCCCTTCCTCCCGTCGAACGCCATGACCGTCAACGGCCAGTTCATCAATCCCCGTACCGTCCTCACCGCCGAGTATTGCGGCCACTGCCATCAGGAGGCTTACCACCAGTGGCGCCAGTCCGTTCACTCCAACAGCTTTCGCCAGCCCTGGTACCTGAAAAACGTCAATATGCTCATCGCCGAAAAGGGTGTCCAGTTCTCGCGCCACTGCGAAGGCTGCCATAACCCCATCGCCCTCTTCTCCGGCGACCTCTCGCAGGGCATGCCCAAAAAGCGCCCTTTCGAGGATGAAGGCGTTACTTGTTCGGTCTGCCACGCCATCCAGTCCACTGACACCACCGGCACCGGCAGCTACGTCATGAACGTCCCCGCCGTCCTCGTCGATGAAAAAGGCGCTCCCGTCACCCGCCCCGTATCCGATTCCGAAATCCTCGGCCACCTCGATCTCCACAAACAGGCCGTGATGCGCCCGCTCCTCAAGACCGCCGAATTTTGCGCCGCCTGCCACAAGGCCACCATCACCCGCTCGCTCGACGACTACAAGTTCCTGCGCGCCTTCACTGTCTACGACGAGTGGCAGGGCGCCAGCTTCACTAAGCAGTCTCCGCTCCCCTTCTACCGCAAAGACGCCGTCTCCACCTGCCAAACCTGCCACATGCCGCGCCAGCCTCTCCCCGCCAACGCACAGGACGCCGGCGCTAAAGACGGTACCCTCGTCTCGCATCGCTGGCTCGGCGGCAACAGTCTCAACGCGGCCTACTACAAATTCGATGAGCAGTCTCAGAAACTCGTCGACTTCCTCAAAAACGGCATCGACGGCAAAGGCGTCCTCAACGTCGACATCTTCGCCCTCGAAAAAGAAACGCCCGCGACCGCTTCACCATCGGATGACAACTCTGCACCGGCCAACACGACTCTAATTGCCCCGCTGGGCAACGTCCCCTTCTCCGTCTCTCCCAACGACACCCTCATAGCCGACGTAGTCATCCAGAACAAGGGCATCGCCCACTCCTACATTCCCGAGCAGCGCGACTTCTACGAGTCGTGGGTCGATTTCACCGTCAAGGACAGCACCGGAAAGGTCCTCAAGGAATCCGGTTTTATCCAGCCCAACGGCGACCTCGATCCCTCCGCACACTCCTTCACCAACCGCCTCGTCAACACCAAAGGCGAACTCAACGATCTTCACCAGATCTGGCACAACCGCGTGCTGGCTTACAACAACACCATCCAGTCCGGCCGTTCGCAGTTAGTCCGCTATCGCTTCCGTCTGCCCAAAGCAATCTCCGGCGCCGTCTCCATCACCGCGACAGTGAAATACCGCCGCTTCGATCAGCACTTTATCGACTTCGCAATAACTCAAACAGGCCTGAAGGAGCCGAAGCCCTATCCCCAGCCCATCGTCGAAGTCGCGTCTGACTCCCGCACATTAAGGATTGGCGACAATTTTCCCGTGCCGCAGGAATCTACCGAACATTCGCCGGCCGCGCAGGCCAATCCAACCTGGATGCGCTGGAACAACTACGGCATCGCCCTCCTCGACGCTCTCCAGTACGACGCCGCCGTCCGAGCCTTCCAGCACGTTGCCGATCTGCGCCCCGACTACGCCGACGCCTACACCAACATGGCGATTGTCGAAATCTCATGGGAACGCTACAACGACGCCAAGCCGCATCTTGCCAAGGCTCTCTCGCTCCTCCCCGGCGATCCTCGCGCCCTCTATTACCGCGCCCTCGTCGAGCGCAACGCCGGCCAGGTCAACGAAGCCATCGCCGACCTCCAGGCCATGCTCGCCAAATATCCGTTAGCCAAAGACGGCCTCCGCGAACTCGGCTTCTCCTACTACCAGGCGCACGATTACCCCAAGGCCCGCGAACAGTACGAAAAGCTCCAGGCCATCGATCCCGACGACCTCGCCGCTCATTACCAACTGGCGATCCTCTACCGCCGCCTCGGCGAAAAACAAAAGGCCGCCGTCGAGTCCGCAAAATTCGCAGACCAGAAAGACGACCCCACCGCCAGCACCTACGCCCTCGAATTCCTGCGTAAACATCCCGAAGTCGCCAGCGAATCCGTAGTGTGGCACACCCACGACCTGACCGGCGACCCCGTCAAGCAGCCCACCAAAATCGAATACAAATACATCCCGGGCGCCGGCTTCTAGCTCAAACACAACGCCGTTCACATCCAGACACTGTATCATCCTGAGCGACCCTGAACGCAGTGAAGGGGAGTCGAAGGATCTGCGGTTGCGGTTTTGACCGCATCTCCACAAATGCGCCGTCTTGAGTGCAAACCAACTATTTCTAATCTACTCAATCGTGTCATCCTGAGCGGAGCAGCTTGGGGCCCCGTGGACCACAGTCCATGGGGTAAGCGCAGCGAGGGATCTGCTTTTCATCGCCAAATGCGGGAACACTACGGCAAGCCCAGAAGCGAGCAATGTCCGGGTTGACGGTTATTAACTCGGAATGGCACTAGAACTATCCTATTTCGTCGAAGGCGAAGCCAAGGATTGCATTTCAAAACAGGCTGATCGGCTTGTCATCGCTTAAATCTCTGTAGGTACTCAGCCAATCATTCCAAGCGTCGTCAAAACTAAACAAGTCCGGAATGATCAGTTTTTCGTCTTCGTCATTTTTGCCCCGCAGGATCAGAAGGCTCCCCTTGCCCGTATTCTTCACTTCAAACGCTGCAATTGAGGAGCGCTCGATCGAATTCCCGGAAAAGATTGCATTGACCGTAACGGAAGACGTGTCTACGGTCACGTTTGTGACGAATGGGCGAGCGATCATAAATATGGCGAAGAGGACCAGCCCTGCCGACATTAGCCAGAGGGGCCAACACAATAGGGCACCAACAATCGCTCCCACTCCGACGCCAAGGTGATACAGCCAATAAATCCGACTGAACCGGTAAACCTTTAACTCCTGGGACGCAAACGAAGATTCGCTCATAGTCTTCAGTCTCCGAGACTCATTTCAGGATTGATGCTTCTGTCGTTTGTGCCTGCAAAAGAGCTTAATGCATTTGAAGACCGTGTTGTGCACGATTCGGACGTTATCCCTACAACAACTCATCTCCAACTTTGAAGCGCGCGTTGGCCAACTGCAGCCTCACACCCCGCTCTTCAAACTTCCCGGATTGTCCCTCACCACCACGCCCTCGCCATGCCCGCCCAGATCCACCATCAACTCCCGCAGCGCCCCTTCGAACAGCGTGTTGTTCGCGATCACACAATCTTTCAATCCCCCGTACACAATCCCGTTCGCCGGACTCCACATCCCTGCATTCCCGTCATCGCGGCCCGCCTGCAGCACATTTCCCGTGAACGAAATCCCCGCGCCGCCCTCTATCACCACCTGCGCAGATTCAGACGCCTCGTGCGCATTGTCCTTCACCATCTTCCCACTGCGCTTGATGAAATTCCCCGTGATGGCCACCTGCACGCACGACCGCGTATTCTTCCTGAGAGCAATCCCCACCGTTCCCGCGCGATCAAAAAAATTCCCGGTGATCTGATATCCATCCCCACCGGCAATCAGGAAATTCTCCTCGCCATTCCACTCCACGCGGTTCGCTGTAAACGTCACTGAAGCATTCTCCTCCCGCGCCGCAAACCCCGCTCGCCCATTGCCTGAAAACCAGTTGTCCAGGAGAAATCCATCCCACCCGTGCAGCGCCATGCCATCTCCGCGGTTCTCCATCATCTCGCAATGCCGCACACTGAAACACCAGACCTTGTTCAGATTCATCCCGCTCCCGCTGAACCGCGCCACCTGGCACGTGTCGATGCGAAACCCATCCTCATGCTTGCCATAACCCGTGCGCTTGGTCGCAATGCCATCTATCCCCTGCCCAAGATTTGCGCCATCCAGCGAAAGCCCCTGCAGCGTAGCTCCCCGCGCCTCCGTCAGGTCCAGCAAGCACGCAGAATCCGTTCCAAGCAATCGCAACACTGTCCCGCCGCCAAATGAATAGTTCCACCCCGCAACCCCCGTGATCGCCACACCCGCGCGCACATGCAGCTCACGCGTCAGATAGACGCCCGGCGGCACCCGCACTGCACCCGTCTTCTCTCCGGCCACGTCGATCGCCTTCTGTAAAGCGGCCGTATCGTCCGTCTTCCCATCCCCCGCCGCTCCAAGTTTTCGTGCATCGATAATTTCGCGCGACGCAGTGTCCTGCGCGCCAGTCGCCTCCGAGTCCAGAAATGCAAAAGCCGCACCCATCAAAGCGGTGCGGCCAAATCCACGCCTACTCAACGATTCAATTCGAATCCCCGACATCGGCCTAATCCCTAATCCCTAATCCCCATTCCCCGAGTCTCACATCGCCCTCATAAAAAGAGCCGTCATCGCCCCATTATCCGCTGTCCCTACCACGCGGACATGGTCGCCCTTCGATGCCTGAAACTTGAACCCGTCTACGGCGCCCATGTATCCCTCGGCCACCGTGTTCTCTGCAATCTTGAATGTCTGCATAGCGCCCGACTTGTCCTGCACCGTGATCGAGCGCTTGCCCTCGAACTTCATCACTGTCCCTTCGGCCGACGTAAACGGACCGGCGCCCAGGTTCTTCAATGCCACCACCGTGCGATCATCGTTATCGCCGAAGTAGAAGACAATTACATAGGTGCCCTTCTTCTTGTTAGCCTCAGGAGCGGTCGCATCGAGCGCGATTTTCTTGTCAATCACAACCCGCGTCTTCCCGCTTGTCATGTCCTTGAACTGACCCTCCGAGCCATTGTCCTGAAATACCATCAACGTCTTAGAAAGGTCATCAGTTCCACTCACTGTGCCCGTCAATGCATGCACAACTTGTTGTGCGTTCGCCGCAACCGTTAACGAACCGAGGCATCCGGCAAATACGCAACTGCACCAAATTGCTTTCAACATGCGACCCTCCATCTTTCAAAGCGAAACCAAAAGAGATGACTCCCGGAAACAACACGTTGCCGTCAAGGCCGCCATTCGACCAGCTCCTGACGAACAGTTCTTCACCCGTGCGTTGGAACAAGTGGCGACCTTCCATCGAGCGGACAGATCCATACTATGGGTCTGCCGTGCTCAGTAGCAGGCTAGGCAAAAAGTATCGACAATCGTCCCCATGAGTGGGGTCAGTATAGATTGCGATTCCCTCACCCGCAATACCATAAGCCTAAGCACTCCATGTTCAATTGGAATCCCCACTTCGCATCATGCCCTTTCGTCACCCGCTTTACGTCGAACAAGCTCCAGCCAGTCACCCTGTCAAGCGAATCGGGGTCCCCGGCAACCGCGGGTACCGGTGCCCCCTGGGGGGGGCGCGTCGCTGGGGTGGTAAGCCGAAGGATCTGCAGTTGCTTCTTTTCCCCAACGCGCCGAAACCAGTGACGTTGCCTGTTCCGGCGAGGCAACAGAAGATCTGCGAAAACAACCAAACGTTGGCCAAACGGCCACGATTTGCCTGTTTTCAAAAATTTGTAGGTGATTTAGAGAGGGGAAAGCATTGCTTAACGAGTAATTTACGGGTAGACGTTCCACCCGGAGCTCAGAAATTCAAATTTGGCTCGGCCTTACAACATTATCGATCGCTTTCCCATATGGCGCGGACCGTGTCCTCATCATCAAGGCCATCGGGAACGGCAGTGCTCGGCCGATTGGCGGAGTACCACCGACGGTGATTGAGCGGAGAAGTTTCTGTCCGGCCGCCCGGCATCTCAAGATAACCATCCGGATCTGTCTTCTTCACCCACTCCCAGGCGTAGCGAAGCCACCGGCTGCGGTATCCCTCACTTTGATTGGCAAACCAGCTGATTTCGTCGTAGCCCCATACCCAGAAGCCGCCTTGTCCCGCTGCGCTGGGTTGCGGGCTCGAGCCGTAGTTATCAAGTTCCGCGAGATACGGCAGATGAGCGCACTCCCAGCCGCTGTACGTTCGCCCGCCCTTGCTGCGGAGAAAGATGCTGTCAAGATATCCGACTTCCAGTACCGCCTCCTGCGGATGGTCCGGAACTTCCTTGATTCTCAAGGGGAAAGCGTGAAAGTCGAGAAGCAACTGACCGTCGCGCACAAGGCCGCCGCTGGGAACGTGAGCATTGCACAGCACCATGCCACGCCGTGCACGTTGTTTCGCGTAGTCGCGCGCCAAGCCAATCACTCGGGCATAGTGGTCGAGATGGGGATCACTATGATTCATGATCTCCATCTGGCCCCAGTGAATTCCCTCAAATCCAAGGTCGATATAGGAGGCCGCCAGGAAATAGAACCAAAGCTGGGTTTCGAGTTGGCTCACATCGGGAACGCCGCCAATTCTGCCCCACGAGCGCGTGCGCCTTTCGGGAGGGTAGAGGATGTCTTCATAACGGAAGTTGCGCTTCTCCACCGGTACACCGAGCGCGATAAAGGCCCAGTCTGGCACGGAAATCTGCTCCACTTGTGGAGTCACAATCTCAAAGATGCATGCTTCGAGAACCCTGTCTTTGTCAGCTGCGAGCGCCTGCGGAACCTGCTCCCTGGCTCGCGCGAAATTGTCGAGAAGCTTGGCCTCGCCGCCCCAAAGGCAGATGCTGCGTGCGATGTATTTTGCACCGACGTTTCCGAGCATGCGGAGATTGTCGTCGAAGTCGCCGCGGCCATTCAGCAGACCCTCCATGCAAATCGCGCGGGAGAGATAGTTACCCAGCGCTTCGCGCGAGATGGTTCCGTTGAAGTTGTAATCATGCCGGTATTGCCGCGGCGAAAGACCAAACGTCGTCTTATCGGCCATCGTGGCCGCGGTTGTAGCAAAAACCGTCTTGAGAAAATAACGCCGACGCATTGAGCCTCCGGAGCAAAACACTCGCTCGCTAATCCGATTGATCACTCTACGGTAAGATCTCTCATCTTGAATGAAGGTACAACGCCGGTTCCGGGACCATTGTGGACAACTCTTCCGTGTCGTTAGCCTATCCAGAAGTCACCGGTGGAGCAACACGTCAAGCAATTGTGTACGGCGGGGTCACTGACGGGCGGACGGTGATCCACTCAAAACCTGAAACAAGTCTATTGTCGGTGCGGATTGGTGCCTTCTGGCAGTATTCGCACGGTGGATGCGAATTTGTGGTAACTGTTGAAGCGCACCTCATTTACGAGTCTCTCAGGTCCGACCTTGTCGGTGACTTCCATGACCAAGTTGTGGACTTCTAAAACCGCCACGCCGCGAACAGGGCAGATGTAGTCCTTTCCGCCAATATTGACCCGCCCGTATTGCACGGCCGTGCCTGAAATCATCACGGGATCATCCTCGGTCAACTCTGCTTCGAGCGTGATGCGGTCCACAGCGCCAGTTTCAGGGTCAAGGTAAAGTTCGCCGTGATATCCGGCCTTGTAACGGAACCTATATGACTGCGGATCGTCTTGGGATTTCTGATAGCAACAGAAATCGACGAGATAATGAGAGTCTGGTCTTGGAACGTTGTAGCGAAAGACTGCAACCAGGGTGCCTGACTCGCTCGTCTGCCAACGACTCCAGACGACGCTTCCATTGAACGAATTGCTGAGGACCGTTTGGAGGACCGGACCGAATTCGCCCTTCGTTGAGAAAGCTACGACACCAGGTGATGCCTCGGCTGGACTATTCCCCGAATCGCTTGAGGCAGAATCCACAATCTCTTTCCCGTTTCGATAGGCAATCTCGCGACGAGATTCATGAATGAAGCGCAGCTCCGCTTTCGGTTTGACGTGTTTTGAGCCTGCCTGCTGCGGAAGATTGTCGAAGGTGTCCGTGGTGCGGATTGCGAGGAAGTCAGGGAGCCGCTGAAGTGTGCTGCCAACGTAATCTATGGCCGAATTCAATATCCGCTGCTGCAAGAACTGGTCGGGAGAGGTACGTGTTGAAAGCTCTGCCGCAGGAGGCGCGCAGAAGATCGAAGAGGCTGCGATAAGCCGAAGCTGCTCGAATGTTTTTGGACCCAGGTTCGTTTTCGCTTCGATTCGAGCGAATGTTTGCGCTGTGAGTTGTTCAGTGAGCTGTACAGACCCCAGCCGATCTGCTGTCTCACCATCCGACTCCTTCGCTGCCTGTTTGGAAGTGAGGAATTGCTCAAGCTGGGCAACCTTAACACGCGTAGCGGCACGAACCTGAATTACGAAAACTGAGAGGACCCACAGCACCAGAAATCTGCGCATGTCAGGAATGCAATCTCACCTGTGAGTAAGTATATCTATCCGGCCCACACAAGCCACACCAATTAGACGCTTGGCCTCTTGTTCGGAGAGTGTGGTGGCAACCCGGACACTACTCGAAAATGGCGTTATGTCCGGATGTGCCCGATGGCGGCCAGGATTATCCCGACAAGGTCCTTCATGAAATGCATCGGAACATTCGCGTGTGGCTCCAGGATGGCTCCGACGATCTGGAGTTGCCAGAGTATGGAAGCTGGCCCCTGAACAATATCCGATTGGCGAACGCACTCAAACCCGCCAAATATGACTTCCACTTCAGCTTCGGCAAGGGCGGTCACGGTCCCGGACAAATGGAATCGCAACTACCCCAGGTGTTGACGTGGCTCTGGCGGGAATACGATCCGGCCAAGACCGACCAGATCTTCGAGATGGAGCCGAGCGAGAGTGCCAAGCCGCTGTTTCGGGTTGCCATCTTCAATCGCTCCGCAGAGTAGGATCGAACCTGAAGAAGATTGCGATAAGTGCCCTGTGAAACATAAATGCCTTAACATCCAACGAATCAATTTGAGAAGTGTGAAGTGGATACTCACCCACTTTAAGAATGGACAGAACAAGTGGGTGCAGAAGGACCGGGATTGCATCGCAGACATCACCAGGCGATCGTCCGGCTCTGAACCGCGGCGCCTCGCTCGCAACTTAGCCCTGCAATTTGTCAAACAAACTTCCCGACCCAAGCTGCGAGATCATGGATTCCAGTGCGGTCTCCTGTGTCTTCGAGAGCGAGAGCTGCGTCGCCACTGTGGCGATATCGGCCTGCATCAAGTTCGTTTGCGCGGTAGAAAGCTGCGCCTGTTCCGTCGTCACCGCCCCTGAGGCTGCCGTAAGCTGCGTCATCGAGTTGTCGATCGTAACGCGCTGCTGCGAAACCGTGTTGAGAGCCGCCGTCAGCGCCTGCGCGTCCTGTGACGCCTGCTCCGTGTTCACATTGCCGCTCGCGTAGTCAGCAACAAGACTGTTCAGCACGCCGAAGACGCTGGTCGCGCCGAGGAATATCTGGTTACCGGGCACGTTGAGCTGGATCTTCTGCCCGTTGGGCGTATCGAGATAATTGATGTCGCTGTCGCCGCTGTAGGTGGTTACGGCCGGAGAAGTTGCTGCTGAAGTCGTGAACGGAATTGTGCCGGTTTGGCCACCCGCAAAAATGTACTGGCCCTGGTAGCTGCTGTTCGCCAGCGACTCAACCTCGCTGAGGATGCCGGAGATCTGTGAGCCGATCGATTGCACGTTGCTTGCATTCAGCGTGCCGTTGTTCGCGCTCGTCGCAAGCGAGATGGCCTGCGTCAGCTGGGACACAACACTGCCCAGCGCCGAATCGGCCACCTGCAATTGACCGGTAACGAGGCTCGTACTCTGCGTGAAGGAGTCGTCGCGCTGAATCTGGTTCAAGAGCAGAACGTTCCGCCCCGCTGAGACCGGGTCGTCTCCCAATGAGCTGAATCGAACGCCGCTCGAGAGTTCATTCGTCAGGTTTTGTTCCGTACCCTGCGTCTGGTCGAGAGCACTCACAAGGTTGGTAACGTAAAAAGGATCAACTCGCATTTCCAAACTCCCTCGCTCACCAGTGCGGAAGACCTGGCAAACTTAACCACCGGCATCAGGCGACTGCAGTCTCCACGCCCATGTTGAGAGCCGACGCCATCACTGTGTTCAGGATCGTGAAAACCTGCGAAGCCGCCTGGTAGCTGCGCTCGAATTGCTGCATCGCCGACGCCTCATCGTTCAGGTTCACGGCCGATAACGAATCCCGCGTGGTTTGCAACTGAGTAACAGACGCGTTCTGCGCCGTATTCTCAATCTGCACCTGGGACACCGTCGACCCAAGCGTAGTGACAAAGTTGGAGTAGAAATCGGGAGGCGTCACGCCGTTTGCAATTGGTGCTTTAAGCAATGCAGCCATCGCGCTCGCATTAGAGCTATCGCCGCTTCCCTGGCCAACTGCCGCCGCAGCAATCTGCGACGGATCGGTCATCACCACGCTCATGTTGGCTGCGCTGCCGGCAACCGTCGTGGGCTCATTGAATATGTACAGCGGATTGGTAGCCGTTCCAGTGGCGCCGGAGAAATCGGCACCTGCGTGGTTAAGCGCGTTGACTTGTGTGGAGATGCCATTAGCAAGCTGGTCGAGCGAGGAGAGGACCCGCGGAATATCCTGATCGCGCACCGTCAGGTATCCACCCAACTGTCCCCCTCCTGAAGCCAAAGACGAAGTAACGTTGGAAGTGCCTATGAAAAAGTTGGTATCACCATTGAGCGTGCCTGTGGTAAGCGAGTAGCTCGTGCCCTCGGAAACAAGCGGCTCGCCGGAGGCCGTGGTCAGGGAGATGCCGTTGTTCTCTGTCGTGATTTGGTTGACGCCGATGAGCTGGGAGAGTTGGCTCAGGTCCTGCTGTCGCTGATCCTCGAGCGTGCCTGCATCTGTATTCGGCGAGGAAGACTGAATCTGCAGGTTAAGCTCCGCGATCGCGGAGGTAAACGAATTCACCTGGCTGGTAACGCTTGCGGCCTCCTGGTCCAGCGAGGTGCGCTGCGCATTCAGGCTTGCGGCGGCGTTGGATACATCGCCCGCCAGCGTGTTTGCTGTCGACAGCACTTGCTCCCGCAATGAGTTGTCGGTAGGATTCGCTTCAAGTGAGGAGAAGGATGAAAAGAAACTGGTGATGTCGCTCCCAATGTCCCCCGCAGTAGAACTCGACGACCCGGAGTCCGGCGGGAATAGCGCCTGCAGCGAGTCGAGCGCCGCAAGTCGTGTCGTGGAGGCAGAAGCTGCCTGTTGCTGCTGCTGGAGCCGTTCTTCCAACACGCGGTCGCGCACCGAGGTGGCCCCTGTTTCTGAAACCCCTGTGCCGTAACTGATTCCATTGATCTGGACTGGCGTGTTCTCCTGCCAATTGGGAACCTGCTGCGTGTACCCCGGAGTGTTGGCGTTGGCCACGTTGTTGGCCACAATGTTCAGAGCGGATTGGTCTGCACCAAGTGCGCCCGAGATAAGATTGAACGCGGAGTTAATGGTCGCCATTGTCGCTCCCTGCCGCACGATTACAGCCATCTCGCTCTGGGCCGTAATCGAGTTGAACTGCACGCATTTCGCGGAGGCGACGCATCACGTTCAGGTTGGCCCTCGTTGCCTCGAGAACGCGCATGAAGATGGCCATATCCTTCCATGCTTCCCGACATTCGGGGTCAAGTCGATCCTTCACGTCGACGCTCTCTGAGTCGACTGCGCGAACCAGCGATGCACAGGAAAGCGCCATCTCTTCAAGTCGATCGGCATCGAGATTTCCCAGCGCATGCGAGGCCTCGACGAGTATGTTCTTCAACTCAGGCTGTCTAAAGCAAAGTACCGTCATCGTCGTAGTTACGCCTTTTCCTGGTTACTGAACTCATCGTCTGGTCACTGCACTCATCGCGAGGAATTATTACGTGTCTGCATATCGCGTTGAACCGATCAGCCTTCCCCGATCGTCCCCCGCATTGTCGGGTCAATTGCCTGAGCCAATCCCACCCGCGAGCATC
>Ga0209004_1000162_pt1 | contig 16887 bp, 13 predicted proteins | sample TexAe_RefH0_M1_FD_187948 | JGI IMG/M metagenome (GOLD analysis project Ga0209004, IMG submission 187948) | Forest soil microbial communities from Davy Crockett National Forest, Groveton, Texas, USA - Texas A ecozone_RefH0_M1 (SPAdes) (version 2) | ecosystem: Environmental > Terrestrial > Soil >... | reverse complement strand
GGGGAGATCGCTGGGGCCCTTGGCGACGGCCCAGCTTTTGAGCACGCCGTTCCAGGCGAGACGGAAGTCGTAGTGGAGTCGCGTGGCTGCGTGCTTCTGAACGACGAAAGGAAGAGCGCCATTGCGTGACGCTTTCTGAATGACATTCTTTTTTCCGCGGGGCTCAGCGGTGACGTTGAAGTCCCGCATCTCGCGATAGCGTGCTAACTGGTCTTCCAGTGCCTTGGCTGGATCCTTTTGGCGAGTGGCGGTCTTTGCCATACTTTATGCGGCCTTATGCGAGCGTTTACCGGATTTCACCAGTGTAGGCCCTTTCTTCGGGGATCGCGGCGATGAACGTGTGCGAGGGCGGTCTTCTTTTTGGTTGGACTCGTTTACGCTGCGCTTGAGAGCATCCATGAGATTAATAACCTTGGAGCGTGGTTTTCCCTCGGCGACTGGCAGAGGCGTCTCGGTGCGCTTGGCTTCGACAAGTTCGCGCAGTGCTGCTTCGTAGTCGTCTTTGAAGTCTTCGAGGCGGAAGGGTGCGGAGTGCGCGCGGATCAGGTCGTTGGCGAGAGCCAGCTGTTTTTTGTCGATGGCGTGTTTCTCGATACCGCCGAAGTAGGTCCTGGCGTCGCGGAGTTCTTCGGCATAGCGCAGGGTGTAGGCCATTAGGCCGCGTGCGTTCTTGCCGGGCGCAGGTGCGATGGCGATCAAGTGCTCGCGGCCACCGAAGGCGACTTCACCAATGGCAACCTTGCCGGCCTCTCCCATCGCCTCGCGAATTACGGTGTAGGCTTCCAGGGATCCCTTGGGATCGGGAACGACGAAGTACGGCTTCTCGAAGAGGCTTGGGGGAAGATCGTTCAGATCGACAAACTGCGCGACGTCGATGGAGTTCTGCGTGTCGAGGCGGAGCTTCTTCACCTCTTCCGGCTCAACGATCACGTATTTGCCTTTGCTGTATTCGTAGCCCTTGACGATTTCGGAGTTGTCGACGGGCTCGTCGCCGTTGATCACGTTGAGGTGGCGGACGCGCTGACGGGTTTTGCGGTCGATCTGATGGAACGCGATTTCGGACATGGAATTTGTAGCCGGGAATAACTGAATGCCGAAAGAGACCAGCGAAATTCGCAGTTGCCCGGACCAGAATGGACGACCAGCCATTGCTCTCTCCTGTGTACGCAAGCCGGTAACGTTCAGCATTGTATCCGGTTGTTGCGCGCCCTCGGTCGTTCGATGTGATGGCGGAGAGACAAGTTGTCCGGGGATTGGATGCAGAAGGACGAAGGCGAAAATAGCGATGCTCAAGCAGCGGGCTTGCCGGGCGCGGCATCACACGGCGCATGATTCGAAAACTCAAATCCGGAGAATTTCGTTTGTACTCCCGCAAGAAGGACGCCTCAACCGGCAAGCGCCGCAACCTTGGCACATTTGCAACCCTGGAAAAGGCCAAGCAACACGAGCGCGAGGTTCAGTATTTCAAAAAACATTGAGGACGAACGTCCGTTGAAACAGGTGGAGAACTGCAACTGACATAGTGTGCCGGGCATCGTAAGTTAAATATGGCGGACCAGGGAACAATTCCTCTCAGAGATTTTGGCAAGACCGGGGTGAAGGTTTCGGCGCTCGGCATGGGCGGTCATCACTTTGGCGAGGCCAAGGATGAAGACACCGTTGTCGAGATCATCCATCGTTCTGTCGATGGCGGGATCACGTTTTTTGACTGCTGCTGGGAGTACAACCGGGGCAAGTCAGAAGACTGGCTGGGCAAAGGGTTGAAGGGCCTGCGCGACCGGGCCTTCCTGATGACGAAAGTATGCACGCATGGGCGCGATGCATCGCTCGCAATGCAGATGCTGGAGCAGAGTCTGCGTCGATTGCAGACTGATCATCTGGATCTTTGGCAGGTCCATGGCGTGGGCTTTTGGAATGATCCGGAACTTTTTATCCGGCCGAACGGCGCCGCCGAGGCACTGGAGCGTGCGAAGAAGGAAGGCAAGGTGCGGTTCGTCGGATTCACGGGGCACAAGGATCCGGACGTTCATCTGGCCATGCTGAATACGGGCTTTCCGTTCGACTCGGTGCAGATGCCCCTGAATCCATTCGACGCGAACTTTCATAGTTTTGAGCAGAAGGTGTTGCCGGTTCTGAACCAGAAGGGGATTGCGCCGCTCGGGATGAAGCCGATTTGCGGACACGGGGAGCCAGTGCAGAAGGGCGTCTTCTCTGCGCAGGAGTTGCTGAGCTATGCTATGTCGCTGCCCGTGGCGACAACGATTTCAGGCGTTTCGGAAATCAGCATTCTTGAGCAGAACCTGAAGATCGCGCAAGGATTCACGCCGTTGAGCGGAGTAGAGATGCAGGCGCTGCGGGAACGGGCCAAGCCGTATGCGGGCGACGGGCGCTTCGAGTTGTACAAGGCATCGTTGAAGTTCGATAACCCCGAAGCGCGGATGGCGCACGATTTTCCGCTGGACATGCGACAGATCGAGGTCAAGCAGATGGTTGCTGAGACCGAAAATTCCGGGCGGCCTTTTCCGTCGGTTTAATGGCAGGACCTGGCCGTTCAGCGACCAGTTCGCAATCAATTAAAAAGTGGGATAGAGAATGTCGAGTTCGAATCAGGAATCAATTCAGCGGAAAGATGAGCCGTCTAAGCGTGAGGGCCGTTCGGAGACACAGACTCCAAGTGGAAACGTGGAGCCTAGAGACTCCTCCCGTCGCCGATTCATTCAGGGAGCGGCGATTGCAGGCGCGGCGTCAGTGGCGGCCTATTCGCCTGTGGCGCCCGCGCTCGCGCAATCATCGCAAGGCAGAGAAGCTTCCGCGGAGAGCATGCCGATGCAGGACAAAACCGCGAATCCGATTATTCCGAATTTCAAGGGACGCTATGGGAACAGCGATGTTCCCGCGTTTCAGGTGCCGAAGCGGCCGATGGGAAAGACCGGACTGCAAGTGTCGATCCTGGGGGTGGGCGGATATCATCTTGGGACGATTGCGCAGCAAGGCGAAGCTTCGGACCTGGTGGCGAAGGCGCTCGATCATGGCATCAATTTCTTCGATAACGCATGGGAGTACCACAAGGGTTTGAGTGAAGAGCTTTTGGGCACGGCCTTGAAAGGTAAACGTGACCAGGCGATTGTGATGACGAAGGTGTGCACGCACGGACGCAAGAAGGACGTAGCGATGCGCATGCTGGAGGAGTCGCTGACGCGCCTGCAGACCGATCATCTGGATGTGTGGCAGGTTCACGAGGTCATCTACTACAACGATCCGGAGAAGGCGTACGCACCCGATGGCGTGCTGGAAGCACTTGCGGCGGCGAAGCAGCAGGGGAAGGTGCGGTTCGTGGGGTTTACGGGACACAAGAATCCGTCAATTCACCTGGACATGCTGAACCGGGGATTTGCATTCGACACGATCCAGTTTCCGATCAATCCGTTTGATACCAGCTTTCGGTCATTCGAGAAGGACGTGCTGCCGGTTGCGGTGGAGAAGGGGATGGCGGTGTTCTCGATGAAGAGCATGGGCGGGTCGGGCGAGCCGATTGTGCATGGCGCACTGACACCGACAGAGGCGCTGTCGTATGCGATGAGCGTGCCGGGCGTGTCGACCACGATTTCAGGTATGGATGCGATGGCGGTGCTCGATCAGAATCTGCGCATCCTGAGCAGTTTTCAGCCGCTGACAGAAAGCCAGATGGATGAGCTGCGCAAACATGGACGCGCGTTCAATGACGGTAGGTTTGAGCTCTTCAAGAGCACGATGAAGTACGACGGGGACATCGGAAGAGAGCAGCACGGATTTCCATCGTCGGGAGAACTGCCTGCGTGACAACCATTGTGGAGCTGAATGGATCGTAAAGAGAACCTCGGCTTGAGGTCTTGTCATGGCGGGGTCAGCGAAGAAATGGGTCAGCAAAGTTAAAACGGTTTCGACGTATCCGCCGGAGGGTTTATTTACGAAGGATGCGGAGACGATCGCGCGCCAGCTTGCTTCGAAGAGAGTTTCGCCGAAGGGGCCGGGGTCGGGGATGAGGATGCTGACTTACTTCATCAATCGAGCAGGCAAGGGACTGAGCGCGTCGCGCAGGGCGGAACTGGAGAAGGCGAAAAAGCTTCTTTCAAAGCGCGTGAAGGCCGCCCGCGAGAAGGCAAAGTCTGGTTCAGCCTAAGCATGTGAACGTCGTCTGCCCACTTCGCTAACCCGATGTTGGTGAAGCGGGGTGCAGGCGCGATGCTTTACCATGCGCTTGTACGTGTCGAACACATCTCCATCTATCGCAACGACTGTCTTGAACGGCACTGTGCTGGTGCTGATCCAGTTTGACGTGTGCGAAGAGCTGCGCCTCGATCGCCTCAAGAACATGAAGGAACGTACGGTCCAACAGCAACCGAGGATGAAGCAAGGGGCACCGGCCTATGTTCGTTATGAACGGCCGCCGGTGGTAGAACCGCTTGAAGCACTGCAACTCGACAGCGGAGAGCGCCTTGAAGGCGAAATCAAGTACTACGACTACGGCGTTGTCAGCGTTGTGTTTCAGTTGCCGTTTTCAGGCGATTGGGGCAACCTGGTGCACCTGGCGAGTCGATGGGTGTGGGACATCGATTTTGCTTCGCGCGCCGAGCCGCTGGTGAAGGCCAGACTCGGCCAATGCGCGGACGCCATGATACGGCCGTATACGCGATGGTTGAGCGAAGACTACTTTATTTTTCATGTCAGCGATGCGCCAGGTGCGCCGTCGGCGGTCGATCTGATTCGGGATCACGGCTTGGAGATCGCGCAAGTGGTCAGGGGCGATCGGCTGCAACTGTCGCCCGGGGAGTGCAGCGAGGTTTTGCACTCGCAGATTTCGTACTACGCCAATGATGTGACGGTGATTGGTTGGAACGCGGCGTTCCTCTATGACAGCAGGAGTGGTGCGGAGACTGCGATTCAGTTGCTGGAATATGCGAATTCGCAATTGCTGGAGTTTCGCCATTACGACGAGTTACTGACTGAGATCCTGGGGCGGGCCTACGCGCTGCTGGAGCAGAAGACTGGTTTCTTTTCACGATGGCGGCTGGCCAAATCTGCGCGGATTCTGCATACAACGCTGCTGGACATCGCTGAGTTGACGGAGCGCGCTGATAATGCGATCAAGTTTCTGAGCGATATGTTTGCCGCTCGACTGTACAAACTAGCGGCGGCAAAAGTGGGCGTGCCGGATTACAAGGAACTGGTATCGCGCAAGGTGGACACTGCTGAAGACCTGTACAAATCCATGGTGGATCAGTTCAACCAGAGCCGGGCGTTTTTTCTGGAGTTCACGGTTGTGCTGATTCTGCTGATTGAACTGTATTATTTGTTTCGGGGGAAACCTCTTTAACGGTGTATTGAACGAATTCTCATTCATGAGCTTGTTGACTTTTACCGCGCTCCTTTTTCTTGGTTCACTGCTGGCGGGTCTGCTGGGGGCTCTGACGGGGCTTGGCGGCGGAGTGGTGCTGGTGCCGCTCCTGACGCTCGGGTTTCATGTGGACATTCGCTACGCGATCGGGGTGTCGCTGATCTCGGTGATCGCGACGTCGTCGGGCTCTGCCGCGGCTTATGTGCGCGAAGGGTTTTCCAGCGTTCGCATTGGAATGTTTCTGGAAGTGGCAACGACGATTGGAGCGATTCTGGGGGCGTATCTGGCGACGGTGGTTCACACGCAGGCTCTGGCGATCATCTTTGGGATGGTGTTGATTTACTCGGCGTATTTGTCGTGGCAGCAGGCGCGGAATCCAGTTCCGGAGTTGAAGAAGGGAAGTCCGTGGTCGGGCAAGTTGAGATTGTCGGGCGATTACCCTGGGCCGGACGGATCGCGATGCAAGTATGAGGTGGAGAATATTCCGGGTGGATTCGGCATGATGTTTGTGGCCGGAACGCTTTCGGGATTGCTGGGCATCGGCTCGGGAGCGGTGAAGGTGCTGGCCATGGACCGCATCATGAAGGTTCCGTTCAAGGTATCGACGACGACGAGCAACTTCATGATCGGAGTGACGGCGGCGGCCAGTGCGGGAATTTATCTGCATCGCGGATTGATCGCGCCGGGACTGGCGTTTCCGGTGATGCTGGGCGTTCTCAGCGGCTCGCTGATCGGAGCGCGGTACCTGGTGCGTGCGCAGGTGTCGGTGCTGCGCGCTGTGTTTACGATTGTCATCCTGGCGCTTGGGGTGGAAATGATTATCAACGGGGTGACGAAATGGTTCTGAGGGATAAGCCGGCAGAGTCGGGGCACGGAGATCATTTTGACGATCGCAGCATGGAAGTGACGATGGGTCGCTTGCTCCAGTTTGGGGTGCTGCTGGCGTCATTCGTCATGGTGGTGGGCGGGATATTTTACGTGAGAGCGCATTACGGTGGAATTCCAGATTATCGGGTATTCAAGAGCGAACCGCAGGCGATGCGGCACGTTGGCGGAGTGCTGAGCGGAGTCGCGAGTTGCGATCCTGCGGCCATCATTCAACTGGCCGTGCTCCTGCTGATTGCGACGCCGGTGGCGCGGGTGGTGTTTGCGCTGATTGCCTTTGGGATTGAGCGGGACAAGCTCTACATCGGTGTGAGTGCCGTGGTCCTGGCGGTGCTGTTGGTTGGTTTCTTCCAGCTGCAGTGAAGTAGGGCGGTTTTGGCGGAATTTGCGGAACCCGGCAGTTTGCTGCCCCGAGAAGGATCTCTCGATCCACGTTTCATCAAACTTCAATTCATAGAGCAACCTATGGCTCATTATGCATCCAACTTCATTAGCAGCAGGTCCATTGTTATTTTGATAGGGGCGAGCCATGCGGCGTTTTCAGGGAAAAGTGGCCATTGTTACTGGTGCGGGATCGGGCATCGGGCAGGGGATTGCGAAGCGACTCGGTTGCGAGGGCGCGAAGGTGATTGTGGATTATGTGGGCAATCCCGATGGTGCGAAAGAGACGGAAAAGGCGATTGAAATGTCCGGCGGCGAAGGCAAGATTGTGCAGGCAGATATCACCCGCATCCATGATGTGGAGTGCCTGGTAGACACGGCGTGGAGCCAGTTTGGGTCGGCGGACATCCTGGTGAACAACGCGGGCATGGAGAAGAAGTCGTTGTTCTGGGAAACGGCGGAATCGGATTATGACCAGGTGCTGGCGGTGAATCTGCGCGGGCCGTTTTTTCTGACGCAGGCGTTTGTGCGGCGGTTGCGCGATGCGAAGAAGCCGGGATGCATCATCAACATCAGTTCGGTGCACGAGGATATGGCGTTTCCGGGGTTTGCTTCCTACTGCGCCAGCAAGGGCGGACTGCGCATGCTGATGCGAGACCTTGCGGTGGAATTGGGACCGCTTGGAATCACGATCAACAACGTGGCGCCGGGAGCGATTGCGACGCCGATCAACAAGTCGTTGCTTGAGGACAAGCCAAAATTGGATGCGCTGCTCAAGAATATTCCGCTGGGACGGCTTGGCACTCCTGAGGATGTAGCGGGGCTAGTGGCTTTTCTGGCTTCAGAGGATGCGGCGTATGTGACGGGCTCGACGTTTGTTGTGGATGGCGGGCTGATGCGGAACTACCGGGAACAATAGTCGATTGATATGGCCGCGAAGATTGAAGATTACGCATTGATTGGCGACTGCCAGACGGCTGCTCTGGTGGACAAGGACGGTTCGATTGACTGGCTCTGCTGGCCGGTATTTTCTTCTGAGGCGTGTTTTGCGAAGTTGCTGGGCACGGATGAAAACGGCTACTGGAAGATCGCTCCGTGCGAAGGCGAATGGAAGACGACGAGGAAATATCGTGAGCACACGCTGATTGTGGAGATGGTCTTTGAGAACGCCGAAGGGGCCGTGCGCCTGACGGATTTTATGCCGGTTCGGGGGAGAAATTCGGATGTGGTCCGGGTTGTGGAAGGGCTTCGCGGGACGGTGCAGATGCGCATGGAGCTATGTCTGCGCTTCGATTATGGACGGACTGTGCCGTGGGTTACGAGTGTGGACGATGGCGTTCGCGCAATTGCAGGACCGAATCTTACGATCTTGCGCGGCTCAGTGGCGACGCATGGCGAGGACTTGAAGACGCTTGCGGAGTTTTCGGTGACGGAAGGAAAACGCGAGTGGTTCACCTTGACCTATGGGCTCTCGCATGAGGCTGATCCCGAGGCAATCGATGTGGAGCAGGCGTTCAAAGATACGGAGACTTTCTGGCAGGAGTGGACCGGGTCGCTTAAATATGAAGGAGAGTATCGAGCGATTGTGGAGAGATCGCTGATCACGCTGAAGGCGATGACATATATGCCGACCGGGGGCATCGTGGCAGCAGTGACTACATCTCTTCCGGAATTCATTGGCGGGGTGCGGAACTGGGATTATCGCTATTGCTGGCTACGCGACACGACGTTTACGCTGCTCGCGCTTGCGAATGCCGGCTATTACGACGAGGCGGTGGCATGGCAGGATTGGCTGCTGCGAGCGCTGGCGGGAAGTCCAGACCAGGTGCAGATTATGTATGGCCTGCGCGGCGAGCGGCAACTGCTGGAGTGGGAAGTGGATTGGCTGTCGGGATATGAAGGGTCAAAGCCGGTGCGAATTGGCAATGCGGCAGCGGAGCAGGTGCAGCTCGATATTTATGGAGAGATGCTCGACTGCTTCTTTCACGCTCAACACAAGATAGGACGGCACACGGAAGACGATTTCCGGGTGCTGGCGCGGCTGATGAGGCACCTCGAAACGATTTGGCAAGAACCGGACGAGGGCATCTGGGAGGTGCGCGGAGGACCGCAGCATTTTACATATTCGAAGATGATGGCCTGGGTGGCGTTCGATCGCGCGGTGCTGATTGCGGAGCAGATGCAGTATAAGGCGCCGATCGGAAAGTTGAGAGAGCTTCGGGATACGATTCATCAGCAGATTTGCGAGAGAGGATTCAACGCGAAGAAGAACTGCTTTGTGCAGGCATATGGGTCGGATGAGCTGGATGCGTCGCTGCTGCTGATGCCGCTGGTTGGATTTTTGCCGGGAACGGATCCGCGTGTGCAAAGCACTGTGGAAGCGATTCGACGCGAACTGATGCCCGATGGGCTGGTGCTTCGCTACAACACATCGAACGTGAACGACGGACTTCCGCCAGGCGAGGGTGTTTTTCTGGCGTGCAGTTTCTGGATGGTAAGCAGTTTGAAAGCTGTTGGTCGCGAAGAGGAGGCGAGGAAGCTGTTCGAGCATTTGCTCACGTTGACCAATGACCTGGGATTGCTTTCAGAGGAGTACGACACGAGGAAGAAGCGCCTGGTAGGGAATTTTCCGCAGGCGTTTTCGCATATCGCTCTTGTCAACGCTGCGTTCTATTTTGAGGCGGAGGTTGGGCTGCGCAAGCGGGCGCGTGGGCTGGGAGAGAGTTGATGCTCGCTTGGGCCTCAGTTTCGGCCAGATGGCCGGCGTTTGTGGCTTCCGTGCTGGACGGGTCGGCGGATCCCGCGGGAACGAAGGGAAGTAGCTCCCACGCACTTCGCTGGTTGATGCATTTTGGCGCCGTCGGAATATTCGCGCTGGCGGTGGTTGATTCGTCGATGATCCCCCTTCCGCTGCCGGGCAGCACGGACCTGGTGCTGCTGCTGCTCACGGCGTTCCGGTCGCAATCGATTGCCTCGCCGATCATATTTGGATGCTGTGCATTTGCGGGTTCGGTGATCGGCGGATACATGACATGGGCCGCGGGCAAGAAGGGAGGAGAAGCTGCGCTCGACAAGCTGGGGCGGGGGCGCTTCGTACGCCGTGTCCAGGGCTGGGTGAAACGGAACGGATTGCTCTCGGTGGCTTTGGCTTCTTTGCTGCCGCCGCCTGTACCGCTGATGCCTTTTCTGCTGGCGGCAGGGGCGTTGGGACTTTCACGGGGGCGTTTTTTGATTTCGTACTGTTCGGCGCGCGCGTTGCGCTACGGCCTGGTGGCGTGGGTGGGCTACAAGTATGGGCGAGCGGTGGTTAATTTCTGGCAGAGGGATCTGAAGGGCTGGAGCACGCCGATCTTGTGCGTCTACTTTTCGCTGCTGGTGCTTGGAGCGCTGTATGGAGTGTGGAAGTACCGACAGGGAAGGCGCAAGGGAAAGTAGCAGATTCCCAAACCCTCAGGGGCTAAGCCCACATTCATGTTGCAGCGTTTACGGCACGCGACCCACTACGTGGGTTGCCCGAGTCGTGCCCTGACACAAGGCCCTGACACAAGGCAAAGACAAAAGCATATCCTTCGCGACCCCTACCCCACGAACCAAGACCTGTTCGTGGGGACCCGATGGCGTGTGTCGCTCAGGATGAGAATTCAAGCCGTCAAAAAATCAGGCCCGGGCGTGGCGCTGCATGGGCGCTGTGGGCTGCTTTGTTGCCAGATAGGCATCGACTGCTGCGGCCGCTTTGCGGCCTTCTAAAATGGCCCAGACTACGAGAGACTGGCCTCGACGCATATCGCCGGCGGCGAAGATGCCGTCAACGGATGTCATGTAGTCGGCGTTGGCGGCAACGTTGCCGCGCTGGTCGACCGCGACGCCAAGCTGCTCGATCATGCCGCCTTTGACTGGTCCGAGGAAGCCCATGGCGAGGAGCACGAGGTCGACATCGAGCGTGAACTCCGAGCCGGCTATGGGTTCGAACCTGGGCGGCGGACCAACGCGCAGGCCGTGAAGCTGCTTGACGTTTCCGTGCTCGTCGCCGGTGAACTTGATGCTGTTGATGCTCCAGTCGCGAACGCCGCCTTCCTCGTGCGCGCTTTCGGTGCGGAGCTGCAACGGCCAAAGCGGCCAGGGAGTTGAGGCTGCGCGGCTGTCCGGCGGTTTGGGCATGATTTCGAATTGATGCACGCTTTTTGCGCCCTGGCGATGGCTGGTGCCTAAACAATCGGCACCGGTGTCGCCGCCGCCAATGATGAGCACGCGCTTGCCTTCGGCGTGAATGGCTGTTGCTGCGTCGACGTGGTCTCCTTCGCAGCGGCGATTCTGCTGTGGTAGAAACTCCATGGCGTAGTGGACGCCCTTAAGTTCGCGGCCGGGGATTGCGAGGTCACGCGGATGTTCTGCGCCACCGGCGAGAAGGATCGCGTCGTAGTGGCCGGTGAGCGCCTCGACGGGAACATTGCCGCCGACGTGTGCATTGGTGAGGAAGGTGACTCCCTCGGCGCGCATCTGTTGGAGGCGGCGATCGAGGATGTGCTTCTCAAGTTTGAAATTGGGAATGCCATAGCGGAGCAGGCCCCCGATGCGGTCGTTCTTTTCGTAGACGGTGACTGAGTGTCCGGCGCGGCGGAGTTGTTGTGCGGCGGCGAGGCCTGCGGGGCCACTACCGACGACGGCGACGCGCTTACCGGTGTTGTGCTCCGGAGGCTCAGGCTGGATCCATCCTTCGTCCCACGCACGCTCGACGATGCTGCGCTCGATGAGCTTGATGGAGACGGCGGGCTGATTGATAGCGAGAACACAGGAAGCTTCGCAAGGAGCGGGGCAGATGCGGCCGGTGAACTCGGGGAAGTTGTTGGTGGCGTGCAGGCGTCGAATCGCGCTCTGCCAGCGGCCATTGTAGGCGAGGTCGTTCCAGTCGGGGATGAGGTTGTTGACGGGGCAGCCGGTGTGACAGAAGGGAACGCCGCAATCCATGCAGCGGGCGCTTTGATCGCGCTGCTTTTCTTCAGGGAACGGCTGATAGATTTCGAACCAGTCCTGAACGCGCTCTTCAACGCTGCGGCGAGTCGCCTGTTCGCGTTCGATTTCGAGGAATCCTGTAACCTTACCCATGCTGCACCTCGGCTGCTGCGGCCTCAACCTGAGGCACTGCATTAGTTGGTGGACAATAAATCGTATCGACGCGCTCGATACCAAGCACGCGCTTGTATTCGTGCGGGAAGACCTTGATGAACTTGGCCTGCGCTTCGGCCCAGTGCTCAAGGATCCAGGCGGCGCGCGGGCTACCGGTGTAGTCGCGATGGCGTTCAAGCAGGGCGCGGACTTCGGCGATGTCTTCCTCGGAGACAAGTGGCTCGAGGTCGACGCTTGCCCTGTTGCAGCGGCGAGTGGAGAAGTCACCCTGATCATCGAAAACAAAAGCGCGGCCACCGCTCATGCCGGCGGCAAAGTTGCGGCCGGTGGTGCCGAGGACAACGACGGTGCCGTTGGTCATGTATTCGCAGCCGTGGTCGCCTACTCCTTCGACCACTGAGATTGCACCGGAGTTGCGAACGGCGAAGCGCTCGCCGGCGATGCCGTTGAGGAAGACTTCTCCGCTGGTTGCGCCGTAGAGAACGACGTTGCCGACGAGGATGCTTTCTTCAGGCAGGAAGAAGGACGTCTTCGGCGGGTAGGCGATGATGCGACCACCGGAGAGGCCCTTGCCGAGGTAGTCGTTGCTGTCGCCTTCGAGCTCGAGGGTGACGCCGTTGGGGACGAATGCGCCGAAGCTCTGACCGGCTGAGCCTTCGAACTTGAAGTGGATGGTGTTGTCAGGAAGCCCAGCTGAACCGTAGCGGCGGGCGATTTCGCCGCCCAACATGCCGCCGACGGTACGGTGCACGTTGCGGATGGCGAAGCTGCCGGTGACGGGAGTCTTAGATTCGAGGGCCGGAGCGGCCTTAGTAATCAGGGCGTGATCAAGGGCCTGATCGAGGCCGTGATCCTGGGCCTGCATCTTGCGACGGGCTACGCGTGAGGGCACGGTTGGGGCGTAGAGGATGGAGGAAAGATCGATGCCTTTGGCTTTCCAGTGGGCGTCGGCGAGTGAGGCTTCGATCTTGTCGACGCGGCCGACCATCTCATCGACGGTGCGGAAGCCGAGCTTTGCCATATGCTCGCGGATCTGTTCAGCGATGAAGAAGAAGAAATTGATGACGTGCTCGGGCTGGCCGGTAAAGCGCGCGCGGAGGATCGGATCCTGTGTGGCGATGCCGACGGAGCAAGTGTTCAGGTGGCACTTGCGCATCATGATGCAGCCCATGGCGATAAGCGGCGTGGTGGCAAAGCCGAACTCTTCCGCGCCGAGAAGAGCGGCGATCACGACATCGCGGCCGGTTTGCAGCTTGCCGTCGGTCTGCACCTTGATGCGTCCGCGTAGATCGTTGAGCAGCAGGACTTGCTGCGTTTCAGCGAGACCGAGTTCCCAGGGCAGACCCGCATGCTTGATGGAACTGAGCGGCGATGCGCCAGTGCCGCCGTTGTCGCCGGAGATGAGTACGACGTCGGCGTGTGCCTTCGAGACACCTGCTGCCACGGTGCCGACTCCAACTTCGGAAACGAGCTTGACGGCGATGCGCGCTTTTGGATTGACGTTCTTGAGGTCGTAGATTAGCTGCGATAGATCTTCGATGGAGTAGATGTCGTGATGCGGCGGCGGAGAGATGAGGCCTACGCCGGGGATGGAGTGACGGGTCCTCGCGATGACGTCGTCAACCTTGTGGCCGGGGAGCTGGCCGCCTTCCCCGGGCTTGGCGCCTTGGGCCATCTTGATCTGCAGCTCATCGGCGTTGACGAGGTAGTTGGTGGTGACGCCGAAGCGTCCGCTGGCGACTTGCTTGACGGCGCTGCGGCGGGAGTCGCCGTTGGGGTCGGGAGTGAAGCGGGCTTCATCTTCTCCGCCTTCGCCGGTGTTGGACATGCCACCGAGGCGGTTCATCGCGATGGCTAGAGTCTCGTGGGCTTCCGCGCTGATGGAGCCGAAGCTCATGGCGCCGGTGGTGAAGCGTTTGACGATCTCCTTGGCCGGCTCGACCTCCTCAATTGGGATCGGGGTGTCGGCGTATTTGAGCTTGAGCAGACCGCGCAGGGTACAGAGCGTGCGGTTCTGCTGATCGAGGAGGTCGGTGTATTCCTGGAACGTGGTCGCGCTGTTGGTGCGAACAGCGTGCTGCAGTTTGCTGATGGTGGCCGGATTGAGCAGGTGATACTCGCCGCCTTCGCGGTATTGATAGTGTCCGCCGACAAGCAGTTCGGTTTCGGAATCGGTGAGCGGCTGGAAGGCGTAGGAGTGCTTCATCTGCGCTTCGCGCGCGAGAACATCGAGGCCGACGCCTTCGATGCGCGATGCGGTGCGGGGGAAGTAGGTCTGGATGAGATTGTCGTTGAGACCGATGGCTTCGAATACTTGCGCGCCGCGATAACTCTGCAGGGTGCTGATACCCATCTTGGAGAAGGTTTTGAGCAGGCCCTTGTTGATGGCTTTGATGAAATTCTTCTCGGCATGATTCGCGGAGACGCTTTGGGGCAGAAGGCCACGGCGCTTGAGGTCGTGGAGCGTTTCGATGGCGAGATAGGGATTGATGGCGCTTGCGCCGTATCCGATGAGCAAGGCGAAATGCATGACTTCGCGCGGCTCGCCGCTTTCGATGATGAGCGCTACCTGGGTGCGGGTCTTCTCTTTGACGAGGCGGTTGTGGACGGCGGCCATCGCGAGCAGGCTGGGGATCGGGGCGTAGGTGGGGTCGACGCCTCGATCGGAGATGATGAGCAGCGTGTATCCGGAGTCGACGGCGTGAGCAGCCCGGGCGCTCAAGTCGTCGAGCGAGTGACGGAGGCCGACTTCGCCATCGGCAGCGCGGAAGAGCGCTGGAAGCGTAGTGGCGAGCAGATCGCCGGAGGAGACGCGGCGCAGTTTTTCCAGATCGCGATTGGACAGGATCGGATGCGGCAGCTTGAGAGTGTGGCAGTTCTCAGGGGTTTCGTCGAGGATGTTGCGCTCAGTGCCGATGTAGCTGATGAGCGACATGACGAGTTCTTCGCGGATGGGATCGATGGGCGGATTGGTGACCTGCGCGAATAGTTGCTTGAAGTAGTTGAAGAGCGGTTGGGGGCGGTCGGAGAGGCAGGCCAGGGGAGTATCGGTGCCCATGGAGCCGACGGGCTCTTCGCCGCGTGCGCCCATGGGGCCGAGGAGCAAGCGGAGGTCTTCTTCGCTGTAGCCATAAGCGCGCTGGCGGCGCAGAAGCGTCTCAGGATTGGATGCGATGACGCGGGACGGCTCGGGCAGGGAATCGAGCAAGAGCTGCTGCTCTTTGAGCCAGTCACCGTAGGGTTGGCGCGCGGCGAGGCTTTTCTTGATTTCAGCGTCGGAGATGATGCGCTTTTGCACCGTGTCGACGAGGAACATGCGGCCGGGCTGGAGGCGGCCTTTCTTGCGGATGTCTTCGGCAGGAACGTCGAGAACGCCGGCTTCGGAGGCGAGGACTACGAGATCATCTTTTGTGACGATGTAGCGACCGGGGCGGAGACCATTGCGGTCGAGCGTGGCCCCCACGACGCGTCCGTCAGTGAATGCAATCGCCGCAGGGCCGTCCCACGGCTCCATCAACGAGGCGTGGTACTCGTAGAAGGCGCGCTTGTCTTCGTCCATGTCGGGGTTGCCGGCCCAGGCTTCGGGGATGAGCATGGCCATGACGTGCGGAAGCGAGCGACCAGACTGGAAGAGGAATTCGACCGCGTTGTCGAGCGATCCGGAATCGCTGCCATCGGGCGCGACGACGGGGAATAGCTCCTTGATCTTTTCCCCATGGAGCGGGCTGTCGAGGATCGACTGGCGGGCGGTCATCCAACTGACGTTGCCGCGGATGGTGTTGATCTCGCCGTTGTGCGCGACGTAGCGGTAGGGGTGGGCGAGCTTCCAACTCGGGAAGGTGTTGGTGGAGAATCGCTGGTGAACGAGGCAGAGGGCGCTGGTGACGAGCGGATTGGCCAGTTCGAAGTAGAACTTCTCAATCTGCGGAGCCAGCATGAGGCCCTTGTAGATGATGGTGCGGCAGGAGAAAGACGGCACATAGAAGTCGTCCTTGCCCTCGATGTCAGAGGCGGCCATCTCGTTCTCGGTGCGACGACGGACGAGATAAAGCAAGCGCTCGAAGTTTTCCTCATCCATGCCATCGGGACGGGCGACGAAGAACTGCTCAATATAGGGTTGCGAGGCACGGGCTTCGCGGCCGATGGCGTCGCCGTTCACGGGTGTGTCGCGCCAGCCTAGGACCTTGAGGCCCTCTGCCGCGGCGATGCGCTCGAAGACTCCCTCGCATTGCAGACGGCTGTGCTTGTCCACGGGGAGAAAGACCATGGCGATGCCGTAGGCACCGGGGCCGGGAAGTTGAATGCCGAGCTCGCCGCATTCGCGCGCAAAAAAGACATGAGGTATCTGGATCAAAATTCCGGCGCCATCGCCCGTTTCGGGATCGCAACCTGCTGCTCCGCGATGAGTGAGGTTGATGAGGACCTCGAGGCCTTTGCGAATAATGTCGTGGCTTTTTTCGCCCTTGATGCTGGCCACCAGGCCCATGCCGCACGCATCGTGTTCATTGCGTGGATGGTAGAGGCCTTGAGGAACGGGAAAACGATTATGAGGATCCGATATCTGCATGGCTACCTTCTTATGAATGAGGTCGTTCTGCAATTTCAGCTGTCTGGAACGGCAAAGACACAATCAGCGCGGCGTTTTCCAAACGGAATTCGCCCGGGTAGATCTGAGCGGACCTGTCGTGGCAGGTCCTGGCACACGGGGATAGTGCTGAACTCTTTACTATATCTGAATTCCGGTTTCGTTACTCCCGAAATACGGAACGAACTGATTAGGGCCTTGTTTTCCACACGTGCGTGGAGGCGCAAGGACGCAGGGGGCTAAAGCCCACATTCATTCTGCGTCACTTGCGGCACGCCTGAAGTCGTGCCCTGACACGACAGCGGGGCGCATCGCCAGGATTTCGCGGTCCGTGAAGCGATCAGAGTTTGCAGATGAGCAGTTCGCGCTCATAAATCATTTCGGGCGGCAGGTGATCGTGCAGTTCGATGAACAGTTCTTCGTGCGCGATCACTTCTTTGCGCCAGGCTGCGCGATCCACGGCCATGAGAGCTTCAAAGGATTCACGCGAAAAGTCGAGGCCGGTCCAGTCGATGTCTTCGTAGCGCGGGACCCAGCC
>Ga0209004_1000161_pt1 | contig 17008 bp, 10 predicted proteins | sample TexAe_RefH0_M1_FD_187948 | JGI IMG/M metagenome (GOLD analysis project Ga0209004, IMG submission 187948) | Forest soil microbial communities from Davy Crockett National Forest, Groveton, Texas, USA - Texas A ecozone_RefH0_M1 (SPAdes) (version 2) | ecosystem: Environmental > Terrestrial > Soil >... | reverse complement strand
CGGCTCGAGTCCCAGTGCGGGTGCCAGGGAATCCGTGCCTGCTTCGTACAGCGGCTTCGCCTGTGCCTCCGCCGCATCGGCAGCCATCTCGCGAATGTGTTCAGAAACCTCGAGGTTCCCCGGTTCCAGTTCAGCGGCCCGCTGCAACGCGGCCAATTCCGCAGTCTTGTCACCGCGAATCCGCGCCTTGGCAGCCGTCTGGATCAGTTCCGTGACCTCATGGCTGCGGGCGACCACAGTCGCAGCGGCAAAATTCGGATTCCCAGGATCGAGCTTCGCCGCTTCCTCGTAATCGCGTATCGCCGCGTCGTACTTTTGTTTCTGGAACAGCTTCGACGCTTCGAGATAAAGCTTCGTCGCGCGTCTGCGATCCTTCGCCGTAACGCTCTTGACGGAATTGTCGTCCTTGGATTGCCCCCTTCCGGCACTCGGGCTGGCCGCGGGCGGAGCACTCGGCGATGCAGGTGCAGGTGTCTGCTGTGCGCCGACAACAGCCGCCAATAGCAACGCTGCGAAAAACGGCGCGAATTTTGCCTGCGCCTTCTTCATGCCGCGCTCCGCGTTGCTGCCAGCAGATCGGCCAGGGTCGTCGTGCACACTTCAGGCTTGTGCTCCAGCAATTCGTCGAATGTGAAATGTCCCGTCGCGACCGCGATCACTGGCAGACCATTGGCATGTGCGGCTTCAATGTCCCGCGGAGTGTCCCCAACCACGCAAACGCTCGCCTGCGCGCCTGCCAGTTCCCGGGCCTTCACCGCGGCATTCCCAACCAGTTCTGAGCGAACAGGGAAGTGATCGCTGAATCCGCCGAAGCGAAACCATTCGCGTATTTGCGCGCGTTCCACCTTGATCCAGCCAATCATCTCCAGGTTTCCCGTGGCCATGCCCAGCGTTGCGCCTCGATCCGCCAGGTGCTTCAGCGTCTCCTTTACGCCCGGCATGAGGATCGGCTGCAATTCATGCCGCCTTCGTGCCACATTGTTGCACATCCCTTCGAGAATCGCCGCGATCTGCGGTTCCAACACTTCCGGCGGAATCCCCGCCCGCTCGCACGCTTCGCGCAAAATCGAAGTATCCGTATTCCCGGCCAGCGACACACCCTCGAGGGAAATTTCAATTCCCATTACCTCGCGTACAGTAGCGGGAAGGCTGTCCATATGTACGCGGTCGCGGCTGCGCAAAAGCGTGCCGTCGATGTCGAACAAATACGCGTCCTGCCCATCCCAGGCAAATCCGTCTTCAACGGCAGTCCGCGCTTCGTTGTTCTGTTCAGTTGTCTGCATGCCGATGCGGAGCTCGACCTCAGCCCTGGCGTATGCCCTGGCGCGCGGCTCCATATATAGGACGTTCACTACGTGGTGGACGCTTGAGCCCGGCGCGGATTTCTGCCAGGCTGATGCCCAGTTCGGCCATCGTGCGGCTGAGCGTGTTCCGATGGATACCAAGCTCTGCTGCTGCCTTGCACTGGTTCCCCTTGTTGGCCGCCAGCACCTCGCGCAGATACTGTCTTTTAAACTCTCTCACGGCATCCTCATAGCGAATGCCGGTGGAATGCATCTGTGTCACCAGGCTGTCCAGGTCTCGTCTCACGTCAACCTCTTGCTCTACTAGATTGCCACAACCCGCAGGCTTGAGCCCGCGAAAAATTATTTGCTCTTTTCTTCTTGAATCAATTTCTTTGATTCCGCTTCCAGCCTCTCCAATTCGTTGCGCACACGGTCTGAAAGCCGCGACGGGGTGACGCGAACGCTCACATGGAGTGCACCAAAGAAATACCTTGGTAACTTCGCATCCGTCAACCACACAGTTTGCGGAAAGAACGCCACCGTAACGAGAATGCACACCAGCACGAAGACCAGGCCCTCGACAAAACCGAATACCCCTCCCGCCAGCCGGTCAAGGCACCCCAGACCCACCTTCTCAAATACCTTTGCCAAAAGCGATCCGATGATGGCCGCCGCCGCCATCACCAGCAGCGCGATCAGCAGGAACGCAATTGCATCGGCTACTTCGATGGAACGAACCATCGGCTTCAGAATCGCCGCCAGTCGCCAGTAGTTCCACGCCGCCAGCGACAGGCCCAGCACCAGCCCGGCCAGTGAAAAGGCAGATCGGAAGAAACCTCGCGCGATGCCGCCCAGCACGGCCGCTGCCAACACTGCCACGATGATCCAATCGACGAGCGTCATCCCTTGTACCATCTAAACCGTCACATCAATTTCCCGCCCGGTTAATCGGCGAAATGCTTCGAGGTATTTCTCGAGTGTACGCTCTGCCACGTCATCGGGAAGACTCGGCGCCGGTGCCTGCTTGTTCCATCGAATGCTCTCCAGGTAATCGCGCACAAACTGCTTGTCGAAACTCGGCTGCGCTCCACCCGGCTTCCACCCCGATGCTTCCCAGAAGCGCGAAGAATCAGGCGTCAACACCTCGTCCGCGAGCACAATTCCATCTCGAGTTCTTCCAAACTCAAACTTTGTGTCTGCAAGGATCAATCCCCGCGACTCAGCATGCTTTCCAGCCTTCTCATAAATCGCCAGCGTCAGCCGTCGCAATTCCTGCGCCACATCTGCGCCCACGGCCTTCTCTACGCTGGAGAACGAAATATTCTCATCATGCGTTCCGTCCTGGCTTTTGGTCGAAGGAGTAAACAGTGTCTCCGGCAATCGCGACCCATCCTGCAATCCCCCCGGCAGCTTGATTCCACAAACCGTGCCGCTAGCCTTGTATTCCTTCCATCCCGACCCCGCAAGGTATCCGCGCGCCACGCACTCTACCGGGAACATCTCCGCTCGCTTCACCAGCATTGACCGGCCTTCCAGCTGATCCGCATATTCGTGCAGCGAGGCAGGGAAGTCCTTCACCTCGGTTGCAATCAGGTGATTAGGCACAATGTCGCGTACCAGACCAAACCAGAACAACGAAATCTGCGTCAGGATTTTGCCTTTGCCCGGAATCCCAGTACCCAGAACGTGATCGAATGCCGAGATGCGGTCCGTCGCCACCATCAGCAGGGCATCGCCGACTGCATACAAGTCGCGTACCTTGCCGCGGCCGAGCAGCGGAATCGTGCCTAAATCTGTCTTCAAAAGTGTTGTCATGGAAGGGGCTTACCTCGGCGCCGTGAATCTCCGATTTTCTTGCCCGCGCCTCACTTTGTCAAACCCACTCACCCTTCAATATTTGCCTGCAAGAAAGTGAGATACGCCTCTTGCCGGGAAATCCACAATGCCCTGTGACGGCCGTCACGGAGCGCCAGAAGAACTTGGGCGAAACTGCATTTGTCACCAGGGTTCGGGAGCCCGTAAGAAGACTCCTTTGAGCCGGGCGGCACGAGGCAGCAGTGGAAAGGGGAAGCCGCGGCTAGCTTCGTTTCATTGGGATCGCCAGTAGCTGCGTACTACCGACCTCCAGTGCCAGCTACTGGTCCCCGTCTTCATCTTGTGTATTTTTTGAAGTCCAAAGCAAGCGCCTCCGAGGCGAAGATTTCCTTCGGAGGCGATTTTTTGCCCCGGAAAGCTCCTAAGAACACCCAGTCAGACGATTCTCCCCAAATGCCTCCATTCCCACTCCCTTGGTCTCCGATCAGATTTCCCTCGTCGTTCGCGTGCGCTCGATATAATTCTGCAATCCACTGAGAGGTTGAATCCATGGGCTTGAAGAGATTCCTCGCCGTAGTCTCCTGCGTCGTCGTTCTTACCTCTGCATCTTTTGCTCAGTCGTTGCCGGCGGGCGTCGAGAAAGTCATCTCCATCGAAGGCGTCACGGAATACTCGTTCCCGAACGGCCTTCACGTCCTGCTCTTTCCTGACGCATCCAAGCCGAAGATCACGGTGAACGTCGTGTATCACGTCGGTTCGCGCAACGAGGGTTACGGCGAAACCGGCATGGCGCATCTCCTCGAGCACATGACCTTCAAGAGTTCCACCACCGGCCGCGAGCTATTCAAGGAACTTACCGACAGGGCGGGCGGTTTCTTCAACGGCACAACGGATTACGACCAGACCATGTACTTCGAGACCTTCAATGCCAGCGATGAAAATCTGCACTGGGCGCTTGATCTCGAATCCGACCGCATGGTGCGCATGACAATGCTCAAGAAAGACCTCGACACCGAGATGACGGTCGTGCGCAACGAAATGGAAGCCGGTGAAAACAGCCCTGTAGAGGTTCTTGAAGAGCGCGTCCTCGCCTCCGCCTACAACTTCCACAACTACGGCAAAACCGTAATCGGCAATCGAACCGACGTCGAACGCGTTCCCGTAGAGAATCTGGCCGTCTTCTACAAGAAGTACTACCAGCCCGACAACGCCGATCTCGTTATCGCCGGACAGTTCGATGAGTCCAAGGCACTCGCCATGGTAGCCGCCACCATCGGCGCACTTCCCAAACCTGATCGCGTGCTCAAGCAGCCCTACACGTCGGAACCCACGCAGGAGGGCGAGCGCTCGGTCATCCTGCGCCGCGTGGGCAACATCCAGGCTGTTATGGTCGCGTACCATATCCCGGCCGGCCTTCACCCCGATGCAGCAGCCCTTGAGGTCGCCGCCCAGATTCTTGGCGCTCCGCAAACCGGCCGCCTCTACAAGGAACTCGTCGACACCAAGAAGGCCGTATCCACCAACATGAGCGCCCAAGGGATGCACGATCCCGGTGTCGCCGAGGCCTTTGCACAGCTCAAGCCCGACCAGTCCATTGACGACGCGCAGCAAACGCTCCTCAAAGTTGTCGAGGGTCTTGCCTCCAACCCTCCTACGCAGGAAGAAGTCGATCGCGCCAAAGGCCGCATCCTTAAAAACATTGAGCTTGCGCTCACCAACTCGCAGACCGTCTCCATCATTCTTGGCAGGTCCATCGGAGAAGGCGACTGGCGTGCCCTGTTCCTTACTCGCGATGAAGTCACCAAGGTCACGCCTGAGGATGTGTCGCGCGTTGCGAAGGCATACCTCAAGTCTTCCAATCGCACCGTGGGCGAATTCATCCCAACAGCCGCTCCCGACCGCGCGGAGATCCCCGCCACTCCCGATCCCGCCGCGATCTTCAAGGACTACAAAGGCGGCGCAGCCATTCAGCAGGGCGAAGCTTTCGATCCCACTCCACAGAACATCGAGGCTCGTGTCGTTCGCGTCAAGCTTCCCAACGGCATCAAGCTCGTCATGTTCCCCAAGAAGACCCGCGGCGGTACCGTCGTAGCCCGCATCAACGTTCACTTTGGCGATGAGAAATCCCTCCTCGGCAAATCCACCCAGGCTGAAATTGCCGGTGCGCTCCTGATGCGAGGCACCAAAAACAAAAATCGTCAGCAGATTCAGGATGAGACCGACAAACTGAAAGCACAGATCAGCGTCACCGGTGGTGTTACCGAGGCGAATGCCACCATCCGCACCCTCGACGCCAACCTCGCAGACTCCCTTCGCCTCGTTCGCGAACTTCTTCGCGAGCCCTCATTTCCTGAGAGTGAATTCGAGCAGGTCCGTCAGCAGCGCATCGCCAGCGCCGAAGAAGGCAAGAGCGAGCCCAACAACCTCGTCCAGCTCGATCTCTTCCGTCACCTAAACTCCGAATACCCGCGCGGCCATGTCCACTACGTATCCACGCTCGACGAACAGATTGAAGACAACAAGAAAGTCACCCTCGACGATGTGCGCGGTTTCTATCAGCAGTTCTACGGGCCCGGAGATGGCGAGATCGTTCTCAGCGGTCAATTCGATCCTGATCAAATGCGCAAGCTCGTCACCGAACTCTTCGGCGATTGGAAAAGCTCCAGTCACTACCAGCGCGTAACCGATTCCTACGCCAAGGTCGAGGCCGTCAACCACAAGATCGAAACACCCGATAAACAGAACGGACTCTTCCTTGCCGGAATGCCGTTGAAAATGAAAGACACCGACCCTGACTACCCGGCGTTGACCATCGCCGGAATGGTCTTCGGCGGCACGCCCAATTCGCGCATCTTCCGCCGCATCCGCGTCAAAGACGGTCTCAGCTATGGCGCCGGCACGCAATTCCAGGTCCCCACCGAAGACGATTCCGCAGTCATGATTGGCTACGCTATCGCCGCCCCGCAAAACATGCCCAAGGTCGAAGCCGACTACAACGAGGAATTAGCCCTTGCCCTGAAAGATGGCTTCACCGCGGACGAAGTCGAGAAAGCCAAAAAGACCTGGCTCGATGAACGCACCGTGCAGCGCTCTGAAGAAGGCTCCATCGCAGGGATCCTCATCAGCCGCGAATACTGGGGCCGCTCCATGCACTGGGACGCAAAACTTGAAGCCTCCGTAGCTGCGTTAACCCAGCAGCAGGTCAACGACGCATTCAAGCATCACGTAGATCCCGCAACACTCAACATAGTCAAAGGCGGCGACTTCAAAAAGGTGGGCGCCTACCAATAGCCCGAATCACAAGCGCCAATCATCACAACACTGGGTGCCCCATCCTTGCGACGCATTTGCCGCAAGGGTGGGAAAGCACGAACCCCAATGCTCTTTCGAGTTTCTTCGTTACCCACCAAACCGCCGCGGCGAAAACAACCCAATCGGATGCGCAGTTGAACCTCTCGTCGCAAGATCCGCAAGTATCTCGCCGACGACGCCGGCAAACTTGAACCCATGCCCCGAAAACCCGCACGCCACCGTGCACGATAAAAACTCCGGATGCGCCCCAATCACAAAATGCTCATCCGGCGACATCGTGTAGAGGCAAGTCTTCGCGCGCACGACCTCGCCATCCAGCGCCGGCATCCGCACTCTCAGCTTCGCAATGATCTTCCGCACATCCGACTCGTGTACATCGCGGTCAACGCTCTCCGGGGTACACACCACATCGCTGCCGTGGACCGCCGCTTTGATCCCGCCCGCTGGTCCATCCATCGCCGGAAGTCCATAGCTGGGATAGCCGCCATCAAGATCCTCGCAGAGAAACACCGGAAAACTCCCCGGCAAAAACGGTGTTACTCCGGTCGTCGGCTGAATCCACGCCATCACCTGCCGCGTTACGCGCAACGGAAAAATCCCATGCAGTGCCTCGTTCGCCCAGGGCCCCGCGGTAATCACAAGATGTCCCGCGCTGTACGTCCCCTTGCTGGTGCGAACTTCAACGCGATTTCCCGCAGCGCTCCACGAGAGCACGGTCTCCTCGAATAAAAGTTCCGCTCCAGCGCGCGATGCCAGCGTTAAGTGCGCGCGAATGCACTCCTCGGGAAAAAGATATCCGGCATTCGTTTCATGAACCGCCGCGTCGCCCGGCAGCGGAACGACAACAGGGAAGCGCTTGCTGATCGCGCTCCCTTCCAGCACTTCGAATGGAATCGAATGCTGCTGTGAAGCCGAAATGGTCCGCTTCACCAACTCGCCGTCCCGAGAGCCAATATTCAAGCCGCCCGTGATGTGCAGCAGCCGAGTGCCGGAATCCCTCTCGAGCTTTCGCCACAATTCGTAGGCACGCAACACCAGCGGAATGTAATCCGGACTTTCAAAGTACGCCTGCCGGATCATCCGCGATCCGCCGTGCGAAGAGCCTTTATCGTGAGGCGAAGTGAACTGCTCGATCCCCAGCACTCGCTTGCCGCGCTCGGCAAGGTGCAGTGCAGCCGCGCTCCCCATAGCGCCAAGCCCAAGTACGATCACGTCGTAAGACATTCAATCAGCTCTGAAAGTCAACAATCGGCAGTTCAACTCCAAAGAGATGTCATGTTGAGCGGACGTCGCCCCAGCGATTGAAGTCGAAAACATCTACGGTTCCTCTTTTATCGACGCAAGCGATCCGCAGCATCGCATCCAAGGCCAGAAAACCTGCACTGTTCACTGTCCACTGGCATCCGCCTACGCCGTAGCCCGCTGCGGTTCCTGACCGCCTAGTTTCACGCTCACCACCTTCGACACGCCCGGCTCCTGCATCGTCACGCCGTAGATCATGTCCGCGGAGTGCATCATGCGCTTCGAGTGCGTTACCAGCAGGAACTGCGTCTCCTTGCTCAGCGTGTGCAGCAGATCGGCCAGCCGGCCCACGTTCGTCTCGTCCAGCGCCGCATCCACTTCGTCCAGCACACAGAACGGGCTCGGCTGGAACTGGAAGATACCCACCAGAAGCGAAATCGCCGTCAGCGCTTTCTCGCCGCCTGAGAGCAGCAGCACGTTCTGCAGTTTCTTGCCTGGAGGCGAAGCCACAATCTCCAGCCCGCTCTCCGCCTGGTTCTCCGCGTCCGTCAGCCGCAGGAACGCCTGTCCGCCGTGGAACAGCCGTGTGAACACCTGCCCGAAGTTTTCGTTGATGCGCGCAAACGCTTCGTCAAACTTCTCCCGCGAAAGCTGATCGATTTCCTTGATCGTCGCTTGCGTATTCTCGATCGACTCCATTAAATCCGTGCGCTGCGTCTCAAGGAAGCTGTGCCGCTCCGCCGTCTCCTTGTACTCATCAAGCGCCATCATGTTCACGGGACCCATCTGCTCAATCTTCTGCCGCAGCGTCCGGCAAGTCTCTTCCTCGACTGCAAGCATCTCATCCGCGATGCGCACAATCTCCGCATCCGCGCGCAACTCCGCAGCTTCGACATTGACTTCTGCCAGACAACTCGCTTCCAGGTGTTCCAAATCCGACCGCAACTTCGCCGCCTGGCTCGCCCGTCCGCTGCGATCGTCGCGCAACTGGTCCAGCGCCGCACGCGCGGTCTTCAGATCTGTCTCGATCGTCGCCAGTTGATGCCGCAGTTCCAACGCCTGCGCCGCAATCGCTTCAGCCTGTGCCAAAGCTTCAGCCTTCAGCGTTGTCAGTTCCTGTTCGCGTTGTGCAAGCTCCGCACTTTCCCTGATCCTCTGCTCACGCTCAGCTTCAGCAGCCGCGCGCTGTTGATCAATTGCCAGTACCCGCCGCTCCAGATCCGCATGCAGCCGGTCGATGCGCTGGAAAGCAGCTTCTGCGCCGCGCCGCCGCTCTTCCAGCCCCGCAAGTTCCGCCGTCAGCTTCGCCGCTTCATGCTGCAATGTCTCGCGCGCCTGCCGCATCGTCGCAAGCTTGCTCTGGTGCTCCTCCAGAGACGCCTCAGCCGTCGCGCGTTCCGCTTCCAGCCGCACCGCTTCTTCGCGTTTCTCCTCAATCACCGCATGCTTGGCTTCGCGGGCTTCCTTGTTTCGCGCAGCCTGCGTCATCCACTCCTGCAGCCGGCGTTCGATGCGCTGCGCCTCGTTCTCCATCTGCTTCAGCGCCGCGCCCTGGTCTGCCGCGTCGCGCTCTGCCTGCCGCCGTTCCTCGCTGCGCGTCTCAAGCTGCACCGTCAGCTCTTCGATTTGCCGCGTCAGGGTCGCCGCTTCCAGTTCCGCCTGGCCAAGGTCGCGCTCCAGCGTCGCCAGACGCATCTCCGTCTCGCGTAGTTCGCGCTTCAGCACTAGCGGGCCCGCACTCGCCGGCTTGCCGCCCGTCACCGTCGCATTGTGGAAGCACTCGCCTCCCGGCGTCAGAAAGTATGCATGCGTGTGCTCATTCGCCATTGCCTGCGCCAGCGCTGTCGTCTCCACAAGATATCCATCGCGCAGCTTCGGCAGAATCGTCTCGAGCGATCGCCCAAATCCGTTCAGCACGCGCACTGCATCCTTCAGCGGAGTCACTCCCGGCCCTGCGATCATGTCCGCCACATCGTTAAACAGTCCAGCCTGCGCACTGTCGTGGATCAGGAACGTCGCGCGTCCATCCACTCCCGACTTCAATACGCGCACGCCTTCCTCGGCCGCATGCCAGCTCTTCACCACTACGTAATTCAGCTCTTCACGCAGAAACTCGTCGACCACGCCTTCGTGTTCGCCGCTCACTTCAATGAAATCCGCCAGCGTTCCAACCGGTGTCGATCCGTTCTGCAAGGCACCGGGTTTCAGCAGCCGACGAACCGTCTCCGTCGAATAGCTGTGATCGCGAATCAGCGACTCCAGCGAATCCCGCCGTCCCACCGCCGTCGCCTGTTCGCTGCGCAGTTGATTCGCGCGCGCCCGCACCGAACTCTCTTCCGCGCGACGCGCCTGCAACTGCTCGCGCAATTCGACAATCTCGCCCTCGAGCCGCTTCAGCGATTCCGCGGCAGATTCAAATCGCAGCCGCGCCTGCCCGCTTTGCACGCCCAGGCTCTCCTGCTCATTGCGCGCCTGGTTCATTTCGGCATTCAGCCGCTCGGCCTCGCGCTCCATCGCCGCCAGGCTTTCTTCCGCCTGCGCCGTGCTGTTGCGCGCATTGCCTGCCAGCGATAGCAGATGCATCGCGTGCCTGCGATCAGCCTCCAGCTTTCGCTCCGCGTTGAACACTTCATCCGCAGCCGAACGCGCCTCGTGCTGCCGCGCCTCCACCTTTTCGTGGAATGCCCGTGCCTCGCCCGCCGCGGTCTCCATAAACTCCCGCTGCTGCTGCCGCTCTTCGGCGATCGTGCCCAACTGCGTCTTTGTCTGCTCCAGCTCGCCTGCCGCAGCCGCCAGCCGCGCTTCGAGCTCAGTCACGCGCTCCGCATTGCTGCGTTCCCGCGCCGCCGCACGTTCCAGTTCTACAGCCGCGCTGTTGCCCCGGTGCTGTGCGTCCTGTCCTTCGCGATCGAGCTCATACCCGCGCTCCGTCAGAGAATGCTGGCTGCCCTCCATCGTTCCAATTTCAGTCGCGCCACTTGTGATCTTCTCCGCGAATGCGGCAATCTCCTGCTCCAGCCGCGCCTCCTCCGCATCCATCAGCGTCATGCGGCTCGCCAGCACTACGCGCAAACGCCCGCGCAAGTCATCGCGCACCTGCGCAAAACGCTCCGCCTTCGAAGCCTGCCGCTTCAAGCTGTTCATCTGCCGCGTGACTTCTTCGAAAATGTCGTCCACGCGCGCCAGGTTCTGCTTTGAACTCTCCAACCGCAACTCCGCTAGCCGCTTCTTTGTCTTGAAGCGCGTAATCCCCGCAGCCTCTTCGATAATGGCGCGCCGGTCGTGCGGCTTCGAACTCAAGAGCTGCCCAATCCGCTCCTGACCGATAATCGCGTAGCTCTCCGGTCCCAGGCCCGTTCCCATGAAAATGTCCTGGATGTCGCGCAACCGGCAAAGCTTCCCATTCAGCAGGTATTCGCTCTCGCCTGTCCGGAACAGCCGCCGCGTGATGACAACCTCGCCCTTCTGCGGAGTCCGGTTGAACTTTCTGCGGCGAATCTTTAACACCACCGGTTGCGGCCCGCCGGTGCTCGCCTGAATCCCGCCTTCGGCTTCGGGTGCCGGCATTTGAACACTGCCCTCGACAGCAGCCTCGTCGTCGTCCAGAACCTGCCCCGGCTGCTCTGAAGAAATAATTTCCTCAGCCTCCGCAGCCTTCTGCTTGCGCAGTTCGTTCTCGTCCCAGTCCAGCGGCCCGTCGTGATCCACCACCACATCCGGCTCAACCGGGATCGGCCCCTCGTAGGCTTCTGGATCGACCATCGTGATGGTCACCTCGGCCATCCCCAGCGGCTTCCGCTCCCGCGTCCCGGCAAAAATCACGTCCGACATACTGCCGCCGCGCAGGCTCTTGGCGCTCTGCTCGCCCAGCACCCAGCTCACCCCGTCCAGGATGTTCGACTTCCCGCAGCCGTTCGGCCCTACCACCACCGCAATGCCAGTTCCCGGCACGGTCAATTCCGTGCGGTCGCAAAAGCTCTTGAAGCCGAGAATGTGGATTTTTTTCAGTTTCAGCATGCTCACTCCGGGTCAGCGGGATACGAACGGATACAATTCAGCATCGGCCAAAGCGGCAACCGCCGCAAATGTGCCAGAGGGGAATCCGGGCCCCGACGACAGGTCTTCGTCGGTGGGGTGGTTTACCCTCTTCGATTACAGACTCTAAGGAGCCCAAAAGTCAGGGTCAATCGTGCGGGGAGGTTCTTTTGTGGATAAGGGGGTCCCGAATCCGTCTTCTTCGATTATTTTAGGCTTTTTTAGGAAATCATCCCGCTTTCATTGAGTTTCAGTCGAGTTTTCCACAGCCCGGTCGTACCGAAAATTTAGCGCAAATCCCTCGAAAAACTTACCGCCTTCCGGATCACCTTCTCGATCGCCCTGAGCGCCTGCGCCCTCGGAAATCCGGGCCGGCTGGCCAGCCGAATCGTCCTGTGAGATCCTCCAACCAGCGGCAGCAGCACAATCCCTCTCTGCCCCAGCGATCCCGCCGCCAGCGCCGGAATCAGAGTCGCCCCATACCCCGCCGCCACCAGGTTTACCAGTGTCTCCAGCGTCGCCGCTTGCATCGACCCCTGCAGCCCACCGCGAATATGCCCGGGACCCATCCCATGCGCACCGTGTTTCGCACCACAAGCCGCCAGAGCTTGTGTTGCCAGGCAATGCCCGTCCGCCAGCACCAGCATCTCGTCTGTCAGCGATGCTTCATGCACCTTCTTCGCGCCCGCTAGTTTGTGATTCCGAGGGAGAGCTGCCAGCAGCGGTTCGTCATAGAGTTCGATCTCCGTGACCTCCGGTGCGTCCGTCTCTGTTGCCAGTATTGCTGCATCCAGCCTGTGATTCCGCAGCCCCTCCACCAGCGCGCGCGTCTGGTCCTCCCATAACTCGATCGTCAGCCCCGGATAGCCCTGCTTCAGCGGCTTCAAAATCAGCGGCATCAAGTACGGAGCCACCGTGGCAATCACCCCCAGCTTCAGCGGACCTATCAGTGGATCCCGCGCCGCCCGCGCCACCGCTTCCATCTGCCCCGCCTCACCCAGCGCCCGCTGCGCATGGACCAGGATCTGGCTTCCCACTGGCGTCATGTCCACACGCTTATTGGTTCTCTCCAGCAGCGTTACGCCCAACTCGTCTTCGAGCTTCTTGATCTGGCTGCTCAGCGTAGGCTGGCTTACATTGCAAGCCTCCGCTGCCCGTCCAAAATGCCGATGCTCCGCAACCGCCACCAAATACCGCAATTCCTGCAAATTCATCACGAACTCCGGAGTTCGCAGTTCAGAGTTCTTAGTTCAAAGTTCTGAGTTCACGGTTCCTACTTTGTCCGTACGGGCCGCAACTGTGAACTAAGAACCAACAACTGTGAACTGCCTCTCCATCATAGACCCCGCCAATCATCATCAAAGAAACAATTGATTTGCCATATCGACCCCCCTGGCCTTAACGTACCCTTAAATGCGACGTACTTCTGCCGGGACGATTCTCCCGGGAACCTCCTCCTCAACCAGCAATTTTTTTCGTACATGACCACAGGAGACATCATGTCCAGCGAAGCAAAATGCCCGTTCTCGAACGGCGCAATCAAGCACACATCGGCAGGCGCGAAAGGCAACCGGGATTGGTGGCCCAACCAGTTGAACCTCGGCATCCTGCATCAGAACTCGTCGCTCTCCAATCCGATGGAAAAGGAATTCGACTACGCCCAGGAATTCAAAAAACTTGACTTGGATGCCGTGATCAAGGACCTCCATGCCCTCATGACCGATTCACAGGATTGGTGGCCGGCAGACTTCGGCCACTACGGGGGACTCTTCATCCGCATGGCCTGGCATTCCGCCGGCACATACCGTATTCATGACGGACGCGGCGGCGCAGGAAGGGGCGCACAGCGATTTGCACCTCTCAACAGCTGGCCTGACAACGTCAACCTCGACAAAGCGCGCCGCCTGCTCTGGCCCATCAAGCAGAAGTACGGCCGCCAAATCTCCTGGGCTGACCTGATGATCCTCGCCGGCAACGTCGCTCTCGATTCGATGGGCTTCAAGACCTTCGGGTTCGGCGGCGGCCGCGCAGACATCTGGGAGCCGGAGACCGACACCGATTGGGGTCCGGAGACGACATGGCTCGGCGACCAGCGCTACAGCGGAGATCGTGAACTCGCAAACCCCCTCGCCGCCGTACAGATGGGCCTGATCTACGTGAACCCGGAAGGTCCGAATGGCAACCCTGACCCGGTTGCCGCCGCGCGCGATATCCGCGAGACCTTCGCCCGCATGGCGATGAATGACGAAGAGACGGTCGCGCTTATCGCCGGCGGTCACACCTTCGGCAAGACGCATGGCGCCGCCCCCGCAAGTCACGTTGGCGCGGAGCCCGAGGGCACGAGCTTTGAGGAAATGGGAATCGGTTGGAAGAACAGCTTTGGTACTGGCGTCGGCCGCGACGCGATTGGCAGCGGCCTTGAAGTCATCTGGAGCCAAACCCCGACGAAGTGGAGCAACAATTTCTTCAAAAATCTATTCGATTACGAATGGGAGCTGACCAAGAGTCCGGCCGGAGCGCATCAGTGGAAGCCCAAGGGTGACGCCGGTGCCAACACGGTGCCCGATGCGTACGACCCCTCCAGGAAGCACGCGCCGTCCATGCTCACCACGGATCTCTCCCTGCGCTTTGACCCGGTCTACGAAAAGATTTCGCGGCGCTTCCTGGACCATCCGGATGAATTTGCCGATGCGTTCGCCCGCGCGTGGTTCAAGCTGACGCACCGCGACATGGGTCCAATCAGCCGCTACCTTGGTCCGCTCGTGCCCAGGGAAGAGCTGATCTGGCAGGACCCCGTCCCCGCCGTGGATCATGAACTCGTCAACGACAAGGACATCGAAGCGCTGAAGGCCAAGGTCCTGGCTTCCGGCCTCTCGATCTCCCAACTCGTCACCACCGCATGGGCTTCAGCCGCAACCTTCCGCGGCAGCGACAAGCGCGGCGGCGCCAATGGTGCTCGCATCCGCCTCGAGCCGCAGAAAAACTGGGAAGTCAACCAGCCCGCCGAACTGGCCAATGTGCTCTCGAAGCTCGAAGCCATTCAGAAAGAATTCAACTCTGCGCAAAAAGGCGGCAAGAAGATATCTCTCGCCGATCTCATCGTTCTCGCCGGCTGCGCAGCCGTCGAATCCGCCGCAAAGAAAGCCGGCCACAACGTCAAGGTTCCCTTCGCGCCCGGTCGTACTGACGCGTCGCAGCAGCAGACCGACGCCGCCTCCTTCGCCGTGCTCGAGCCAATCGCTGACGGCTTCCGCAACTACGCCCGCAAGGGAACCGAAGAACATGCCGCCGCGTTGCTGCTCGACAAGGCGCAACTCCTCGGCCTCACCGGCCCGGAGATGACTGTCCTTATCGGTGGCATGCGCGCTCTCGGCGCGAACGTCGCGCACTCGCAGCACGGCGTCTTCACCAAGCGCCCTGAGACTCTCACCAATGACTTCTTTGTCAACCTGCTAGACATGGGCACGAAGTGGGCAAAGTCCGAGAAGTCTCCGGATGTCTTGGAAGGCCGCGATCGTCACACCGGCGAACTCAAGTGGACAGCCACGATCGTCGACCTCGTCTTCGGATCGAACGCCCAGCTACGCGCCATCGCCGAGGTTTACGCCAGCAGCGATGCCAGGCAAGCCTTCGTGCATGACTTCGTGGCCGTCTGGAACAAGGTGATGAATTCGGATCGCTTCGATCTTCTGAGAGAAGGGCATAAAGAAGCCGTTCCCCCGTCAACCCACCCCGTCGCCGAAACCGTAGCCGGCGACTAACAAACGCTCCGCTGTCATCCTTGAGCGGAGCGCAGCTGAGTTATCGGACGACAAGCAACGTCCGCTGTCATCCTGAAGCGGAGCGCAGCTGAGTTATCGGACGAGAAGCAACCTCCGCTGTCATCCTGAGCGGAGCGCAGCGGAGTCGAAGGACCTGCAGTTGTTTTTTGCTTCAAATACCCACAACATGGGTGCCCCAGGTTTCGATTCTGAAACCTGGGTAGGACTTAACAGGGAAGAAGACGCTGGGTGCCCCATCCTTGAATCGTTTTGTAATTCAAGGGTGGGATAGCACTGACCTCTTCCGGGTTCACAGCAAGAAGTCTCTGTCGTAGGGATAAAACATCCGGGCTTCCCCGCCTGCACATCCGGGCTGGATCGCACCCGCGGTCCAGCCCGGAACTGTTTCGAGACACCACGCCTAGCTAACTCGCCCGCTAACCCGCAAACTCGCCCGCTAGCCTGCTAACTCGCTACTGCCCGCGTGAGCGGGAAGCTAACCCGCTGTCTTTATTTCCAAAGCGCTCAGCGATCCACTCACAACGGCCGCCCCTGACGGCTGCTCACTGCCCACTGTTCACTGCCCACTGTTCACTGCTTTCTAAACTCCAGCGTCGCGTAGTTCATCTGCCCCTCGGTCACAGTGTGCACCGTCAGCACATTCCTGCCCTTTTCCAGATGAACCCGCGCCAGGTCCTTCGCAAGATTCCAGTGATGCCACTGCCGCCACGCCACCGGATCGGCAGCATCGTACGTGGACACGATCGCCAACGGCCCCGTCGCCGCCACGCCATTCACATCCAGCGAAATCGCTCCTCCGCGATTCGACGTGTACAGCAAATCGGCAGTGTACTCGCCCGTCTCCGCTACATCCACAGTGATGTTGAACCACTCGCCCGGTTGAGTCCAGCCCACATACAGCAGCCCCGCCGGCGGAGTCACCTTGTCGTAAGGGTTGTCATCGATCTTCGGATCGAGCCCAAACTTCGTGTACGAAGTATCCACGCCTTCGTTCATCCGAAACTCATTCAGATAAGTTCCATTCGCCGGATTCAGCGCGCCGCTCCCGTTATTCTTCGCGTCCGAATCGTGATACGCCACGCCCTCGCCGCCCAGGTCGTAGTACGCGCACATCACGGTCCCCGGAATCTTCTGCGCCCCGCCGTTGTACTTGCTGTCATGGAACGGAGTCCCCTTGTAGTTCTTCAGAAAATCCGGCTTCTGCGCGCCAGCCGCGCCCGCAACCATCAGAGCAATCACCGAAGCCATCCACCAATACCGATAAAGAGAACGACGCATCACTAAATTCACCGCTCTTTCCTGAGGATTATGCGAATCACACGAATACTAATCGCACACCCTCAAATCCGAAAGTGGCCGGAAACTCCCTGGCTAGTCGCAGCGATCATCCACGCCGAGAGCGTGCTCGAACATTGATCAACCAGTAACTGAACGGTAGGCGGTTGTCGTTAGCACATAATATGTCCGGTGTTTATAGCAAGTGAAGTGTCCGCTTTTCGGGCGGCGAGGATGGAGCCATGCGCGAGAGCATGGAGA
>Ga0209004_1000160_pt1 | contig 17038 bp, 18 predicted proteins | sample TexAe_RefH0_M1_FD_187948 | JGI IMG/M metagenome (GOLD analysis project Ga0209004, IMG submission 187948) | Forest soil microbial communities from Davy Crockett National Forest, Groveton, Texas, USA - Texas A ecozone_RefH0_M1 (SPAdes) (version 2) | ecosystem: Environmental > Terrestrial > Soil >... | reverse complement strand
TGATCCCCATGGCCGCTTCCATCGAGGAAGCGATCGCTGCCCCTCGAACCTGAAGAGATGAATCGCGCAAACCCCCTTCCGTCACCCGCGGCGCGCCCATTACAATCCATAGAAATGTCCATCACTCGTACCGAGCTCTGGAAAAGCGCCTCATTCACTGTTGAGCGAATTGAAGGCCAGGCCCCAGGAACCTTGATCTACCGCGTCACCGGTCCATTCAACGCGCGCGACATGTATGGCTCTATGAAGCAGGTCGCGCTCGGCAACATCTTTGAATTCATTCCAGCGCCCGGCGGTGAAACCCCGAGACTGCACCTGTTCGACATCTCCGCAGTCCCGCAGATGGACTCCTCCGCTCTGGGGACGATCGTCAGCCACTTCATCAGTTGCCGCAACAAAGGCATCCGCGTCGTCGCCGTTGCGCCAAGCCCGAACGTGCAGCAACTCTTCAAGTTCACCAAAGTCGACACCCTCATCCCCACCGCAACCACGATCGAAGAAGCACTCGGTGCCTGAATCCAAAGACACCGCCAGAATTCTCGCTAGCTCCCTCTGAAAGACCCAAGAAGAGAAATGACCGCCTGCCGGCGGAGGCATCTCCTTGCTTCGGAACTGCCCGATAGCTTTTGAATGGCAGCGCAAAGTTTTCTGGCAATAATCAGAAATTGAGAAATCCAATCTTCTCGTCTGATTGTCGGAATTTCGTATTGACACACGCCTCACAGGAATCATTGAGCGGCTTTTTAAAGCGTGTGCGGTATTCAACAATTTCTTGTGAGTCAAAAAATTGGCGCTCTCCGACCCTGTTACATACTTGAAAATAACCCTGATATACAATCGCCAAAGAGCATCCAACAAGAACAGGCTCACAGGCCAGTCAAAACATGCTCGATGTGCGCTCTCTGATCAGAAGTATCGCGATTTTCGTGATGTTCTCGGTAGCTGCCGCTCTCCATGCACAGGATGGATTGAGCGAAGCACTTGCGCGGGTCAGTTCTTCTTCCAATCTCTCCAGCGGTTTGTTCGGTCCATCGCTGGTTACGGCCGATTTCAATCACGACAGCCATCCTGATGGCGCGGTCCTCGTGCGCGGTCGAAACACCTCCCGCATTGAGGTGCATTTCCGGTTCCAGCGAGTCAGCCAGATCACCTTCGCCTCTAATTTCCCGGCCCTGGCGATTTCTGCACTCGATGTTAATCATGACGGCTCACCGGACCTTGTCATCGAGGATCCGTTCTCCAATCGACGCCTCTTTATCTGGCTCAACGACGGATACGGATCCTTCCGCGCAGCGCGCGTCGATGATTTCCCCGACAGTAACGATGAAAGACATCGCGCTTCTGGTCCGCTCAGCCATCCGCCCGAGTCTCGCGCGCTCGTTTCCAAGAGCAGGATGCGCATCCGCAAACATTTACCCGCCGCTGTCCGGTCTGCGGATGCGAGCAACTTCGCCGGTTTCTATTCAAACCTCAACCTGCACCTTCCCGCATGCGATTTTTCGCCGAACCTCCTGCGCGGCCCACCTTCCTTCCTCTCTCTCTGAACAAGGGAACGAGACAGCCTCAATTCTTCGGGATTCCGATCTGTCTCCAGTTCCGATTCCAATTGCGCACCAGATTTGATCCGGGCTTCCAATATGCCACGCTCAGCGTGCGGCGTAAGAGGAGTGCAATTCCCGGGATCGGCAAAGAGAGAGGCGCACAGCATGAGAGTCCGCTCTAATGGCATGCAGATACCGGCTGCTTTAGCCGGCTCGCGTTCAACCGGGAAGCTGAATTTCCCCACCGGTCAAAAATCGGGGGCGTCACGATGACTCCCGCTCCGGCACAATACCTGATCCGGTTCGATGATCTTTGCCCCACCATGTTGAGCGATCGATGGGAGCGTTTCCTCGCCATCGTCGCACGTTACGGCGTATCTCCGATGCTTGCCGTTGTTCCTGACAACCAGGATCCCGCTCTGAAACTTCAGGACCCTGATCCCGAGTTCTGGAATCGAATTCGCGCCTACGAATCCGCCGGAGCCACCATCGCAATGCACGGCTATCGGCATCTCTGCACCAGCCGCGCCAAACCGCTCCTCCGCCTGCATCAGGAGACAGAATTTGCAGGCGTCGACGAATCCCTCCAGCGCGAGTGGATTCGCTGCGGCCTGGGAATTCTTCGCGGATATGGCCTCAGTCCCCGCTTGTTCGTCGCTCCCCGCCATGGATTCGACGCCCGCACTCTTCGGGCTCTCACCCGCGAAGGTCTCGGCATTCTGTCCGATGGATTCGCCCGTCGTCCCTTTACTCGCCACGATGTCATGTGGATCCCTCAGCAGCTTTGGGAACCAGTTAAGAAAACAACCGGGCTCTGGACCATCTGTATTCACACCAATACCGCAACGCCCACTCTTGAGGACAAACTGGAAAAATTTCTGGGCGAACACGCAAAGTGGTTCACCACTTTCGACAGGGTCATTGAGGATTGCTGCCCGACCGATCTCGGCTGGTCCGAACGGCTTGGAGAATCCTTGGCAAATTTGCGCATAAGAGTTTCGGGAGGAAGAGCCCGCCAGATGCATACCGCCTGATCGCGGGGTTCCGTGTTCGTCACGCTCCGCCGAAAACAATCGCAGGGTGCGTGCGTTAAACTTGCAGGCGAATGCGCGTCTTCGGCATTGACTGCGGAACCGAAATAACCGGGTTCGGCGTAGTGGATTCGGATGATTCCGGTCCGCTGTCTCGCCTTGTCTGCAAAACCTTCGGGGCCATCCGCCTCGCCAAAGCAAAATCGACTGCCGAGAGACTTTCAGAGGTCTATCTCAGCCTCACCACCGAGTTGGTACGCTGGCAACCGGATGTCGTTGCCATTGAAGAAGTTTTCTATTCCGTAAATGCCAAGTCGGCGCTCAAGCTTGGACAGGTGCGCGGGGTCGCCTTGCTGGCCGCTGCACAGCTCCGCCTGCCAGTGGCAGAGTACGCGCCGCTCAGTATAAAGTCGTCAGTTGTGGGGTACGGGCTGGCGAAAAAAGAACAGGTGCAGTTCATGGTTGCCCGGCTGCTTGACCTGCCGGAGCTTCCCCAACCCGCCGATGCCGCCGATGCGTTGGCAATCGCCATCTGTCACCTGCACACTGCCCAGACTATCGCTCTGCAGGGAGGCCGGCGATGAAGTTTGTGTGGCTCGCGGTCCTGGCATTTCTGGCTGCCCTTCCCGCACCCGGAGAATCTGATCCCACTATCCGGGTGGACTTCTCCAACCCTGGTCTCTACCCCGCGCAATGGACCCTTGTTCTTCATCCCGACGGCAGCGGCCATTTTCACGCCGAGGGTGGCACCAAGCCCACCGATAGCGAAGACACCATCGGACCAGCCAAAATTGACCGGGACATCAACCTCAGCGGCAGCTTCACCAGCCATATCTTCCAGACTGTGCACGACCCCCGCATCCTCCACGGAAAATGCGAAAGCCACCTGAAAGTCGCATTTCAGGGAACCAAGAAGATCAGCTACAGTGGGCCTGACGGGGAAGGTGGATGCGAGTTCAACTACTCTTCCAACAAGGAAATTCAAGAACTCGGTGAGTCCCTCGTCGGGGTGGGTTCGACTTTGATCGAAGGGGCGCGGCTCGAATTGCTCCTGCAGCACGATCCCCTCGGCCTTGATAAGGCCATACAATTCGTTGTTGAAGCCTCGGACGACGGTCGCTTGCAGCAGATCTACGCCATTCGGGACATCCTGGAACGCCTCCAGGACGATCCCCATGTCATGGAGAGAGTTAGAAAACGGGCGCGGCTGCTGTTGGCACGCTCAGGAAGCTGAAGCAATTGTAATTAGAAAGTATTCAAGCGCGACTTTTCGCATGTTTCAGCGGTCTGAATAGATGTGGATAGATGTGGGGTTCCTCGCGATCTGAATCTCATCCCAGGCGATGAGAATCTCATCGGAGGGCGTAGTAGAAAGGGTGGGGACTCTGTGAATCCCTTCAAAAAGGTTTGGTTCAGGCCAGCCGCCGCCGTCGTGGGGCTGGCTTTGTTTTTGGCGGCGGCCGCCACGCTGCAGGCGCAACAAGCAGCCACGCCGCAGGCGCAACAAGCGGATCCAAACGTGCGCGCCGCGCGCTTGAGCTATGTAGAAGGCGACGTTCAGCTAACCCAGGGCAACCAGATCCTGGCCAACCCGGCATTGGTAAATACTCCTCTCTTCGAGGGCACCAAGATCACGACTCAGGACGATGGAAGGGCTGAGCTTCAGTTCGATGACGGAACCGTGGCTCGCATCTCGCCCAACAGCTCGCTGAAGATCGCCGCGCTCCGCCAGGACGGCAGTGCGACCCGTGCCGAACTCGATCTGCAAAGCGGATTGGCTTACTTCGAGTTGCAGGGTGACTCTGCAGCAAGCCGGACGACTGCCCGCTTTGGCGACAGTGTTGTCACTGCCAGCGGATTTACCGTGGTGCGCATCAGCCTCGACAATCTTCCCGGCGAACTCGCCGTCTTCACTGGCAATGCTCACCTGCAGCGCAATACCCTTTCGCTCGATCTGCATGGCGGCGAAAGCGTCGCGCTCAATGCCACCGATCCCAATATCTATAACCTCGCGGAAACCATCGAACCCGACTCATGGGATGCCTGGAATGCCGATCGAGATCAGGATTTGACATCCCAGGAAGCCGCCAAGACCGCAGCCAGCGGCAGCGCGCCCAACAGCAACAATCCGGCCTGGAGCGATCTCGACGCCAATGGCAACTGGTACAACGTTCCCGGCGAAGGCTACGTCTGGTCTCCCAATGAGGCAGCTTCCGGAAACTGGGATCCTTACGGTTGCGGCAACTGGGTCCCCACCCCGCAGTACGGCTACGTGTGGGTTTCCTGTGAACAATGGGGCTACCTCCCGTATACAAGCGGCGACTGGAACTATTACGACGGCTTCGGATGGGGCTGGGCGCCAGGATATGGATTCCCGTGGTGGGAGACCGGTGGTTGGGGCTGGAATATCGGCCGCCGTCCGCCTCGCTATCTGCCGCCACATCGTCCCCACGGCGGACCGTTGCCGTCACCCGGCGGTGGACCGATCCGGCACGGAGGCTACTATCAGCCCAATCCGGTCGTTGCCGTCAATCGCATTCCCAGTTCTCCGGCTACGACTCCCTTGCGCTCTGTGGGCAAGCCGGTAACGATTGCCGGCAACACCGTCGCGCCCCTGAAGCCGCTTTTGCCCCGGCCGACTTATGGCGCTTTGTCTGCCTCCGGGTTCACCCGGTCCAATGGGGGGTATGGCTACCCCAATAGCGCGTATGGAAAATCCGGCTATGTCCCCTGGGCGAACTCCGCATACGGCCGCGCCGGCACAATGGCTCCCGGCTCTGGCTATCACGCTCCTGCGCCAAGCCACGCATACTCCGGCGGGTCCTCAATCAACCATCCGAGTGGCGGAGGTGGTGGTGGCGGCGGCCACGTCAGCGGCGGCGGTGGTGGTGGCGGCGGTGGTCATGTCGGCGGCGGCGGTGGTGGTGGTGGCGGCGGTGGCCATCACTAAACAGAATCCAATCTCAATCAATGGCAGGAGCCACTTCGTTCGTCGCAGTGGCTCCTGCCATTTTCAGGACCTTCCACAAAGCGGCCAACGATTCGACGGAGACGGATTCGGCACGGGCTTTTGCCTCGATCCCGGCTTTGCATAGCGCATCCACCACAACCGCCGCATCCAGTCCCGCTGCCCGCAGATTATTCGCCAGCGTCTTGCGCTTCAACGCAAAGATCTGCCGCAGAAATTTCAGAAACATCTCGCGGTCTACGTCGAGTTCCTGAAAGCGCGGCGCAAATCTCCACCGAAACACGGTCGAATGCACCTCCGGCGGAGGCGAGAATGCGCTCGGCGGCAATGTGAACAGCCGCTCCACCGGTCCATGCATCTGCACTGCAACCGAGAGCAAACCATAGTCGCGCGAACCGGGCTCGGCCGCAACACGATCGGCCACCTCCCGTTGCACCATCAGCACCGCGCGGTCCAGCGCCGCTGCATTTTCTGCAAGCTTTAAAAGAATGGGAGACGTGATGTAGTAGGGCAGATTCCCGGCAACGATGAGCCGCTGACCCGCTGCCTCAGAAGCCGCAGCAAAATCAAACGAGAGCACGTCGACCGTTTCAACCTCCACGTTCGACCTGACGGCATTAATTCCCTGCTCGGCTCCGGCGCCGGAAAACTCCGCTGACAACTGCAAAGCAAGCTCGCGATCAACCTCGAGCGCCAGCACCTTTCCAGCTTTCGCGGCAAGCTCCCGCGTAATTGCCCCCATGCCCGGGCCAATCTCAACCACGGTGCGATCGCTGCACTCGCCCAGCGCGGCCACGATGCGGCGAACGGCTTGCTCATCGCGAAGAAAATTCTGCCCCAACTTGGATTTACTCGGCACGCATCGATGTTAGCTGATGAGGCGCAGTGCCCCGCGTAAGCGGAGCTTTCATCCCTCGTTCTTGATCACAGCGAGGTGAAAGGTGCGCCGCTCGGTGAAGCCGAGCCTCTCATACAGTCGTACCGCGGGATTCTCTGCAAAAGCATGCAGAAACGGCGTTCGCCCCTCTTCAACAATGTCGCGCATCACTTCCTGCATCACCCTGCCCGCGAATCCGCGCCCGCGCGCATCCGGATGCGTACACACCGCGCTCACCTCAACAAATCCCGGCACCCGGATCCTCTGTCCCGCCATCGCCAGCAGCCTGTCGCCTTCAAATATTCCGTAGAAATTTCCCAGCTCGATAGTTCGCTCGCGGAAAGGACCTGGCTCAGTGAGTTTCGCAAGCTCCATCATCGCTGCCACATCGTCCGCGCCAAGCCTGCGCAAATCCGCCCCCGCGACAAGCGCACCTCTCTCGCGAAGCTCAGGCCTCCTGCAAATCATCTGCGTCAGCATTCCACCGCGAAACAGGCTCCAGCCTTTCGGCAGCACCGGCGCATCATGAAAGAAAAGCGCTAGCAACCCTCCCGATCCCGCCAGAGCGCGCAGCCCATCGTAGCTTGCTTGCGACTGGCCGGGCACTCCCGCCAGCGGCCCGATCGCCGCCGGATATCGCCACGCTTCCCCATCGACAAGCGCCAACTCCGCATGGTCCGTTAGCAGCGCCTGCAGGATCGGATTGTCGAGCAGAGCCTCGCCGGTTTCGGAGACAGGAAAGGCAGGAGCGGCAACATCGGAACCGGCATTGGGAATGAGCATAGGTACAAGATGAGATTGCCACACAACCAGATGCGGAATCCTCAACCCTGAAATTCGCGTCAAAGGGTCAGCGTGTAGACTTGGCCGTTGGCCGCGAATACCATCAATCTCCCCGCACGATGGATCAGCCAGTTTTCAGTTCGCCCAGAGCTTTTAGTTCGTAAGGAGAAGAACGATGCAGATTGTCTTTGCCGCGTCAGAAGGACTCCCGTTTGCAAAAACGGGCGGCCTCGCCGATGTGGTTGGCGCATTGCCGCAGGAAATCCTCAAGTCGGGTCACGAAGTTAGCGTCTATCTACCTCTGTATGCAGCAGTTCGCCCACACCTCGAAGGCGATCTGAAATACGCGATCCGCTCTCTCACCGTCCCTTTTCCACACGGCAACCATTTCGCTGGAATCGTCGAAGGCCCCATTCACAATGGTGTCAAGTTTTACTTTGTAGATTGCCCCGAGATGTTTGATCGTCAAGGACTTTACGGAAACAGCGGCGACACCTATAGCGACAACGCCGAACGCTTCGGCCTCTTCTGCCGCTCGGTAATCGAAGCGACAAAACAGCTCGGAGTTCCCAACGTGTTCAACGTGCACGATTGGCAGGCAGCACTGATTCCGGTGCTCCTGCGAACCGTCTACAGCACCGACCCATTGCTCAAGCACTGCGCCACTGTACTCACCATTCATAACGCCTCCTACCAGGGCTCGTTTCCAGCGGCAACCACGGATCAACTTCTCCTTCCCTGGGACATCTTCACTTTCGACAAACTCGAGCACTACAACACCTTCAATTTCCTCAAAGGCGGCATCGCTTACGCCGACAAGCTGACCACCGTGAGCCGTAAGTATGCCGAGGAGATTCAGACGCCGGAATTCGGCAGCACCCTCGATGGCGCACTCCGCCAGCGGAAAGCTGATTTACACGGCATCCTCAATGGCGTCGACTACACCGAATGGAGCCCTTCCACCGATGGCAATCTCGCCGCTCACTACTCTCCGCAGGATTTGAGCGGTAAACGCGAATGCCGCAAAGATCTGCTCCACGCCTTCGGGCTTGACGTCCCCGATCAAACTCCTGTCATCGGCGTCTGCTCTCGCTTTGCATCCCAAAAAGGATTCGACCTGCTCGAACAAATTGCCGGCCGCCTGGCCGAGCGCGACCTGGCCGTCGTCGCCCTGGGAACGGGCGAGCCATACTATGAAAAGTTCTTCCGCGACTTTGCCTATGCCAACGCTGGCCGCTTCGCGGTGCAGATCCGCTACGACGATGCCCTCGCCCACAAGGTCGAGGCCGGCTCCGATATTTTCCTCATGCCCAGCCGTTTCGAACCCTGCGGCCTGAACCAGATTTATGCGCTCAAGTATGGAACCGCGCCCGTGGTGCGCGCCACCGGCGGTCTCGACGACACGGTAGAGGAATGGAATCCCGGCCTCAGTACCGGCACAGGATTCAAGTTCGAGCGATACGAAGCGCAGCCGCTGCTCGATGCCATTGATCGCGCGCTGGCCGCGTTCTACGACAAGAAGCAATGGTCGCAGCTAATGCAGAACGGCATGGCGCAAAGCTTCAGCTGGGAAAAACCAGCCCGCGAGTACGCCGCAATCTACGAAGAAGCCGCGCGAAAGAAATCCTGAAACCGGATTCTCTGAAAGGAAAACGCACCGCTTTCGTGTCAGGGCACGCTTTTACAGCTTGCGGAAAAATCAAACGGCACGCCGGTTCTGTGTCAGGGCGCGACTTCAGTCGCGCCGCAAAACGCTAAAACAACGATGGGCTTTAGCCCCCGCGGGAACCCGCGCCGCCATTGATCAAAGCCGTCCGGACCGATACTCTCCGGATCATCGAAGCGCGAACCCTTAATGCGTTTGCCACTCGAAGTTCAGTGAAAATCATTCTAGGATTCTTCGTTGAACGCTTCTGCGATAGGCTCAAAGAAGCCAATTCAGCTTATAGGCCAGCAATGCCCAACATGTTCATGTGTCCCAAAAGCAAATGCGACGCCTCGTCGGCGTAGCGCGAACTGGTCCAGAGGTTCTTATGTTCCCTTTTCCCGGCATACCTTACGGGGTCGCACCGTGGTGGTGTTTTCCGCTTAACGAAGTCTGCATGTACGCGCTTATGGCTGTGTGCTTCGTGCACGCTGTCAAAAGCGGTAAGAGAACAGTCGCGTATCTGCTCGGCGGCCTGGTCTTCGGCCTGATCCTCGAATACCTCGAAGTGCTCAGCGGCAGCTACACCTACGGCAGGTTCTTCATCATGCTTGGTCGCGCGCCCGTTGAAATACCCCTATGCATCGGATGCGGCTGGGCGATCATCCTTTACTCGGCTCGCCTTTTCAGCGATGCATACAAGCTTCCCCTGCTGGCCGCGGCAGCTCTCGACACACTTTTGGCGCTCAATATCGATCTCAGCATGGATGTAGTCGCATACCGATTGCACATGTGGCACTGGTATTGGTCCGTACCAGTCAAAACCCACTTACATCACAATGGTTCGGTATACCCTACGGCAATTTCGTCGGTTGGATCACCGTGGTATTTTGCTACTCGCTCTTCAGCCGGTTGCTTGAAAGGAAGTGGGCGCCGAGTAATGCGGGATGGTTGCGTGTAACCGTGATCGCCGCGGCTGCGGTGGTCTGCTCTCAGGCAGTTCTCTTTGGCACGGAGACTTTCCTCTTTCCGTTCATGCTGAAGTTTCTCCACATCACTTCAGGAATTCGTCTCCTCGCGCTCACTGCGACGCTGCTCCTGTTGGCGGCCTTCGGTTGGAGAAAACACCAGCGCCGCGATCGCCCCCTGGCCTTCGTCGCGCAGTGGGTTCCCTGCTATTTTCATTTTTTCTTTGTGTTCTGCTTCTTTGCACTGGGTTTCTATCGCGAGAACAAATGGATGACGACGGCCGCACTCATCAATGTATTGCTTGGCACCGTAGTACATCTGTATCCATTTGAGCCGCCCACCCGGCTCAAACGGACCACCCGGCAAGATCTGGAACAAAAGGCCGTGTAAGAGGAAAGAGACTACGCACCCTGCCCCAGCACCTTCGGCACATCAATCCCCAACGCCGTGGCAAGGTCGTGCTGATGCTCCTGTTCCTGCATGATGATCGACCGTAGTTGCTCAGACAGCGCATAATGACCCAGAGCCTCTGCCTGCTTCACGCGCTCACGGTAGTTTTTGATTGTCACAGTCTCGTTGTCGAGATCGAACCGCAGCATCTCCTCCGGCTTTTCCGACAGCTTGACCTCTTTCGGAGTAGCCGTTGGCATCCCGCCCAGGTAATCAATCTGATCGGCAATGATCAGCGCATGTTGCAGCTCCTGGGCAGCATGCAACTTCAGCTCGCCCGCAATGTTCATCCACTGCGCGCCTTTCAGCACATTGCTGTAAACGGTGTATGCAATGATCGCCTGGTATTCACGCGCCAAGTCCTCGTTAAGCGCGTTGATCAGATCCTTTACGGCTTTGTCGTTCTGTTGGTCGTTCTTCTGCTGGGGCATCTATTCAATCCTCTTTCTCGAGTGCACGTGGCAACTCGCAGACAGAGGTTGTGATGCCAAAGACGGACCCTTTGTTGGTTCGACCCTATTCTGCTGCCGCCCAAACGCAACAACGGCCCGGGATACCTCCCAGGCCGCTGCCGGTGATCTGTTGGGATTGGACTAAGGCCATCGCGCTTCCGCGAAACAGCCAGTGACCCGGCCGGTAGGTTCTTTCTCCGCCGGGGCAAATCTGGGGTCTGGGGCGCGATGCCCTAGGCCTCAGTCACCTCACGTAAGAAACCACTGGAACAGTCATTTTGCATAGGCTGGATCATCCTCCTTTCCCGTGTACTTCCAACTTAAGCCGCAACCGGATTCACGTCAAGTCGCAATAGCCGCCTCATGCCGAACAGCATGAGTCAACTCGAATACCCCAGTTGGAACGGATTCCCACCCTGCGTCGCAATCAGGTACCAGCCGGTGGCTCCGATATGCTTCGACGTCCCATAGGTGTACCCGAAGCCCGTATCCAGCAGACTCGTGGCCGCAACCACTCCGCTGCCCAATGCAATCGGAATTCCGTTCACCGTCTGGTTCGCCCCCAGCTCTGCCTGCGCCGTGTCGCACGTGTTCACAAGCTTGAGCGCGTTCTGCCAGTCCATCACGCGCGCCGTCCCCACCTCCGTCTCGGTCCGGGCGATCAGCGCCGCAACCGTGTGTGCGGACCCTTCCAGCCACACGGCATTGGGGTCCGCGATCCCGGTGTTCAGGCTTGCCGTGTCAAACGTCATTCCGGTAAAGGTCTCACTGCCCGTCAAGCTCGAATCCGTCGACAAAGCACTGTCCGTCGGCTGCAGATTTTTGAGGGCCCAGTCAATTGAACCCGCATACTGGCTGTTCCGCATCGCAAGGTACGACCACGTCTGGCAATCTTCCGGAATCGGATAGTAATTGATCGCTGACGAAGCCGCGCCCGCGGTCCCGGTCCAGAAAAATGGCCCCGCCGGATTCCACATCGCAATCACAAAGCCAAGTGCATGCGCGGCAAGCGCGGACCATGTCATTCCATTCGCCGCTGATCCATGACTCGTTAAGGCATCAAGCATCGTGAAGAATGCGTACGTGTCGATGTTGTGCTCCGTCGACTTGCCATTCCCCGACGGTACCGACTGGTTGAATTGATTAATGTTCGTACCGAATGAATATCCCCCGGGCGCCAGCGTGCTGTACGTATTGTTCACAATCCAGTTGCCCACGTTGAGAGCTGCCGTCAGATAAGTCCCTTCTCCCGTCCGCTTGAATAGCTGTGCCAGAGCCATACCCGCCCACGCCTGGTCGCCCACGGCACTGGTGTAGAAGTAGAACGGAAACGCCGCCGGAGTCACATACACGCCATCGCTCGATGGCGCATTCACAAAGTAGGCCTGCGCGAATCGCCCGTCATTGAACGGAAAATTGTTGGCCTGCGCATAAATCAATCCCTGCCCCAGAATCTCCGCGCGAGCCTGCGAATCGGCCGACCCGTGCAGTAAGTATGCGTGGATCGAAACCGCGTTATCGTAAGTGAACGCTGTTGACTCCAGGCCTGACTGGTCCGCATAGCTCTGAATCAACCGCACAGTTTTGCCCGTAGCGTAAGCGTCCATCATCTGGTTCTGGAATTGGATCGCAGCCTGAATCGCCTGCTGATACGTATTGGCATTCAGCGATTCCGGCGTCGGAATCGACCCTGCCGCGTGCGCTGATTGCAACAGGCTCACAGGGGCAACACTGACCGCCGCCGCGCCAAGCGAGCAGGAAAAGAATTTTCGTCTGGAAAGGGTGCTCATTCTGGTCCTCCGGGAAAGAGTGTTTTCATACCCGAAGGAAATTACTCGTCAACATTGACGTTCGTCAACAATTCGATTGTCTGGCAGAAGAATGCGCGGTTTGCTTGCGACCAAGCCACCGTTTCGGCAATCGGACTTCTAGATCCGTTCTTCCAGCACCACGCTCACGCTGTCCCCGACGCTTTTGCCAATCTGCTTACGGATATCTTCTTTCACCGGAAGTTTGTGCCTGCCATCCCCCAACGCCATGAACGAGCTCTGAAATGGCACGCCGTCCACTTTGCCGCGCACCTTCACCAGCCCGCGCGTTCCAAAGAACTCCGCTGACTCGGGCCAGACGACGTAAGTCCATCCGCCTTTGCTGGAACTCTTCTCCAGCTTCGCCGTGAAACGCTTGTTCAACATGCGCATGATTCCCGCCTGCTGACACAGTTTACTCCGACGCAATATTCACATCGCCACTTGCTGTTTGACTGCAGGCCGGCCCGCGAGCAAACGCCGCCTCATCGCCCTGTCGCATGGGCTCGAAGTCCACTTCGCCACTGCCCACCCCAGCACCCAGCACACCGCAATCGTCGGCGCGTACCAGAGAACGCCCCACCGCATGCTTGCGCCGGAGATCCGGAAGATGTTCAGGATCGCGATCACCACAAACATGTGGGTCAGGTAAATCTCATAGCTCAGCCGCCCATACGCACATAGCCAGCCCATGCCGATCATTCTCGCGGGAGCGCCCATTTCAGCGCTCCAGCAAAATGCCAGCACCATGCACAGCGCTGAGAATGTCAGCAACAGAACGGTGCCGTTGCGGAAGAGCATCGAGAGCTGATCCTCGAATCCCAGCACCGCAACGAGTCCGAACACGCCGACCGCATAGAAGGGCCAGATTGCCTTGCGCCCTTTCGGCCGGAGATGTTTCGCGACCAGCGCGCCAGCACGCCCATCGCAATCGCCGCCATGCCCGGCAAATACGCCTTCTCTTTCCAGATGGGATTGCCCACGATTGCTGCCAGAGAAAACGGCAGTGACAACGCCAGCAGAGCCATTGCCGGAGCCAGCAGCCACGCTCTGCGCAACAGAATGCACATCAGCGGAAATCCAAGGTAGAAGACTTCTTCAATCGACAACGACCACAGAACGTCCCAATTCGCGGGCAGATAACCGGTGTGTCCCTCATACCAGTTCAGATAAAGCCCGAACGCAGAACCCACAGCGCCGGGCAGCGACTGCCCCTTTCCGTGAATCATGAAATCGTGCACACCGAGCAGGTGCAGGACCGAAAGAACGCCAACCAGCATCGCCAGGCAGGGCAAAATCCGCGCCGCGCGCCGCACGTAAAATCCGCGCAACTCGATGGCTCCCAGGCTGCCCCATCGCATCAGCGCATTCGAGGTAATCAGAAAACCGGAGATCACGAAGAAGATGTAAACCGCTTCCGACCCATTGAAATTAAGATCGTTCAGAAACTCGCGAGGCAAGTGCGCGCCAAGCACTCCCTGCGTGAGCCGGAGACGAAGCCCAATATGATTCAGCAAGACCAGAAGGATCGAAAGCCCGCGCAGAAAATCAATTCCGGCATTGCGCGCAAGCACACTGGACTGGGTCGCGTTGGATTGCTGCAAACAGGACTCCGGAAAGAGCGGAATGCCCTTCCCGTTCAGTTAAACAGATGCACCGATACTGCGGAATTGGCTCCGCAGGTTCGCCCGCTATGCCAACGCCAGATTCATGTTGTCGATGGCTTCGTCAATCTCCTGCGTGCTCTTGAAGCCCACCGTAGCGCAATCGATACCCGCGTTCTGGAATGCGAAACGCATCGCAGCTTGCCGATCCTCATGCTTTGTGAAGGTGCCGTCGCCGCATAGCTTCATGCTGATCACGCCCATGCCGTCTTTCTTCACCTGCTTTACGTGGGCAACAACCTCGGGAATCACACTTGGATTGTTCGCGTCATCCCCGACCGGCGCATCCATGCGCGTTCCCTTGTGGTTCATGCGGATCATCGCGACTTCAAGGAACTTGTTTCCCGGAACCTGCCGCAGCGCCGGCAACCCATGCACTGAAGCGCCCCGCGTCTTGATGATCTGCTTTGACTGTGCCTTCAGCATCCCATCCTGCCAATCCTTGGTCTCCTCCATCCAGTCGCCGGTGTGCTGCCAGTGCAGCAGCATGATGTCGAAGTACTCCGTCTGTGAAACACGGCGCATGTCGTCAAACCGCTTCTGCGGATCGACGTCAGAGTCGGTCGTCACCTTGCTCATCAATTGATAGCTGTCGCGTGGATACGGTTTCAGCGCTTCGCCCAGCATCCCCGGCGTCATATAGGCTTCGGCTGTCTCAAAGAAACGGATCCCGCGATCGTAAGCGTAAGCAATCAGCCGCGAAAATTCCTTCTGACCCAGCGCCGCCTGCACATGCCCGTTGTTGCTGCCGGTTCCGAATGCCAGCCGCGTCACCTTCATTCCTGAATTGCCCAGCGTCACAACATCCAACGCTGTCCGGCGCGTCGCATGCAGCGGCAGCGTGCCCACGCTGGCAGCAGCGCCGGCGGCAATCGAGGTTTTCAGAAAATCGCGTCTATTCAATGGGCTCATCGGGACCTCCATTTTTGAGCTGCGCGTGCAGCCATTAGCCGCGATGGTAGCACGACCTGTTGAGAATCGCAGATCGGTGTGACGGGCGTTCGAGTTTCAGTCATTAACCCGGATCGTAACCAATTCAGCTCTTGCACGAATCAAAGGACTTATCATAGTCAGGAAAACGCGGTCCGATCTGCCCTCGGAATGAAAAAACCACACACACTCCTCTACGATGTGCCCCTGGTCCTTCTTCCGCTCCTGATCGTCCTTTATCCAGGCATATCCGGCGACCCAACACCGCCCAAGGCTCCTCCTTTTCCCGCGGGTGCTCCCGATATTCGCTTCCCTTTGAAACCCGGATCGGTGCGCTGGGCCGTCATCGGCGACAACGGCACCGGCGAACAGCCAGAAATCGAAATCGCAAACCAGATGCAGCGGTACTGGTCCGTCGTCAAATACGACTTCGTCACCATGGACGGTGACAACATTTACGGCGGTCACTTGCCCGAAGATTTCCGCATCAAGTTCGAAGAACCCTACAAGCCTCTCCTTGATGAAGGCGTAAAGTTCTATGCCTCCCTCGGCAATCACGACGACGCGCAGATCGAAATGAATTACAAGCCATACAACATGAACGGCAATCGCTACTACACATTTCAGAAAGGCAATGTAGAGTTTTTCGTCCTCGACAGTAATATGATGACTCCGCAACAACTTTCCTGGCTCGAACAAAATCTGAAAAACTCCGCAGCCCCATGGAAGATCGTCTACTTCCACCACCCCTTATTTACCTGCGCCATGTTTCATGGGCCTTCCGTCAATCTGCGAAAACAGCTCATGCCGCTATTCATCAAATACGGCGTCAACGCCGTATGGAGCGGACACGAACACGTCTACGAGCGCCTCAAGCCGCAAAACGGAATCTACTTTTTTCTTGAAGGTGAATCCGGACAGCTCCGCTATAGCAACATCCGGACTTCCTGCGACCTCGATCAGGCCAGGTTCGATATCGATCGCACCTTCATGCTGGTAGAAGTCGACGGCGAAACCATGTATTTCCAGACCATCGCGCGCTCCGGCGCCATCGTCGACTCCGGCGAACTCCTGCGCCAGGTCAACAACGGGAAGTAGTCCGTCGCGCACCTATCCGTCCGCTCACCTCTGCGCCGCCGATCCATAAAACGCGTTGTTCCCCGTTCGCAGATCGCGGCCATACGTTATCACTACGCCCGTTCCCAGCACTGAGAGCTTCATTTCAACGCCCGCGTCCACCAGCCACTGCCGCGCCGCCAGCCCGCTCGTCGGTGCCGAAACTTTTGCAACATCCAGCAGCGGCCCCGCCTTCACGCTGACCAGCCCGTTACCCCATATGCTGCGATCGAAATCCGTATTCGAAAGAAAGTACTTGTCCGCTATCGGCGAGCTGCCCTTGCGCCCGTCGCGCGTTCCAATGTGCCCGCGCAGCCACAGATCGCTGTCCCGCTCCACGCCGATCATCCACAACTCGTCCACAGGCGCCGTTCCCACAATCCCCCCGCCCCGCACACGTTCTGCAAATTCGTACGTGTCACCTTCGGCCTCCGGCAGCCAGTGCACCGTAGCTCCCCCCTGCAGCTTTTCAAATAGCCGCGGAGGGCTCGACCACAATCGTCCAAATTCCGAGGAAGCCGAAGTCGTCAACGTAAACCGATGCTCCGCCTCATCCAAAACCTCCGCGTGCACCCTCGCCAGGTGCTTCAACTCGAACCCCGGCGCCACCAGTTCAGCCGTCAGCGCCGAGCCGTCCACCACGCTGCTATACGTCCGATGCGAAAGCTCCGCGCCCATGGTCCATCCAACCCGTCCGCTGTGAATCGACGTCACCGTCCCACTCGCAACTTCGCGCTTCAGCTTGAACGAACCCAGCACCGGCGCCGGCCCCGTGAATGAATTGCGAATCGCCCAGTTTTCATC
>Ga0209004_1000159_pt1 | contig 17169 bp, 10 predicted proteins | sample TexAe_RefH0_M1_FD_187948 | JGI IMG/M metagenome (GOLD analysis project Ga0209004, IMG submission 187948) | Forest soil microbial communities from Davy Crockett National Forest, Groveton, Texas, USA - Texas A ecozone_RefH0_M1 (SPAdes) (version 2) | ecosystem: Environmental > Terrestrial > Soil >... | reverse complement strand
AAGAGCGAGCAGCCGATCCGCTTTACCAATCGGGCGCTCGATATCATCAAACGCGGTCCCACGGTAGTGCAGGCTCCGCACGTGGGTGAGCCATCCCTTGAGGATTCGAAGCGGACACTGGCGCCGGATGTGAGGAAGGAAGACAACGCGATGTTCACCGCGGCCCTCAACGACGGGAAGCCTTCAGTGCCCGCTGCAGTGAAGCCGACTGGCCCGAACGAGCCGCCGCGCAGCGATCAGCCCTCTACGGTTGACCTTGCTCCTCCGGCGAGTGGAACAACGGGCGTGGGTGTGTCGATTGTGAATGCTCCGAGCGGTGACGCTGCGGGTACTCCGACCAATGCGGCTGTGCCGGCCGGCACTCCTGCCAATTCTGCTGTGCCGGCAGGCGCTCCGGGCGATCCAAATAACGCGCTTGTAAAACCCGTTGGCCCGACCAACGAGACTCTGCCGCCGGTGGACAAGCCGGCTGATGCGCCCGACCAGGTGAACGACATCAAGCCGGGTACGGCGCAGCAGCAGACCGCCACCGATGCCAAGAAGAAAAAGCCGAAGGCCGATCTGAATGAGGAATCGTCGAGCAAGAAGAAGAAGAAGAAGGGTCTGGCCAAGCTGAATCCGTTCTAAGCAGAAACAGTTTCAGAGAAGCAGAGGCCGCATCCACGCAGGATGCGGTCTTCGCATTTGTGTGCATCGGGGATGAAGAGTTGGAACGAGGCCCGGGGTGCTCAATCTGCTAGAGTGGAAAGTGGTCCCCTGGCCTGAAATCCTTGCGTGATATGGGGTTTCGGCGCAGACGTGTAGGGGCTCGCTGATAAACCCCATGCCTCACGATCTGCCAAAAGCGTACGACCCCACTGCCATCGAAGATCACTGGGCGGAGTATTGGGTGCGCGAAAAATTGTTCGCACAACCGACGCCCACGCGAACAGCCGATTCCTCCGAGGGGCTCGAAGAGCCTTCCGGCTCCGACGCCCAGTCGGCCTTCACGATTCTGCTGCCCCCGCCCAATGTGACTGGCAATCTGCACATGGGGCACATGTTCGAGCACACCGAAAGCGACATTCTCATGCGCTGGCACCGGATGCGCGGCGATCGTGTGCTGTGGATTCCCGGAACGGACCACGCGGGCATCGCTACCCAGATGCTGGTGGAACGCCAGATCACTGCCGAGGGGACGACGCGCCAGCAGATGGGCCGCGAGAAATTTGTCGAACGGGTGTGGGAATGGCGGCGGCACTATGGCGGCGCGATTCTTGGGCAGATGAAGCGGCTGGGTGCCTCGGTCGACTGGGATCGCGAATACTTCACCATGGACGAGCGGCTCTCGGTTGCGGTGCGCGAGGCGTTTGTCCGGCTTTACGAGCAGGGATTGATTTATCGCGGCGCCTACATTGTGAACTGGTGCCCGCGCTGCCAGACCGCCATCAGCGATCTCGAGGTGGTGTACGACGAGCACAAGGGACACCTGTGGGAGATTCGGTACCCGGTCATTGGCGATGACGGCAAGGATACGGGCGAGTTTCTGACGGTTGCAACCACGCGTCCTGAGACGATGCTCGGGGACGTGGCCGTTGCGGTCCATCCTGCGGATGAGCGCTACAGACATCTGCACGGGAAAAAGCTGCGGCTACCGCTGGTGGGCCGGGAGATTCCCGTGGTGCTGGATGAGTGGGTGAGTCCGGAGTTCGGTACCGGCGCGGTGAAGGTAACGCCGGCGCACGACCCCAACGACTTTGCGCTTGGACAGAGGCACGATCTGCCTTCGATCAACGTGATGGACGATACGGCGCACATCAACGATGAGGGCGGCGTGTACGCGGGGCTGGACAGATTTGTCGCGCGCAAGAGAATCGTCGCCGATCTTGAAGAGATGAGCCTGCTGGCGGGCATCAAGGACCACGTCAACAATGTGGGCCACTGCGACCGCTGCAAGACGGTCGTGGAGCCGCGGCTGTCGCTGCAGTGGTTCGTGAAGATTCAGCCCCTGGCGGACAAGGCGATCGCAGCAGTTAAAGAAGGACACATCAAGTTCACGCCGGAGATGTACGGGAAGACTTACCTGAACTGGATGGAGAATATCCACGACTGGTGCATCTCGCGGCAGCTCTGGTGGGGGCATCGCATCCCGGCATGGCATTGTTCGGTTTGCCACAAGATCACGGTGGGGCGCGAAGATCCAACGCAGTGCACGCACTGCGGGTCGGAGAAACTCACGCAATCGACGGATGTGCTGGATACGTGGTTTTCTTCGGGGCTGTTGCCGGTGTCGGTGTTTGGATGGCCGAACATTACGGCTGAAAACCGTGCTGACTTTGACGCGTTCTATCCGACGAGCCTGCTGGTTACGGGCTTCGACATTCTCTTCTTCTGGGTGGCCCGGATGATCATGCTGGGCTGCTGGTTTTCGACCGACGTTCCAATGCAGGATGGAAGCCCACGGCCACTCGCGGAGTCCGTTCCTTATCGCGAGGTCTACATTCACGCGCTGGTGCGGGATGCGAATCGCGAGAAGATGTCGAAGACCAAGGGGAACGTTGTCGATCCCATCGAGATTGTGAAGCAGTTCGGCACCGATGCCGTGCGGTTCACGCTGGCTTCGATGGCTTCGCCCGGGACGGATATTGCGTTCAACGTAGCTCGGACCGAGGGGTATCGGGCGTTCGCCAACAAGATCTGGAATGCGGCGCGGTTCTTGTTCATGAACGTGGATCGGGCAGCGGAGGTCGGGATCAGCGTAGATGCGGCCGCTCTCGGGGGAATGCCGGTCGCGGGACCAGATGCTCCGCTCGAAGCGCAGTGGATTGTGGCGGAGCTGCACACCACGGCAGCCAAGGTGAATGAAGCTCTTTTAAACTATCGGTTCGACGATGCGGCAAATTCGATCTATCAGTTTTTCTGGGGCAGCTTTTGCGACTGGTATCTGGAGATCGTGAAGCTAAGCCTCGACTTTGGCGAGAACGCTGACAAGGCGCGCACGAAGGCATCGCTCACAACGCTGGTGAGTGTCTTTGAGGCGTCTCTGCGGCTGCTGTCTCCGTTCATGCCATTCTTGACCGAAGAAGTCTGGCATGCTCTTTACGATGGCAACCCGCCGGCGAAGTCGATTGCGTTGGCAAATTATCTTTTCGGTGACGATTCGATGATCGACAAGTCGGCAAAGCATCAAATGCAACACCTCCAATCTATCGTCAGCGGGATTCGCGAGGTCAGAAAAGACCGGGGCGTGCCGGAAAGGGAGATCGTCAGCGCGTATGTTCTCGAAGTGGGATTATATGGCATCGATTCAATCAATTTCATCGATGACAACCGGCCATGGGTTGAGAGACTATCGCGTTCAAAAATCACAAAGACTGTGAAGCGCGACGAGCGCTTGAATTGGCGTAGCGTTGGCCCGACCGACATCGCGATCGACTACCAAGCAAACATCGATGTGGCTGCCGAGCGCGACAAGCTGATGAAGGAAATCGCGAAACTCGAAAAGGTCATCGTCAGTTCTGAACGCCAACTCAACAACCCGGGCTTCACTGCCAAGGCACCCGCGCACATTGTCGAGGGGTTGAAGAAACAACGAGACGACGCACAGCAACTGCTGGATAAACTACGCGGGGATCTTGATTCCCTGCCGCCGGCGTGAGTGACACGAGCCAATGGCGTGCGTGTGCAGAGCTTGCCTTCAGCATTCCAGGACGCTTGGCCTCGCGGCGGCACCAACCTCGAAGTCTGCTATTCAGAAGGCATATCGCGCTGCGGCCAAGCTCTGGCATCCGGACCGCTTTGAGAACAACCAGCGCATGCGTCTCGAAGCCGAAGAACGCTTCAAGCGCATTAATGCTGCCTACCTGGCGCTTCGCGAACACTTCGAGAGTCCGGAGATCACGCTTCGCGAGGCTGAATTTGTTACTCCAGTTCGAATTCATCCAACGCCCGTTATATCGTTCGGGGATGCGCCGGATTGCTTCGTGGCGCCGCACTTCCCCGTCCGCGTCCGTAAGGCGATCGAGGCGGCCCGCGTGGATAGTTCGGATCCAGTGGTGGCATTTATCGACTTGTCGGCCGGTTCGGCTGGGAGTTCAGAATTCATTCTTTTGACCAAGCACCGAATGTTGATTCGCTCCGCTTCGGAGATTCTTTCGGTGATCTGGTATGCGGACCTGGGAAGCATCAGGCTCGTCGATCGCAAAAGTCAGAAACAGGGCGCATGGCAGAGAATTGCGGAAAAGATTGCGGGGAAGACGCAGAGATATTCGCTCCAGATCGATCGACTCGACCTAAGCCGGTTTCACACGCTGACCGACCGGCCGGATGACAGGGTCAAGAAAGTTGTTTATAACTTTCTACGACAAATGAAATCGAATTGGCAGTCTTGAACATCGAAAGAAGAACGAATGGATTGGAAGAGCCACCGCATCGACGCATTGCTGGAGCAGGCCTTGCTGGAAGACAAGGCCGTGAGCGATGCCACGACCAATGTCACCATCGATCCCAACCTGCGCGCCTCTGCGTCGATTATTGCCCGGCAGGAGATGGTGGTAGCCGGGCTAGGCGCGGTGCCGCGATTCCTTGAAATCTTTGCCCGCCTCGACGCCCGCCCGGCGGCTCATACAAGATTCGATGTGATCAGCCACCCGGAGATTTTCGACGGCGTGCGTGTACACAAGGGCCAGGTGCTTGCCGTGATTCGGCACAATGCGCGGGTGTTGCTGAGCTGCGAACGCGTGATTCTGAATTTGATGCAACATCTCAGCGGCATTGCGACGCTAACGCGTCAGTACGTCGATGCGATTCAGGGAACGAAAGCCCGCGTGCTGGATACGCGCAAGACTGTTCCCGGCCTGCGCGCGCTGGAAAAGTATGCGGTGCTTTGTGGCGGCGGAACGAATCACCGCCTGGATCTTTCCTCTGGGATCCTGATCAAGAACAACCACATTTCGCTGGGTGGAGGACTGCGCACCGCGCTGACCAATGCTCTGGAAAAGCGCAAACCGGGAAATCGCGTGCAGGTGGAAGTACGCACAGAAAAGGATCTGGAAGACGCGCTCGAATGCGGCGGCGAGGCAATCCTGCTGGACAACATGACGCCGGCGCAGGTGAAGAAAGCAGTCGAGCGCATCCGCAAGGAAGAGCGCTGGATTCCGATTGAGGCTTCGGGCGGTATTGTGCTCGACAACATTCGCGCCTATGCCGAGGCTGGCCCAGACTTCATCAGTGTCGGTGCGCTCACGCACTCCGCCAAAGCGGCCGACATCTCGATGAGCATTGTTGCGGAGCCGGCCTGAACGTGTACGACCTTGCCGCGCTGGACGCAGAACTTGCGGGAACGATTTTCGCGGGGAAGCTGCATTTCTCTTCAGTAACGGGATCCACGAATACCGATGCGCTTGCGGCCGCCCGCAACGGTGCTCCGCAAGGCAGTGTCTTTTTTGCCGATGAGCAGACGGCGGGGCGGGGACGCGGGGATCACGGTTGGCAGTCGAATGCGGGCCAGGGACTTTATGTGTCGGTTGTACTTCGACCCTCGATCGCATTGGCGCATCTGCCGCTCATTCCGCTTGCCGCTGGGCTTGCTGCTGCGCAGGCGGTCGGGAATGCTGCCGGGCTGAATGTCGATCTGCGCTGGCCCAACGATCTCCTGATTGGTGCTCGAAAAACAGGCGGCATTCTTGTCGAGTCGAAGAGCGAGGGCGGAAAGGCCTCATTTGTGATTATCGGGGTAGGAATCAACGTGCACCAGCGGAGTTTTGACGCCGGCCTGTCGACTCCCGCTACCTCATTGGATATTGAATCCGAGCGCACCGTCAGCCGCCAGGCGCTGCTGATTGCCCTGCTAAAATCGCTGCAGCAAGAGACATCGGGACTGCACGATGCTGCGGTTGTAGCCGCGATACCGGCGCGCGTGGTGCAGATGTCAACCTGGATTTTGAACCGTAGTGTCGAGGTTCACGGGCCGCAAGCTTGCGTGGGAACGACGGCCGGCCTGGATGCTCATGGGTTCTTGATGGTGCGTACAGCCGAGGGCACGGTAACGGTGCAAACGGGTGGCATTCGCACTGCGGAAATGAATTAAGGAAAACGATGCTGCTGGCAGTGGATGTTGGAAACACGAATACGGTGCTGGGTCTTTACCGGCTCGACGCGGAAGCCGGGCTTCCGCCGAAGGGCGTTGCCGTTGCTGCGAAGGACAGGCCCGACCTGACCGCCCATTGGCGCATCACCACGCATCGCACGCAGACCGTGGACGAATACGGTGTGTTCTTCGTGAAGCTTTTCGAAATGCATGGCTTGTCGCCGAGCCAGGTGACGCACATTATCATGTCTTCGGTTGTGCCGCCGCTGGATTCGACGCTTCGCCAGGTATGCGAGACGTATTTTCACCTGGAGCCTCTTTTCGTTGAGCCGGGAATCAAGACGGGCATGCCGGTGCTGGTCGATAATCCTACAGAGCTCGGGGCGGACCGACTGGCCGATTGCATCGCGGCTATCGAGCGCTATGGCGGGCCCTGCATCGTGGTGGATTTCGGGACGGCGACGAAGTTTGAGGTGATCTCAGAAAAAGGCGAATATCTGGGCGGTGCGATCGCTCCGGGATTGGGACTGAGCGCGGAAGCATTGTTTTCGCGGGCGGCGCGTTTAAGCCGTGTGGACATCAAGCGCCCGGCGAAGGTGATTGGTACCAATACCGTCGGCCATCTGCAGAGCGGTTTGTACTACGGCTACATCGGGCTAGTCGATGGCATACTGGAGCGAATCTTTGCCGAACTTGGCCAGAAGCCGCGCGTGATTGCCACCGGCGGGCTGGCGCGGATGGTCGCAGCAGATTCGCATTACATCAGCGAGATCGACGACCTGCTGACGCTCGACGGCCTGCGCATTCTTTTCGAGCGCAATCGCAACACGCGGCAACGCGGACGCGCACACTAGGCTGCCGTGCGCAACTACTTCAATTATTTTACGGAGATCGAGGAGCGCTTTCAGCAGCGGCGGGGCGCGATCCTGTTGCTCTCCACGCTTGACTGGGCGTTGATTGAGACGTGGCAGGAGGCGGGGATTCCGTTGGAGGCCGTGCTGCGCGGAATCGACGCGGCTTTTGACAAGTACGAGTCGCGACAAAAACGTGGACGGATGCGGCGCGTTAACGGACTTGCGTGGTGCTCGCAGGCGGTGATGCAAGCGGCCGAAGAGTTGCGCGAGGCGAGCGCGGGGACTGCATTTACATCGACCGCGCCGGCGGAAACAGGATTCGAGCATGAGCGCGTGGCATCGCACCTTGAGACTGCCGCGAGTGCACTCGACGCGTCTACGATTGCGCACGATGCTTGCACGGCGACGGCGGCGCGTTTGCGGGAGCTTGCGGCGGAAGCACGCGCGTCGAAGTCTACTACCACCGCGGCGCACGAGATGGAGACATTCGAACGCGTGCTTACCTTACTGGAGGAGAGATTATTCAAGGCGATTCAAACAGCGGCGCCGGAAGATCTCATCCTGGGCCTCAGAGAACACGCCGAGCGTGAACTTGCGCCTTATCGCAGCCGCATGAGTGTGGACCAACTGCGCCAGGTTAAACAGCAATTCGAACAGAAGCAGTTGCTCGTACACTACAACCTTCCGCGACTCAGCCTCTTCTACATGAGCCAGCAATGAAGCGCGCCAACACTCAGCCTCAACCGGCGAAGCCAGCACAGAGCACGATTGTGCAAATAGAGAAGCCGATTTACGGCGGAGCATTTCTGGCACGCGTCGACGGCAAGGCAACGTTTGTGCCGCTCACGCTTCCCGGCGAACAGGTGCGTGTGCGCATCGTGGAAGACAAGCGCGGCTACGCAACGGCCGAACCGGAAGAGATCATTGCAGCATCGTCGCAGCGCGTGACGCCGGCATGCAGCCACTTTGGCATATGCGGGGGATGCAGCTACCAACACACCAATTACGAGACGCAACTCGCGTTCAAGCAAGCGATTCTGCGCGAGACTTTTGAGCGCGGCGGGGTGCAAGCCCCCGACACGATTGAAGTGCTGGCAGGAAATCCGTGGCAATATCGCAATCGCATTCGACTCGCGATGGACGGTGCGGGACGCGTTGGATATCGCGCGCGGCGATTGCGCGATGTGGTTCCCATCGGCGAGTGTCCGATTGCCGCGCCACTGCTGGTGCAGGCGGCGCTGAGTGCAGCTGAGATTTTTCGCGATGGAAAGACGGGCCTGCGACCTGCGGAGATCTCGCTCTTTTGCAACGCAGAGGAGACAGAACTGCTGGCCAGCGTCTTTGTTCGTGACTCTGCAAGTCGCGGATTTGAACAGATCTTCGGCGAATGGAAGCAGTGCATACCAGCGCTTATCGGCGCCGAATTGGTCGATGAGGGTAGCCCCGGTCGAGCATCGAAGACCATTGCGCGAGCCGGCGAAGCGTCGCTGACCTATCGCGCAGGAGGCATCGACTATCGTGTCGATCACGGCGCTTTCTTCCAGGTGAATCGCTGGCTTGTGGACGCTCTCGTCGATAGAGTGACCGCAGATCGGCGAGGCCAGTTGGCGTGGGATCTCTTCGCAGGGGTCGGCCTGTTTGCGCGGAGACTGGCAAATCATTTCGAAAAAGTTGTTGCTGTTGAGTCGGCTCCGATGGCTACAGAGGCGCTCGCATACAACCTCGAAGGCGCCACGAGCAAAATCGTAAAGACAGACACTCTCGCATTTCTCAGGGCTCGGAGCATGAAAGCAAAGCCCGACCTGATCGTCGTCGATCCGCCGCGCGCCGGTCTGGGCGCCGAAATGGCTTCGCTTCTTGCTGCCGTCGGAGCGTCAACGATTGTGTACGTATCCTGCGACCCGGCAACGCAGGCGCGCGATCTCCGCGTACTCATTAGTTCGGGATATGCGCTGCACTCCGTGATGCTTGCCGACCTCTTCCCGCAGACTTTTCATCTTGAGTCTGTGGTGGAATTGCGCCGATCCTGATAATCTTGCGCCCATAAATCAATTCCAAATCTGGGTTCAATGAAAGCTGAACCAGGGAACTTCGGGCCTTCTGCGAACCGCCCTGTCTGGGCCGGTGTTGGCGTTCCGCTGTTCCATGCCGCATGGCTGTTTGCGCTGGGGATCGTGATCGCACACTTCCTATGGCTGCGCCCCGGATATTTGCTGATTGCACTTGTCCCAATTGCTATTCTGTGCGGGCTTGCGGCATTGCGCACGCAACGCATGATCTGGTTCCCACTCGCAGTTTTGTGGTGTTTACTGGGCGCATGGTGCGCCGAGATGCAGCCGCAGCCAGCACCAACACCGGCAATTGTTGCGCTTTCTGACGGATTGATGCGTACTGTCGAAGGCACCATCACGGATGCCGGTCCGGTGCGCGGCGAACTTGAGCAGAATGTTGACGAAGCTGAGAACACTTCCCCGACCCAGCGACTCGACGTCGCAATATCGAGCATCGAAGTCGTCACGGACGATGAGGACGTACAAGCGGCGATGCAGGGAGGCGTGCGGCTCACGGTGCGCTGGCCGGAAGGCGAATCGACGATTTCCGGATTTCAATGCGGAGAGCGCATTCGCGCGGATGCCCGGTTGATGCAGCCTGAGGTATATCGCGATCCGGGCGCATGGAACCGCAGGAACTATCTGCTCGACCAGGGCATTACTTCTACGGCAACGGTAAATGCAGATCGCGTGCAGGTGCTCGGTTCAGCGAGTAAACGCAGCGTGGCCTGCCGCATCTCGGCATGGCAACACGATGCGAGCGCAAGGATTCTTTCCCTTCCTGCGGCGATGCATGGATTGCCGGCTGCATTGCGACTGAGCGAAGATGATGCGATCATGCTGGCGGCGATGGTCACGGGCGACCGCACCTTCCTGACGCATTCGCTGCGCGTGGGATTCGAACGGACCGGCTCATTTCATATGCTCGTGGTCTCGGGCCTGCATTTGGGAATTGTCGCCGCAATCATTTTCTGGATCATGCGCAGGTTGCGAATGCCTCAAGTCCCCGCGACCCTGATCACGATTGGCGCATCGTTTGCCTACGCCCTGTTTACTGGGTTCGCGACGCCGGTGCAGCGCTCGCTGTGGATGGTTACGCTCTATCTTGTGGGCCGGCTCCTTTACCGGGAACGCAATGTGCTGAACACCATCGGCTTCGCATCGCTTTGTTTGCTGGCCATCAGTCCGCGCAGCCTTTTCGAATCGAGTTTGCAGATGACGCTGCTCGCGGTTGTTTCCATCGGTGGAGTGGCTGCTCCGCTGCTCGCGAATACGGTGCATCCTTACTTGTCGGCCACGCGCGGGCTTTCACTTGTCTCCCTTGACGTCAAGCTCCCGCCGCGCCAGGCACAATTCCGTGTCATGCTTCGCATGTTTGCGGCTGCACTGGCACGCGCGACGAACCGGCTTGTCGGCTGGAGCGTCCTTCCTTGGACGATGCGGTTTTTGCTACGGTGTGTCGAAGCACTTGTCGTTGCATCGATCGTTGAATTGGCAATGGCGTTGCCCATGGCCGTATACTTCCATCGCATCACGGTGTTTGCTCTTCCCGTAAACATTCTGATTCTGCCGCTGCTGGTGGTGCTGATGCCGATTGCATTGCTCACGCTGCTTGCTTCGCTGGTGTCCAGTGCAGTTGCGACGATTCCCGCTGCGGCTACAGCGATGCTGCTGCACCTCGGGGTCGGGCTGGTCCACCTGTTTGGTTCAGCTGCCATTGGTGATTTTCGCGTTCCGGCCCCGCTTCCATGGCAGATCGGGATCTTTTGCATTCTCCTGGCTATCGCCATCTTGCTCGCTCGACGCGCCAACCTGATGAACACGCGTTGGCCGCTGCGACTCGCATGGGTCGCAATGATCTTGGCGGCTCTGGTGGTAGTGGTACCGCGCCCTGTTGAGCATCCGCGGGATGCGCTGCTGGTAGAAGCCATTGACGTAGGCCAGGGAGATTCACTGCTGCTAATCACGCCCGACGGCAAGACCATGCTGGTTGACGGCGGCGGATTTGGCGGCGGTCCGCGACAGGCGCCGCAGGATTTTGATATTGGCGAAGAGGTTGTGTCGCCCGTGCTGTGGTCGCGCGGGATTCGCCATCTCGACGTGGTTGCGCTCAGCCACGCGCATTCTGACCATATGGGTGGCCTGCCCAGCGTGCTGCGAAATTTCAGGCCAAAGGAATTGTGGGTCGGGAACAATCCGCCGGTTGCTGCCTACGAAGCTCTCCTCGATGAGGCTCGCACGTTGCACGTTCAGATACGGGCAATGAAAGCGGGCGACAGCACCGCGCTGGGCAGCACCCGGATCAACGTGCTGGCACCGTTTGAGAATTACCAACCGGGTGCGGAGCCCAGCAACGACGATTCGCTGGTCGTGCACGTGTCATACAAGGCGACATCTGTATTGCTGGAGGGAGATGCGGAGTCCCCGATCGAGCAGGGAATGCTTGCCGAGCAGGGGCTCGAGAGTACGCTGCTGAAGGTTGGCCACCACGGAAGCACTACGTCCACCCAGCCGGAGTTTCTGGCACGCGTCGCGCCGAAGTGGGCCGTGATTTCCTGTGGGCTACGCAACCGCTATGGGCATCCGCGGAGAGAAATCCTCGCGGAGTTGCAGGCCTCACGCGTGCGCACGTTTTCGACAGATGTTAATGGAGCAAGCTGCTTCGAACTGGATGGAAGCAATGTGAAAGCCAGCTCCTTCTGCGGAATGCCTGAGCAATAGAATCGGTTCGTAACAGAAACGGTTCTCAACGCAAATCGGGAGCATCTCAACTTTTCGAAAGAGGATGTTCAGAAGCGAAGACGCGCGCCAAACTGGATCTGGCGCTCGCGGTAGAAATCGGTCGCATTGATGTTCAGGGGTTTGCCGAATTCTGTCTGGCCGGTTTTGAGCCCGGTGAGGAAATTCAGGCGGGGCAGGCCACCGTTCACGGTTCCCGACTCGATGGAATAGCCCGTGGTTTCCAGTTCTGTCACATTCTGATGATTGAAGAGGTTGAAGCTCTCAGCCATCAGTTCCAACTGGCGCATATGGCCGAGGTCGAATCGTTTGCTCAGGCGCAGATCCGCCTTCCATGTTGCCGGATAGCGGTAGGTGTTTCGACCAATGCCATAGACGCGGTTGTCGCCGCCGTAGCCATTCATGCCGGTGCTGAGTGCGACGATGGCAGTTCCGCTCACATCGAATTCTTTGGCGAGAGAACCGGCAGTGTGCATCGTGTAGGGCAGGCCGCTGCGGAAATATGCTGTGCCGCTCAGCATCCAGCCATTCGCGATGTGGCCGGCGAGATCTTTCAGTTTCCATTTCGGCTGCAAGATCACGGCGGCGGTAGCGGAGTGGCGCACATCCAGGCTGCTGGTCCCATACTCCTGGCGAAAGTCGATGGGATCAAAAACACTGGGACCGCCGACCTGCGAGGTCTCGTCGGGATTCCAATCCATTGCATGGGCGTAGGTGTAGCGGGCACGCAGCGTGAGCGCGCGCGCATTCCGCGAGATCCTCAGCATGGCCGCCTCGTAGGTGGAATTTGCCCGGCTGTAGATCTCGCTCACTTGCTGGTAATTCGGATCGAGTCGCCCGGAGAAGCCAGTTGGCGAAGTGATGGACGGCCAGGACGCAAAGAACGGAACGGTGATCTGCGGAGACTTGATTGGTCCCAACCCGCTGCCGTCGATCACGGCGTAGGTGATGGTCTTCCCATACGTAGCCGGATCGATATTGGCGTCGAACGTAACCGGAAGCCTGCGACCAAGACTCGCAACTGCACTGGCTTCGACGTGAATACGTCCGGGGGCCGTCTCTTCAATGGATAGTTCGGCCTGGTGGATTTCGTCGTTGCGGAAATTCTGCGCGAACTCGACCGCACCGGGCTTGACCACGCTTGCCGGTTCTCCTGCCAGAACATAAGGAAACGGCGGAGCGCCACCGGCATTCAAATTGTCTGTCGGCCGCATGAAAAAATTGAGATCGCCTTTCAGCGAGCCACTCTGCGTGAGCGCCGTCTCCGCTACTGAATTGCCTGTTCGGCCGAAATACATGCCGTAGCCAAGGCGGATCACGGGCCAGCGGCTTTCGCCAGAGCCCCAGGCAAAGCCAGCGCGCGGACCCCACTGGCCACCGAGGCTGGGCATATGCTCGGTCAGCGGGAGATCAGGATTTTGCAACGTCGTGAGGGGTGGCGGGAGTTGTTCCAGTTCCCAGCGCATGGCCAACGTCACTGCGGTGCGCTTGGTCGGTTGCCATTGGGAGGTTAAATAGCCCGCCCAATCGTTGGTGCTCAACCACCAGTCCGCCGGCCCCATGGTCTGCGAATAATAGGAGTAACACGGCAGATAACCTAGCCCGTGAAGCACACCGGAGGAATCGCGCCAGGCTTTGCCGGTCTGATCGCAGTTGTGCTGATTCATCGGGTTTAGCTGGCCATTCAATCCAAATGCAGAAAAGGCGAGCGCGTCTGACGCAAAGTCTTCGACGCTGGAGTAGTAATAGGTTCCGGTCTGATTACGCAACCTGCTGGTTGCATCTGTATTGTGGCCGATTTCCGCACCAGCCTTGACCAACAGATTGCCGCGTACCCAGTTGAGTTGCTCCTGGGCCATGTACAGGTGCTCATCTGGATAGCTTCCCTTTCCGAATCGCGCCGGGTTGCCGATGGTAAAGCCATAGCGCGAGTCCACAACGATTTGGGGAAGTTGATCCCACACATTGATATTCAGAGATTGCTCGAAGGCTGACGGAGTCTCCGCTACTGCGGTTTGCACCGTGTGTCCATAGGAGCCCTGGGTCACAGCCAGAAGATTTGGGGTCAGGAATGCCTCCCATCTGCCAAGCGTCCATTGTTCGGTTGCGTTCACTGCGCCAAAGCTGTGCGTTCCATAGGTCTCGGAAGCGCGTGTGAAGCCGCCGCCGGGCGAGTCAAGCTGCGCTGCGGTTGCCTCCAGTGTGAAGCGATGGCGTTCGGCAGCGCTCCAATCGACGCGGGCGAAGCCGATCAGTTGGGAAGAGCTTCGCGGTGCGGGACCAAGAAGGGCCGCCAGGTTTTCGAGGAGCTTGGAGTAGGCACCCAGTCCGGCGCTCACGGGATCTGCACCGTTGAGGCTGAGTTGCGCGCTCAGCAACTGCATCTGGTCATTGGTGGGTTGCGCGAAAAAGTTGTCGGGATGTTTTACGGTCGCCACTCCGGGATCGTTTCGCTCATAGCCGTCGAGCGCAGCAAACCAGAACAGGCGGCGTTTACGAATTGTGCCTCCGAAACCGACGCCCCATAGGGCCTCGTTATCGCTGGGACTATATGGTTCGGCCGTAAAGAGCGGAATCGTTGTGGGAGAGGCAGGTGTAGTCTGCTGCACCCACTGGGTAAAGGGATTCCGCGCGCCCCACAGGTTTTGCCGATCGAACACGAAGGCTTGTCCGTGCAGATGTTCGGTTCCGCGCTGCGTCTCTATGTTGGTTGGGCCGATGCCCGAATGAGTTGAAGCAGTGTCTTCTGCGCCCACGACTTGCAATTCACGAATCGCCGATTCTCCCGAGCCGGGACTCATCATTGCGAATTGGCGGCCGCGTGTCGGTTCTGCGCTCGTGTTGCCGAAAGCAAGTTTAATGCGCGCGCCGTCGACGGTGACCTCCTGTGCGACTGCGGTGCTGACCGGAGATCTCTGCTGATCGCCGCTACCCTGGATGGGCGTATCGCGAAGAAAACTCTGCCAATCGCGGCCGGGCAGCGGAAGGGCTTGCAGGTGGGTTGCGTCCAATGACTGCGAAGACGGCGGGGCGGCCGCTCTTTGAAGGACTGCGGACTGTGTCGGATGATTGGCGTGGACACCGAGGAGGCAGCCTTTCACCGCGTCGAGTTCCACGTGCAGGATGGCGCGGGTGAGGGCGCTTGCCGCAAGATCCACGGCCGGGACTGCGACTGAACGGCTCGCGACAAAGGCGGGGTTGGCGAGAGTGGGCACTTTCAATGCAGCGAGATCGGGGATTGTGGACCGCGACGTTTCTGGAAGACTGCCAATGGGATGACCCGATAAGGAAACGGCTGGGAGCAACGGCTGTGGTACCGGTTGCTCCGTTCTTGTCGCGTGGAGAGGCAAGAGGGCGAGAGGCTGCGGCGGCAAGGAGATTTGAGCGGGCTTTGCGTTTGCATTCATTGCGATGGGGATGGGAGGATGTGATGTTTGCAAAGCGCGCAGGCGGAGCGAGAGAGATTCAGTCTCCACGGCAGATGTTGCGACGCTATCGTGGCGGCCGGCGGCATCCTGAAAGTTCATTGTGAAGTCGAGGGCGGTTTGAACGTGCGCCTCGTGTCCGGCGGCAATGAAGATTCCATCAACCTGGCCGGTGCCGCGCGGGCCGGTTGCCGTGAGGGTGTATTCACCCTGGACAAGGCCGCTGAAGTGATATTGGCCCCCGTGCGCAGTCGTGGTTTGCAACTGGACACCGGTGGCTGCATTGCGCAGAGTGACGGTCATTTTTTCGAGCGGAGAGGAGCGGGTGTCAGTCAGTTTTCCGGCGAGTGAACCATTGGCGGTGGCCTGCTGCGCGAGTGCACAAGAGATCATGCCCGCGCCCAAGACAATGAGCAGCGCGGTTTTCACCAGCGGCTTCGTCCAATTTTGTCCTAACATCCGATGTCCAGCTTGCGGATGAAAAAACCGCGTTCACGGCAAGCTCCTTCCCGAAAGCGCACTCAGGCGCGGTCCGTTCCCTGGCGGGAATCGCTGCCAGGGACAGGAGATTTTTTCCTTGCAGTGAATTCGCCAGTGATTGTACTGAGGCTAGAGGAAACGACTTAGTGACTCGCAACACAGGATGTGGTTGGAAATGAGACAGGTACCCATGGGGTCTTTGGGAATGGGCAGCCGGATTCGGTAGACTGGTTAGACGGCGGTTCAGGTTTGAAGCATGCTGCTGGTCGCGACGCCGTTCGGCCTAAGTTACTGGTGCAATGTTGACTTATGTTTATTGATGAAGCCAAAATCCGGGTCAAGGCCGGCGATGGCGGGAATGGCTGCATGGCCTTCCGGCGCGAGAAGTTTGTACCCCGCGGCGGACCCTCGGGCGGCGATGGAGGCCGCGGCGGCGACGTCATCATGGAGTCATCGCAACGCCACAACACCCTCATTCATTTCCGCTATAACCCGGAGCACAAGGCGCAGAGGGGTGAGCACGGGATGGGGTCAAACTGCACGGGCCTTGATGGCAAGTCCATCGTCCTGCAAGTTCCCGTGGGAACAGCGGTTTACGATCAGGAAACCGGCGAGCTTGTCCACGATTTTTCAGAACCGGATGAGCGTTTGGTTGTGGCCAAAGGCGGGCGGGGGGGGAGGGGTAATCAGCACTTTGCTACCAGCACCCACCAGGCACCGCGGGAGCACGAGTTGGGACGGGCGGGCGAAGAGCGGCTTTATCGGCTGGAATTGAAGCTGCTGGCCGATGTGGGCCTGGTTGGGTATCCGAATGCGGGGAAGTCTACTCTGATCTCGCGTATTTCGGCGGCAAAGCCAAAGATTGCGGATTACCCCTTCACAACGCTGGAGCCGAATCTGGGCGTCGTAACAGTCGGCGAGGAGCCTAATCAGGAATCCTTTGTGGTCGCCGACATGCCGGGGCTGATCGAGGGCGCACATCTCGGCTCGGGACTTGGGACGCAGTTTTTGCGCCACATTGAGCGCACGCGGCTGCTGGTTCACCTGGTCGACGTGTCAGATGCTTCGGGGCGGCCTGATCCCGTGGAAGACTTCAAGGTTATCAACAAGGAGCTGGCGAGCTTCGCACCCAAGGCCGGGGATGAGTCTGCAAATCCACACCCGCTCGCTGACAAGCCGATGATCGTTGTTGCGACTAAGATTGATGCAGCGAATCCGGAGAAGTTGAAGAAGCTGGCGACTTACGTAAAGCGCCGCAAGCTGGAGTTCCACGCCATCTCCGCCGTGACCGGGCAAGGGATCGACGAGTTGAAGTGGGCGCTGGCGAAGCGGGTGCTGCCGGTGGCTGTGGAGACAACTTAGGAGCCCGTGCCAAGAGTCGTGATGCCGAAAAAGACATCCCTCAGGCCTTCAGGGGCTAAAGACCGATTGATTCCAGGGACTTTACGGCACGACTAACCCCGATTTCTCACGGTGCTATTTGATGAGTAAATGCGTGGGGCAAAAATAAATAGCAAAAGGCCGCTGTTTTTATGGCATAACTGCGTTGTTCA
>Ga0209004_1000158_pt1 | contig 17271 bp, 10 predicted proteins | sample TexAe_RefH0_M1_FD_187948 | JGI IMG/M metagenome (GOLD analysis project Ga0209004, IMG submission 187948) | Forest soil microbial communities from Davy Crockett National Forest, Groveton, Texas, USA - Texas A ecozone_RefH0_M1 (SPAdes) (version 2) | ecosystem: Environmental > Terrestrial > Soil >... | reverse complement strand
CCCTATTCCGGCAATGACACGGCTTCGACGAGCGAAGGGACTTCTTCCTTGCAGTTCGATCCAAAGCGGCTGTTCAGCGCGAGCGGTGACGTTGCTGGCGCCGGCCGCTATCAACAACTGATCGACTTTGCCCGGCACGGAGGACAGCAGGTGAGCGGGGTGCTTTATCTGACATCCCGGCGCGAGGACAGTGTGAGCGCCACCGCAATCCCGCTGAAGAACTCAGCCGGTAATGTGCTGGCTGTGTTGACAGTGGCGATCTCGCGCAGCGGCCTGGTGGCGGAGCAGCAGCAGATTCGCGCTATCGCATATGGCGTCGCGAGCGGCGGCATTTTGCTAGCCATCGTCTTCAGCCTATGGATTGCGGCACGCGTTTCGCGTCCGGTGGAGGAACTGGCGCGCGCGGCAGAAGATGTAGCGAGCGGGAGCTGGGATACGCAGGTACCGGTGCGTGGGCGCGATGAGGTTGCAGTGCTGGCACGCAGCTTCAATCACATGACGGAGGAGTTGACGAATCAGCGCGAGAGGCTGGTGCAGAGCGAGCGTGTTGCGGCGTGGCGCGAGCTGGCGCGAAGGCTGGCGCACGAACTGAAGAATCCGCTGTTTCCGCTGCAATTGACAGTGGAGAACCTGGTGCGGGCACGGCAGTTGCCGGCAGCGGAGTTTGATGAAGTGTTCAACGAGAGCACGCAAACGCTGAGCATGGAGATTGGCAATCTAAAAAAGATCATCGGGCGGTTCAGCGACTTCAGCAAAATGCCGAAGCCGGAGTTGGAGCGAATCGATGCCCGGGATGCTGTTGAACGCGTGCGGGCGCTGTATGCGTTCTCGAGCGAAGACGGGCCGAAGATCGACGTGAAGACTGAGGTTGCTGAACGGCCGATGCCTCTGATGGTGGATCCAGAGTTGCTGCACCGGGCGTTGTCGAATCTGGTGTTGAATGCGAAGGATGCGATGCCGGAAGGTGGCACGGTTACGATCTCAGCTCGTCCCAAGGGTGAGGCAGTGGAATTGCGCGTTGCAGACACGGGCCAGGGGCTTACGCCGGAAGAATGTGAGCGGCTGTTTACGCCGTATTACACGACCAAGCAGCACGGGACGGGATTGGGATTGGCGATTGTGCAGTCGGTGGTGACGGACCATGCGGGTACCATAGCGGTGGAGAGCCGCGATGGACAGGGAGCTACGTTTGTGATCACGCTGCCGAGGGCTGAAGGATGAGCGCAAAGATTTTGATTGTCGACGATGAGGCCAACACACTGGCGTCGCTTTCGCGGGCCTTCAGGCTGGCGGGGCATGAGGCGTTGGTGTGCGACAACGCCGCACGGGCGCTGGAATTGGCGCAGGCGCAGCCGTTCGACTTGATTTTGAGTGACGTGGTGATGCCAAAGCGCGACGGGCTTTTACTGCTCGAAGACCTGAGGAATGCCGGAGTTGCAACGCCGGTTGTGATGATGAGCGGGCAGGCACACATCGAGATGGCGGTGCGCGCGACGCGGCTGGGTGCGCTGGATTTCCTGGAGAAGCCGCTGACGACCGAAAAGCTGCTGGTAACAGTCGACAACGCGATGAAGCTAACGCGCCTCGAAGCGGAGAATCGCGACCTTCGCACGCGCGTTGGCAAGCACTCGATGGTGTGGAGCGGGGAGACGATGCGGCGCGTGATGGCACAGATTGAGCGCGTGGCGGCAAGCGAAACGCGGGTATGCATCTATGGTGAAACGGGCACGGGAAAAGAGCTGGTGGCGCGAACGGTTCACGAGAAGAGTCATCGCGCGAATGGGCCGTTCGTGACTCTGAATTGTGCGGCGGTGCCGGCGGAGTTGATTGAGAGTGAATTGTTCGGACACGAGAAGGGATCGTTTACGGGCGCGGCACAACGGCACAACGGCAAATTCGAACAGGCGCATCGGGGAACGCTTTTCCTGGACGAGATCGGCGACATGCCGGTGGCGATGCAGGCTAAATTGCTGCGCGTGCTGGAAGAAGGCGAAGTGGAGCGCATCGGCTCAGACAAGCCTACCAAGGTGGATGTACGTGTGGTGGTGGCAACACACCGCAACCTGGAACAATTGGTGGAGAGCAATGGATTCCGGCGCGACCTCTATCACCGTGTGGTGGTGTTTCCTCTGACGCTGCCGCCTTTGCGCGACCGGTGCGAAGATTTGCCGGCGCTGGTGGAGCATTTTGCACGACAGGTGAGCGCACAGAATGGGTGGAAGCCGGTTCCCTTCAGCGCAGCGGCCATTGGAGCGCTGAAGGAATATGCGTGGCCGGGAAATATTCGCGAACTGCGGAATGTAGTGGAGCGGTTGCTGCTGCTGGCCGGCGACGAGGTGAATGCGGACGATGTGCGCATGGCGTTGCCTGCGATCAGGGCCGCTGGCATCTCGCGCAAAGTCGTTGACGGAGAGTCGGCTGGGCCGCTGGCGGAACGCGTACTCGCCTTCGAGCGGGAGGCGGTGCTCAATGAACTGGAGCGGCATGGCCGGCATATTACGCAAACTGCGAAGGCGCTGGGGCTGGAGCGTAGCCATCTCTACAAGAAGTGCCAGCAATTGGGCATCGATCTGCAGAATCTGCCCGGCCGGGACTAGAGCAGTTTCGGAATACACGTAGACTTTTTTAGCGTAGTGAAGGGTGGCTTTTTCTTGATGAAAAAGCCCACTCGAGTGGGTGCTTTCGGTCTACACCAATTCCGAAACTGCTGTAATTGCCTCTGTTTCCCTTGCATTAATGCATGGTGAATATGAACGAATGTCTTTCCCTGCGCATCTAACTACAATTGCAGCATCTTCCAATGCGAAAACGATCATCCGAATGCCATCAGTGCAGGAGCGCATGGTTATGTGCTCGATACGATTGAATGATGGCCGTGCCCGGCCAAAAGAGCGATCATGGAGTAGCGGAGGAATTCGATTACGAAGTGGAAACATCCGTCCATGCCGAAGCGAACAACAAAGTTCACTGGCCTTTGGCTAGAGCAGCAGCAATGAGCAAAGCATCTGTCCAATTCCGCATCGCTTCGTACAACACACACAAGTGCCGAGGTATTCACGGACCCATTTCGCCGGAACGCGTGATCCGCGTGATCGGGGAACTCGATGCAGACATTCTTTGCCTGCAGGAGATTGTGGATGCTGCAGGGGGTACAGGAAAATTTGACCAGGCGCGGCAGATCTCCGAGGCATTTCCTGAGTTGAATGTGGCGTTTGGCGAAACTCGTCCCCTGCATGGCGGACGCTACGGCAATATGCTGATGACGCGCTTTCCGATTGTGGAAGCGCGCACGCACGACATTACGAAATCGATGCGGGAAGAGCGCGGCGTGCTGCAGTGCGCGATCGAGGTGGGCGCGGGCGCGAGGGTGAATGTATTCAACGTGCACCTGGGAACGGGCTACATGGAGCGGCGGCGGCAAATCGAAGTGCTCATCGGTCCTGAAATCCTTTCGCAGGAGAAGCTCAATGGGCCGCGCATTGTGATTGGCGATTTCAATGAGTGGACGCGTGGGCTTACAACGAGGCTGCTGCAGCAGAGTTTCCAGAGCGATCGGCCCATAAGAAATCGGCGTTCTGCGCGAACCTATCCCGGAGTGCTGCCGATCCTCAGCCTCGATCATTGCTACTACGAGGCACCACTGGAGATGGAGAGCACAGAGATCTGGCGGAGCCGCAGGGCGATGATCGCATCGGATCACTTGCCGTTGGTTGCCGATTTCCGGCTGCCTGTACGCGAGCGCCTTTGACGGTCACATCATGGAAGCCACCTTGATAAAGGTGCAACATTCATTCGCTTTCCGGGACGCAACGGCAGCATTCAACGCCCCATCCGCTTCGGGACGCAGCATTTCTGTCTTCACAGGGCCGGCTAGTTTCGTAAGCTAAGAACTACGAAACAGTATGAGCGACACTAAACTCCCAGGCGCCTTGCTTCTTTTCCTATTCGTGTGGCAGTTGATGCCTGCGCTCGCGCAGGAGCATCCTCCCGCATCTCTCCCCGACATTCAAGCAGTTGATGCACTCGGAGCAGACTTGTTCCTTCAGTCCGGCTCCACAGGCATGGTTCTCGTTGTCGTTCGCGACGATCGGGTGTTCTTTCGAGGATATGGTGAAACTGCGCCCAACTCCCATCAGCTTCCCACACAGGACTCTGTGGTGCGACTCTGCTCGCTCACCAAGATCTTTACCACCGACGTCCTCACCAAACTCATTGCGGACAAGACCGTGCGGCTCGACGACACGCTCCAGCGCTACGCCCCGCCTGGCACACTGGTGCCCAAACGCGTCCGTCCTATCACGATTGCCAATATGGCAATGCACACTTCGGGTCTTCCGCGGGAACTGGGCATTCCTTCTCATAACACGCCGCACTTCACCTTCCCCGACTACCGGACACGCTGGCGCTGGCTGCCAAACCAACGTCTCCGCAGCACACCGGGCACTGCCGCCCTCTATTCGAATGTGACATTCGACTTCCTCAGCGATGCCCTGCAGTCCGCTACACGCACGCAGTACGCCGCACTTCTTGCGGAGCGCGTTCTCAACCCGCTGAACATGCGGCAAACGACGTACTTTCCCAGCGCGGAGCAATGCAAGAATCTGCTGATCAGCGCTCACGAGGACGGACCCTGCACTGTCACAGAGGCTACAGCAGGGAGTTCCGGACTCTACTCCACCGCGGCCGATATGACGATCTGGCTCAAGTACCTGCTCCGCACGGGAGACCAAAACATCGCCTCACGGGCGCCCTCGGCCCAGGCAATCTACATTCTTCCTTCGAATCTGATCAGTCAAAAGGGACTCGATCACGCCGGCGAGCCCACGGGCATCGGTCTCGGCTGGATTCACATCCTGCCATCCGACTCGCCCTCGCACATCATTGAGAAGACCGGTGGCGGAGCCGGCTTTGAAACCTATATCGCCATCAACCACTCTCGCCGCACTGCGATCTTTCTGGCAGCAACAGATGGTCCCGTGGACTCCCACTTGAACCTCTTCAATGCCGCGAACAAGCTCCTGCTCGCCGTGGCCGGTCTGCCACCGCTTGCACCGCCTTCCTCAAAACCTGAAGCCCACCGCACTCATCCTCATCATTTGGCGCATTGATGCCGATGTTTTCGTTGCGAACCGTTTGGAGCCGAGTCACCCTCTCGACTGTTGTCCGATGGCCGGGACGGTGTTGATGAGCGCGAGGTACTTAAAGCTTTATCCAGCTTGATATGAAGGTTACTGTGAATTGTGCTGCACCGGACTTCCCATTCGACACATCTAACGGGGTGTAACCGCGCCGGAATTGGCTTTCTCAATGGATGTCGCTGTAAGCAGGAGGCATCGGAGTAAGACGCCATATTCAATTAATTCCCTGTGAATTCAATAAAGTACCGATGACGGAAGATTCCCCAAAACAACTGGTCCACAGTGCCTCCCGCGGAAGCGCGAACCCATGGATCATCGGCATCTCCGTCATGCTTGCCACATTCATGGAAGTGCTTGACACTGCGATCGCATCAGTGGCACTTCCTTACATCGCCGGGTCACTCTCCGCCTCAACGGACGAGGCCACCTGGGTACTGACGAGCTATCTGGTAGCAAACGCTGTTGTGCTGCCTGCTTCGAACTGGTTCTCTCTGAAGTTTGGACGCAAACGTTTCCTGCTGACATGCGTTGCGATCTTCACGGCGTCGTCGTTTGCGTGCGGCGCGGCACCGACTCTTGGAATCATGCTTCTGGCACGCGTTGTGCAAGGCGCCGGCGGAGGAGCATTGCAACCGCTCTCCCAGTCAATTCTCCTGGAGAGTTTTCCTCCGGAAAAGCGTGGTGTGGCAATGTCGCTGTTTGGATTTGGCGTAGTTGTTGCCCCGGTCCTAGGACCGACTCTGGGAGGCTGGCTCACCGATGCGTATAGCTGGCGCTATGCGTTTTATATCAATATTCCCGTGGGATTCCTGGCCATTCTGATGATTGGAAGATTCGTCCACGACCCGCCTCACATCAAGGAAGCAGTCGCTGGAGGGTTCGACAAGATAGGGCTCGGCACACTCGTGATTTGGACTGGTTGCCTTCAGATTATCCTGGACAAGGGACAGGAGGACGACTGGTTTGGAGCCCTGTGGATACGCTGGGCGTCGTTACTGCTCGTCGTCAGCTTGATTTGGTTTGTTTGGCACAGTTGGCGAACTAAACGTCCGCTCGTGGATCTGCGGGTGCTGAAGGATCGGAATTTCACACTCGGCTGCTTGTTGATTCTCCTCTTCGGCGTTTCAATTTATTCGACCATCACTGTGCTTCCGCTCTTTTACCAGGAGCTTTTGGGCTATACCGCGTTTACGGCTGGAATTGTGGTCGCTCCACGCGGGATTGGAAGCATCGTCGCGATGCCGTTGATCGGTTTCCTGTCCGAAAAGATAGATGCGCGGTACTTGCTCACGTTTGGATTCATCCTGTTTGGTATTACGACGCTCTATATCGGAAGCGTCACACCTGATATCAGCCCCTCAACTCTGCTGATCCCGATACTCATCACGGGCTTTGGGATTGGCTTCATCTTTGTACCTATCAGTATGCAAGCGTATGGCACGCTTCGCCGGGAACAGATCGGCGCGGCGAGCGGGCTTTACAATCTGATGCGCAATGTAGGTGGTTCAATCGGAATTTCGCTTGCCTCAACTCTATTGACCCGGCGCAGCATCTTTCACCAGAGCGAATTAACAAACTACCTTCCGGTGAGTGGTCGGCAGTTCGAAGCTGCGGTGGGGCTACGGATGCGGGAATTAGTTGCCCATTTTGGCCAAGGTCATACGACACATCCCGCCGAAGTCCAACTGTACCAGCAGTTGCAATTTCAGGCCACGGATTGGGCTTTCGTCGACGTTTTCCGGTGGCTTGCTCTGCTCTGCTTCGGTTGCGCTGTGCTTGTCTGGTTCTTCAAGCCGGTAGAGCGAGTCAGACCCGCGGCTGGGTCCCACTGATTGCGTCAGGAAACATCGGGCCATTCTGTTCAAGCAGGTCCAAGAAAGCCAACAGGCGATGACGCTGTTTCATTGCGCGGCGGGCGTGGTTCCGCGATGGCGCTTTCGGAGGAATTGAATATCCGCTTTTCAAGAACGACACGACGGCCCCGGAAATTTTGTTAGGCTTCGGCCATATCCATGCCCACCCGTAATGTTCCCGCATTGCCTTAAATCGTTAGACCTTAATCAAAAACCACATCCAACCCGACCCCTCGTAAAAATTTCTTTCCTTTTCTTGAATACTGATAGGGCGGTAAGGACATCTTCTTAAGGTGCGAGGAGCGCAACGTTATTTCGTGCAAGACACGCTCAGTCTGGCAGTAGCGGGATATCAATGAAGCGACCAACAAGACGATTCCGACAGAGAGCCAGGCGGGAATCGCAGGATAGGAACTCGCTTATGGTGGTGCTGAAGAATTCAGTGCTGCAGTTCTTGGGAAATATTTAGAGCTACCGATTCTTAAACGAGGTGTCACACATGGAAACAAATATGTTCAGGTTTGCAAATTCTCCTTTTGTCCCGGTCGCCATTGGTTTTTTTGGATTGGGTACCGGTTACTTCATCTGGGGTGGTCAGGCCCTGTTTGGTTTTCCCAAGAGCAGCCCCGACGTTAACAAGACTCTGGGCTTATGGGGTCTCTGGATGCCGGGGTTCATGCAGTTCCTGACCGGAATATACCTGTTGACGGGTTTGACGTGGTTCAATGTGTTCGGCAATGCTGCCCCTTTATATATGGCGGGACTCGCATTCACTGCTTACGGCATTCACTGGTTCGCGATGGCGCACCGCCGATACATCGATTCCAGTGCCCAGCCGGATGGCTGGATGGCCATAGCATTCCTCTTTCTAAGCATTCTTGGCGTTGACGTTTTTCGGCGTGCCGGAGACATCCCCGTGATGATCGTTTTTGTCGGTCTAACCTTGATCTACGCCATGGAAATTCCAACTCGCTTATTCTCGTGGAGCCCTGGTGGTCGCGTCGTGGGTCTGCTCCAGTTCATTACCGGAATCTGGTTGATGTATTGCACGTACGCCATGACCGTAAACGTGGCGTTGGGCGCCAAAGCCTGGATCTAGGGTTTGCGACTCGTTCAAGTAGAGCCGTAAGTCTGACTTTCTGCACGGCAGCGAGGCTAGGTCTTGGAGTTTCGCCCAAAGCTAATACCAGCGCGCTCCCGGTTTTCGTTATCGAGCAGGTCCGCCGTCAGGCAGATCGACCGGATAGGGCTGGCCGAAGTCCGCGGAGATGCTCACCTCTCGCCACGCCTCTTCCTCGACGATCTGGCGGCGGGAATATTCCTGGGCAAGATGAACTGCGCCGACACCGAGGAGCAGGTGCGTGGGCAGGTGTTCGCGTTTGACAACGCGCACGAGAATTTCGCCGGCGCGTTTGGGATCGCCGGCCTTGACCACATCGGTGCCCATGAGGCGGGCCCTGGCGCCAACGGTGCTGTCGTATTCGGCCGGGATGTTCTGAATCTCCATTGATGCGCCTGCCCAATCAGTGGCGAAGCCGCTCGGCTCAACGGTGAGGTAGCGGATACCGAATGGCGCTGTCTCGGCGGCAAGAACACGGGTGAACCCGTCAACCGCGAACTTCGCAGCCTGATACGACCCGAGGCCCGCAGTACCGCCGACGCGGCCACCTATTGAGGAAAACTGCACGATGGCGCCCGATCGCTGCCGCTTCAGCACAGGCAGCGCAGCCTTTGAGACGTTGTAGACGCCCCAGAAATTGGTTTCAAACTGGCGACGGAAGTCCTCTTCCGGCGCGGTTTCGACCGGAGCGATATTCGCGTAACCTGCATTGTTCACCAGCACGTCAATGCGTCCGAAGCGGTTGACCGCCGCATCGACGGCTGCCTGGACTGCCGCGCGGTTCGTCACATCGAGGGCCAGGGGAAGGACACGCTGGCCGTACTGCTCGACGAGGGAGGTAAGCTGTTCCGGGCGACGGGCCGTTGCAACCACCGAGTCGCCCGCCTCCAGAACTGCAGAAGCGAGAGCCCAGCCGAAGCCGCGCGAGCAACCTGTGATGAACCAGATCTGATTAGTTGTCATGGTGTTGATACTCCGAGCCCATTAGGGCTAAAGTTAAGATAACACCGTTGCGTTATTAACGCAACAGCGTTTCATTATGGTGTTCATGAATCAGAATTTCCAGCGCGCCCGAAGCACGGAAGCCAAAGAGCAGCGCGAGACGGCCATCCTTAAGGCGGCCCGCGCTCTCGGCGAGACTCACGGGGTACGGCAGATCACGCTTACCGACATCGCCGACGCTATCGGCATGCACAAGTCCGCCTTGCTACGTTATTTCGAGACACGTGAGCAGGTCTTTCTCGTCCTCACGGCCGAAGGTTGGAGCGAATGGTCCTCCGCTCTGAGGAAAGATCTGGCTCAACGTGAGGAACTTTCCCCTGCGGCTGTCGCTTCCATCTTTGCGAAGACGCTCACTGCGAGACCCATTTTCTGTGACTTGCTTGCTCAGGCTCCATTAAATCTTGAACGCAACGTATCCCTCGATGCCGTGCGGGCGTTCAAGCTGATCACATTGAACGAGGTCAAAGCGATCGGATCCGAAATGAAGCGACGGTTAGGACTTTCCAGCCGGCATGCCATCGACACGGTCGCCACTGCTACGAGCATGGCCGGGGCACTATGGCAGATGGCGACACCCGGTCCCCAGGTGTTGGCACTCTATCGCAGCGAGCCTGAGCTTGCGCATGCGATCGTCGATGTTGAACCATGGCTGAGCCGTATTCTTGAAGGGTTGATCACCGGCTATCTCACCGAGAAAGCCAAACGCAAGCATATTTGACCGCGAATGGAGAAGGGGTATGGATCACGGTCGAAACTTTACGTTGACGTCTTTGGCTTTTTGTACGGCTACCGTGCTCTGTGTCGTTGCCCAAGCCACTCCGGAAATCGCTTCTCTGCATCAGTCCTTCGCTCATCCACCAGATGATTGCCGCATTATGATGCGCTGGTGGTGGTTTGGGCCATCGCAAACTAAAGAGGAAATCCAGCGCGAGTTGGGGCAGATGAAGGCGGCCGGGATTGGCGGGGTCGAAATCGCGACGCTCTACCCTCTTGCGCTCGACAATCCTTCCACCGGCTTTCACAACTACTCATTCGTTTCGGACGAACACCTGGCGTTGATTCGTTTCGCCGCCGACGAGGCCCGCCGGCTGGGTCTGCGCGTGGATATCACACTCGGCAGTGGCTGGCCCTTCGGTGGACCGAACGTGCCCATCACGCAGGCAGCAGGCCAGCTGCGTGTCGAGATCGTTTCCGCACCGTCAGGCACCAGCTCCGTCGTTATCCCTTCGCTTGAAGTTGGCGAGACCCTCGCCGCAGTGTTTCTCGCGCCGGGATCCGACAAGACCAACCCGCACGTGAGCCAAGCCCGTCCACTTCCTCATCCAGACCGCGACCGCATCGAGATCCCACAATCCAAATCGCCTCAGCAAGTTCTGTTCTTTGTCTCCAGCCGCACTGGAATGACAGTGAAGCGCGCCGCCGATGGGGCGGCCGGGTTCGTGCTCGATCACTACGACCGTGCGGCTATCGAAAATCACCTGCACGCCGTTGGCGATCGCCTGCTCTCCGCATTCGGCGAGCACCCGCCCTTCGCCGTCTTCAGTGACAGCCTGGAGGATTACGGTTCCGACTGGACACCGGATTTACTTGTGGAGTTCCAGCGACGCCGCGGATACGACCTCACGCCGCACCTGCCCGCGCTTATCAGCGACGCCAGCGCGGAAACGGCTGCCATCCGCCACGATTGGGGACAGACCCTCACCGAGCTCGCCAATGAGCGTTATCTCGAACCCATTCACGCATGGGCGCAGCAGCACCACACGCTCTTCCGCTCGCAGACCTATGGTTTCCCGCCTGTTACGCTCTCGAGTAATCGTTACGCCGACCTGCCTGAGGGCGAAGGCAAGGCCACGATCGAGATGTCACGCCAGTTCTCAGACACCCGCTGGGCGGCATCCGCGGGCCATCTTTTCGGCCAGAACGTCATTTCGTCCGAAACGTGGACATGGCTGCACTCTCCCGCGTTTCGAGCTACGCCGCTCGACATGAAAGCCGAGGCCGACCTACACTTCTTGCAAGGCATTAACCAGCTTGTCGGGCACGGATGGCCCTATTCGCCTCCAGAAGCCGGCGAACCCGGGTGGCGCATGTACGCCGCCGGAGCTTTCGACGCGCATAACCCGTGGTTCCCCGTGATGCCAGACGTGACGACGTATCTCGGGCGCGTGAGCTACGCTCTACGGCTTGGGAAGCCGGCCAACGACGTCGCTCTGCTGCTGCCAAATGACGACGTGTGGGCCAGCTTCAAGGCGCGCATCGACAAGTACGCATCGGCAACATCGATCGGCGGTTTCGACGAAACCGGCTCGAATATCACGATTGACGAGTCGATGCCAAAACTCCTGGGCACTGAAGTTATCGGACAGATTCTCAATGCCGGATTCAATGTCGACTTTATTGACGCCGATGCAATCGACAACGTCGGCATCCCTTACAAGGTTCTCGTGCTCCCAGGGGTCGACCGCATCCCGCTCGCAACGTACGAAAAGATTCTTGCCTTCGCGCAGCACGGCGGCATCGTCATTGCAACGCGCCGCCTGCCTGCAACCGCGCCGGGTTTCCTCAACGAGAGCCAGTATTCGTCCCGCATCCACGAGTTCTCGCAGAAGCTCTTCCACGGCTCCGTCTCCACAGCACATTTTGTTCCGAATGAACACACACTGGGCACCCAGCTCGCGTCCTGGATCAAGCCCGACGTGACGTTCACGCCGCACACGCCAGCCATTGGATTCATTCATCGGCACCTCAATAATGGCGATATCTACTTTCTTGCCAACACAAGTAATCAGCCGGTCAGCGTGAAGGCGAGCTTCCGTTCGACTGGCGCGCACGCGGAGCTATGGGATCCCTTCACCGGCAAAACGGTCGGGCTCGGTTTCAGCAACAATATTCCGTTGGACCTCGCGCCCTACGAATCACGGCTTGTGTTCTTCTCGAATGAAGCCCTCACGCAGCCCACACAGCATCCCGCATCACCGTCCACCATCATTGAACTCGACACGGGCTGGACTTTAGCGTACCCAGATGGCTCGAGCAGTCCAATTTCCTCATTCATGTCCTGGTCTGACGATGCAGCGCACAGCTTTTACTCCGGCAGCGCCACTTACACTCGCACAATCGATCTCTCCGCGGCCGACACCGCACCCGGTCATAGTCTCGTACTCGACTTCGGCCCCGGCACGCCAGTTCGGATCCCCGACCCGCTGCCTCTGGCCAACATGCGCGCCTATCTTGACAGCCCGATCCGCGAAACCGCCGAAGTCTATGTCAATGACAAGCTCGCCGGCTACATCTGGCACCCACCGTTCCGTGTCGACCTGGCGCCCTATGTTCGTCCAGGCACGAATGAGCTACGCATCGTCGTCTTCAACACTGCCATCAACGAACTGGCCGAGGAGCCCCAGCCCACCTATCGATTGCTCCGCGCCAAGTACGGCGTCGAGTTCATCCCGCAAGGCATGGACCACCTTGTGCCCCTGCCCTCCGGCATGATCGATGCCCCCAGGCTTCTCATCGGGCACTGAAGCGTTCGCTAGCAGGCTCCAATCGAATCCATGACTGTGAGAGCGCTCAGCCGCTCTTGAACGTTCGCCGCTTGATAAGAGCAAAACAAAGCAATCTATTTTTGTCGAGTGATGGTGAAAATGGCATTTCCGACTGGTATATTGACCTGCCGAAGAGTGCCGGTTGTGTCCTCGAACCAGAGCGATGAGCTATCGCCTGCGACAACCTTTCCATAAGCGGTCGGTACAGTCACCTTCATTTGCGCATGAATAGAGGTTGAGGTGTGCGTCCCAACCATGTATCCAGCTAGGAGCAGGGCTACACCGATACTGATCCGCAGGATTCTTGCTTGCATGTCAGGCCTCTCCTTTTGGCCGGAATTCTACGTGAATGACGTAGAGAAGCGCATAAACGTTCTGAATTACTTCTCCTGGCGGCCGTCCCGATTATCGCTCGTACTTCGCGAATCGCCCGGACGACTGCAAAGACAGCGTCGTGTTGAGGACGGTCGCGCCTATCGTTCCGAGCTGCGCTCGAAAACACCGGCATCAAAGTGTTTCTCGAACATTGCGTTGTACGCTTCCCCGAGAGCTGCGACGCGATAGATGGAGGTTCTTGACAACGAGATGGAGGCACCGTTACTTTTCTTGCAAGCGCTTTCCTATTTCGCCGTTGTGGCCTGTCGTGTGCACCGGACAGGCACGGCGGGCTGGCCCGTCGCGATAGAAATTCACTACGTATCATCCACACAAACACTTGGGGATTCCATTGAATCGATTTCGAGGCGCCAAGCTTTTGCACAAGCTCGGCTGGTGCATTCTGGGAGTTTCAACTCTGGCATGGAGTGTTGCGCAGGCACAGACCGTTCCGTTGGTGACGGGAGATGCCCGCGTGGACAAGCTCTTGAGCCAAATGACGCTCCAGGAAAAGATGACTCTGATCCACGGCACGCATGAGGACCCCGCTGTTTACCAAGGGCAGGCAGGCTACGTGGGCGGCGTTCCGCGCCTCGGCATTCCTGGTCTTCGCTTTGCCGACGGGCCGCCGGGCGTGCTGACGCGGCACCCGTCGCAGGCTGAGACAGCCACCATGGGTGTGGCCGCCACTTTCAGCGTGAAAGACGCCGAAGAAAACGGCATCGTGATCGGCCGAGAAGCTCGAGCGTTGGGCATTGACGTCTCACTGCAGCCTTTCGTAAATATTGACCGGGACCTCGAGTTCGGGCGCGGTTATAACACCTTCGGCGAAGACCCCTTTCTGACTGGGGAAATTGGAGCCGCCGAGATACGTGGCATTCAGTCGCAGCACGTAATGGCCCAGGTGAAACACTTTGTCGGCTATGATTCGGACGCCACCGATGTCCGGGTGGATGATCAGGCGCTGCATGAAATCTATGTGGCGCCATTCGACGCGGCCATTCGGGCCGGGGTCGCCTCAATCATGTGTTCGTACAATCGCATCAACGGAGTCTTTGCCTGCGGAAACGACTCCACGCTGACAAAAATTCTGCGCGACGAGATCGGCTTCAAAGGTTTCGTGACATCGGACTGGGGTGCGACGCACGGAGCAACATACATCAACGCAGGACTGGATATGGAGATGCCAGGTGAGCCCGAACCCGGCACTAGTTCCTCGCTCGCTACATTCTTCGATGCGCAGCCAGTCCCTCCTCCGCCACCCGCAAAGCCGGTCGTGGACGACACCACTGACATGTATGGAGGGACTGTTCCGGAGGAGCCGGCTCCCGTGGATCATGACCCAGGCGATTTCGGCGCCAAGCCGGATCTTAAAAAGATGATGCAAGCGCTCAAGGATGGCACCGTGAACGAGGCCGCCGTCACCCGCGCGGCAGGCCATGTACTCTACGAGATGGCCCGGCTTGGCTATCTTGACGGTCAATCGAAGCATGACGTGACTGCGCAGTCTATCGACGCCAACGCCAAGATCATTGAAAAGACCGGTGAGGACGCCGCTGTGCTCTTGAAGAACGACGGTGCGGCGCTGCCCTTGAAAGCCACCGACCTTGATTCCGTTGTGCTCATCGGCCCTACTGCTGCACAGGTGGACTCAATTGGGATCAACGGCGAACGCTCGGTCGGACTTCCTGGTCTGCAGATTGGCCCTCTCGAGGCGATGAAGAAGATCTCCGGCAACATCAACATCCGCTTTGCCGTGGATGACGACATGACCGGCACGCTTGTTCCTGCCTCTGCATTGAGCCACGACGGCAAGCCGGGCCTCGAGCGCATCGGCTCGGGAAAGCCGCGCTTCGATGCACAAATCAATTTCACCGGCAATAACGCACTGGCTCCAAATTCGACGGTCACCTGGAGGGGAAAGCTGACCGTCGCTCATGGCGGCACATATTGGCTGTATCTCCAGGCAATGGGGACGAATGCGGATATCTCCATCGATGGCAAGCGCCGAGGCGGCACGGGCGCCTCTCAGGGCGGAGTGCACGGAGATATTCTGCAGGCCAACCAGGACAACGTGATCCCCACCATGGATGGCCTGGACAATGTGCGTCGTGCGGTGGAGCTAACCGCCGGAGCGCACGATATCGAGCTCAAGATAAGTCCGGACAGTTCCAATGCGCCGGTGCAAGTGCGTCTCAATTGGTATCCGCCTGAGCAGCGCAAGACTGACCACGAGGCAGCCATCGCCGCTGCAAAAAATGCCAAGACCGCAGTGGTGTTTGTCTGGACGCGCGTCACTCCGGTCTTCGGCCTCCCCGGTGACCAGGACAAACTTGTCGAAGAAGTTGCAGCGGTCAACCCCAACACGATCGTCGTGCTCAACACCAGCCAGCCTGTTGCTCTTCCCTGGGTGGATAAGGTGAAGAGCATTCTGGAGATGTGGTGGCCGGGCGACGAAGGAGGCTGGTCCACGGCCAACGTATTGCTGGGCAAGACAAGCCCGGCAGGTCGCCTGCCGGTAACCTGGGGCCGACGCCTGGAAGACTATCCCGCCACCGATCCCCGCTACCCGGAGCGTTCCTGGAAAGGTGTGAACGGCAAAACGACTTTCAGCGAAGGCGTGAATGTGGGCTACCGCTGGTTTGACCATGAAAATATCGATCCATTGTTCCCTTTCGGTCATGGCCTGAGTTACACCACTTTCGAATATTCCAAACTGAAAATCGAAAGGGCTTTCGACGGCGGTCTTAACGTCACAGTCAACATCAGGAACACAGGAAAAGTGGCAAGCGATGAAGTCCCCCAGGTCTACCTTGGCGCACCTGCCGAGATTCCAGCAGGCGTGCAGTTCCCAGTGCGCAGCCTGGCGGCGTTCGACCGAATTCACTTGGAACCCGGCGAGGACAGGATAGTGACTCTTCATGTGCCACTGCGGCAATTGCAATACTGGTCGACCGCGAGCGGCAAGTGGGTTACGGCCAGTGGCAATCGCACCCTAAGCGTGGGGACATCGTCGCGCGACCTGCAGTTGGAGCACACCATCGACTAAGGGTATGCCGGCGACTTATCCCTCATTCCTCAGAGGGAACCATGCAGTCAGTTTCTGCCCGCAGAACTGCTTTTGTGGTCACCCGTTCTAAAGTTCTCGAGAATATATTCAGAAGTCCGCAAGGAAAACGCGAGGATTGAAAGGGTCGTTGTTTTGTCGGTGCAGTTCAAGAAGACGCTGGCGTCGCAGACGTAAAGATTCGGAACGTCGTGGGTCTGGCCAAAACGATTCGTCACAAAATGTCTGGGATCATTCCCCATCCGACACGTCCCTGTCTCATGCAGGCTCGTGCCTGGAGATAGGGGTTCGCCATGCCCAGCGTACTCAGCGCCGGCCATCTTGAAAATCTCTGCACTCGAACGCTTGGCGTGCTCCCACATTTTCAGCGCATTTTCGTCCCACTCGAAATGAAAGCGAACTTCGGGAATGCCGAATATGTCCTTCTTCTCGGGATCTATATCGACGAAGTTTTTATCTGAACGCTGCGACGGCGCCTGTACATAAAAACTCAGAGGTGTCGGATAACGCCGCTTGATCTCTGCCTTGTAAGAACTTCCATATCCCTCTATTTCGTCATAGTAGCCGGGGAATTCCTCACACCCGCCATCTGGATACATCGAGTAGCCACGAAGAAAGTTTTCTTCGTGCGGGCTGTTGAGGTTCTGCCAGCGCGGTAGCCAAGCGACAGACGCTCCGGAAACATTATCTGGAAAACTGGGCGTTCCCAGCAGTTGAGGCAAATAGCCCTTCGCAGTCGTCCCGTACAACTGATCGCAGAGGTTGCGCCCAAGCTGTCCACTGGAATTTGCAATGCCGGTCGGCCAGTGCCTGGATTTGGAATTCAACATGATGTGTGCGGATTCAATGCACGACGCCGCAACTACCACTGCTTTCGCATAGACTTCGACTTCTTGCCTGGTTTGACGATCCACATACGCAACGCCCCTGGCTGCGCCGTTGCTGTCAACAAGGATTTCCCGGGCCAGAGCGTTCGTGCGCATTTCAAGATTGCCGGTTGCATCGGCATTCGGCAACAGAAAATTGGGAGAAGAAAAAAAGGCCCCTGCATCGCAACCCTCAGTGCAGTTACCGCAATAGTGGCAAGCATGATGTCCGGCATACGGGACCGTAAGTTGAGCAAATCTGTCGGGAAGATATGGGATTCCGGCCTTATTCGCGGCAGCTTGAA
>Ga0209004_1000157_pt1 | contig 17482 bp, 13 predicted proteins | sample TexAe_RefH0_M1_FD_187948 | JGI IMG/M metagenome (GOLD analysis project Ga0209004, IMG submission 187948) | Forest soil microbial communities from Davy Crockett National Forest, Groveton, Texas, USA - Texas A ecozone_RefH0_M1 (SPAdes) (version 2) | ecosystem: Environmental > Terrestrial > Soil >... | reverse complement strand
GAGCAGCTCGGCGCCGAGCGTGCGATCAACTATAAAACCGAGGATTTCGTCGAAGTCCTCAAGTCGCTGACGAACGATCGCGGTGTCGACGTGATTCTCGACATGGTGGCCGGTAGCTACGTGCCGCGCGAGTTGACCGCGCTGGCCGATGGCGGGCGCATTGTGCTGATCGCGACGTTGGGCGGCGCGAAGGCGGAGCTGAGCCTGCACGAGATCCTTCCGCCGGCCCCGACAAACGCTTCGAGCTTCACCTCGAATTCATACCGCAAACAAAACCCGGCACCTCCACTGATTCGGATTCCGTTCGCACTCGGCAAATCGCAGCGCAGCGTGAGGCCGCGCGTACCTCTCAAACTGCCGAGCTTATTGCACTAATCCGCAGCCATCTCGATCGCATGGAAGCCGCTCGCAGCGCCGGAAACAAGTACCGCATCGCCGTGCTTGGCCGCGCGCGGACTGCGCTCGCTCCCATTGCGGCTGCCCTGCGCGACGCCGGAATTTCGTTTCGCGCAGTCGAGCTTGAGAACCTGAAAGACCAACCCGAAATTCTGGATGCAGTGGCTTTGGCTCGCGCGCTCCTGAATCCGCAGGACCGCGTTGCATGGCTCGGCGTCCTCCGTGCGCCGTGGTGCGGCTTGAGCCTCGCTGAACTCCACACCATCGCCGGAACAGACGATACGTCGAAAACACCCACCTCCCTTCTGCAGTTGCTTCAGGAACGGCTTGACCTTCTCCCATCAGAATCACGCCATGCGCCCCTGCGCGTGCTTGCCGCGTTCGCATCCGTGCCTCAACTGCGAACCAAGCTGCCTACTGCGTCCATCGGCACGCTGCTCCAGCAGATATGGCGCACGCTCGGAGGCGATCGCAGTGTCGACGCAACGGGCCGCGCCAATCTCGAACTTTTCTGGAAGCTGCTCGACAGGTTGCCTTCCGGCGAGCAGGACTTGACTGCTCCCATTCTCGATGCAGCCCTTGAAGATTTCTGCGCTCTGCCTGACCCGGCAACCAATAGCGACTGCGGCGTGCAGCTCATGACGATTCACAAATCCAAGGGTCTCGAGTTTGAAGTCGTCATCGTCCCCGACCTGCACGCGCGAAACGGCAGCAGCAAGCCTGATCTCCTCTCGTGGCTTGAGCGCGGAATCGCTGAGCCAGACGATTCCGGCGAACTCACCGAATTCCTGGTCGCGCCCTTGCAGTTCAAAGGAGCCGATCGCGGCAAAGCCAAACAGTGGGTCGACAACATTCGCCGTGAGCGCGAATCCCAGGAAACCCGGCGAATTCTTTATGTCGTCGCCACCCGGGCCCGCGAGGCGCTGCATCTCTTTGCGCGACCCGCGTACAAAATTGAAGACGACGGATCGCGCACCTTACTCGATCCGCGAAACAGCCTTCTCACCACGGCATGGCCCGCCCTTGCTGGCGAAACCAGCACCCGCTTCGACGAGTGGAATGCCGCGCATCAAGATGCCGAAACCGGCGCCCAGCTCACGATCCATCAGCTTGCCGCATCCGGTGAAAGCAACCTTGTCGTAATGCCCGCACCGTTGCAGGCAACATTCGTGCGCCGTCTGCCGCCTGAATTCCAAATCAGCTCTCCGATAGACCTGAATGATTCCTCATCGCAATCTGTCATCGGCCTGGGAGATGCAAACCCTTATCAGCGCCATGAAGGCGGACTGCTCTCGCGCAACCTGGGCAATGCGGTTCACAAACTCCTCGAAGAACTGGCACGCTTGCGAGCGCTGCACGGCTGGGATGAAGCACGCGATGCCCTTCAACAGTTTCGGCCGCGCATTGTTGCCATGGTCCGCTCTGCCGGCGTCTCGCTCGCGCAGGCAAATGAAATCGCTTCAAAAGCATTCGGATTCGCCCTCAATGCCTCGCGCGACAATCATGGCCAGTGGATTCTCTCACCACACCTTGAAGCTGCCAGCGAATCAAGCTGGGCTGGCATCGTCTCAGGCAACCTGCGCCTCGTGCGCGTCGACCGCCTCTTCCGTGCCGGGCTCGAACCCCTTCAGCCCGGCGACAATGCGCTCTGGATCATCGACTACAAGACAGCACATGCAGACGACATCGAGGCTGCATCGGCAATCCCCGCATTCCGCACCAGCTTTGCGCCTCAGCTTCAGATGTACGCGGACGTATTGCGTAGCCTGCATGGATCCGACTTGCAACTCCGCGCCGGTCTCTACTATCCGCGCATGTCGCTCTTCGACTGGTGGGAAATTTAGCCAACCTTACTCGTTGCACCCAGCCCGATCGAGCGCATCAGTTCCAATGCATTGCTCGTCTTCACCACGCCGGACTTGAGCTTGTAATCGAAGATGAGCTTCTCGTCTTCCAGCCTGTCTTCAAAATGGCAATTCACCGCGTGGCCGTCCATCGTCGCCGGAATCTCCGCGAGTGCCAAGTCGTGCGTGCTCACGATTCCAATCGCGCCGCGATCGATCAAACTATGCACAATCAGCTTCGTCCCTTCCAGCCGATCATGCGAATTCGTCCCCGAAAGAAGCTCATCCATCAAAAACAAAACAGGCACCGGCCCAGCTGAAAGATCTTCGGTAATCTTCAGCCTGCGAATTTCCGCATAGAATCGCGAAGTCCCGCCCGAAAGCGAGTCGAGCACGCAAATCGATGCAGCCACAGCCAACGGTGACATTCTCAGCGCCCGAGCCCTTACCGGCGCGCCGCATTGCGCCAGCACCGCGTTCACCCCCACGCTGCGAATAAAAGTGCTTTTCCCGGCCATATTCGGCCCGCTCAGGACAATCAGTTGCAATCCGCCGCCAAGCTTCACACCATTACGCACAGCCTTTTTCCCCGGCAGCAACGGATGTGTCATCCCTTCCGCCTCAAACAGCGGCCCCTTTTCTACAAACTGCGGCAAGACATCGCCCGGGTGTTCAAACGCATAACCCGCCAGCGCGGACAACGCCTCAAATTCACCCACCGCGTCCAGCCACACTCGAATATACGGCCCAAACTCCTGCTGCCATCCTTCTGCAAGAAAGACACACTGCGCACTCCAGAACAGCAGCACATCCAGCAGCCGCATCGCCGGATTCCGCCGCGACTCCAGGTAGCCCACAATGCGATCGAGCTTTCGAATCGCATCCGACGGCAAGAATTCTTCATGCTTCAGTCGCGCCTGGATCTTCTGCAGCTTCGCAGCTGAAAACTTCCCGTGATCGATCAGCTTCAAAACGCCGCCAAGCACGTCCAGATCGTGCGTAGCGTCCTCGATCGCCTCAGCTGATTCATCCCATCGCGAGTGCAGGCGATGTGCCCATGCCATGTTTAGCGCTGAGATTGCCAGTGCGACGGTGCCCAACCCCCAGACACCCCAGGCCACCATGCCTGCCATCCACAGTACGCCCAGCAAAGTCGTCGTAATGCGAATTGGCACGGTTTTCAGAACCGGTTTGCGCTCTCCCCATTTCGCCAACTTGTCCGGATGCACTCCGGTGCGCACCGTTTCACCCAGACAAAACAGCTCTTCGCGCAATTTCCCGCGCTCGTTCAAGTCACGAATCGCGCCATGCCGCGCTACAACCTCTTCTACCGGAGCCGCCGCAAGCAACCACGCGGCCAGCGTCTCCTCACCCGCTCTCGTTCGCGCCGTGCATAGCAGCTCAAACAGCGAGGCTTGTCCGAAGATATCCAGATCGCGCGCATACGGATGCGCCGAATCGAGAAATCTGTCTCCTGCCTCACCCGTTCCCGCCCAACGATCTTCAAGACGGGCGACACCGCGCTCGTAAAACTCAATCGCACGCTGTCGCAATCGAATCTGCTGCAACCGCCTCTCATGCAGCACTGCCAGGCAGGCAAACGTCCCCGCCGGTATCAGCAGCAGCCAGAGGAACTTGATGTAGTAGAGAAGTATTATCGCGAAAGCGATCGTTGCAAACGCAACCGCGACCTTGGCGTATCCGAACAACCTTTCCTGCTTCTGATCGGCCGACTGCACTCGCTTCAGATCGCTAAGCCGTTCGGAATAAAACGCCGCCGGATCCAGGCCTCGCGCTGTCTCGTCCTCTTCCATCGCACACTCCGCCGCTTCCCCTCAAGACTACAGCGATTCCGCGTTGCCGTATTCGGGGGCCGATGCCTTCAAGTCGACGCGACCATCAGGGAGTCGGCGACCCGGCTAAAAATCAATAGGACACACTTACCCGGGAATCGCTCTAACGCAGTGGAGTTGAAAACAAGACCGAACCCGAGCAAGGAGCTTGCGCAATCAGCCTGCAGCTTCGGCAGCCTTTTTTTGCGCCATAACGCTCTTATGGTGCCGCACATCAGCACCCTGGATCCAGAAGATCACGTCTTCGGCGATGTTGGTTGCGTGGTCTGCAACGCGCTCCAGTGCACGGCAGATCATCAGCGCATTCAGCGCCTGCGGAGCGATATGGCTCTGCTCCTCCATCACCTTGGTCAGCGATTTATATGCCGCGCGGTTCATCGTGTCCACCGCATCGTCCATCATCAACACAGCGCGCGCCAGTTCAGGATCGGCATCAATGAAAGACTGCAGACTCTTGCGCACCATCTCAGCCGCAAGCGTCGCCATTCGCGGAATATCCACCGGCAGTTCCGGAACAGCCGCCATCTGTTCCATGTTGCGCACGCGCTCGCTTATACTCTTTGCGGAATCGCCCACGCGCTCCAGGTCGGCATTGATCTTGATCACGCTCAGGATGAAGCGCAGATCGATCGCCATCGGCTGTTCCATGGCCAGCAGGTCAAGGGCTGCCTGGTCGATGTCGCGCTCCAGCCGGTTGATCGCCACTTCGCTCCGGCTCACCAGGTCGCAGATTGAAAGATCGCGCACGCGATACGCCTCAATGGCGCGCTGAATGGCCTGCTCGGCAAGGCCGGCCATCACCAGCAGGTTTTCCTTCAGCTGGTCGAGACTCTGTTGAAAGCGAATGCGTGTCATCCGAACCTGCCCGTAATGTAATCCTCGGTGCGCTTGTCGCTGGGATTCGTGAAGATCTTGTGCGTCGAGTCGAATTCCACCATGCGCCCATTCAGAAAGAAACCCGTCTTCTCTGCCACGCGGGCCGCCTGCTGCATGTTGTGGGTCACAATCACGATAGTGTACTGCGATTTCAACTGGAAGATCAGATCTTCTATTTTAGAAGTCGATACCGGGTCGAGCGCCGATGCCGGCTCGTCCATCAGCAGCACCTCGGGATCAACCGCCAGCGCCCGCGCAATGCACAACCTCTGCTGTTGACCGCCCGAAAGGCTCGCGCCCGACTTCGACTTCAAGTCGTCCTTTACCTCATCCCACAAGGCCGAATCCTTGAGCGAACGCTCGACAATTTCCTCCAGCGCGCGGCGATTGGAATAGCCATTCAGCTTCAGACCCGACGCCACATTGTCGTAAATTGACATCGTCGGAAAAGGATTTGGACGCTGAAACACCATCCCCACGCGCCGTCTGATCTCCACCGGCTTCGCATCGTTATAGATGTCCAGATCGCCAATCCGCACCGTTCCCGTTACGCGCGCAATCGGATTCGTCTCGTGCATCCGATTCAGGCAGCGTACAAACGTGCTCTTGCCGCAACCGGATGGACCAATCAGCGCTGTCGCATGATTGGCCGGAATATTCAGGTTGATGTCCTGCAACGTGTGGTTGGTTCCGTACCACGCATTCAGGTTCGTCACCTCGATGCCTACGCCCACGTTCCTATTTCTCCTTCTTCACATCGCCGAAGCCGATACACCCCAGTGACGATTTTCCTCACGAAATCATCGCATTGCGCCTAAAATCCAAAAGGCACTTTCTGAAGGAGAAATTCGCATTAGCTTGCCCCTTTCAGAACTCCGCGGCTGGTCACGTACCGCACCAGTGAAACTGCGATCACAATCAGCGCAATCAGCACCAGCGCTCCAGCCCATGCAAGCCGATGCTGGTCCTCATAGGGACCAGTCGCATAAACCCAGATCTGCAGTGGCAGTGCTTCAATCGGCCGATTTGGATCGGTACTCCAGAATGCATTCCCCAACGCTGTAAAGATCAGCGGGGCCGTTTCTCCTGCCACACGCGCAAACGCCAGCATGCAGCCAGTGATGATGCCCGGCGAAGCAGTCTTCACCGTAATCGACAACACCGAGCGCCAGTTCGGCAATCCCAACCCCAGCGCCGCTTCGCGAATCGTGTTCGGCACCATCAGCAGCATCTCTTCCGACGTTCGCGCAACCGTGGGAATCATCATGATTCCCAACGCCACGCCGCCCGAGAACGCCGAGAAATGTCCCTGTGGAACAACAATCAGCGAGTACGCAGCCAGCCCCATCACGATCGACGGAACGCCATTCAGCACATCCGCCGTGAACCGGATGGCATTCGCCAGCTTTGTGCCCCGTCCAAACTCCGCCAGATAGATCCCCGCGCCGATGCCGATCGGCACCCCAATCGCGCTCGCAATTCCCAGCAGCACGGCGGAGCCGACAATCGCATTTGCCATGCCGCCGCCAGACTCGCCTTCAGGAACAGGGTTCTGTGTAAAGAAAGCCAGGTTCAGTGAACTGGCGCCCTTGATCAGCAGATAGACAAAAATCGCGATCAGCGGCACGATCACCAGCACCGTGGCGAGTATCGCCAACCCGGTCACCGCATGATCAGCCACCGTTCGATATCCCGATCTAAAACTGGATCTGCTTGTCGCCAATCCCCGCCCCCGCTCGTTGCTTCCTACTCACAGTTTCCTAATCCCTACTCCCTGCTTCTAATGCGCGCTCGCCGGAGCCCCACGTGTAACTGCCCAAACCAGGATGCGTGCCACTGCGTTCACCAGGATCGTTACAACGAACAGTGCTAGACCGATCTCGATCAAGGAGCTGCGATGCAAGTCGCTTACAGCTTCACTGAACTCGTTGGCGATTACCGATGCCATCGAACTCCCATTGGACAGCAGCGATTTGCTGATCTCCGGCGTGTTGCCGATAACCATCGTCACGGCCATGGTCTCGCCTAGCGCGCGCCCCAGCCCCAGGATCACCGATCCCACAATGCCGATCCGCGCATTGCGCAGCACGCCCATGCGGATCATCTCCCAGCGCGTCGCTCCCAGCGCAAGCACCGCTTCACGCTGCGAGTGCGGCACCGCCGTCATCACCTCGCGCGTCAACGACGAGATGATCGGCAGAATCATAACGGCAAGAATGACCGCTGCCGCTACGTACCCCAGTCCCGTCGGATTGTCATCGACAAAAAGTCCGGTCCAACCCAGATACTTTACCAGCAACGGATTCACATGCTCCCGCAGCAGAGGTACCAAAACGAAGACAGCCCAAAGGCCGTAGATGATGCTTGGAATTGCGGCCAGCAATTCAGTGATAAACGCCAAAGGACCGCGTAAGACCTTCGGGCACATCTCCGTAAGGAAGATCGCAAGTCCGATCGCCAGGGGAACCGCAATTAGCAGCGACAGCAGAGACGACACCAGCGTGCCGTAGATAAATGGCAGGGCGCTGAAGTGTCCGTTCACCGGGTCCCAGAAGCTGGTCTGTCCTGAACCGGGGTCTTGCGCAGGAGCCATGAAAAAGAAACGCAATCCGAAATTGTGCCATGCCAGGCTTGAGCGCAACATCAACTCAGACAAGATCAGCAGCACAATGCCGAAGATGCTCAGGCCGCAAAGCACCATCAGCACCCGAAAGATGCGATCGGCAAAAGCCGAGTTCCCGCGCGTCATCAGGAACTTGCGGACGTCTGAAGCTTCGCTCCGAGGCGCCACAGGTGCTCGTTCCGTGACCGAACCTTTTGGTGCAGATGGAGTTGGAGGTTTAGAGACGCGTATCTCTGGCACTTGGAGTCTCACCCTTTTTAGGCTAATGGGGAATGATGAATAGAAGGTTACAACGCTGCTAAATCAAATGCATACAAGGCACTTCACACACGAAAACATCTAAATCTCTTCTCACTTCTCGCTTTTCTATTCATGCCATCTGTATGTTCGATGCTCCTCACTAGACTGCGTATGCAAACTCTGCGTCGGTACCAAATCAAGCCCCCAGCCTCCCTGCAAGTGATTAAATTCCTATAAGCTGATGACCTGGAACTCATTAGGCCTTTTCAATGCGTCGAACTTTACTCATACTCGCACTTACCTTCGCGCCTCCCACATCGTTTGCTCAGACCACCCTTGCCGCCGATGCCCCTCACCACGAGTGGAAGGCCGCCTGGATAACGCACCCGACGGCGCCCCTGCGCGAACCGCTCGTACTCCATTTTCGCCGCACAGTCGACCTGCAGTCCGTTCCTGCCACCTACGTCGTCCGCGTCAGCGCCGATAATCGCTTCATCCTCTACGTGAACGGCCGCCGCGTCGGCGACGGTCCCGCTCGCGGCGACCTTGCCCACTGGCGCTACGAGCGCTTCGACCTGGCGCCCTTTCTCCAATCCGGCCCCAATCTGATCACCGCGACCGTCTGGAACTTCGGCGTTTATGCCCCGCTCGCGCAGATGAGCGACCGCACCGCGTTCATTGTTGAAAGCGAAGCGGCCGGCCCAACCGGCATCAATACCCCGGAAGGCTGGCTGGTTGAAGTGGAACCCGGCCACCGCCCGCTCGACCGCACCTCCGTGACCTTCAAGACCTACATGGCCGCAGGCCCCGGCGAAGAGATCGACGCCTCCAAATACGACTGGAATTGGAACTCCGCCACCCCAGGCCCAAATTGGGTACCCGCCGCCAGCCCCATGCGAGACAGCATTTTTGTCGGAGTCCAGCTTGCCCATTCAGCGGATACTACAGGCGACAACCCCTGGGGGCTGATTCCCGACTTGCTCCCGCACATGGAGTACACGCCCACCCCCGCCGGCGAGTTGGTTCGACCCAACGCTCCCGAACTCAAAGGCTTCCTCGCCAGGTCGACCACGATTCCTCCCCATGCTCACATCCATCTGCTTTTTGACCGCAAAACCCTGACTACCGCGTATCCCCAGCTCACCGTCTCCGGCGGCAAAGACTCCCACATCGTCCTTACCTACTCTGAAGCCCTGTACGACAAAGATAGGCACAAGGGCGATCGTGACGATGTCGGCGACCGCCAGGCCCTCGGCCTGACAGACAGCTTTCTCCCCGACGGCGGCGATCACCGCGTCTTCATGCCGCTCTGGTGGCGTACCTGGCGCTACCTCGATCTCGATATCACCACCGGCTCCGATCCGCTGACCCTTGAATCGCTCCAGGCTTCCTTCACCGCCTACCCGTTCCAGCAGCGCGCGACATTTCAATCCGGCGATCCCGACCTCGACAAGATCTGGGAGATAAGCTGGCGCACCGCTCGCCTCGATGCCCATGAAACCTACATGGACACGCCCTACTACGAGCAACTCCAGTACATCGGCGACACTCGCCTCCAAGCTCTCATCTCATACACGGTCGCCGGCGACGACCGTCTTGGACTCCAGGCCATGGCTGCGTTCGACCAGTCCCGCATCCCTGAAGGCATCACCCGCAGCCGCTATCCCAGTTCCCTGCCGCAGAACATCCCCACCTTCTCCCTGCTTTGGATCGGCATGCTCCACGACTACTGGATGTACCGCCCTGATTCGCAAGAGGTCCGCGACAAAATCCCCGGCACGCGCGGCATTCTCACTTGGTTTACGAAATACGAAACCCCCGAAGGCCTGCTCGGTCAATTCCCATGGTGGCCCTTCATTGACTGGGTGCCCACCGGCGACATTCCTACCTTCGCTACGAACGGCCAATCCTGCGTCACGACGCTCCAATACCTCGGCGCACTCATCGACGCCGCCGATCTCGAACAGCACCTCGGCGACCCGGTTTTGGCCACACGCTACCAATCCCGCATCGATCACGTCCGCTCTTCCCTGACTTCAAGATGCTGGGTACCCTCCCGCGGCCTCCTTGCCGATAACCCCGACCAGAAGATATTCAACCAGCAAGTCAACATCCTCGGCGTCCTCTACGACGTCATCCCCAAGGACCGCCAGCAGGACGTGCTGCGCAGAATGCTGGCCATCGAACCTGGCACCGCGCCCGACGGTCTCTTATCCGCGTCGTACTACTTCCGCTTCTACCTCGCCCGCGCGCTCGATCATGCCAACATGGCCGACGAATATCTCCAATCGCTTGATCCCTGGCGCAAACTCCTGCCGCTGCACTTCAGCACCTGGCCCGAGATGCCCGGCAACACCCGCTCCGACTCGCACGCATGGTCCGCGCACCCCATCTACGACATGCTTACCCTCGTTGCCGGCATCGAACCAGCCAGCCCGGGCTTCGCTACCGTTCGCATCGCTCCTCATCCTGGCTCGCTCAACCACCTGACGGCCACCTTCCCCCACCCCCTGGGCGACATCCGGGTCGAGTACCACCGTGTCGGCTCCGGCTTAACCGCAACCGTCACGCTCCCCGGCACTCTCACTGGCAACTTCGTTTACCACGGAAAAACCCAGCCGCTCAAGCCAGGTATCAATCGCATCACCGCCAATTGAACCGTCCCCGGAATTCCGTCTCCGTCAACGCTGCGAATTTCCGAACGTGTTCTAGTCCCTGTTCCCTGATCCCTGTTCCCTGCTCTTCGGTTACTCCTTAAGAAAATCGATGTATTTAGCGTCGAATCGCTGTTCCGCGTACCCCCGAAACGTGCTACAACTTCCAACATGGCAAGAACGAAAGATTCAACGCCATCTGGGCATGTCAATTTAAGAACTCTTGCTGAACATTTGGAGCTGTCACAGACCACCGTTTCACTGGTTCTCAATAACTCTCCATCGGCGAAGTCCATCCCCCAGGAGACACGCAACCGCGTGCTCGAGGCGGCGACACGTCTCAATTACCGGCCGAATTATTTCGCCCGCTCGCTGCGCCAAAGCCGCTCCATGTCCGTCGGTGTTCTCGCGCCCGATTTGAGCGAAGGCTATTTCACGCGCGTCATGAGCGGAGTTGTCCAGGAACTCAACCGCGCCCACTATTTCTACTTCACCGCATGTCACGACTGGAACCGCGAACTCATCGAGCAGTATCCGCGCATGCTCGTCGAGCGCGCCGTCGACGGATTCCTGCTCTTGAACACCCCCGCCGACCAGATCGCCGTACCTGTTCCTGTCGTCGCCATCTCCGCGCACAGCGAAGTCCAGAACGTCACCAACATCGTTCTCGACCACCACAAAGCAGTCGAAATTGCGCTCATCCACCTCTACGAACTCGGCCATCGCCGCATCGCATTCATGCGCGGTCCCAAGGCTATCCCCGATTCCGAATACCGCTGGCAGAGCATCCAGCAAGTCGCCGGCGAAATCGGCCTGCGCATCGACCCAACCCTCGTCATCCGCATCGATTCCGCCGGGTGGTCCATCAAAACAGGCCATCACCCCATGGCTCCTGAAATCGGCTACAAGCCCATGCAGGCCCTGCTCGAAAAAACGCACGACTTCACCGCCATCTTCTGCTTTAACGACATTGCCGCCATCGGCGCTATTCGCGCGCTGAAGGATGCTGGCCTGCGCGTGCCTGAAGATGTTTCTGTGGTTGGCTTCGACGACATCCAGTCTGCCGCTTACTCCACCCCGTCGCTCACCACCGTGCGCCAGCCCCTCTTTGAAATGGGTCAGCGTGGAGCGCAGATTCTCCTCGAACGCATCGCCAATCGCGAGGCACCCCACGCTTCAGAAGTTGTCATGGCTCCGGAACTTGTCGTCCGCGAATCCACCGGCCTGGCGGGCGCCCCGCCCACTGCCTGATGTGCGAATTTATTTGCAGAACGACTCGAACCACCGGCTGATATACACCTGTGCGTGAGCTTCGCCGCAGTAGTGCCGCGCATGAGGTTTGTCGGCGGCTTCCTTATTCCACTTGAAAACTGCGAGCTGCGTGTCGCTGCAGTGAATCACGACCCATCGGATAGGCCTTTGGGTCTCCTCACCGCAAATCTCACATCGATAAATCGTATCAATCACCCAAGACCTCCGACCAACTGTTCACTGCCCACTGTCCTCTATCCACGCCCACTGCTCACTCTTCACTGTTACTCGAGCATCTGCAAATCCAGCGGCTCTTCCAGCAGACAGTCCATCTTTCCAATCTCTGTCAGCGCCCGCTTCAACGCCGACGACTTGCATGGCTCTACCGTCACTACAAACGGCAATGCCTCCGCTGGATAGCCGGGCTTCTGTACGATAGCCCGAATATTGATCCGCTCTCGCGCCAGCGCGCCCGTAATCTCCGAAACAATTCCCGGCCGATCCACTACCGTGAACCGAATATAGTGCGGCACCTCAAACTCCGCCCCAATCTTGGCCGGAACAGACGGAATCGCCACGCGCCGCGACCCATGGGCCAGCGCCAGCAGATCGCTTACGACTGCCACTGCCGTTGGATGTCCGCCCGCGCCGTGCCCCGAAAACACTACATCGCCGCCATAGTGCCCCGTCAAGATAACCATGTTTTCAGTACCGCGCGACCATGCCAGCGGCGAGTTCCGGTCCACCAGCATCGGCCCAACCGTGGCCGCCACTCCACCATCGCGCTCTTCCGCACGCGCCACCTGCCGGATGGTGCAATTCAAATCCCGTGCATAGCTGAAGTCCACTGCCGACACACTCGTGATAGGCTGCGGCTCAATCTCATCCGGGTCCACCACCACGCGCAACGCCAGACGCATCAGGATCGCCAGCTTGGATCTGGCATCAAATCCGCCCACATCCTCCGTCGGATCAGCCTCGGCATACCCCTTCGCCTGCGCCTCTGCCAGCACCGACGCATATTCCGCGCCGGCTTCCATCCTGCTCAGAATGAAATTGCAGGTGCCGTTCAAAATCCCTTCCATGCGCGCAATCCGGTCGCCGGCCAATCCCTGTTCAAGCCCCGGAATTACCGGAATCCCTCCAGCCACGGCAGCACCATACTTCAGATGACCGCCCTTGGCCGCAGCCAGGCGCTCCAGTTCCACACCGTGATAGGCGATCAGTTTCTTGTTTGCGGTTACCACGCTCTTGCCCGCTTCAATTGCGCGCCGTGCCCAGGTGCCCGCAGGATCGAGCCCGCCCACCAGCTCCACGATGACGTCCACATCTGATGCCAGAACCGACTCCCAATCCTCGCTCCAGACCACGCTTTTGGGAACCCAATCGGCCTTCTTCCGCGCCACGTTGCGGTTGTAAATATGCGTAAGCTCAAGTTCCTCAGGCTTTGACTCCAACAGAATCCGCGCCACCGAACTGCCTACCGTGCCGAATCCAAAAAGCGCAATGCGCAACGGCTGCCTCCCGTTTGAATCCACGGCAGTCCGCTCTTTCTCCGAAACAGAAGTTTTCACTTGAGACGGCATCAAACCCTTCGCTTAAACATCAGGAATTCAAGATGAAACGATGATACCTGAACGCCATCTGCTTTCCCGAATCGCTTGCCACTCTAAAGTTCCTGTAGCATAATCCCCAGATGCGGCGTGCTTTCTCCATCCTGTTCGTGGTCCTCTTTGGTCTGGGACCGCTTGCGGCCACCATCGATGGAAGCGACGACGCATCTCTGCCCGCCTGCTGCCGCCGTCACGGCGCGCACCATTGCGCCATGTCCTCCATGGCGCCATCGCAATCGAACCAGGCCGATGCGCAAGCTCCAGTTCTGACAACGCCCTCACACTGCCCCATGTTCCCCCAGGGCAACGCCAGCCCGTCGCCGATTGCAGTTCTCGCCCGCTCCCCGCTCGCGGCCCTCCCATCAGTTCAGCGAGCGCAAAGCCTTCCGGCGAATACTACTTGCCCCACCCGCATCCATCTCCGCACGCCCACCCTCCGCGGCCCGCCAGCCTTTCTTCTCGCGTAAAACTGCTTATCCGCAGATCGGGCTTTGAAGGGCATGGCTTTACCCATGCCGTAAGAGGCATTTGATCTCCTGGGCTTTAGCCCCTGAGGGACGTCTTCGATCGGGCCTCGATCTGCTTGGCGAAAACAGTTTGCCTCCTTCTTCCCCGTCACTCGCGCGAAAACTCATTCGCGCGAGCAGCCGCTTTTCGGTCGAGAGGTCGTCCGCCCATGCGTTCATTGCGTTTCGTCGTTGTTCTTTTCTTGATCATCGCGCCCGTCATCGCGCCGGTTCTTGCGCGCGCCACCGTCTTCGCCATTGTTCACGGCGTAATCCACGATCCCCAGCACCGACCCATCGCCGGCGCCGAGATTACGCTCAAAGCCTCAGAGTCGGAGTTCACACTCCACGCCGTCACCACACCCGCAGGCGAATTCGAAATCGCTCAGGTCCCGATCGGCGTCTACACGCTCGAAGCCTCCGCCCCCGGCTTCGCCACGTCCACGCAGACCCTCTCCGTCGCCTCGGGGACCAATCCCCTCCTGCATATTCCGCTCCCCCTGGCCTCCGCCACCGAGTCCGTCGTCGTGCGGGCTGTAGGGAGTTCCGCCACCACCGACTCTGTAACACCCTCAACGCTCATCACTCGCCAGCAGATCGACCAAACCCCGGGAGCCACCGCGACCACCGGCATGCAGATGATCACCGACTATGTGCCCGGAGCCTACATGACACACGACATGCTCCACATGCGTGGCGGCCACCAGACCAGTTGGCTCATCGACGGCGTCTCCATCCCCAACACCAAGATCGCCTCCAACGTCGGCCCGCAGATCGACCCAAAAGATATCGACTCGCTCGAAACCCAGCGCGGCAGCTACGCGGCCGACATAGGCGACCGCACCTACGGCGTCTTCAATGTCCTTCCGCGAAACGGATTCGAGCGCGACCGCGAAGCCGAACTTCTCCTCGACTCAGGCAATTTCTACACCGGCGAAGCCCAGCTCTCCTTCGGCGACCACACTGCACGCACCGCATGGTACACAAGCTTCACCGGCTCGCGCTCCAACTACGGCCTCGCCACGCCGATTCCTCAAACTCTGCACGACGCCACCAACTCCGGCAGCGGCTTCGTCTCCCTCATTCGCAACCAGACTCCAAACGATCAGATCCGTCTCGATGCGCAATACCGCCAGGACTTCTTTCAGGTCCCCTACGATCCCAGCAGCACCGACTACGAATGCTCTTCAAACTACTATTGCTCCTATGGCCTGCGCGACGGCCAATCTGAGCGCGACTCCTTCGTCATCGCCAACTGGGTTCACACTTTCTCGCCCAAAGCGCTTTTCTCCTTCGCGCCTTTCTACCACCTCAATCAGTCCAACTACGATTCACCCTCCTCCGACCTCCCTGTCGCGACAACCTGGCATCAGAGCTCCAATTACATCGGCGGACAGGCGGATGCGCACGACGAAATCGGCCCCAATAGCTTCTCCGCCGGCTTCTACACGTTTTATCAATCTGAAAAAGACTTGTTCGGCACGATCGTCAACGACGGCTCTGCAACCTCGCAACCCAATACGTCATCGAATGCCGGCGCGGCGCTGTTCGAGTTCTACGTCGCCGACCATCTCCGCCTCGGCCGCTACGTCACTCTCCTCGGCGGCGAGCGCTTTTCCATCTACCACGCCGGGATCGACGAAACCACCATATATCCTCGCATCGGAGCTGCCGTCGAAATTCCCCGCCTCCACTGGGTTCTTCGCGGCTTCTACGGACATTTCTTCCAGCCCGCACCCCTCGAAACCGTCTCCTCTTCCGTGCTCAATTACGCAAGCAGTCTCCCCGGCGGAGAAAACACCTTTACGCCATTGCCCTCAGAGCGTGACGAAGAGCATCAATTCGGAATCCAGATTCCCTGGCGCGGTTGGACTCTCGACATCGACAACTTCAAGAATCGGGTCAACAACTTCCTCGATCACTCGAACCTCGGCGAATCGAATATGTACTTCCCCATCGCCGTCGATGGCGCATTGGTTCGCGCATGGGAGATGACCTTGCATTCGCCGGAACTGGCACGCCTAGGCCACTTCTATGTCACCTACTCCAACCAGATCGCCGAGCAGCGCGGCAACGTCATCGGCGGATTCACCTGCACTGACCCCAATGACCCCGCCTGCAACCTCGGCCCCAACTACACTCCCGTCGATCATGACCAGCGCAACACACTCAACACCGGCTTTAACGCCAACCTGCCGCTGCACAGCTGGTTCGCGAGCAACGTCTACTACGGTTCAGGCTTCACCAACGGTCTCGCCTGCACAGATCCGTCGTCCTGCCCGAACAACGGCCCCTACGACGGCAACTATCTGCCCGTGCACACCACCTTCGATGTCTCCGCCGGTCACAGCTTCGGCGAGAAGCTGAGCCTCACCGCCAACGTCCTTAACGTCACCAACCACCGCGTGCTGCTCGATAACTCCGTCACCATCGGCGGATTCCACTACAACGATCCCAGAATGTTCTCAGCCCAACTCCGCTACCGCTTCCACTTCTGATGTGGAGTCGCTTCTGCAAAGAATTGTCATCCTGAGAGAAGCGTAGCGCAGCCGAAGGATCTGCGGTTGTTCTTCGCTCGCATCTCCGCGATCCTGGGTGCCCCATTCATGACGCAGTTTCATCGCGGCATGAATGGGAAAGCGCGAACTGCGTTTGTTCTTCGCTCGCACATCCACATTCCCGGGTACTCCAGAGCCTGCCCTGAGCGAAGCCAACGGGTCTCGATTTTGAGACCTGGGATCTTTTATTTCTGGTTTCGGCAAACAACAAAGTCTCGCTATCATCTTTCCATGCAGACCACGTTCGAGAAACTCAACCTCAAAGACCAACCGGAAATCGTCGTCCTCAACGCCCCTTCGACTTTCGAGTCCGAACTCGCCGGTCTGAAAGGCAGATCCGTCAAGCCATCCTTGACCGCGGTCAAGCAACTCGATTTCTTCCTGGCGTTCGTAACGAAGCAGGCTGAAGTCGATGCGCTCTCCCCACGCATCGACAGGCTCGCCAAGGGCGACGCTATCGTCTGGTTCGCCTATCCCAAGGGCACATCGAAAAAATATAAGTGCGACTTCAACCGCGATAACGGCTGGGCTGCGCTAAATGCTTTAGGATGGGAAACCGTGCGCGCAGTGGCCATCGACGAGGACTGGTCCGCCCTTCGTATGCGCCGCACCGTGTATGTTAAGGCCCGTCCAAGCTAGAAGGAAAGGCTCGAAATTGCCGACTAGCTTCGTTGTTCGCGGATTCACTGACTGGTCCAACGTAAATAGATCTAAGGCGGATAATTCATAACGCGAATGCCATTAACCCAGACTCGCCGCTGCAGACAAGGCCGAGCGGTGGCCAAGATAGTCCGCGACAATCCACGCCGACGCGGCAATCCCAAGCGTCTCCGTACCTTCCGACCAGTTCACAAAACTATGCGGATCGGCAAAGAGAGCCGGCAGCCATACCAGCAACCCGAATCCCACGATCATTGCCGTCGTCAATCGAGACGCAAGCAGCGCCATGAACCCTGTGAGTAGTGCGACCACGGCAAGCGCAAACGCGGCCGTGGTAGTTACCGCCCAGAACATCGGTCCCGGCGGAATCCATTTCGGAACCAGACCTGCAGTTGCGGGGAGATAGAA
>Ga0209004_1000156_pt1 | contig 17682 bp, 11 predicted proteins | sample TexAe_RefH0_M1_FD_187948 | JGI IMG/M metagenome (GOLD analysis project Ga0209004, IMG submission 187948) | Forest soil microbial communities from Davy Crockett National Forest, Groveton, Texas, USA - Texas A ecozone_RefH0_M1 (SPAdes) (version 2) | ecosystem: Environmental > Terrestrial > Soil >... | reverse complement strand
TTGCGATCGCACCGTTTCTCCTTCCATCACAGACCGTCGATTCCCGAGGCCGGACGTCGCGTGTTTCTTTGTCACAGCGCGAATTCACAGATGCTCATGAACAAACACTTAATTTGGTTTTCATAACGATTGTGTAAGTTTGGGGCTCCAGGGTTTGCCGGCGTACCCTGTTGATCTCGCCTACCATCAGATCTCGAGCGTTTCACGGTTCCTCTCTCACATCGATTCGCTAAAGCGATAGCCGAAATGTGACTCCGTGATCAGGTACTTGGGGTTCGCGGGATCATCTTCAATCCTTATGCGAATCTGCCTGATAAAGGTTCGCAGGTACTCCAATTCATTCCCGTATTCCGGCCCCCAAACCGATCTGAGAAGTTTGGAGTGAGGAACGGGCCTTCCGGCATTGGCCATGAGAAAATGCAGCAATTCGAATTGCTTTGGAGTCAGGTGCACAGCTTGGCCCTTTTTCTGAACCAGATGACGCTCAGGGTCGAGCCAGACATCCCCTACCAGAATGGTCCTGCCTCCAACCTCTGAGATCTTGTTGCGCCGCACTGCAGCATGAAGCCGGGCAATGAGTTCACGGAGTTGGAAGGGCTTGGTGATGTAGTCATCAGCGCCGGCATCCAGCGCTTCTACCTTGCGATCCTCGCTTCCCTGCACCGTGAGCATGATGATGGGAATCCGTGCTGAATTCTTCCGTATCATGCGGCAGACTTCGACACCTCCCATTCCCGGCATGTTGATATCAAGCAGCACAGCGTCGAATTGAGTCGTGCGAACAAGAGCCAGGGCCTCTTCGCCTCGTGCGGCCTCAATGATCATGAAGCCGAGACCAGAAAGAATCGTGCGCAATGAAAGTCTGATTGATCGCTCGTCGTCTACGATGAGCACAGTGTTTTGTTCTGAGTTCACTGTGGTCTCCTTCCGGTTTGTGGTAGCGAAAGAAAGAAGGTGGTGCCCTCTTGCATATCGCTGATTACCCATACGTGTCCGTGATGAGCCTCTGCGGCCATCTTTACAGTGGATAGGCCGATTCCAGTGCCGGCAGCCATATCTTTCGATCCATCGCTGCGGTAGAACCGTTGGAAGATGCGCTCTCTGTCGGAGATTGGAATTGCCGGACCAAAATTATGCACTGACATCAGCACCTCGGCATGGCTTTCCCACGCCGCAACCTTCACCGCCTTGCCGGGATACGAATACTTCGCGGCATTGTCGAGAAACTGCACGAGAGCCATGGAAAGCAACTCGCAATCGCCTTCGATGGTCAGGCCGGGATCCGACACCGCTACCTCTATCGGATGGTCTGCCATGCGCCCAGTCTGCTCGCGAACTACTTTTGAGACCAGATCGGCAATTGGAATTTCGTCTTTGCCCAAATTCATCTGATCAGCTTCCAGCTTGGCAGTTTGCAAGAGACGGGTGCAAAGGACATTGAGCTGGTTCGATTCTTCTTCAATCAGCGAGACAAGGCTCGTCTGTGCGGCATTGAGACTGCCAACTTCGAGAAGACCTGAGCTTGCGGTTTGAATTGCAGTTAATGGAGTCTTGAAGGCATGAGCCAGAGAATCAAGTACCGCGGCACGAAGGCGCTCGCTCTGATGGGCCGCCTCGATCCGACTTTCATTTTCGAATGAAACGCATCGGTCCAACGTAATTGCGGCGAGCGAGGCCAGCGCGTCTGTCACCAATGAGTCGAGCCCGCCCCGAATGGCGATCGCCCCCACGGTATTCGCTCCAACCCGAAGCAGCCTTTGCGACGTGCGGTTCACGGGATTCTCGTTGTCGGCGTGCAGAAAGAAGCTCTCCTTTGCCAAGTCCACTTCATCATCAGACCAATCGCCCGCTCGATCGCATCTGCCTGAATTTGCGTCGAAGATCGCGACGCCCTCGACCAGAAAAATCCGCCGAATCAATTCGGCCAACTGCGGCCCGGGCGGCTGATGCAAGTTGATCAGAAGCGTACTGCGGCTTAGCTCGTATAGCTGCTCCATTGCTATACGTTTTAATGCAGCCTCGTGAGAGCTGCGCTGCTCCCGCGAAGAGATACGACTAACGACCAGCGCACTCAGCTCAAACGCGCCTAGCGCGACCCAGTCCTGCGGATCGCCGATGTTCAAAGTGAGATATGGAGGATAGAAGAAGTAGTCCAAGCACAGACAGGCAAGGATCGACACAACTGTCGCCTGCCAGAATCCACAGAGGATCGCCTCCGATACCACGACCAATAGGAATAAAAATCCGACAGGCGCCGAGTTAAAGTGGAGAATGTACCCCGAAAACCCGAGCAGCGCAACAACCCAGCAACCGGCTAAGGTCTCACCGATAAACCGGGATCGCGTCCGTCGGATCTGGATTCCAAGGATATTGCCAATCTTCATAATCCCCAGATTTTATTGGTTGATCTAGCTGCCTATGTACCAAGAGTATCCGGAGGTTCATCAATAAAACATAAATGAAAAGCAAAGAAGATAGAGGGGTAGCCACTCGTCGGCGAATCCGCCCGTTTACATTGTGTTCGCCGGGTGCTGGCTCACCGCGCGCTGGACGCTAGGCTTTCGTAGTGTGCGGCTTTCTGGCTCATTTGCTGACCTTCGAAAGTGAAGTATTCGTACCGGTTCTTTGAGGAATCGACCGGTCGCGGATATTTGGCTGCGGGGCCGGTCACATCTTGGCTTGCGCGATCCCACTCGACCTTTTCCGCTTGAGCCTGCCGCTCTAGGATCTGCTGCTGCGACCGGAAGTAAAAGGCGAGTACTCTGTACTGTTGCTCGGTATGCGCCTCCTGGATCATCTTGCGCAACTCCGAATGCGTATAGTGTGGCGCGCTGGTGGGTTGAGCCTGAGCAACGATGAAAGTGGTTACAAGAATGGCCATGATAATTCCAACACCAATCCTAGTTCTCATCCTGACCTCTCCCCTCTTTGCCAGTATCGGTATACCTTCATGAAGAAAGCATAAAACTCAAAGGAACCAACATTAATTCCTTCTACTTAACATATGAACTACTTATGGAATGCCTCATTCCTGATCTCATGGGATAAGGACCCGGAAGATCGCAACTATTCTCAGTCCGAGGGCTAAGGAAGAGTGCGTCCCTCTTTGACGAACCCAAGAAATCTTCTCGCCAACTCGTGAATGCGATGGTCGTCGCGCTTGCGAACAGCGTCTTTGGGTAGGAGTTCCGTACCAATACCAATCGCCGTGGCGCCAGCAAGAATGAAGTTTGCAGCAGTCTGCTGGTTTACACCGCCTGCAGCAATCAGCTTCACTTGCGGAAGCGGAAGCTTCAGCGACCGTATATAGAGATCGCCGCCTAGAGATGCGGCTGGAAAGATCTTCACGAAATCTGCACCGGCCTTCCACGCGGCAATTACCTCGGTGGGAGTGAGCGCTCCCGGAATCGCGAGAACTTCGCGCTTCACCGCAGCTTCCATCACTTCCATTACCAACCCCGTGCTTGTGATGAATCTTGCTCCTGCATCGAGACAGCGCTCGGCCGTGTCTTTATCCAGCACTGTTCCGGCTCCGACGACCAAGTTCGGGAACTGCTCTGCGAGCCGGCGAATGACATCAATCGCGCCGGGAACCGTCATTGTTATCTCAACAATTGAGATACCGGCTTCGTAGATTGTTTCTGCCGAATACAGCGCCTCGTCCGCACTGCTTACGCGAATGCCGGGGAAGATTCCGACCCCTTCGATGTAAGCTTTAGCTTGTTCTCGCTTCATAGCTGAGGTCCGTCCTGGTTGCCGAGGTAACCAATAGAAATCGCAATACGTGTTGCTCGCGTTGAGCCCCTTTGACCATGGTAGAAACCGCGCTTTAGCTGCGCGCTCAATGAATCTCCTCGCTGCCGACTGCAAGATTCAGTTGGCCCGCAGCGGTCAGGTACGATCCAACCAACTGTGCGTATGCCAATTGCACTTGTCGATACTCGCTCTGCGCGTTTAGAAAGTCCATGAGCGACGCCGATCCGCGTTGCCATGCAAATGTTACCGTTTCACGAACACGCAGTGCTTGCGCCAGGTACTTTTCCTTGTAAGGTCTCAAGAGGATGACGTTGCTGTTCACCTGGGCGTATGCGGAATCTACATCGCTGAAGACCTGTGCGCGCGTCGCGTCTTCGAGTTCCGTATTGCGGCCGATATCGAGCTGCGTGCGCTTCTTTTCACCCTGGTTACGATCGAAAATGCGAAGCGGGATACTGATACTCAGGCCCAGTGTTTGCTCATCATTTGGGTTATTGAATGAAGGGTTGTAGCTATACCAGCCGCTGAAGGTAGGGTCCGTTGAACCGTTTGAGACAGCGAGATTGTGGTTGGTCTTCGCCTGTTGAATGGACTCGACTGCAGCCTTCAGGTCAGGCCGGTTGTCAAGCGCAATCTGGCGGAAATCCGCAAGTGGTTTGATCTGATCGGAAAACTCAAATGGACCCTGTACGTCGAACTGATCCACCGGAGTTTTGTCATCGAGCAACTGCAACAGCTGGATCTTTGCAGTTCGCAGGCTTACTTCCGCCGCCTGCCAATCGGACTCGTACTGAACTCGCTGCAGTTCCACTCGATCCAGGTCAACCTGTGCCATGTCGCCGGTCTTGGAGCGTGCCTGGCTTATTTCAATGATGTGATCGTAATAGTCGAGCTCCCGGTGAGTCAGATCCAAAACCGCCTTCGCCTGCAACACGTTTACGAATGCCACACGAAGATTGAAGAGCAGGTTGCGCTCAAGGTCCGAATGTAGAGAGCCCGCAATCTGCGTGCCCTCCTTCGCACTTTCCTGCCGCAACTCGCGTTTGCGTTCCCGCTCGTGCAGATAGCTGAAGGTGTTCACCAGCTGGGTGCCTTTCGTGGGTTGCCATACTCCGCTATGCGGTGCGATTTGAGTTCCATCGGAAGAGAGTGTGTATTGCGGATTGGGCCTGAGATACGCCGTGATTTCTTCCGCCTTCATCTCGTCCACGTTGATCGCGTCGGCCTTCATTGTGGGATTGGCGGATTCGAACCTGGCCTTCACCTGATCCCACGACATGCTGGTCTGTCCAAAGGCGCTTGGCGGCGCAGCTAAAGCCACACCCATACCGCATAGCGCAAGACAACAGAGCCAGCGTTTTGCAGTGCGCATCTCTGGCGACTTCATCGCACGCTTAGTGTTCAAAGGACACCTCCTGCCCGGATTCTGGCAGCTTATCTCCGTCGCGCGCGACCCAGACATACAGGGTTGGTAACAGCACAAGGCTCATCAAGAGCGCCGCCATGAGTCCGCCAACGATTACGATTGCGAAAGGTCTCTGTGAATCAGACCCGATGGCATGTGACATTGCAGCTGGGATCAATCCGAAGGTCGCCACTAGCATAGTCATCATGATGGGCCGCAGGCGCAGAACTGCGCCTTCGACGGCGGCATCTTCAACTGTGTGCCCCTTGGCTCGAAGCTGATTGATGTATTCCAGCATGATCACTCCGGTCTGGACAGAGACGCCGAAAAGTGCCAGAAACCCTACACCGGTCGAGACGCTGAAGTGGGTCCCAGTCATCAAAAGGGCGAGGAGTCCGCCGAGCGGCGCCATGGACACCACGCTCAGGATCAGAATCGCCCATTTTGCCGACCGGAACATGGTGTAGAGAATGATGAAGATTACCAGAACTGTGATCGGGACAATGATCATCAGCCGCTGCGACGAGCGCTTTTGACTCTCGTTCTCGCCTGACCAATCTATGTGGTAGCCCTTTGGCAATTGAACTGCCTTCTGAACCTTGGCCATCGCCTCATTCACTGTGGTGCCAAGATCGCGCTCGCGCACCTCGTAACGAACAGCGACATAGCGCTGGTTGGCCTCACGGAAGATATCGTAGGCACCGTCTTTCACCTGGACTTTGGTGAGCTGAGCCAACGACACACGCTCGCCGGACGGCGAAAGCAGGCGAATATTGGAGATGGCCTCTTGCGTATTGCGGTACTGCTCCTTGTATCGAACAACAACGTCATAGCGCGATTCACCCTGCAGAACTTGACTTACGGCATTGCCGCCGACCGCAGTCTGGATTGCGTCCTGAATGTCCGCGACATTAATTCCAAAGCGCGCTGCGGCCTGGCGATCCACGGTAAAATCCAGGTTTGGCTGGCCTAAGTCACGATAGAGGCCGATATCCTTTACGCCCGGAGTCGAGGACAACTGCGCCACAATTTCTTCGCCCTTCTGCTCCAGCGTCTTCAAGTCATCGCCAAAAACCTTGACTGCCAGCCCTCCCTTCGTACCAGTTAGGGTCTCGTCAACGTTGTCTTCAATAGGCTGCGAAAAATTCCAAAAGACGCCCGGCAGTTTTGAAACCTCGCGGTTCATGGCCGCGATCAATTCGTCCTTGTCCTGATGAAAGACCGGACGCCATTGGTCCTTTGGTTTCAGGTCGACGAAGTACTCAGTGTTACCGAAGCCACCTGTATCGGTACCATCATCGGGTCTGCCGGCCTGTGAAACGACCTTTGTAACTTCAGGAAACGAAGCGAATATAAGTCGTGCCCTGGTAGCGAAGCCTTTGCCTTCAGTTAAGCTTGTGCTGTTGCTCAGAGTGCCGCGCGCCCAGATGGCGCCTTCATCCAAATGAGGCAGAAATTCCGAGCCGATGACACCGCCGAATGCAAGAAACAGTGTCAGTGCAAGGGCGCCCAAACCAACACCAAAGGTGATCATTCGATGCTGAATCGCCCAGCGCAGTCCCGACCGGTAACGCGTCGTCAGGAACGTCATCGCCGGGTTGTGCCATTCCTTGATGCCGTTGCGGAACAACACGCTGGCCAGTACGGGTGCGATCAGGATCGAAAATGTCATTGCACCAAGGAGTGCAAATGCAACCGTCCAAGCCATGGGCTTGAATAGCTTTCCCTCAACCCTCTGGAGAGTGAAGATTGGCAGATACGCTGTAATGATGATGGCAATGGCGAAGAACACAGGCCGCTGAACTTCATGGCATGCTTCGCGAATAAGCTCTGCCGGAGTCTTTGGCAGCGTGAGTCGCCGTCTAGCCTGTTGATCGTTTGAATTCGCTCCATTCGCACCATTTGTGCCCGGCCCCCGGCTCATGTGACGAATGATGTTTTCCACCATAACGACTGCGCCGTCGACTACCATGCCGAAATCCAGAGCGCCAAGAGAGAGCAAATTGGCTGGAATTTTGCTCGCTTCTAGAAAGATCGAAGCGAATAGCAAGGCAAACGGAATTGTAAGGGCCACGATGAAAGCACCACGAACGTTGCCAAGAAATAGAAATAGAACGATCGTGACCAGGATCATTCCTTCGGCCATATTATGCATGACGGTGTGCAACGTGTAATGAAGCAGATCAGAGCGGTCGAGCATGGGCACAATCTTTACACCCTCGGGCAAGATGTGATCATTCAGCTCCTTCACCTTTTCGTGAATCGCATCCATTGTTGGTTGCGCATCTGCGCCCTTGCGCAGAAGAGCCACACCCTGCACCACGTCGGGATTGTCGATGATTGTGCCATTGGGCAAATGGTCGGCGCGGGCCATTGCGCCGAGCAGGATTCGCGGACCCTGGACCACTTCGGCTATGTCCTTGACACGCAGGGCTGTGCCCGTTTGAGTTTTTAGAACAGTATCCTGGATATCTTGCACGCTGCCGAATAGCCCCAACGCCCGAACGTTCATCTGTTGCTGTCCGGCCTCAACAAAACTTCCGCCTGCGTTTATGTTGTTATTCGTCAGCTGTTGCTCAACCTGCCCGATGCTTAGTCCGTAGGCGATCAGCTTGTTGGGATCTACGCGAATCTGAAACTCTTTAGTGGTTCCGCCGAAGGTCGAAACATCCACGACGTTCGGGACCGACTTGAATTGCTTCTCAAGGGTCCAATCCTCGATAGACTTCAACTCCATCAAGTCATACTTCGGGTTGGAACTGTGCAGCGTGTACCAGTAGACTTGGCCGACAGTGCTCCAGTCCGTGCCAATCTGCCCTTGCAGCCCTGGCGGGAAATTAACCTGTGTCAATCGTTCCAGTACCTTCTCGCGGTTCCAGTCATTATCTGATTGGTCGTCGAAGATCATCATGACGAATGACAGACCGAAGATGGACTCTGACCGCAGTGCCGTCAAGTGAGGGATACCGTTCATCACGGTCTCTACTGGAATAGTGACTTGTTGTTCAACTTCTTCCGACGCGCGCCCGGGCCACTGGGTGATGACGGTTACGTAGTTGTCCGCGATGTCGGGATACGCCTCTACGGGCAAATTGTGAAACGACACGGCACCCCAGAGCGCCAGTAGCACACTCGCCGAGATAACTACAAAACGATTATTCAAGGCAAAGTCGACTAACTTTCGTATCATTGTGTGATCCCACTAGCTCCGCGCTCTTTATTGGTTATCAATCTCGTTTTGCAGCGCCAATGGATTGAGCACTACCTTTTGTCCAGGCTTGAGACCCGATATCAGCTCCTGCGTCGCTTGCGCCAAAGTATCGCCCGCCACAACTTCCACGCGCTGGAACTTGTTCTCAGGTGCAGGCACATAGACCCAATCGCGGTCGTGAAGCCGCACAATGGCGGATGAAGGAACGGTAGTATGTATCTCTTTCTTCAGACTCGAGAAGGTTGCGCTCGCAAACATGCCCACACGCAACGGCCCTGGGTTTCTGACCTCAATACGAACTTTGGCCGTACGGATGTTTGGATCAAGAATCGGCCCGATGTTACTTACCGTTCCCTTCAAGGCCATCTCCGGAAATGCATTAAGCCGGACTTCGGCGGGGTCGCCGAGTTTTACGTTGGGAATGTCGTTCTCATAGACATCGCAGACAACCCAGACATACGACAGATCGGATATAGTGAATGGGTTTGTGCCCAGACTCTGGACGCCGGCTGCGTTGGTCACTTCCTGGTCGGTGATCACACCGGAAACCGGTGCCACAAGATCCACGATGCCCGTTGGATGATCGACATTGCCGCCAAGCAATTTGAGATGCTCCTCGGCAACATCCTGAGCGATCTTCGCCTTGACTTCGGTATCCTGCGCGATCTGGAGATCGTTAAGCGCGATCGCCCCATGTTGGTAGAGTTCCTGCGCGCGTTCCCATTGGGCCTTTGCAAGCACCTCATCGGCCATGGCACTCTGATATGTGGCAAATCCGCCAGAAATATCGTCGCTGCGAACGCGAAGCAGAACCTGCCCTTTCTTGACTTCATCGCCGAGGCGCGCCTTGATCTCTACGACGCGTCCGGTCGCCATCGAAATTACCGGCACCGTCCGCGCAATGTCTGGACTAATCGACCCGGTAGCAATGAGTTTCGAAGGTGCGTCGTATTCCTGCGCCGCAACCAATTGATACTTTGACGGGTCTTCGACTGCCCAACTGGCAACATTTACATCGGCGATAACCTTGGCAGGCGGAGGTGCTTCCGCCGCAGCATCTGCTTGCCCCTCTTTGCACCCCGTCAAGCAGGCAAGCGAAGCTCCGAGCATGACCAGGACTAGAACCTTAACTCCATTCCGCTTCATGTCTCTCTTCCGTTTCTCGCAATTCCAACAAGTAGATTGTTTTGAACCACTCATCTAAGCCAGTCCCGCCGTATAGCTTAGATTCAGTGGGTGAGTAGAAAAGGATTGGTGGCGCAAGATTGGGCTCAGAGCAGAATCAGAGATACAACCTTATCCAATTTCTGCTCGTGAGCAAACCCAAATGAGCGACTTCTGCTTCCACTTTTTGATGGTCTTGCAGTTAGAATCTGACCATGATCGCGAACGTCGACACAGTCTGGTTGGTACGCAGGTCTGGCCACCAAATAGCGCTGTATCCCGCAGGAGTCCCTGCGTTCGCTCCAGCGCCGCAAGCCACCTCAGCCTGTGTCAGGCTTCCATATCCGAAACCCGAGTTAGCGCCGCTTGCGCACGCATACTGCGTCGGGAATCCGTTGTTACCTCCCGGAGGCGTGATGCCGCCGCGACCCGTCCAGTAAGGAATATCCGAGTAGCGATAGCCTTCCTCCAGCCGGAAAGTGATGAACTGACTCGGCATGTAGTCGAAGGTGACGGTGCCGTCGTGCATTTGCGCGCGATCACCAGGATTCTCAGTAAAGTACGGTGTGCCGGATGACGCCGTCGCGCCGTTGATAGGAGGCAGCAGGGTCAGGTAACGGCCGGGGTTGCTCATTTGTCCGCCGCCAAGGGTCACGGCGTAAAGGTCCTTCTTGAACCAGTAGCGGTTGTACATCATCCAGCCGACAAAGTCCTGCTTGGGTCTGCCATTCTTGGAGCCATGGCAGTTCACACCACCTGCATAGGTCGAGCTCGAACCCATCTCCGGAGAGTATCCCTTGGGATCGTAAGTGCCCTGCGCAGGGCCTCCGCCGTATTCGCAACCTAAGTCGCCGGTGATGGTGAAGGCAATCTTGTCCAGTAATTTCGATGGATTGTCATACACCTTGACCTGAGCGCTGTAGTCTGCGTGGACACGCGAGCGTCCGGGCTGGCCGATAACATCTTCTCCCAAACCATAGTTGTTCCATACAAAGTCCAGGTAAGGCTTAGGACGCCAGAGAATCTGTCCACCAAGGCCAGGCTTGCCGTTGGCGCGCGCATAGGATTGCCAGCCGTTAATGAACCATGGCTCGATCTTCAACTTCTTCGTTGGAAAATACTGCAAGCGCAAGCCATTGAAAAACCATGGTGTATTCGAGGAGACGAATGATGGCTGATAAGTCCAGTTATCGAAGTTGTAGTAACTGAAGAGTCCTATGTAAGAAACAAAAATGCCGGCATCGAGATTGACGCCGTGGGCCACATCCCAGTGATAGCCGCCCCACGCTTCGGAAACGTACTTGTATGCGTTGGAGAGGTCCCATTGTCCGCGACTGGGAGTTGCGTCGTTGCGGGGAGTCGTTGTTGCAAAGAGGCCATCCATCGTAAGGATGCGCCCGCGAACATTATCAATGTGGATGTCTCCACCGATGCTGATTTGTTCAAGCTGCCACTCGTCAGAACGAAAGGTTTCAGTCGAACCGCCGAGCGAGTCGTCCTTGGGATGGTTGTAGTCCAGCGTGTAATTCGCATCCGCACGGAACTCAGGCGTGAAGTACTTCGTAGCCATAGGGCTGTCGGACGCGTGACCGTTGCTGTTCAACCACGTCCAGTCGCCTTCGAAGGGTTCACCTTTCGTCGTCGTCTGCGCGCTGATCTCCTTGGGAGCTGGAGCGCTTGCCGCCGCCGCAGGCTCTTGCCCGGCTGTCGACGAACTGAAGCCTTGCGCACCCGGTGTTGGCGAAGCCGCGGAGCTTTTCGATGCTGCTCCATCACCGGCGACAAGGTTCTTCTCCGCCGCTTTCAATGCAGCCGAATCGCCGCTATCGGCTAATGCTGCCGTTTTCGCTTCTTTTACTTCATTTTCCAGTTGGTCGATGCGGGTCTTCAGCGCTTCGATCTCCTGTTCAACCGTCGGTTTCAGTTCCCGCTTGGAAACCGATGACGATGCGGGAGGCGCTGTGCCTTTATCCGCAGCAGGTTGCGGTTGATCACTCTTGGCTGCCAGATCCGCTGGAGCCGAAGTTGGTACATTTGACTGCGCTTGGGTTAGGGCGGTGATTCCAACCGCGAATGCCGCCAGCGTCATGGCTTTCCTGAATTTGTTTCTCATTTTCACCTCTCGCTTCCCACGGAAAATCAGATCGTGAAATCTGCAATTGAAAGCTGCGGCTTACCCAACGAATCACCAGAGTTGCTTGCAGTAGATGAGTACCCGCTTCTCGGCGAGTCATGCATCCAGGGAAGGTCTGGCGACACTTATGGGAAAGTCCAATTTACCGAGGTCGATTTCCGTCACGCCTCGCTTCTTGGTACTTCATTTAACCCGGCTCTTCGTAAGAGATCCGTAAGGTGGTTATTGCAATTCCATAAGCAACCTACTCATTGGGACGTATGTTCATAAGTTGTAAGTGAAGACAGTACTTTCTATGCGCGAGCAGAGCGAAGCTAGGAGCTGGAGCCTGCTTGCCATTCGGTCAACAATGTGCTGAAGCCATCTTGCATGCGGACGAGGGACGCTTGACGCGCATGCGTTGACATACCACCACAGAGTTTGTAAACGACAGCGATGATGCATTCAGAATCGAATGTCAAACATGAAGAAGGCATAAACACGAAAAACAAAAGATATAGTAGCCTTTACGATGCATGCGGCCTCTCGAAGAGGCAGACTACCTGAAAGGCAAAATTTTCGACGATTCAGGACTTCTTCAATGCGAGGGAGGTATTTCGACCACAAAACAGTGGAAGGAAGAAAGGATGCGTGCGTGGTGCGGTAGGCCCGGTTTCGTCGCCAATGTCGCGACAAGATACGGACAGATCGATTCTTCACGCAATCCTTCTCGGATGCGCAACCAAGGCTACTTGCCAGCATTTGCAGAATGGCTTGCGCGCAGTTTAGATTGCGCTATTTCCTTGACGTCCAGCACTCCATTCTTGCTCTGGTCCAACCTATCGAATTTTGCTTCCATGAACTTCATCCACTCTTGCTTGGAGATCTTGCCGTTCCTGTCGGTGTCCATGAGGAGCAGCAGTCGCCTGCCCCATCCTCCGCGAGTGCCTGTTTGTCCGCCGGCTTCGGTACCGGTTGCTTTTGTGCAAAGGCAGACTCAACCAGTACCAAGGCCAAGATTTGAATGCTCAGAGAGAGCCGGCAAACGTATGCTGTCCGCCGCGCTGCGCACGATACGCGAAATCGAGGCCAATTGAGCGTATGGCTTGTCCGCTTGAATCCGGTCTCTCAATAGCGATTCACACTGCAAACAAAGGGCATAAACCCAACCGCGCCGTACCTGAATTTGTACCTCGACGTTGTTTTAGAGCTTACAAGCCTTACACGGATGAGACCATGCTCAGGCTAAGACTATTAGCTTAGATTTTGATGATTGGTGCCGGTAGGGGAGTTGAACTCTCATGGAGTTGCCTCCGGCGGACTTTGAGTTTCCCGCGAAGACTGTAAGTCTTTAAAAACAAATAAAATGTTACCGTAATCAAGCGCAGCACTAAGTATGAGTAGCGGAGTGAGCTGTTCTTCGCACCCGCCATGACTTCGGCGAATTCCTTGTAGATGACCGATCTATCCGATTCAGCCGCGCCAAGTGACCAACCTCTCTCGGACACCTCTAATTGATCAGTAATGAAATCCGGCTGCGGCAAGCCTGCAAACGCGCATTGTCAACGTTGAAGCTGCTTTGAAGATCTCGACACTGGCTGACATATCGTTACTTATTGGATTTTGATCTCCCACGCCCCAATCGCGCCAGCCAGCCCTGTGTCCCGAAAGGGATTCTCTGGAATACCGACGTGAATGCCCTTGTGGAACACCGAATGCCTTGAGAAGCTTTCGCAAATCCTCTTTGAAAGGGCATCGCACCCCGGGAATCGTGAGGCAGTGAAAACACGAGTGGTCACAAAAACTGCGAGTGTTCCGAAAGGTGTGGGGCTCAGAGACAGAACCAGAATCCTCGCATCGAGCACTCGATAACCGGCATCTGTGGGCGAGCACAAAACCAATTGAAATGGAGGCCAAGGGATCGAGAGCGGAACATCGAAAGCTAAATCCCCCAGAATGAATATTCTGGACTACACTATCTCCTATCCCGTGCGTGGTCTTTAAAGTTCACCTCAAAATGTCTGACCAAAAGCGAATTTGGCGCGTGGTGGTCCCGCTCGTGCTCCTGGTGCTGTTGCTGGGGGCTACGCTCGGAGCGGTCTGGCATCACCATGCCAATTCTGCTTCCGATACCTGTTCGCTGTGCCACCTGGTCATCGCATCGACGGTGGCGGGCATCGGCGCATGCGCGCTGGTCCCCATCGGCACCGGACCCCTTCCGCACTACATTAACTCCATTGCCCAAACTGCTCCACCGCAGATCCCCGCAAGAGCCCCTCCCGCATAGTGCGTCGACACTCCTTCCGTGTCTCTCAGGCACAACGAATCAGTGCACGTCTCTCGTTAAGGAGGCTGATTGTCTATGCGTTTGCAATATCTCTGCATGTCACTGTTTTTCCTTTGCGTATCTCCTTTCGAGGTCGCCGATGCTCAATCAGTTCCTGGCCAAAGCCCTCCACAGGCTGCCCCGCTGCCGAGCACACTCTCGCAGAAGCCAGGAGCAAAGACCGTTTCGCTTGATGATGCCATTCACCTGGCCCTGCAACACAATCACAATCTATTGGCTGCCCGGACCACCATCGATCAGAGCAAGGCCGAGGAGACGACGGCGAATCTGCGGCCAAATCCTGTGCTGATGGGAGACGCACAGTTTTTGCCGATCTTTCAACCAAGTCAATTCAGCACAGACTATCTCGACAATTCCGCGCAGTTTGACCTCGGTGCCAGCTATCTGTTTGAACGCGGCAAGAAGCGGCAACACCGCTTGCAGGCGGCCAAGGATCAGACAGCCGTAACGCGGTCGCAGGTGGCAGACAGCGAGCGCAGCCTGACCTTCAACGTTGCATCGTTGTTCGTTAACGTCGAACTTGCGGAGTCAACGCTTGAACTGGCGACTGAGGACTTGAAGAGTTTTCAGAATACGGTGGACATTGGCGAGGCGCGTTATAAAGCGGGCGACATCGGTCTCGATGACCTGCTGAAGCTGAAACTGCAAATGCTTCAGTTTCAAACGGACGTCTCTGCGGCACAACTCTCGAGAGTGCAGGGACTCTCGGATCTACGTCAACTGCTTGGATATGAATCGATAGACGCCGACTACGATGTAGCAGGGGCATTCGATTACCAGCATGTCACGGGAAATCTCGAAGACTTTCAAGCAAAGGCGCTCCAGAACAGGCCCGACTTGCAGGCAGCGCGGTTGGGAGTGACCGCCGCGAACAGCCAGCACGCGCTGCAACAGTCCATCGGCAAGAGGGATGTCACGGGGCAAGCGAGCTACACCCACATCAGTTACAGCAACGATATTTCGCTATTTGGGCAAATCCAAATGCCCATCTTCGATCGCAACCAGGGAGAAATCGCGCGTACCGCCTTTGCGATCATACAAGCACAGGAACAAGAAAAGTACGCAAGCGGGCAGGTGCTGACCGACGTAAGAGATGCCTACGAAAGCTTCCGCGCCAACGACCAGATCCTTTCGCTCTACCGGTCTGGTTATCTTGATGAGGCGCAGCAATCCCGCGACATCAGTGAGTACGCTTACAAGCATGGAGCTGCCAGCCTGCTTGATTTTCTCGATGCGGAGCGAAGCAATCGAGCTATTCAACTCGGCTACCGACAGGCTCTCGCAACATACCTGCTCGCGCTCGAGCAGCTTCGCGAAGCTGTCGGAACCAGGAGCTTGCCATGAAGAGTCTATTTGTAACTCGCCATAAGATTCCGTGCGCGATGACGATCACTTGCCTCGTTTTTTTTACCGCCTGTCACTCGAATGACCGCGAACGGGCAAGCCAGATGACATCCTTCTCTGCAAGGGCTTCGAAGTCCGCAACTCCGCAGCTCTTTACCATTCCGCAAGAACAGATGTCGCACGTGCAAGTTGTTACGGTTGTGCCATCCACTCTGAGACGAATGCTGCGACTAACAGGGGCAGTGGCGTACAACGCGTTTAAGACAACGCCGGTAATCAGCCAGGTGGGCGGGCCCGTGAGCAGGATTCTCGTGGTTCCCGGCGAGCATGTGAAAGAGGGCCAGTCAATGCTCGACGTAAGCAGCCCAGACTATTCACAGTTGCTTGACTCCTATTTGAAGGCCGCAGATTCGTTTCGCTTGTCGTCGAAAAACTACACGCGTGCACAGGATCTTTATGCACACCATGCGATCGCGGAGCGCGACCTGGAGCAGGCTGAGTCTGATCGCAACCAAGCGCAGGCCGATCTGAATGCGGCCGAGCAGGGGATGAAAATCCTCGGGATCAAGAATCCAGCAAATCTGGCAAATGCTCCTTCGTCGGCGCAGATTCCGCTATTGGCTCCGATCGGCGGCGAAGTGGTGGAACGTCTCGTCGCGCCAGGACAGGTGCTGCAGGCAGGCCAGACGCAGGCCTTCACCATCTCTGATCTGAGCACGGTCTGGGTCCTTGCAAACGTGTATCAGGCAGACCTTGCGTATGTTCGAAGCGGTGACGATGTCGTGGTGCAGACGGACGCGTATCCCGGTAACTTCCATGGAAAGATCTCCTATGTCTCATCAGCGTTGGACCCGAACACCAGAACACTGCAGGCACGCATCGTTGTTGATAATCCAGGCGAGAAACTGAAGAGGGACATGTATTGCACCGTCACTGTGACGGCCGGTTCAATCTCCAATGTGCTGACAGTGCCCGACTCGTCGGTTCTGCGAGACGATAATAACCAACCCTTCCTTTACGTAGAAGCTGGTACGAATCAATTCGGCAGGCGCGACGTTGATTTAGGCGAGAAGCAGAATGGCCATACGCAGATTCTTAAGGGGATTACTGTTGGAGAAAAGGTCGTCGGAGACGGCAGCCTGTTTCTTCAGTTTGCTAATTCGCTGCAACACTGAGGAGGCAGGTCTCAATGATTCACCGCATCGTTCGATTCGCTCTGCGACAACAGATATTTGTCCTCTTGTTGGTTGCCTTTATCACGGTTGGGGGTGTCATCTCATTCGTCCACATGCCTGTGGACGCCTATCCGGATCTGTCGCCGCCAATGGTCGAGATCATCACCCAGTGGCCGGGACATGCATCGGAAGAAATCGAACGCCTGGTCACCATCCCGACAGAAGTGGAAATGAATGGCGTTCCCAAAATGTCCGTGATGCGTTCGATCTCGCTGTACGGACTTTCTGACGTCATCCTGACATTTGAGGAAGGCACCGATGATTATTTCGCTCGCCAGGTCGTTTTTCAGCGACTAAGCGAGGTCACTTACCCATCGGGAATCGCGCCGACGCTCGCGCCGCTCGCGAGCCCATCGGGACTCGTCTATCGATATGTTTTGGAAAGTCCCGACCGCACTCCACAGGAGTTGAAGACATTTGAAGACTGGGTGATCGAACGCCAATACAAGCAAGTGGCCGGCGTCGCTGACGATTCGGGATTTGGTGGCACCGTCATGCAATACCAGGTCGTTCTCGACCCCGCCAGGCTCTACGCCTACCACCTAACAGTACCTGCCGTGATCCAACAGTTGTCTGTCAACAATTCGAATGCAGGCGGTGGTTTCTATCAGCAGGGCGGTCAAATCTACTATGTGCGCGGCCTGGGCCTCATCCACGATACCTCCGACATTGGTAATGTCGTCGTGGGTTCGCAAAACGGGGTGCCGATTCGCGTGCGCGACATCGGTGAAGTTGTAATTGGAAATGCTCCTCGGCTTGGCGAATTTGGTTTCAACAAGACTGATGACGCCGTAGAGGGCGTGATCATGATGCGGCGCGGTGAACAAACACAAGATGTGCTGAAGGGCGTAGAGGCGAAGACACAGCAACTGAATGAAAGCATCTTGCCACCCGACGTGAAAGTGCGGCCCTACTACGACCGCAGCGATCTCGTGCAACTGACAATCTCCACGGTCGAACACAACATGCTACTGGGGATGGCCCTGGTCCTTCTTGTCCTGATGGCCTTTCTCGTGAGCATGCGGGCTGCTGTGATTGTTGCACTTACCATTCCGCTTTCCTTGCTGTTTTCTTTCATCTTTCTACATGCGCAGGGAATTCCAGCAA
>Ga0209004_1000155_pt1 | contig 17711 bp, 11 predicted proteins | sample TexAe_RefH0_M1_FD_187948 | JGI IMG/M metagenome (GOLD analysis project Ga0209004, IMG submission 187948) | Forest soil microbial communities from Davy Crockett National Forest, Groveton, Texas, USA - Texas A ecozone_RefH0_M1 (SPAdes) (version 2) | ecosystem: Environmental > Terrestrial > Soil >... | reverse complement strand
CCTGCGGCGTCTCGGACTACTTGTTCAAGTGTGGCGAGGTATTCGAGGTAGCGTTTGCGGCCGGACGCGGTGATGCGGCATGTGGTCTGAGGGCGATTGCGGTCGTGGCCGCGCATGATTTCGACCATTTTTGCTTCTTCGAGAACGCTGAGATGTCGGCTGAGATTGCCGTCAGTGAGTGCGCAGAGTTGCTTGAGATCGTTGAAGGCGAGGCCTTTGGGGTTGGTGATAAGCGAAGTGAGCACGCTGAGGCGCGCGCGTTCGTGGATGACGCGATCGAGGCCTTCGTAGGCGAAGCGGCCTTCGCTGCTGGAGGATTTAGAACTCATCGCGATCCTCTTTAGATCCCCAGAGGAGAACCGCGGCGACCAGTAACTGGCCGACGCCGTAGGCGATGCCCATTGTCCAGGGAGTGAGAGCGCGCGTGTCGCCGAGGGCGATGCAGGTGAGTCCGGTAAGCAGGTACCAGCAGCCGGCAGCCGTCATGGGTTTGGGGAGGAAGCGGCAGGATGAGAAGACGCCAAGGCTGAAGGTGATTTGCCACAGGCCGGGGAGCATCCACACAGAGCCGGGAACGAAGCGGACAAGAACGATGGAGAGCAGTGCGCCCGCACCGACCGAAGGAAGGAACTGTTCGACGGCCATGAGGATCATTTCATCGGCCAGGCCGGAGTGGATGCGTCTCGTGCGGGTAAGGGTCTGCATGCCGATGAGGACGGCGGAGAGGATGGCGGTGGTCATCCAGATGCGGAGGTAGTTGCCGATGTGGTTGGCGGGATCAGGCAGCAGGAAGGCTTGCGTAACGGCGGCGAGGATGGCGAACGCACCTGTTACAGCGAGGGTGGCAGCGCCGTAGCCGCGGAATTCGGTGGTGCGCGCGACCTGTCGGCGAATGCTGGTGATGTCGCCGAGTGCCTTGTCTAGCGGGTGGATCGGGAAGCTCATCGGGAACTCACTTTACATTGCAAAGTAGACTAGAGAATTGAGGTTGTCAAGTTACGAGCTTGATTCAGGAGCCGTTGGAGTTAACGGAGGCTGTTTCAAGTAGGGCTTGAAGTTCAGGTTACGGCGAGAATGAATGAAGTGGATAGCAATGGCCAAACGACCGAGCGTAAGCGAGCCGAGTGCGGTATGACCTGGCGCACGGATATGAGCAACTGTTTTATTTGCACGTGCACTTCGTCTCGACGCGAAGGAGATAGCTTGAAATGGATCATGCGGCCTGGCCAACCTTGTTTCGAGACTGAAATAATGGAGTTTAGCGGGCCGCCGCGCAGTCTGAGGGGCCCCGTCGCATGTGCGATACTCGAAAAAGCATGTATAAGCGGATTATTCTGAAGCTCTCGGGAGAGGCGCTGGCGGGTTCGAACCGGTTTGGACTGGATGCCACAAAGGTGTCCGATATTACGGACGAGATCGCTGACGTTCACAAACTGGGCGTGGAGATCGGGATTGTGGTCGGCGGAGGCAATTTCTTTCGCGGGGTTGCCCAGCAGGCGAAGGAAATGGACCGGGTTGCCGCCGACAACATGGGCATGTTGTCCACAGTGATGAACGCGATTGCGCTGCAGGACTCGCTGGAGCAGCGCGGGGTGCAGTGCCGGGTGATGACGGCGGTGTTCATGAACCAGGTGGCGGAGCCATATATCCGACGCCGTGCAGTCCGGCATCTCGAAAAGGGCCGCGTCGTGATTTTTGCCGCGGGCATCGGGAATCCATTTTTTTCGACGGATACGGCCGCGAGCCTGCGGGCGATGGAGATCAAGGCCGATGTGCTGCTGAAGGGCACGAAGGTCGAGGGCGTCTACAGCGCTGACCCGGTGCTGGTGAAGGATGCCGTGAAGTACGACGAGATTACGTATATGGAAATCCTGCGGCAGGGGCTCAAGGTCATGGACCTGACCGCGGTGAGCCTGTGCAAGGACAACAACCTGCCGATGATCATCTTCAACATGAACCAGCCGGGAAATATCCGGCGCGTGGTGCTGGGCGAGAAGGTTGGATCGCTGGTGACGGCCTAGAAGACAGGGGTCAGTTGTCAGTGGTCAAAAGTTCGGAGTGCCATAGGAATCTGGGTCTTCGGCAATTGCGTCAGCTGGCGGCGTTTTGACGTCTAAACTGCAAGTGGAAATGAAGAAGCCAGCGCGGCTGGACGCACTGACGGGGCTGCGCAGCTTCGCGGCTGTCAACATCGTCCTTTTTCACTTTTCCAATCCAAACTGGTTCGGGCCCTTGGCACCGGTGGTGAATGCGGGCTATGCCTCGGTGAGCTTTTTCATCCTGCTCTCGGGATTTGTGCTGGGGTATAACTACAACCAAAAAGCGCGCGCGGGTGAACTGAGCAACGTGCGGTTCTATGAGGCGCGATTTACGCGGCTCTATCCGATTTATTTGCTCAGCCTGATCCTGGCGTTCAAGATCATCCCGCTGGAGTGGGGATACCACACTCACGGGATGTTCTGGACGGGCATGGTGTTGTCGCCGCTGCTGCTGCAGGGATGGATTCCGGAGATCGCCACATTTCTGAATACGCCGGCGTGGACCATGTCGGCCGAGTCGTTCTATTACGTGCTGTTTCCGTGGATGGCGCGGTGGAAAAAACCGGAGAGCGTGGGACGGCACCTGGCCAAGATGGGGTTGGTGTGGATGCTTGGACTGGTTCCAGGAACGCTCTACGTAATTTTCAATCCCGACGGATTGGCGCACGTTGATCGCTTCAGCTATGGGAAGTGGCTGCAGGCGTTAAAATACACGCCGATCCCGCACCTGGCAAGTTTTGTGTTCGGCGTGCTGCTGGCCAATCTCGATGAGATTGTTCCACGGATGGGGAATCGGCGGCTGGTACTGGGACTGTTCGGATTTGCGGCGACGTTTGCGATTCTGGCACAGGCGCGCAGACTGCCTTATCCGCTGCTGCACGATGGTTTTTTCATGCCGCTGTTTGGTTGCATTATTCTCGGACTGGCGGGCGTCAATCCGCTGTCGAAGGTGCTGGGGGTGCGGCCTTTGGTGTTTGTGGGGGAGGCGAGCTACTGCCTATATTTGCTGCACTTCAATCTGTGGAACATGATTCACGATTCGCATGTGCTCAACCGGCTGGGTCTGGCGCGGTTCGATCCGTGGATCAGCTATGTGCTGCTGATTGCGCTGGCCCTGGTGGCGCTGCACTTTGTGGAGAAACCGGCGCAGAGGGTTCTGCGCGGGTGGACGCATGTGTGGAGATAAGGGCAGGGAACAAGGACCAAGGTAGAGAAGCCCAGCCGAATGGCTGGGCTTCTCTCGTTCAGGGGTTGCTTTGCGCTATGGTTCTACGGCTTGTGTGGAGTGGTTGCCGTGCGGCGCCATCACGATGGCGGAGGGGTGGATACCGACGGGATAGGGCGTGGCCTGCGTCTGCTTCAGCGTACCGGCAATTGGATCGAGCCTGAACCCGGAGACAGAGTTGCCGAGGTAGTTTGCAGTGTACACATAGCGACCGAGCGCGGGATCGACTGCAACCGAAACAGGCTGTGTATCGGTAATGTTGGTTTGCGAGCCGGTTGTATTGACTGCGGCCGAGGGCGTGCCGGTGGGCAAGTCGATGACGTATGCGGTCACGGTGGAGTCGAGCGCATTGGAGACGTAAATGAATTTGCCGCGCGGATCGATTGAAATGGCGGAGGGTTCGCCGCCTGTTTTGTAAGGTCCGTTGAGCAGGAAGTTGAGAGTATATCCGGTATAGATGCCGTAGCCGACCATCTGGTTAGAGGCGAAGTCGGTGACATATAAAAAGCGATTGGTGGGATCCGCCGTCAGGGCGGAGGGCTTGACGCCCGCGATGTAGGGGCTTCCTGCAACCGGGGTCAGCGCACCGCCGGAGCCGGTGGCGAAGCCGAACACCCAGCCGGGGGTGGCAGTGCTGGTGGTGACGCCGCCCGGGTTGTACGCAGACAAGTCGTACAGACTGACGTAGACTGCATTTCCGCTGGCAAGTGCGGTAACGCCGGTGGGCACGACGGAATCGGATGCATAGCCGGGGATCGTGAGGTTGAGCTGAGTGGTGGCCGTACCCAGAGCGCCCGAGGACAACGAATAAGCCGAGAGCGTCGCCGAGGTGGTTCCGGAAACGACATAGAGAGTGTTTCCGTCGGAGCTGACTGCCATGGCGACTGGCGTTGTGGGGAGCGTGACGCTGTCCTTCTTGGTCAGAATGCCATTGCTGGCGACCGCGAAGTGAACGATATTCATGTCCGCCTGGTTGGCGACGTAGAGGTTCTGATAGCCGGGAGAGAGGGCGAGAGCTACAGGTGTTGTGCCGCCGGAGCAGACCTGGGGCTGCGCCGTTCGGATTGCCCCAGACTCCGAGTCGACTGCGTAGGTTTCGATCTCACCATTGGGACAAGTGCTCTTACTGCCTGTAATCGAGCTGGCGGACGTGGCGAGAAATACAAAGTCGATGGTCACGAGCTGGCAACCGGAAAAGAGCGTGGCCACAACGAGGCCGATGGCAGAGACCAGCAGGAGCTGTCTCAATTTGCTGAACTTCATGCGCTTCCTTCGTCACGGGCCGTCAATGTCAAGCCCCGAGAATGCTGGTTAAGGTTCCTTTCAGGTATTGTAAAAGCTCTGAAAGGGATGCTGCTTTGCTGTGCGGCGCTGAGCCAAAATGCCGGTTTGCTTGCAGGAGCGGCCGATTCGCCGGCGGCTGCAAAGCTATTTTTTGGTACTGCCATGCGTAATCGCTGCGACGGCCGTTGGATTGGCGCTGGCCGCAGAAGGTGAAAACTGGGAATTCAGGAGCGTGCCGTTGCTGGGGTTTAACTGAAAGCCTGAAACGGTGTTGCCGAGGAAATTTGCGGTATACACGTACTCATTCAGTGACGGGTCGATGCCGACGGCCACGGGCTGGGTTCCGGTGGTATAGACTCCTAGTCGGCTCAGGGTGCCGGAACTGACAGAGTAGACGCCCAGGTTGGAGTCCTGGCCATTGGCAATGAAAGCATATTTGCCGGTGGCATCGAGCAGGATGGCAGTTGGCTGGCCGCCAGTGGGAAATGGGCTGCTGCTCAAAGCGGCCAAAGCTCCGCCGTTGATCTGGAAACCGTAGACCAGGTTTTGTACGGAATCGGTGACATAGAGATAGGTGCCGGTTGCGTCACTCGTGACGGCGCTGGGATGCGTTCCTACCGCAGCCGGAAATCCGGGGATAGCGGTAAGCGTGCCGCCGGAGCCGGTTGTGAATCCGAAGACATAGCCGACGCTGGTGGTGGAATCGTAGCCGGTAACGTAGACGTAGGCGCCCGAAGCAGCCGTTGTGAGCGCGGTGGGAACGAAGACATCAGATGTGGCTGTGCCGGTCAGCAAGAGGGGCCAGTAGCTGGCGCTGATGCTGGTGTTCACGACGGGAGTTCCGAGTGTGTCAGCGGGCTGGGCGGGTGTGAGGGCGGCGGCCTGCGTGGCGCTCAGGATGGGAAATACCGCGACGGATCCCGAGCAAGGCGCAGCAGGATTGCAGGTCGGCAACGGCTGAAAAGTGTCCAGAACGTAGAGGAAGTTGCTGGAGGCGCTGACGGCCAGCGGGAAGATGCCGGGGGTGTTCACGGTGTTCTGAGGATAGAGCTTGCCGTCGTTGCCGATGATGAACTGAACGATGGAGTTGTCGTCTTCATTGACGACGTAGAGGTCTGCCTGGTCCGGCGAGACCGCCTCGGATACGGGATTGCGTCCGCCGGATGGAAAGGGCGAAGTGACGATCTGGCGCATTCGACCCGATTCAGAGTTGATTTCGAAGACGTTGATCTCTCCGTAGTTGTTGGGGCCGGCCGCCTTGGCGCTGCTCACATACACGAAGTCCACGGTGAGCGTGGCACAGGCGGAGAGAAAGGAGGCTGCCAGAAGACTCGCCGCGGAGATAGCCAGCAACTGAATCGGTTTGTTGAACTTCATGCGCATCTTTCGTATTGGAGCCAACTTCGTGACCTTCAAAATCGAATCTCTGTGCCGAATCACCTGGTATCCAAACCGGCTGTGCGAGTGCCGGCGAATCGGCTGCTTCTAACCTTGTCAGAAGCCTTTGCAGCCGGAGCGGGGACGGCCTGGAAGGTCGCTCCCGCCCGAAGCATCGACTAGGTGACGTCAGCTTGTACGCCCGGTTACGACGCACCACGCCGCGGGACCGGGTAGCGCATAGCTATCCTTCGCCTTTGTCTGCTGACTCAACGGGATGAGGTTGCCGTCGTTTTCGTCAATCGCGAGTCCAGTGACTGAGGAACTGTTGTAATTGGCTGTGTAGATGAACTGGTTTGACGGATCCTCAAGAATGCACATGGGACCTGCGCCGGTGCCACCGATTTGCCCGCCATTGGTAATTACTTGCAGATTGAACGGGTTCTCGATGATAAATGCCGCGATGCCACTCTGTGGATTGTTGGGGTTGGTATTGTCTCCATGGTTCAACACGTAGAGCCATTTGCCATTGTTGGCAGAGACCACGTAGTTGGGATCGGAGAAGGCCGCGTTGTCGGGAAAATATCCGTTGGCTTCTGCCTGCAGCGATCCATTCGACCCGAGGGTATATGCAAATATCTGTCCGTTCGTGGGCACCGGAGTATTGGTGTTGGGGCCGTCGTCGAGCACGTAGGTTACGCCACCGGCTGCGACGACTGCGGTTCCCTGGCTGATGCCGAGGGGCTGTGAAGTGTTCTGGTTCACGGTCAGCTGCCCGCTGGCGGCGTTATACGCATAAGGAAAGACGGTGTCGCCGCCCTGGGTTGCCGGGGTGCCGCTGAGGGTGATGAAGAAGTTCGACGAGAGAGCAAAGTCAATGGGACTGACCGGAACCGGGAAGTAAGGAAGCGGCAAGCCGCTGGACGCAGTGACCTGCGAGTTGAGTACGTAACTCAGGCGTCCGGTGGTGGCGTCGATTGTAAAAGCGGTGATGTCGCCGCAGGCAGTTGTTTGAGCTCCAAAGACCAGCGAGCAGCCGGTGCCGTTGGGGGCATCGTGATCGAGGACGTAGAGATGAGCGCCGGAAGAGTCGGAAATCATGCGGAAGGGATTGTTTCCCTGGGTGAAGTAGGTGCCCTGCGGAGCCAGTACACCGTTACCGCCGATGGAAAACTGGGTGATATTGCTGTTTGTGCAAGGGTTTGCGGTGGTGCAGGGTGAACCGTCGCTATGGGAGCCCTGGTTTAGCACATACAGGAATCTTCCCCCAGTCAGCAGTACAGAGCGGCCCGGATTGGATCCGCCGGAGCTAATGGGCAGGCCGTTGATTGGAACGAGATTGCCGGTATTGTGATCGATCTTGAAGCCGCTGATGATGCCTTCATTTGTGGTGGAGGCAGTCTGAGTTCCGGTGACGTAGAGATAGCCGACCGTATAGCTTTGCACGCAAGACGAGATGCCGAAGACCACGCCAGCAGAGAGGGCAGTCATCAGAAGTGCCTTGCCGAGTTTCCTGAACTTCATGCGATTCCTTCATCCTGGTCAGGCGAGAGCCGCCAAGTGTGCTGATTCCGCAGCATAGCTGGGTTTGGGATGGGTCCCTGATGCATTGTAAAAGGCGAGGGCTTGTTATGCCTAGTTTCAACACAAGATCGGCTGAAACCATGTGTTTGAACCGGGTACATTCCGCGGTAACGCGGCGTGAGAAAACATGTTGCCCTCGTCCTAATCAAATGCGGATAACCGATGCGCATTGGACGCAGAAATGGGCGTAACGTCACCGGACTCAAAGGGAACATGCGGTTGGTTTGTGAAGCAAGTGGCGGCGTGAAAATCCTGCAGCCGCGGCGGGTTGACGCCGCGGCTGCGGAAGGACGAGGTTGTCTACCAGACGCGGCAGGAGTTTTCAGGGTACATCGGCTGACCCTTGTGGCAGCCGAATGCCTTGCCGAACTGGTCGAAGTTCTGGACCGTGCCGTTGACGCGCCAGCGGCCGGGTGAGTGAGGATCGACCATGGCGCCCTGGCGGGCGGCTTGTTCGGTCTCGTTCTGGCACCAGACCTGGGCAAAGCCGAGGAAGTAGCGCTGCTCCTCGGTGTAGCCGTCGATCTTGTCGTTGATGGATTTGCCTTCCTTGGCCAGGACGTCGAGCAAAGCCATGTAGGCAATACGGAGTCCGCCGTTGTCGGCGGTATTTTCGCCGAGGGTCAGCTTGCCATTGAGCTTGGCTTCAGGTACGTCTCCGTGAGCTGGAGCCGCCTCAAAGCTGCCGTACTCGGAGACTTCGCAGTCGGTGCGCTCAACGAACTTCTTGCGGTCTTCAGCGGTCTGCCATTCGCGCAGGTTGCCGTGGCCATCGTATTTCGAGCCTTCGTCGTCAAAGCCGTGGGTCATCTCGTGGCCGATGACCACGCCAATGCCGCCGAAGTTGACGGCCGGATCGATGTCGGGATCGAAGAACGGAGGCTGGAGGATGCCGGCGGGGAAGTTGATGTCGTTCATCGACGGATTGTAATAGGCGTTCACCGTCGGCGGGGTCATGCCCCACTCCTTTTCGTCGACGGGCTTATCCAGCTTGTTGAGGTTGTAATTGCGCTGGAAGATGGCGTCGCGACGCGCGTTTCCGAGGGCGTCGTCACGTTTGACGGTCATGGCCGAGTAGTCGCGCCACTTTTCGGGGTAGCCGATCTTGTTGCGATAGAGGGCCAACTTTTCTTCCGCGGCTTTTTTGGTGTCGTCGCTCATCCAGGGCAGCGTCTTGATGTCGTCGCCGAGGGCTTTTTCAAGAGCGGCAACGAGCTGGTCCATGCTGGTCTTGGCCTTGGGAGGGAAGTGCTCCCTTACCCAGTCCTGACCCACGGCTTCGCCGAGGGCGCGATCGGTTTCGGCGGTGCACTGCTTCCAGCGGGGGGTTGGTTCTTTCTGGCCGGCGAGCGTCTTGCCGAAGAAGTCGAAGTTTTCGTCGTAGTAGGCCTTGGGCAGGCTGGAGGCCGAGCCATGAATCGTATGCCAGCGCAGGTACGATTTCCAGCTTTCAACCGGTTCAGAGCCGACCAGGTCGTTCAGCGCCTTGAAGAAGTCAGGGGTGGCGACATTCAGCGAGTCAAAGGAGCGCACCTGGACATCCTTGAAGTACACACCGAAATCAAAGTCGGGCGCGAGCTTCTCGAAGTCGGCGACGGTATAGATGTGGTAGCGGTTTTCCGGGTCACGCAGGGCGGTGCGGCTGGTGGAAGCCTTGGCCAATGCGGTTTCAATCTTGATCACGGCATCGGCTTCTTTGGCGGCCTGCTCAGGTGTATCGCCGGCAATTGTGAACATTTTGGTCACGTGTTCGCGGTATTGCTGGCGGATGGTTTGAAAACGCTTGGTATCGGAGAGGTAGTAGTCGCGATCGGGCAACGAAAGTCCGGCCTGTCCTACGCTGGCAATCTGCTTGGAGGCGTCTTTCTCGTCCACCTGTACGCCAAAGCGGAAGGGCGGCGCTGGATCGCCTTGCTCAGCGAGACCGCCAATCAGCGTGGCGAGGTTTTTAGTATCCTGCAGCGCGGCGATGCGGTCGAGTGCGGGCTTGATGGGCTCGATGCCCTTTTGCTCGATCAGGTCGGTATTCATGCAGGCTGCGTAGAAGTCGCCGTACTTTTTCTGGAGGGGCGTTTTGGGGTCCTTGGAGGCCGCGTCGAGTTCCTGCCAGAGGAGGTAGCGGTTGCGCTCACCGAGCAGCGAGAAGGAGCGCGCCCAGCGGACCTGGTCGGAGGGAATGGGATTGGCCTTGTCCCAGTTGCCGCATGCGTACTGATAGAAGTCGTTGCAGGGATCAGCGGTTTTATCGATGGCGGTGAGATCGAAGCTCCCGGCCTTGGCGGGCGGAGCGGGCGTTGCGTCATCACTGGTTAGAGCAGCGGGAGATTGGGCAACTGCCATTCCGGTAGCAATCAGGAACACTGGAATGAGTTGAGAGAGCTTCATGGTTTCTCCTCTGGGTTGTCGAAGTGACAGGCCGCGCTCGTTCGACAACGGGAGGTGAAGAGGAGGCCTGAAGAAGAGCAGCAAAATCGAGCGCCGCTGCGTCGCAGAGAAGACTATCAGACCCGGGCTTTGGGGGGCTCGATAAAACCTGGAGGGAAAGCTCAGCTCAACTTCTGGAAGGTGACTCAGGGTTTTTCGTTTGGAGCGTCATTGAGGATTTTTATCTTGGAACCGAAGCGACGGAAGTTGCGAAACTCTATTTCGTTCAGATTTTTCGCCCTTCCTCCTTTTTTAACGATGATTTGTGCGCTGATGGGCAGCAGATAGTCGTGATTGTTGATGGAGATATAGTCATAGTCCACGCTGACGAAGGTTGCGTGGATGGGAAATTTTCTGGGTGGGTCATCCACTACCTGTGAAATGCGGCGAACACTTCGCGTAGCGGAGTCGATGAAGACCTGGCCATGAAAGCCGACTGATTCGACCTCAGTTGCACTTACGCGCAGATTGAGGGTTGAGTTCTCCTGCTCCACGCGGTAATCGAAGATCTGCACAGTCCCATCGCCCAGTGCGCCGGTCTCTTTCCACTCAAACTTTGTCTTCGAATCTGGTCGAAATATGCCTGAGATTACAGAGCCGAACTCTCCGGCAGATTGCACTCCGCTGGCAGCCGCTATATCGCCGAGAGTTGTCCTCCCATCTTCTTCAATCTCCAGCATGGTTCGGCTCTCCTGGTGATCGACGTATGTCAACAGCTCTGTGAACTTGTCCTTGTGCTTCCACTTTCCCGACCCATCGCCATCGACCGACCGGTTGGTGACCCGTTCGCAGATGAAGTTAGGCAGTGAATCGCGGTAGTCCATCGCATTCCGAGTCGCATCCGCGAGTATCGACTTGAGTTCATTGCCTGGAGGACGGTTTGCAGGGTTTGCGGGGAGTGTGACCACAAGTGACCCCGCGGGAGCAGCCGAGGCCAATGAGGTTGAATCAGCTTCGGCAGCAGGCGGATCTTCGCCGGGCGAATGCGCACCTGTCAGAGTGAAAGAGGTGCTCGCTTGAGCTGTTTTTCCGCCCTGGCTGAGAATAGCCCTGACTTCGTAGAGACCATTCACAGGTGGATCGACTGAGAAACCGGTCAGGAAAGAAGAAGACTCAGACCCGCTGGACAGACGAGACGCCATGGGCGCCCCACCGAGCGGTTTGCCATCCCTTGACACGAGAATCTTGAGCGTGGCGGCCTCTGAAGCGTGTGTGTCTGCATGGGCGACGAAGAAGACCGACACTTTTTCCCCGGAGAGAATCTGCCCGGAGAGATTAGGTATCACTTTGTCCTTGCCGTTGTGAAGCGAATCCAAAGAGTTGTCCCCGGTACCCAGGGGTTCGGTTCGTCGGACAAGGACCATGCTGCTTAACGACGGAGCCTCGCTGACCTTCGGAACCTCAAAAGCAATTCGCTGCGCACTCGACTTTCCGCTATTGCGATCGAGGATGGCAGCTTCAAGCGTGTACTTGCCCGGGGGAGCGAGAAAGCCGCGTTGAAGGGTGATGGGTTCCACTGTCGCCACGCCGGATTTAACAGTCCCGCGTCGAGGAACGTCAGCGCGGAATCGCTCGACGATGTTTCCCGCGTTGTCTTTGATATCCGCAACCATTGAAATGTGGACGGAGAAGAGGTTTGTGGCAGAATCCGCGCGAACATCGAGACTAGTGAGCGGCGCCTCGATGGCTAGAATTTGCGCATTTCCGTCGGACTTGGCGCCCATGTCAAGGATCGAGGCCTGGAAAGCCACTTCCGCTGGTAGCGGAGTTTCACTGAAAACCTTGAGCAATTGCAAATCGAAGGGTTGGGGATAGGCGGCGACCTCGGCGTGTGGAGCAAGAGCGAAATACCCCGTTTGCGTGCGTATCTTAATGCCAGGTCGGAGAGGTTTGACCGCGACTGAACGAAACTTTCCTTCGAATTCCTTTTCTTCGGAGGGGTAGGAAGCGACATAGTAGGTGGTCATGTCCTGGATCAACTGATCGATGGACTTCTGTTCACGATCGCCATTTATGAAACTGCCCCCGGTCTCCTCGGCCATGTGCTGCATATCGTAGTTGTCGGCGCGCTTGATTGCGAACTCCTGGCCTTTCCCGGGCATCGAATCGGGCAAGGGTGCCTGCATGTCCTCACTCGCCAACGCCGCAGTCCGATCAAGAGAATTCATGTCGACAACGTAGAGACTCAGTCCGGCTTGATTGGCGGTCCCAATGATGGAATCGATCGCCTCTTTTGCATGTGAGTCGATCTGGCGGTCCTGCATGGAGCTGAAATAAATCACCGCCTTTCTCTGCGTGAGCTCTTGTTGAGACTGAGCCAAGGCCAATAATGCGGCGAGGGAGGGGCGGAGATGCTGATCCTGCCCGATCCGGCCGGAACTGTTGAGTGAGGAATACAATGCTTTGGCGAGATCACGGTCTGTTGTGCTCGCCCGCTTTCCCGATGAATCCGCGCCTGTGAGGGCGACGGCGATGAGTTGCTTTTCCGGCTCATTGACCGCGGCGCCTGTTGATTTCATCGGCTCAGTAGCAGTTATTACAGCCTGTTCGAGCGCCTTTCGATCGGTGGTGAATGCTTGCTGAAGCCGGAGCCGTCCCTCGACATTGAACACAGAAAAAGAAAAGTCGCCGGCCGGGAACAACTTGAGAATCTTCATTGCGGAGTCGCGCGTGCCCTTGATCAACGAAGGGTCGGATTGATTTGCAGTTTCCTCGGCCGGTATGGGTCGATCAAAGACCAGCGTGATCAGTCCGTCGTTCTTCTCTGTGCTGGTTACGAGACGAAGATCGCTGAGTGTGACTGGAGAGCCGTTGTCGAAGACCGCAATCTCTGCTGGTTTCAGGTCGACAACAGGCCTGTTTCTCTTGTCGTGAACCACCAGGTCCAGAGAAATATCAGAGGCACCAGCAGGCGCGTCGATCGATTGAGTGGTTGGCGGTGATGGCGGTTGCGAAGCTTGCCCGCATGCGCACGGAATCTGAAAGCCAACTGCAAGCAATGCCAAAACGCGGATGATTGGACGCCGGTGCTCCGGGTTAGTCGTGTGTGTGTCCACGCATTTCCAATCGAACATTGGCCTCCGCGGGTTAGCGATTGGACTCAGCACCGAATACAGCACTCTCATGCTCGAATGACGACCATATCTGTTCTGAGCATATGTTGTCGCATGGCTGCCTCCACCGTCTGGTGACGAAGATTTCATTTCAGCATTTCCGGGGAATTCTTCGAACCTGACGCGGTTTCCGCCTGAGCCAAATAGTACCCGCGCCGGAAGTCGAGGCTACTGGCGTGGCAGATTCGAAATCCGCTCAGGCCGAGGATCGAAGGAGCGCGTTTTTCGCAGCTCTGCCGTCTTCCCCAAACAACCGGACGGGTGGTTGAGTGCATTTGCTAAACTCCGCTAACAAGTTCCCCGAACGGAGAATACGGAATGATCTTGAAACAGAAGCAGGCGGTTTGTTTGTGCCTTGCGCTGGCGGGCGCAGTTTTTTCGACTACAGGAGTGGGTCAACAGGGAGAGAAGGCCGCGGCGAAGCGGACGCTGGTGCGGGCCGGACATGTGCTGGATGTAAAGACCGGCAAGGTTTCCGATGGGCAAACGATTGTGGTGGTGGGAGACAAGATTCAGTCGATTGGGCCGACGGGATCAGTGACGGCCGAGCCTGGCGATGCGGTTGTCGACCTGGGTGGCATGACGGTGATGCCAGGGCTGATCGATGTGCACACGCATCTGACGATGAATCCCGAATTCGATCCGTATCGCGAGGTGACTTCGACCTCAGCAAAGGAGGCAATTAGTGGCGTTGTCAATGCACGCACGACGCTGATGGCCGGGTTCACCACGGTACGGAACGTGGGAGCCAGCGGGTTTGTGGATGTGGATCTGCGTGATGCAATCAATGCGGGACAAGTCGCAGGGCCGCACATGCAGGTGAGCGGGCCGCTGCTGGGCATCACGGGCGGACACTGCGATGAGAATCTTCTGCCGATCCAATATCACTTGGTGGGCGACGGCGTTGCGGACGGGATCGCGCAGGTGCAGCACCAGGTTCGGCAGAATATTAAATATGGTGCGGACCTGATCAAGATCTGCGCGACGGGCGGAGTGCTGTCAAAGGGCGACGATCCGCAGGCTTCGCAGTACACGCTGGAAGAGATGCAGGCCATTGTCGCGGATGCGCACCGGCTGGGACGGAAGGTTGCGGCGCACGCGCATGGAGCGCAGGGGATTCTGTGGGCCACGGAAGCCGGTGTGGATTCGATTGAGCACGGCAGCTACATTAACGACGCAGCCATTGCGGAGATGAAGAAGCGCGGAACGTATTTAGTGCCGACGCTTTACCTGGAGGACTGGATGGTAGAGAAAGGACATCTGCCGGCCTTCTATCAGCAGAAGATGCTGGATGTGAGCGCGGTGGCAAAAAAGAACATCAAGCATGCAATGGAGGCCGGCGTGAAGATTGCGCTGGGCACGGATGCGGCGGTTTATCCGCACGGACTGAATGCGCATGAGCTGGATGTTTATGTAAATCAGCTGGGGATGTCGCCGCTGGCGGCGCTGCAATCGGCGACCGTGAACGCGGCGGACCTGATGGGCTGGACGGCGAAGACGGGAACGCTGGAGCCGGGCAAGTGGGCGGACATTATTGGCGTGGAAAAGAATCCGATGGATGATGTGCGCGTGCTCGAGGAAGTGAAGTTCGTGATGAAGGCCGGAGTGGTCTACAAGGGCGAGGGAAGCTCAGCGAAGTAAGGTGCGGAACACGCGAGACGCGCCACGTGTCGAGTAAGGATTGGTGCGGGAGTGGGGTGGAGCAAGCGAACTTAAGCGCTCCGCCTTGAACTCGAATTCCTTGCAGCAACTGCGTGGCGCGAATTGCGATGAACCTGGTGAGCGAAGGCAACGGAATTGTGTTGCATGCTGTAATGCAACTTTGCCGAATCTGATTCGAGGTCGGTGGGAACAAACCAGTTGGTGGTGCGCTGGGTTTTTGCGGAACGGCCGGCGATCAAGAATTTCATGCTGATAAAGCTCAAGGCGGGCACGCCGAAAAGAAGGAGAACAAAGAGCGGCAAGTGCTCGCGAACGATGGAGAGGTTGGCGCCGAAGCTTGCTGGATCCATCTGAATCTCTCCTTGCCGTACGCTCGAAATCTTGTAAGACGCTAACTGCAATCAGGGTTCAAGGCCCGCGTGATGCATTGACTGTATGTTGGTTATCGACCGGGCACAATATAGCTTTAGTGCGAATTTAGTAGCGCAGTAGTGCAGGCTGATTCGGCTTCGGTAATGACACCAAAACGTTACTTATGTGGAGTAGGGGTCAGGCGGTACACAATTCAGGGGAGTTAATGAGTGAGGCTGGTCACGCGACGTCGCAGGACGGGCCCCGGTTCTTCTGGAGCGAATTTCTTGTGGCAACTGAAGAAGGCTGGATATCAGGAAAACATTTCTTCTGCGGCGTCTGGAGCGGAGATTCAGATGGTGCTGGTTAGAGAATGCGCCCACGTCATCGCGCTGGAATAGGACTGGGCTGCGAAATCTTCCTGGAGATCGAAATGTCGGCAGCCTTGGACGACGGATTGCCATGCGCCGGATTCGACCGCGACGACCAGTTCGAAAAATGGGCGGAGGTTGCCCTCGTGTTCAAGGAGAAGTTTTGTAGAGTCCTCATCGAGCGAGAGGCCGCCGATGATAGCGCTCATGGGGATTTCGAGGATGGCGTCCATCAGCGACAGAATGCCGAGGAGGAAGAGGTCCGCGTCGCGATGCGGGATGCGGGCGCCAAGCAACTCGGCGAATCGGGCGCGGACCAGGGCAGAGAGCAGCAGTTCGCTGGGGCGGCCGTGAGACATTTCAAACATGCCGGCGAGGCGGCACCAGCGGCGAATCTCATCTTCGCCCAATAGGGTGAGCGCCTGGCGCACGCTGTGGACTTCTCCGCGAAATGCTACGACGGCGGAGTTGAGAAAGCGCAGGAGCCGGTAATAGAGGGATGGATCGCTTTTGATGAGCTCTTCGACGGCCTCCCAATCGAGATCGGATTGCGAAACGGTCTGCAGGAGCCGCAGATAGATGATGCGATTGGTGGGTGCGCTTCGGGTGCGTAGCGATTCGGGCTTGCGGAAAAAATATCCCTGAAAAAAGTGGAAGCCGGCCCGTCGCGCAAACTCAAAGTCCTGACGTGTTTCAACGCCGGTGGCGAGCAGACCGGAGTGTTCCCATCGATCTGAGCCGACGATGAAGGGAATCTCTTCCCAATGGGTCTGCTGAAGATCGACCTTGAGGTAGTCAGCGAGATGGACGATTGGCTGCCGTGGATCGTTGCTGGTGAATTGATCGAGGGCGATCTTGTAGCCGGCACATTTCAGTTCGCTGCAGGCTTCAAGGATAGCGTCGTCCACATGGACCGAGGGCTCGATTTCAGCGACGACCCGGCCAGGAGGCAGAAACGCAAGTCCGCGCTCGAGCAGAAGGTCTCGATTGCAGGCGATGAACGCGAGGCGGTTGTCGCAGAGGATGTCGAGCCCGAGGAGAGTGGACATATCGATGGTGGTGCGAGCCGATTCGCTGGTTTCGATGGCGGAAAAGTGGCTGACCACATCGGTGCGGAAGAAGAGCTTATAGCCGATTACCGTTTCGTCGGCCGCAAGGATGGGCTGGCGCGTGGCATAGCGGGCGGGCCGGACTTCGTCGGTGGATTGCTGTTCCATTTATATATGCTGGAGTATCGGCAGATTCACGGATCTCATGAGGGCGGCGAAGGTTCTTTACAGGTCGCCGCAGCCCCTGCCACACTGGAAGGTGGACACCCAAACCATCGTTATCCTTGATTTCGGCTCGCAGTATACGCAGCTTATCGCGCGGCGTATACGCGAGCTGAACGTGTTTTCAGTCGTGCTGCCTTGCACCGTTCCGTTGGCGGAAGTTGAGGCATACAAGCCGATTGGGCTTATTCTGTCGGGCGGGCCGTCGTCGGTGTACGACGCGGATGCGCCGAAGGCCGATCCCAAGCTGCTGGAGATGAAGCTGCCTACCCTGGGGATCTGCTATGGACTGCACTTCATCGTGCATCACCTGGGGGGCAAGGTTCGGACGGCGCCCAAGCGCGAGTATGGTCACGCTGAAGTCGCGCTCGAAGACGGCTCGACGCTGCTATTTGCGGGGCTGCCGGGGGCGATCCAGGTATGGATGAGCCACGGGGATGAGGCGCTGGAGTTGCCTCCGGGATTTCGGCGGACGGCGGTGACGTCGAACGCGCTGGCGGCGATTGCCAACGAGGAACGGCGGATGTGGGCGGTGCAGTTTCATCCCGAGGTGCATCACACGCCGCTGGGTCCGCAACTGATCAAGAACTTTGTCTTCGGCATCTGCGGGGCGAAGGGTGACTGGACGCCGGCGCACTTTATCGAGACGACGGTAGCGGGGATTCGCGAGAAGGTCGGCAAGGGGCACGTGATTTGTGGGCTTTCGGGTGGGGTGGACTCGTCGGTCGCGGCAATGCTGGTGCACAAGGCGATTGGCAGCCAGTTAACCTGCATTTTTGTGAACAACGGAGTGCTGCGCAAAAACGAATTTGAAAATGTGCAGAAGAATATGCGCGACAAGCTGGGGCTGAGCGTGGTCGCCGTGGACGCGAGCGAGCGGTTTTTGAAGCAACTTGCCGGCGTGACCGATCCTGAGACCAAGCGCAAGCGGATTGGCGCGGAATTCATCGCGGTGTTCGACGACGAGGCGAAACGGATCGCGGAGAGGGCCGGCGGCGTGGACTGGCTGG
>Ga0209004_1000154_pt1 | contig 17741 bp, 14 predicted proteins | sample TexAe_RefH0_M1_FD_187948 | JGI IMG/M metagenome (GOLD analysis project Ga0209004, IMG submission 187948) | Forest soil microbial communities from Davy Crockett National Forest, Groveton, Texas, USA - Texas A ecozone_RefH0_M1 (SPAdes) (version 2) | ecosystem: Environmental > Terrestrial > Soil >... | reverse complement strand
CGATGACGCCGAGCTTCTTGAAGCGGGGAATGTCGGCGGGATCGACGACTTGCGCGTGCTCGATGCGGTTACGCGGAGGGAGCCCCGCCAGGATGGGATAGCACGGCGATCCGTCTTTCAGCTTGCATTGAGATGGAGAAGGGAAAAGTGGCTTTGGCTGAGCGGCGTTCGCAGGACAGGGGATTCTCTCATCCCAGATTTCATAGGGCTGGCCGGCGGGGCGGCACGGATTGAGCAGAGAGATCGACGGGAACGATGGGAGAGATTGCGGTTCCTGGGCGAGTGTGTAGGCGTCAAGCGCCATGGCTGTGGCTTTGTCGCCGATGGCGTGGAATCCGAGTTGGAATCCGAACCGGGCGCGCTCGACGGCCATTTTGTTGAGTTCGTCCTGCGTGTATTGGGGAAGGCCGGTGTTGTTGGGGGCGTCGGCATAGGGGGCTTTCATCGCGGCCGTGCGCGAGCCGAGCGAACCATCCATGAAGCCTTTCAGAAAACCGGTGTGGAGCATGGGATCGCTCATGTCGTGGTGATTGCGCATTCTGATCAGGTCGAGTAGTGGAGCCTTGAACGGCAGCCACTCGCTGATGCGGAGATGAAGTTTTCCTTCCTTTTCCATCTGCTCGAAGACGAGGAAATCATCCCAGTCGCTGAAGTCCTGCACGCTGGTGACACCGTGGGTGAGAGCGTCCTTGATGGCGAGTTGGTCGCCTTTGCGGCGATCTTCGGGAGTGGGCGGCGGAATGACTTTTTCGATGAGTTCTTGTGCGGACTCGCGGAGGATGCCGGTAGGTTCGCCGTTGGCGTCGATGTCGATTGCTCCGCCCTGGGGCGGTTGCGATTTTCCGGTGATGCCGGCGGCGGTGAGCGCGGCGGTGTTGGCGATGGCGATGTGGCCGTCGATGCGATCGAGGAACGTGGGATGATCGCCGGTGACTTTGTCGATGTCCTGGCGCGTGGGCAGGACTTTGTCGGCCCACAGGGTGTGGTCCCAGTTGCCGCCGGTTAGCCAGTGGCCAGCGGGTGCGGCGTCAGCGGCGGACTTGATTTTTGCGAGCATGTCGGCGAGAGATTTGACGCCGGTGAGGTCAACGTTGAGCTTGGTGCGGCCTGCTCCGCCGAGGTGCGTATGCGCGTCGTTGAAACCGGGAAAGATGAAGGTGCTGGTGCTGGCCGAGTCAAGATCGTGGAGGACGGTTTTGGGTCCGGCCAGGCGCGTGATTTCTTCCGTCTTGCCGATGGCGAGGACTTTCCCGCCGCCGATGGCGATGGCTTCGACGATCTGAGGCTTGTCTTCAGCGAAACCCTCGCCGGTGTAGATGACGCCGTCGAAGAAGATGATGTCGGGTGTGCCGGCGATGGGTTTTGGCGTGGTGGAGGCTGCGGGTTTGGTCCGCTTTGACGCTGGGAGGGCGGATGGAGTGGTCTGGGCTGAGCACAACATTGAGGCGGCTAGCGCCGTGGCAGCGAGGGAGCAGATTGCGCGCATTGGCGCAGTTTAGCAGACGTGCGGAAGCAGAAGAATTATTGGTCGGCGGCCCATTCTGTCATGGCTACGGCAAGGAGAAGGATGCGGCGGAGGCCGGTTTCGCGGTCTTTGTCGCTATACCACTCTGCCAGCGTGTGTGCGCCGCCGCCGTCGCCGCCTGCGCCCATGGAGATGGAAGGAATGCCGAGGGCGATCGGGATGTTGGCGTCCGTCGAGCCGAGGCGGAGATCGGTTTGAATGCCGAGATGGCGATCGACGGCGCGAAGGGTTTCGAGTATGGGAGAGTCGGCTGCAAGTAACGCGGCGGGGCGGTCACCGATTTTTTTGACTGTGAATGTGAGTGGACCGCGACTGCGCGCGTTTTGGTGCTTCACGGCAGAGTTCGTTTGATCGACGGCATCTTCTACGGCGCGATGCAGGGCGACCTCGAGACGGAGGAGTTCATCGGAACTGGTGGAGCGGAAGTCGATGGAGGCGGTAGCACTTTCAGGGATCGAGTTGACGCTGGTGCCGCCGTGGATGGTGCCGAGGTTGAGGGTAGTGCTGGGTTTTTCCGGCAACGGAGTGCGGGCGAGATTGGCGAGTGCGGTGGCGAGCGCGGCGATGGGATTGGGTGTGCCGGAATCGGTGAAGCTGTGGCCTCCGGGACCGTTGATGGTGACCTGGAAGCGAAGGCTGCCGAGGGCCTGGGTAACGGCGGAGTCGGCGCCTGCGCCGTCGAGGACGATGTGAGCGGCAATGCGTCCGGCGAGCGCTGGATGATGGTAGAAGTGGCGGACGCCGCGAAGGTCGCCTTCGCCTTCTTCGCCTACGTTGGCGAGGACGAGTATGGGGGTTGCCAGCTGAACTTTTGCGTGGATGATGGCCTGCGCGAGAGCCAGCATGCCGATGACGCCGGCAGCGTTGTCGCATGCGCCGGGTGCCGCGAGACGATTGGCGTCGTTGTCTCGTGTGAGAAGAGGATGAAGCGGCGTGACGGCAGGGAAGACGGTGTCGAGGTGTGCGGAGAGAACAACAACGGGGCCGGTGCTGTCGGCGGGAAGATGCGTCGCGGGAATGAATCCGATGACGTTGCCAGTGACGTCGGTGTGGATGTTGGCAAGTCCGATCTCTGCGAAGCGGGCTGCGATCCAGGTTGAGCGTGCTTCTTCGCCAAAGGGCGGGGCGGGAATGGCGACTAGTTCAGCCTGGCGATCGATGAGAGTTTTGGGATTGTTGTGGATCCAGCTGAAGGCGACATGAATTGCGCGTTGCGCGGCGATTGCCGTGACGCGAGTGAACGCCGTGCTGCGCGAGAAGATCGCCATTCATTTTCAGGGTAGCAGGAAGGGTGCACGTAGCCGAGGTCGGCTTTAGTGTCGAACTCATTCCTTGTGCTCAGCCGTGGGTGAGGCGTCGCATGAGCAAGGATTGAAGATTGCGACGACCGTCGGCGATGAGATGAATCAGGACTTCTTGATCTGCGACTTCGTAGATGACACGATAAGGTTTAAAGAACACCTGCCGAAATTCGCCTTCGAGACCGGCGGGCAGCTCAATTGGCCGTGATCCTTTGTGGGGCAGGGCCGCGATGCTTTCTGCCGCGTGCAGGATGCGGTCGAGCACGTGCTCCGCTTTTTCGTTGGAATCGTGGTCGGCTATCCATGTGAAGATCTCTTCCAGATCGCGCGCGGCGGCATCGGTGATGCGCAGAGAATGGCTCATTTTCCAGCAGCGGGCGCTGTCGGCCCGGCTTTCTTGCGCTTGGGGGTCCAAGACTCGCGGTTGCGAATCTTCGCTACCACTTCGGAAAGCGGGTAGGTCTGGCCAGCCTGAGCCTGCTGTTTTCCTAAAGCAAGAATCTGCAGCAGCGCGAGGGTCTCCTGCGATTGCTCATAGGTTTTCACATCGACGAGGACAGCGCGCGCTTCTCCATTCTGGGTAATGATGATGGGCTCACGCTCCTCGTTAATGCGTTCGATGAGTTCGGCAGCGTGAGCCTTCACGTAGCTGATGGGCTTGATCTGGGTGGACAACCGCATGAAGACTCCTTAAGGCCTAAATATAGACTGAATTTGGTCCTGAGGCAAAATTGGCGTCAGGGTTCTTGTTTGTATTCGACGGAGTGAAGGAAGAGGCCGCGGCCGGGAGCGGTGGGGCCGGCGAGAGAGCGGTCGTTGGCGGCGAGAATTGCTGGGATGTCTTCGAGGCGCATGTAGCCACGGGCGACGTCGAGCATGGTACCGACGAGGTTGCGCACCATGTGGTGAAGAAATCCGTTGCCGCGAACGCGATAGATAAGGAGATAAAAGCCGTCGCTGGTTTGCTCGTGCCACGCGGATGAGTAGATGGTGCGGATTGCGGTGCGGGCTTCCACCCCATCGACCAAGACCTGTCGCTGGGGACCCCCGGCTTCCACCCCAGCGACCAGGACCTGTCGCTGGGGACCCCGGGGTTGCGTCTGAATGGCGGAGTCTTCGGCCGTGTCGTGTGTGCGGGTAGTGAGATCGGGATCGGTTGCGGCGAAACTGCGGAAGTCGTGTTCGCCGACGAATGCAGCGGCGGCGGAGTTGAGTGCGTCGAGATCCATGCGCCACGAGTAGGGATAGACGTAGCGCGCGAGAAACGGCGGGCAGATCTGATGGCGCGCGGGTTCGATGGGAAGAACGCGGTACTCGTAGGTTTTTGCGATAGCGGAGTGACGCGCGTGAAATGTGTCGGGCACGATTTGCGCCTCGAGGATGCGGATGGATCCCGGGAGAGTGCGATTGAGAGCTCGAAGGAGATTAGCAGGCGGGATGCGGGCGTGGAGCGTGAAGCTGGCGACTTGAGCGAGAGCGTGCACACCTGCATCGGTGCGGCCTGATCCCTGGGGCAATGGGGTTTCGCCGACGACGCGGCCGAGTGCGGATTGCAATGCGCCTTGGATCGTGGCTTCGCCGGGTTGGACTTGCCATCCGGAGAAATCGGTGCCGTCGTAGGCGATGGTGAGCTTCCACGTTTGCGCTGACCGGGTTTGTGTTTCTGAGGTCGGGGTTTGTTGCGATGCGGATTGGGGGTCGTTGGTCACGGGAATCAAGGTTGATAACAGGGTAATTGACCAAAAGGGGCAATCCGGTTAGTTGCATCAAGTGGGATATACTCAGCTTTTCGTGCCAATATGCGCCCCGGCGGTTGTGGAACAAGGGAACGAACTGCCAACAGAGCGCGTAATGCTTAATGACCTGAAGGTTAAGCGATGCAAGAGCGCGAAAAGTGCCCTGCAGGATCATAAATCTGCGTCTGGAGCGGTTCTCTGGACGTCATGTAGAACGGCACCCCACATGCCTCAGCGACTCGTGGAGAGGAAACATGCAATTGTTCGGTAATCGTGTGTTTGAAGAGCAGAAAGCAGCCGGTCGGGTGACAAAGAGCAATGCGGGACAACGGTTGCGGGCGGTTACGGCTGTGATGCTGACGTTGGCAGCAGGAGTGCCCCCGGGATTTGCACAGCAGCAACAATCGGGTGGAGTGACGGGTGCGGGCGAGAAGCAACCGGAGAAGCAGGCGTCGCAGTTGCCGGCAGCTCCAGCTCCAGTTCTGACCCAGCCACTGAATCTGCGGCCGACGGATCGCGATTATTCGAAGCCGTTCCGACCGCTGTTGGGCAATCCGATCAACATGTATCGTCCGACATCGATTGGGAAGGCGAGCTTTGCGAATTCTGTTCGTCTCGAGAATCTATTGAAGGACGGGAAGATTTATTTGAGCCTGTCGGATGCGATTGCGCTGGCGATTGAGAACAACTACGACATCGCGATTGCGCGGTACGACCTGGACATTGCGGATACCGATATTCTGCGCACCAAGGCTGGATTTTCGCCGCTGGGTGCGCCATCGGCAGTGGTGACCGGCACGCTGGGTGGATCGGCTTCAGTGTTAACAACGGGCGGCGGCCCGGGCGGAACGTCGGGCGGTTCGGGCGGCGCTGGATCGGGCACACAAGGATTGACGCTGACGACGGCAGGCGCCGGACCAGCGCCGGAGATACTTGATCCAAACATTACGGGGACAGTGCAGTTTGAACGCGCAACAGCCCCGCAGGCCAACACGCTGTTTTCAGGCGGCAAGACCTCGCTGACCACCAATACCAACCAGTTTAATTTCGGCTACAACCAGGGGTGGGTGACTGGCACTGCCCTGCAGGCGACAATCACGAACGAGCGCGAGACAACGGACAGCCCGTTCCAGGTCTACAGCCCCCTTCTGCAATCGGTGTTCAAAGCTACAGTGACGCAGCATCTGCTGCAGGGCGCGGGAATCTGGATTAACAAGCGCTTCATGTACCAGGCGATCAACGACCGGCGCATTACGGATTCGTCGTTCCGGGAACAGATTCTCTACACCGTGAACCAGGTTGAGAGCATCTACTGGGGCCTCGTGGGTGCGTACGAAGATGTGCAGGCCCACGAACGCGCGCTGGCGCAGAGTACAAAGCTCGCGGACGACACGCACAAGCAGTTGGAGATCGGGACAATGGCTCCGCTGGATGTGGTGCAAGCCGACTCGACGGTGGCCACAGACAGACAGGCGCTGACCGCTTCTCAGAATACGCTGAACTATCAGCAGCAGATCATCAAACAGGCGATTGCGCGCAATTTGAACGACCAGACGCTGGCGACCGCGCCGGTCATTCCAACGGATCGCGTCACCCTCGATCAGCTTCCGGAAGAAACCCAACCGGTAGAGAACCTGGTGCAGACCGCCTTCCAAAACCGGCCGGAATTGGAGCAGGCAGCGCTGACGCTGCGCAACGACGAGATCACGCTGAAGGGCGCACGGAACCAGTTGCTGCCGGCGCTGGATGTCTACGGATTTTATGGATCGAGCGCCATCGGTGGTACGCAAAGCCCAGACGCAATCAATTTCTCGACCGGGAAACCGTACGCTCCGGGATCGTTCCCGAGCAGCGGTTATGGCACGGTGCTGAATAACCTGTTCAACAGTTCGGCACCGGACAAGGGCGCGGGATTCAGCATGACGATTCCGATCCGCAACCGTTCTGCGCAAGCACAACAGGCACGGTCGCTGATGGAGTATCGCCAGGCCGAGCTGCGGCTGGCGCAGCTCTACACGCAGATCCGTATGCAGGTGGTGAACGCGCAGTTTGCGTTGACCAACGATCGCGCTGAGGTGCAGTCTTCACTGGCAGCGCGCGACTATGCGCTGCAGAGCCTGGATGCGGAACAGAAGAAGCTGAGACTAGGCGCTTCGACGACGGCGAATGTGCTGTTGCAACAGCGCAACCTTGCGACGGCGGAGAATAACCTGATTGCCGCGAATGCGGCATTTGCAAAGGATCGGGCAGGGTTGTACCAGACGCTGGCGTCAACCCTGGAGCACTATGGAATCAACCTGCAGGATGCTGCGAAGGGAACCGTGAATACAGCTCCGACGGTTCCCGGAGTGCAACCGGCGAGTCCAACGCAACCGACCACGGCTCCGATGCCGGCGCAACCAACGACGCCACCGCCATCCAGCCGGTAAAGTGAAATGGAATTCGCAAAGGGGCCCGGCTGAATGCCGGGCCTCTTTGTTTTTGACTCAGGTCTGTGCTTTCCCACCCATGCCGCGATGCTTGCGCGCGATCGCGAGTCAGCAAGCCAGCGGGTTGCTGCAGATGCATGTATCAGCGGTCGGCGACGAGGTCGAGGAGATCGAAGAATTCCGGGAAACTGATGGCGGCGGATTCTGCGCCTTGAATGAGGGTTTCACCTTCGGCGCGGAGTGCGGCGACGCTGAAGGCCATCGCGATTCGGTGATCGCCGCCGGAGTCGATGACGGCTCCGTGGAGTTGCTGGCCGCCGGGGACATCGAGGCCGTCTTCAAATTCTTCAACTTCAGCTCCCATGGCGCGGAGATTGCGCGCGACAAGTGCGATGCGATCGGACTCTTTGACGCGGAGTTCTTTTGCATCGCGGATGCGGATGCCGCCGCTCGTGTAAGGAGCGATGGCGGCGAGGACGGGGAGTTCGTCTATGAGTTGCGCGGCTAGTGCTCCGCTGACTTCGGTAGAGCGAAGGCCGGTTTCGTCGGCGGTTATCTGTACCGTGCCTACGAGTTCGGAGTAAACTTCCTGGAGTTGCAGGACAGCGATGCGTGCTCCGAGCGTGGTGAGGACGTCGAGGAGTGCGGCCCGGGTGGGGTTGAGGCCGATGCCGTCGAGAATGAGGCCGGAGTTGGGGAAGAGCGCGGCGGCGCAGAGGAAGAATGCCGCGGAAGAAATATCTCCAGGCACCGCGGCTTCAATGGCGTGAAGTTTCTGCGGACCGCTGACGGTGATGGAATCGATGGAGCGCGTGAGTGTGGCGCCGAAGGCACGGAGCGCGAGTTCGCTGTGATCGCGGGTGCGGAGTGCTTCGCGGACTACGGTTGTGCCTTCGGTTTGAAGTCCGGCGAGCAGGACACAAGTTTTTACCTGGGCGCTGGGGACGGGCGTGGTGTAGTCGATGGGCTGCAGTGGGGCGCCTGTGATGGTGACAGGTGCGTGTCCGTCGGTGAGGGTAAGACGCGCGCCCATTCCTGCGAGTGGCTTGCGGATGCGTTCCATGGGACGGCGCGAGAGGGATGCGTCACCGATGAGGGTGAAGGTGCCTTGCTGCGGGGCGAGCAGGCCGGAGATCATGCGCATGGTGGAACCGGAGTTGCCGCAGTCGAGGGGACGATTGGCAGGTGTGACGCGGCCGCCTAAGCCCTCGATTTCGATGCGGCCGTCATCGAGCTTGCGGACTTTTGCGCCGAGGGACTGCATACAGGCGAGAGTGGAAGCGCAGTCGGCGCCGGTGGAGAAGTTGGAGAAGCGCGACGTGCCTTCGGCAAATGCGCCGAGCAGGGCGTAACGGTGGCTGATGGATTTATCGCCGGGGAGGCGCAGGGTTCCGAGGATGTTGTGCGCGGGGCGGATGATGCGTTCTTGGGTTGCGGTGGACAAGGGGGCTCCAGGAATTTGGGGTCTATTTCAGTTTAATGGAGGATGTCGGTGAACAGCGATCAGTGGACAGTGGACGGTGATCAGTTAGATCCTGCGCACGCATCGGCAACCAACAGCAGGTCCTTCGCTCCGCTTACCCCAAGCTGCTTCACAGGATGACACCGCGTGGGATTGAGACAACTTCGTAAGGAGTGAATGTGATTACCTTACGCGGAGGACGATGATGGTTTCGTCGTCGAAGCGGTCCTGGGCGCCTTGAAACTGGGTGACGTCAGAAAGGATGGCGGAGGCGATGTGCTGGGCGGGAAGATCGCGGTGCCTGCAAAGAAGCGTCGCGAGGCGTTCTTCGCCGTACATTTCACCCTTCTCATTTTCAGCGTCGAGGATTCCATCGGAGACGAAGACGACTGCGTCGCCGGGCTGCGTGGCCACGTTGAATTCCTCGTAGGTAGCGTTGGGAAACATGCCGAGGGGAAAGCCTTCGGCCTTGACGGTGACGCTTTGCCCAGAGCGGCAGAAGACGGGCTGCACGGCGCCGGAGTTAGCGACTTGCAGCGTCTGGTTTTCATCGTTCCAGAGTGCGAACAGCATGACGACATATTGCGAATCGAGTCTGCGCTCCTGCAGTGCATCGTTGAGCGAGGCCAGCATTGCAGCGGGCGCGAGCTTCTGCTGCGCGGCAGAGCGCATGATGCCGCTGACGAGGGCAGCGAAGAGCGCGGCGGGCGCGGCCTTGCCACTGACATCGCCGAGAACGATGGCAGTCTGGTCAGGAGTGTATTCGAGAAAGTCGTAGAGGTCGCCGCCGATGGTGCGGGCGGGAAGAAAACTGACGGCGAATTCAGCGTGCTTGTGCACGGGCGGCGTGGTGGGCAGCAGGCGGAGTTGAACTTCGCGGGCCATGGCGATGTCGCGCTCAAGTTGCTGCTCCTGGCGCTTGACGGCCTGATAGAGGCGCGCGTTTTCGATGGCGATGGCGACCTGCGCGGCCAGGGTGGTGAGGGTCCGCACGTGATCTTCGTTGAAGAAGGCGGCGCGCGTGTGCTCAAGATCGAGGACGCCGATGACGCGTTCCTTGTAGAAGAGAGGCACGATGAGTTCGGAGCGCGTTTCCGCATTCATGGGGAGATAGCGCTGATCCTTGCGCACATCCGGAACGTTGATGGGACGCCACTCGCGCACGGCTGCGCCGACGAGACCGCTGTTGACCGAGATGCGGCGCAACGGGGCCTGCGCATAACCGAAGCGCCATGCATAGCGGGTGATGAGGGTGTCGCCTTTTTCGTCGAGAAGCATGATGGTGAACATCTGGTAATCGATGAGGCGGCGGAGGAGCGTGCCTACCTTGGCGAGAAGCGGATCGAGATCGAGGATCGATATGAGTTCGGTGGAGATTTCGTTGAGGACCGAGAGGGTTTCGGCCTGGCGCGAGACTCGGGTGTAGAGGCGTGCGTTCTCAATGGCCTGTGCGACTCGCGAAGCGGTGAGCGTGAGCAGATGGAGATGCTCGGGCTTAAAGAAGTTGGGCTGCTCACTCTCGAGATCCAAGACTCCGATGAGACGGTTTTTGGCGATGAGAGGGACGGCGAGTTCAGATTGCACCGTAGGGCTGGCCGGAATGTAGTGCTCGTTGGTGGTGACGTCGTTGAGCAGGATGGGCTGGCGGGTGAGTCCAATCTGGCCAATGACGCCCTTGCCAAGCTGGAAACGCATGCGGGCGGCCTCGGGAGTGTGGCCGATCTGGAAGCGCATGCGGAGGTCGTTGGCCCGATCGTTGAGCAGAAAGATGGCAAAGATGCGGTAGGGAATGATGGAGCGGACGAGCTCGGAGGTGCGGTTGAGGAGGGTTTCCAGGTCGAGCGTGGTGTTGAGCATGTCGGCCATATGGGCCAGAAACGCGAGGTCGGTGGCTTCGATGCGGGCGTTCTGCGGGTCGATATGGGCATGCGGATTGTTGGAATCGGCCGGTCGGTAATCGCCTTCGTACTCGGGTTCGGGACGCGTGATGGGAGGAGGAGTGGGCATGGGGGGAACTGAAGTTGATGATACAAGAAGAGGTAGTAGAGAATCGGGAGTAGTAGGTAGGAGTAGATGCTTCCATGAGGACCGGAGGCAGAGACAAATGCTTCGCTCTGGCTGATCGAATTGAACTACGAAAGACGCCGAAAAACAAAAGCAGGTCCTTCGCTCCGCTTACCCCATTTCGCTGACGCGAAACGGGGCCCCAAGCTGCTTCGCTTGATGACAGTCCAATTCTTTTCAATCGACCCTAACGAGGCGCAAAGAGCGCTGGGTCCATAGATATAAGCCAATGGCCAAGAAATGCTTTATTCTGCGCCGAGTTCCCGAACTATGGTGACGGAGGCGGAGGCGCCGATGCGGTTGGCGCCGGCTTCGAGCATGGTTTTGACGTCGGCCAGCGTGCGGATGCCGCCGGAGGCTTTGACGCCGCAGCGTCCACCGGCTACGCCGCGCATGAGCGCTACATCTGCCGCAGTGGCTCCGCCGCCTGCGAATCCAGTTGAGGTCTTGATGAAGTCGGCTCCAGCTTGAATAGCGAGTTCTGCGCCGCGCAGCTTTTCCTCCACGGTGAGCAGAGCGGTTTCAAGGATGACCTTGAGGAGTGCGCCGTTGTGATGCGCAACGGTGGCGGCTGCATGGACGGTGTGGTGCACCGCGTGGTGATTGCCGCTTTTGAGCTGGCCGATGGGGATGACCATGTCAAGTTCTTTGGCGCCAAGGCGGGCGAGGGCGGCGGCTTCCTGGCGAAGCGTGGAAACGAGCGAAGCGCCGAAGGGGAATCCAATAACGACGCCGACTGGAATGCCGGTACCCGATAGAATTTCGACGGCAGTGGGCACCCACACGGGGTTCACCATGGCACATGCGAAGCGGTAACGGACGGCTTCGTCGCAGAGGCTTTCGACCTGGTCGCGTGTAGCGTCCGGTTTCAGGAGGGTGTGGTCGATGACTTGTGCAAGAGATTGCCAGGAAGCCAAGGCTTGTTTGGTGAATGCTGCTGAGTCGAAAGTACCGTGGTCGAACTCAAGATCTTCATCCCGGATCGGGGTAATTGCTGACATTTTCTTGCTCCTTCTTTCTGCGCCGCTCTTGATCTAGTGACGGTCGGCTTGGTTCTTCATTCCGGCTGTTGAGTATAGCCCCGGGCAAAGGGCTCGGCTAGTGACATCCAATATGCCTGTATAACGAAAGGAACCCTGATTTCTTTCATCGGTTTTTGCCGGTTACCTGCTGTGCAATGTCCATGCGGGCAATGAGTCCGTCGCGAAATTGGTACGTATGGTAGACGGTGGTGTCGAGCAGCAGGTTGCCTTGCATGTCGTGGACAATCTGATGCACTTCAACGACCCAATTTCCGTGTTCATCCGGCTCGATCTGGACTGGCTCGACGTGGGGATCGAGGGTGGTGAACTGGCGCGTCCAATAAGCGCGAACTTCATCTTTTCCATGGACGTGGCCGCCCTCCATACCGTTTGCCCATTCGACCTGGGGATGCATGCGTGAGATTACCGCATCAATGTTACGGGCGTTGAAATCTCGATAGGCTCCGCGAAGGGTTTCGTTTTCGTTGGTCATGGGGGATGGTTCCTTTCGTGACCTCATTGTGTCCATAGACAAATCGACGGCCTCCCTGGTCTCAAAAGCGAGACCCTTCGGCATCGCTCGGGGCGGGCTTCCCACCTCGCGAACCTGAACGCTTTGGCGGGGACCAGCGTGCGCGGTAGCTCGAGGGCTATTCGGGATGGTCGGGCGTCATGAGGCAAATGTCCGGCAGATTGCGATAGCGCTCGGCATAATCCATTCCATATCCGATCACAAATAAATTTGGTATGGAGAATCCGGTATAGTCCGCGTCTATCTTTTCGATGCGGCGGGAGGGCTTATCGAGCAGAGCGGCGATACGCAGAGTTTTGGGCTTGTGCTGCAGAAATATTTTGCGCAGGTAGGCGAGGGTGAGGCCAGTGTCGAGAATGTCTTCGACAATGAGGACGTTTTTGCCTTCGATGGGTTCGTCCAGATCTTTGATCAGCTTGACGGCACCGGAGGAACGCTGGCCTTTGCCGTAGCTGGAAACGGCAACGAAGTCGAAAGTGGTATCGACCTGGACGGAACGGGCGAGGTCGGCGAGGAAGATTGCAGCGCCCTTCAACACACCCACCATGACAAGCTTTTCATCGTTGAGGTCGTGAGCGATCTGGGCGCCCATCTCCGCGACGCGGCTGGCTATCTGTTGACGCGTATAGAGAACCTCAAGTCCCTGGTAAGTGATCGTGGCCATGAAAACAGTATCGCGCGGGAAGACGGGGGCCGCGGGTCGCGACCTGTGAAAATCGGAGTGAAACGGGCAGATCTCCATCGAAGGTTCGAGACCGTTTCCGACGCTGGGGCCGTCTATACTGAGAGAGAATGATTCCGTATATCCACCTGAATCTGCATTTCTGGCATCCCGAGATTCCAACCTTTGGCTTGATGTTGTGGCTGGCCGCAGTGGCGGCAGCTCTGGTGATGGACCGCGCATTCAAGCGATCGGGCGTCGATGCCGATGCAGTGGGGATGGTTGCGATGGCCGTGCTGGCGGGCATCGTGGGCGCGAAGCTTTGGCATGTGATCGATACGCCGAGCGAGTTCCGCGATATGGGCTGGCGGGTGCTGTGGGATACGGCGGGATTCGCGTGGTTTGGCGGCCTGCTGTTCGGGATTTCGGCGCTTCTCTTTCAGGGATGGTGGGCGAAGATCGGAGCGCTCCGCACGCTTGATCTGGCAGCGCCAGCGGCGGCGATCGGGTACGGAATCGGGCGCATCGGGTGCTTTCTTTCAGGCGATGGCTGCTATGGCATCGAGACGAAGCTGCCCTGGGGAATGAGTTTTCCCAACGGGATCGAGCCGACGCCACCGGGAGTTCGGGTGCATCCCACTCCATTGTATGAGTTTGGGATGGGCTTGCTGATCGGGTGGTACCTGTGGTGGCGCGGTGGCAAGCGGCACGGCACCGGGGCGCTTGTGGGCGAGTACCTTCTGTTAAGCGGGATCGCCAGGTTCCTGGTCGAATTCATACGCCGCAATCCCAGGGTCTTGTGGGGTCTGTCAAATGCTCAGTTGGCGAGTGCAGGGTCTGTTCTGGTTGGTGCCGGCCTGATGTGGTGGGCCGCGCGGCGGCCATTGAGCGACCCGGATTCAGCTCGCGAAGGCCTGTCTAAGGCTGCATAAGGCCCAGTCATCCGCGCGGCCATAAGGCAGCCAGCGGCAGTGTGGCAGCCGCCTGTGATCATCACGCAGGCAACCATCGAATTGAAACTTCTCCTCTAAGCGCTTAAGGGTGTGTTGAGCGCCCCGTGTCCAGTTTGTTCGCTAACTTGTCCTTCTGAGTTTCTCGCAGTCTGGATTTGCCGCTGTTTGGGCTCCTGGGGTCAGTCTGGATGCGAGTCGCGAATACACTTCTGGTTAAGACAGTTGATTCTATTGATTCTAAAGATGCGTGGGAAACGGTGCCGCGCGAAGAATCCAACTTTGGAGCGCGGGCCCATATGATTCCAGTGCATGAGCAACGGCTGCACAACCTGAAAAACCCGCCGGGCGAGCAGGATACGACTGGAGTTCCGTTGAGGGAACTTCTGGCGCAGGCACCGACTGCGATCGCGGTGCTGAGAGGGTCTGACTATCGCTTTTCGTATGTAAACGATCTCTATATGCAAGCGGTGGGGCGAACAGAAACAAGTGATTTGCTCGGCCGGACAATCCGGGAGGCACTGCCAGAGTTGGAGGATTCGGGAATTTTCCAACTGCTTGACGAGGTTTACCGGACAGGATCCACGCACCGAAAATGCGATTTAAAGGTGACGCTCCCGAAGGGAAGTCCGAGGAAATCTGAAGACCAATACTTCGATTTCGTTCTCCAGCCGACATTTGATTTGAGTGGGAAGTGTGAAGGAATTTTTGTGCTTGCTGTTGACCTGACGGACCGCGTCTTGAGCCGCCGCGCAGTTGAGATGAGCGAAGAGCGGCTTCGTCTGGCTCAAGAAGCAGCCCAGATCGGGACGTGGGAGTGGGATCCGATAGAAGATAAGCGGACGTTGTCAGCGCAGATGCATCGGATGTACGGCACCGACCCCGAAGCTTCAGATCAAGAGATCTATCGATTTTGGTCGTCGCATGTGTTTCCGCAGGACTGGCCTCACGTGAGTCTTGCAATGGCAGAGTGCCAGCGAACGGGGGAGATGGACCTCGAGTATCGATACGACCATCCCGAGATGAGTCTGCGTCACCACCACGCGAAGGGACGGCGAATGATGGGCACTTCTCGATTCTTTGGAGTGGTGATCGATATTACAGATCGGAAGTGGCGAGAAGAGTCTTTGCGGGACCGGGAGCGGGAGTTTCGAAGCCTGGCGGCGATCGTGGAATCTTCAGATGACGCCATAGTCGGTAAGGATCTGAACGGAACAGTGACCAGTTGGAATCCTTGCGCGGAGCGGGTGTTTGGCTATCAAGCCGAGGAGATGATCGGGAATTCGATCCGGAAGATTATTCCGCCGGAGCTATATCCAGACGAGGATCGGATCATGTCGGCGGTTGCGCGCGGGGAGCGGACCGAACATTTCGAGACGATGCGTATCCGCAAGGATGGCGTGCGGATCGAAGTGTCGCTGACGCTGTCGCCGGTCTTCAATGAACTCGGAGAGATTCAGGGTGTGGCCAGCATTTCGCGTGATATTTCGCAGCAGAGGAGAGTGGAGAAGGCGCTGAACACGTCAGAAAGGCTGGCTACAGTGGGTCGGCTCGCCGCGACCATTGCGCACGAAATCAACAACCCGCTGGAAGCAGTTATGAACCTCGTGTATCTGGCGCAGGGCTCCATGACGGACGCGGAAGGCAAGGTATTTCTGGGGCAGGCACAGGAGGAGTTGGCTAGAATGGCGTTGCTGACCAAGCAGACGCTGGGCTTCTATCGCGAGAACAAAGGCGCCCGCTCTCTGACGCTTGGAGAACTGGTTATCCCGCTGGTTGCAGTGTTTTCAGCGCGAGCGCGGAACAAACAGATATTGATCGAAACGGACATTCGGGAGAACCCAACCTTTGTGGGCATTCCGGGAGAAATCCGCCAACTGTTTGCGAACCTGTTGAACAACAGCATCGACGCAGTGCGCGATCATGGGCGCATCCTGATCAGGGTGTCCGCGGCCAATGAATATTTTGGGGAGAAGAGGGCGGGCGTTCGGCTGTCGGTTTGCGATAACGGACCGGGAATAGCGCCGGAAACGCGGAAAAACCTGTTCGAGCCTTTCTTCACGACCAAGCGGGATGTCGGAACCGGGCTGGGGTTGTGGGTGAGCTCGAATATTCTGCGCAAGCACGAGGGGAGTATCAGGGTACGCAGCAGCGTGACGCCGGGAAAGAGCTGGACGGTATTTTCGGTTTTTCTTCCCCTGAAGTCAAAGGCGGCACCGGCGGCACCAGGGATCGTCTGAACTCCGCAGGTCTTGCGAAGCACCACATCTGACTGTAAAAACGCTTTAGAAAAGAAGTTCCGGAGATGTGCTTCTCCGCGTGAAGTTTCGCCCGCATCCAGCGGAAGATATTAGCTTTTCCCAGCTTTGCATTTGTGCTATGCTCTGCCTCTCGGATACCAAATCTGCGGAGCAGGCGACCGTTATGCGGACGGCGAGGATTATTCAATTCGGCGAAGACATTTGTCATCGACTCAAGGTGCTTAAGGGCGCCGGGTATGTTGTTGCGAAGTGCGAATCGATTACGGAGATTGAGTCTTGGCTGCATTCCTCGGAACCACCAGACGCGGTCGTCGTCATGGATGAATTTGGGAAGGCATCCCGCGACGCGGTTTTCCTTGCAAAAGGAGAGCTGTCATTGCCGGTGATTCTTTTTGCAACGACGGAGGAATCCCACACGGACTCTTCGTTTGATCTTGTAATTCCTGTGTTGACCTCTCCTGAGACGTGGCTCGCCAGGATCGAGGAGACCATTACGCGTTCCCGCAGCTTGCGTGGCGAGCACGATCGTCACGCCCAGAAAGACTTGCAATTAGCAGGGCAAGCGTAAGCCGGACTAGTTGATGTTTTTGAGACGATCGAGCAGTGCACGAGGGTGTACAGGCTTGACGAGAAGCTCGAAACGATGCCCATTGGCCTCTGCACGTTCGAGCAGATCAGCCGTGGCTGCCTGACCTGAGAACAGAATGACATGGCAATCGGGCACGATCTCGCAAATCCGGATCGCCGCGTCGATACCGGTGGTCCCTTGCATGATGACGTCGCTGATCAGGACATTCGGTGACAACTCGCGGGCGATCTCAATCGCGGACTCGGCAGTGTAGACAGCACGGGCTACGAATCCGCTACGGTTCAGGATGAGCGCAAGGGTGTTGGCTATGACTTGTTCGTCGTCAAGGATGAGCACTCTCCGGAGCCCTTGAATTTCCTTCATTTTTCTATTCCTTCTACGGGTAGTTCTGCGTGATCGCAAACTCAAGGATCCAGCTGAGTGGAACTTCGACAAGCAGGTATTCATTCGCCAATGATGGCGGCTAAAAAGCGGATTAACATCCGTACTGCATCCGTACCGATCTGCTCACTGCAGAGAATCCGACTACCCCGTGCCAGGCGGCACCAGGAGATTTCCGGGGTTTGCATTCATTGTCACAGGTCCTTTGTGGAACGGCAACAACGAGCCGTTGGGGTTGCGAACTCGTTCAAAAATAAGGATCGCTCGGGAATCAAGGATTTCCTGCTATATAGACTCGCAAGCGCTCAAGGAGTTGCGTCCGAAGTCGGTTTCCAGCGGAATGTCGCAGGCAGAGACGGGTATCCCGAAGGGTGGGACTACGGGTAAGAGCGCGCTTAGTCATCGGGTTACGGGCATTTCCTGTAGAGGAGCGCCAAGTCTCTGTGGGGCAGTTCATTGCGCGACAAGAAATTGGGCAAATTCTTTCCGGATGTGCCACAATTGCGTTTCCCCAAAACATGGAAGCGAGGGACCGGGCAATGATGACAAGTGGTGTGCGGCGGTTTTACGTGTTGAGTCTGGTCACCGTCTTTTCTTTCTTTGGAGCACAAGGTTTCGCGCAGTTTCAGGCGCCTTCGCCGGATGAACTGAAGATGACGGCGGATGCCAAGTATCCAGATGCGGAAGCCGTTTATCTGAATTATGAAAAGAAGACTGACAACCAGGTAGGCTACGAAAGTGAATATGCCCGTATCAAGATTCTGAAGGAATCGGCGAAAGAGCTGGGCACGGTTCACGTTGCCTATCGGAAACAAGAAGGCATGGCGG
>Ga0209004_1000153_pt1 | contig 17916 bp, 7 predicted proteins | sample TexAe_RefH0_M1_FD_187948 | JGI IMG/M metagenome (GOLD analysis project Ga0209004, IMG submission 187948) | Forest soil microbial communities from Davy Crockett National Forest, Groveton, Texas, USA - Texas A ecozone_RefH0_M1 (SPAdes) (version 2) | ecosystem: Environmental > Terrestrial > Soil >... | reverse complement strand
CGGCCAGCCAGCCTTGAACGTCCACGCTGAGAAGTTTCTCGAGGCTGCCGGCCGGCAGATTGAGGCCGGTAGTGTCGAGGTCCGCCGGCCTGGGCAGACGGCCGATGGGCGTATCCACGGCATGTGCCTTGCCGGCGCAGCGCTCGAACACCCATTTCAGCACGCGGCTGTTTTCCCCATAGCCCGGCCACAGGAACTGGCCCTTGTCGTCCTGGCGGAACCAGTTCACGTAGAAAATCTTGGGCAGTCTGGCGCCGGGACGCTTCCCGATCTCGAGATAGTGTGCGAAGTAATCGCCCATGTGGTAGCCGCAGAAGGGCAGCATGGCCATGGGATCGCGGCGGACTTTGCCGACTGCGCCGGACGCGGCCGCCGTGGTTTCTGAGCCCATGGTGGCGCCGATGTAGACGCCGCTCGACCAGTTGAAGGCCTGGTAGACGAGAGGAAGCGTGTGGGAGCGCCGGCCACCGAAGATGATGGCGCTGATGGGCACGCCTTCGGGAGATTCCCAGTCGGGATCCATCGTGGGGCATTGCGAGGCGGGCGCGGTGAAGCGTCCGTTGGGGTGCGCGGCCGTGGTGCCGTACTTTTTGCCGATGGCGGGAGTCCACTGCTGACCGCGCCAATCGAGGCACTCGGCGGGAGGCTTTTCGGTCATGCCTTCCCACCACACGCCGCCGTCAGGAGTAAGAGCAACGTTGGTGAAGATGGTGTTGCGCGAGAGCGTTGCGATGGCGGCGGGATTGGTCTTGGCGCTGGTGCCGGGCGCGACGCCGAAGAAGCCGGCTTCGGGGTTGATGGCGCGCAGACGGCCACTGGAATCGGGCTTGATCCAGGCGATGTCGTCGCCGACGGTCCAAACCTTCCAACCATGCATGGACTTGGGCGGGATCATCATGGCGAAGTTGGTTTTGCCGCAGGCGGAGGGGAATGCGGCGGCGACATAGGTTTTTTCGCCTTGAGGATTTTCGACGCCGAGGATGAGCATGTGTTCGGCCATCCAACCCTCGTCTCGGGCTATGTTGGAGGCGATGCGCAGGGCGAAGCACTTTTTGCTGAGCAGGGCGTTGCCGCCGTAACCGGAACCGTAGGACCAGATCTCGCGCGTCTCAGGAAAGTGGACGATGTACTTGGTATCGTTGCAGGGCCAGGGGACATCCTGCTGTCCGGGCTTCAGCGGCACGCCTACCGTGTGCATGCAGGGCACGACGCGCTTTTCGTCTTTGTCGATTTCAGCGAAGACCGGTGCGCCGATGCGGGCCATGATGCGCATGTTGACGACGACATAAGGCGAGTCGGTCAGTTCCACTCCGATGCCGGACATGGGCGAGCCGACTGGGCCCATGCTGAAGGGAAGCACATACATAGTGCGGCCCTGCATACAGCCTTTGAAGAGCTGCTTGAGACGGCGGCGCATGACGTAGGGATCTTCCCAGTTATTGGTGGGACCGGCGGCGTCGCGCGAAAGGGAACAGATAAAGGTGCGGTCCTCAACGCGGGCGACGTCGTTCGGTGCGGAGCGGGCGGAAAAACATCCGGGCCACTTCTTTTGATCGAGGCGCGTAAACGTGCCGGCGGCGATGAGGCGGTCGCAGAGGAAGTCATACTCCGCCTCGGAGCCATCGACCCAGTGGATTGCGTCGGGCCGGCAGAGCTCGGCCATCTTTTCGACCCATCGAATGAGGTGTTTATTGGTGGTGGGTGGGGTCTGGACTGGGGCCGGCTCGTGATTGAGAACGGATTGCTTCATATCTAAATAGTTCTCCTGCGCTGCCTATCTACTACAGGCTACAGAAAGTGTCGTAGTAGTGAAAGTGGAAGAAATCCAACTCGCATTGGACGCAACAGTCTATCGCACCGGACGGCCGGGAATTTGTGATCTAGAACTCATGGTGCTGGTGGATGACTTCGTCGAGGGTACGCGGCTCGTTTGATTCGGGGTTGGCTGCTTCGGCCTGGTTGCGTACCTTAGCCACGGCGAGCCAGTTGTCCTTATGCGGTTGTTCGGCGATCCAGGGTGGAAGAGGCATGCAGAGATGTTCGCTGAGCGCAGCGGCGTAGCCCTCATACAAGGCGCGGAGATCGCGGAGCCGTTCGTAGGACTGATTGTCGCGGCATACGGCGACGCCGCCCTGGCAGAGCAATCGATAGAGCTCTTCATAGCGCTCGCGGGGTAACCGATCTGGCATGTTTTGGGCGGGTTTGATGGAGAAAACCTGCGCCAGGTCAACCAAGGCATGCCGCGCCATGGCGAAGGTCAGTTGCGCCTGGCGCGCTTCGTGTCCGCGAACGCCGGCGATGAGCAGAGCGGAAGTATCGAGCATGGCGGTGAGCGCGCTGATCCAGCTCTGATTGGTGTGCTGGGAACGAAAATAGCAGAGCAGGGTGTAGGAGATATGGCTTTCGAGCAGTTCGGCGGACCAGCGCTCCCACTCCGAGAGCAAGCCGGCGAGGACATCTTCTGCTCCATCGAAGGAGTGGCGGCGCATGAGCTCGGCTGCTGTGGGGGGTGATCCGGCGCGGGCGTCGAGGAGCGAGATGCTGACCTCGCGGCGCGAGAATGCTGCGTAAAGCACCGGGAAATATCCCATGACGATGGCAAGAAAGCCGAATCCGGTGCCGGCTTCGCAGGTAGAGAGGACGCGCGCAATCTGCGCATGAGGCGTAACGTCGCCGAGGCCGAGCGTGAAGAAGTTGGTGCCGCTGATATAGAGGTCGGACAAGTATCCGACTGGCTGCGATGCGTCGCTGAATGGACTGCCGAGGGCGTAGTAGATCAGAGAATAACCAAAGACCATGCCGCAGGCCCATACCACGAGAAGAAAAATAAGCGAAAGCGGTCCGTAAAAGCTGAGAGCGGTTTCCCGTTTGCGGGGGTGCCGGATCCTGACGGCAACGAATCTCCATGGGATCCAGGTGAGGATATAGAAGATGCGTGTGAGGCGCAGACGGCCCGCTGCGCGGCGCGGCAGGATGATGGTCTGAAAGGCATCCAGCAGCACGACCAACAAACACAGAATGCCCAGGATCATGGTGACAGTGCGCATTGACCCCCTTCGGCGTGGCCCATTTACAGTTCCCGCCTTGGACTGCCCGATTACCGTATCCTAGCTGAGTCAGGCATTTCATCGCCTATGGGTGAACTTGGAAAAGCGATTCTCAGTCTTGGACTACTGCTGGTGGTAGTAGGAGCAGTGCTGCTGATCGCATTGCGATTCGGTTTACCGCTGGGCCGCATGCCCGGCGACATTGCCTACCGAGGGAAAAACGTCTCCGTATTCTTTCCGCTTGGGACATCTTTATTGATCAGCGTTGTTCTTTCCTTGCTCATCCACCTGATCTCAAAATTCCGCCGCTAAGCGCCAGAAGATTTGCGAATGGCGGATTGCCCGGTGTCTGCGGCCCGGGCGGCTCTTTGAGCCGTCGCTTGCGTGGAGCGATCAAGCAAATTATCCAAAATATTGGAGTTAGCTCTAGAAAGAATTAGCCGCTTGGGGCGCAGATGCAAATCTGCGCCAGCGAAATGGCTGAGAATTTAGCGGGGGATTAGATGCTTTTCTTGTTGTGATGGTTTTCTTGCAACCCGGATTCGATTGAAAATTCAGGCTTCTTCGGCTCAAGGATCAGATTGTGCAACGGTTTGCGACCAATGCGGCGAAAGTCCCGTCTTACTAATTGTTCGACGAACCAAAAGCATGTAACTTCCCCGATTCACGTTCTGACACTGATGTTTTTGATACGGATGCCTTTGCAGGCGGCGCGTGATATCTCTCGATTGAGATTCGGATAGAGCGAGTCGCTTTAGGCGAGTTCGTCGGGATCAATGCGTGACATCGCAGTCTCGCCTTGCCAGTGAGAAGTTAGAGTTGCTCAAAAAAAATACGAGAGAGACGATGGATCAAGAAATATCCGCATCAAATGCTTCCCCGACTCAGCAGCACGTCCCAAATTCAGAAGAGCGGCCAGCACACCGTGGGCGATTCTGGATCTGGGTGGTCGTACTTCTTCTTTTCGGGTTGTTGTTCTATTGGGTGATCGCGCAACACGGAAAGACGCAAGCCGCGACTACTGGAGGGCGTCATGCGATGACGGGGCCAGTTCCCGTCACGACTGCCACAGCTCGGAGCGGGTCGATCGGTGTGTATCTCGACGCGATCGGGACCGTGACGCCGGTTTACACCGCATCGATATCGGCGCAGGTAACAGGCGTAATCACAGCGGTGCACTTCCGGGAAGGGCAGTACGTGAAGAAAAACGATCCGCTGGTCGACATTGATCCGCGGCAGTACGCTGCGCAGGTCGTTGAGGCACAGGGACTGCTGGATCGCGATAAAAACATCTTGGCCGAAGCGCAGATGGACCTCGATCGCTATAAGGAAGCGTGGTCAAAGAACGCGATCCCGCGCCAGACCCTTGAGGACCAGGAGAAGGTTGTCTCACAAGATCAGGGGACAGTCAAGAACGATGAGGGCACGTTGGAATTCGACCAGGTGCAACTCTCGTACTGCCACATTACGTCACCGATCGATGGACGGGTGGGACTGCGACTGGTCGATCCCGGCAACCTCGTGAGCGCAGCCGCGGCGACAACTTTGGTTGTTGTTGCGCAGGTCCAGCCGATCACGGTGATCTTCACGATCGGTGAGGATGACTTGCCGCAGGTACTTCAGAATATGCGAGGCAGTAAGCAACTCAAGGTGGAGGCATTCGACCGGACGCAGTCGAATCTGCTGTCGACCGGAAAGCTGAACACCATCGACAACCTGATCGACACGACGTCGGGAACGGTGAAACTGCGCGCGCAATTCGACAACAAAGCCGGGACCCTGTTCGCAAACCAATTTGTGAATACGCGATTGCTGGTGAACACGCTTGCGAACCAGACGCTGATTCCGTCATCGGCGATTCAGCACAACGGGAATACGGATTTTGTGTATCTCATCACGGACGGCAAGGCGCAGATGCGAACTGTGAAGTCGGGACAAACTGACAATGGCGCTACGGCGGTCCAGGGGATCAATCCGGGTGACGTGGTGGCGAACAGCAGCTTCGAGAAATTGCAGAATGGTTCGCAGATCACGATCTCGAAGGTGAAATTACCCTCAACGTCAGACTCTCCAGAGAACAACGTTCCATGAACCCATCGCGGATCTTCATTCTTCGGCCAGTAGCCACGGCGCTGCTGATGGCGGCGATTCTGCTCGTCGGTATCGTGGCGTATTTTCAATTGCCGGTTTCCGCGTTGCCCGAGGTCGACTATCCGACGATCCAGGTGCTGACGTTTTATCCAGGCGCAAGCCCCGACGTGATGGCGACGACGGTGACGGCGCCGCTGGAACGCCAGTTTGGCGAAATGCAGGGACTGAGCCAGATGACGTCGACCAGCGCGGGCGGTGTTTCAGTGATCGTCCTGCAGTTTAGCCTCACGCTCAGCCTGGACGTGGCGGAGGAGGAGGTGCAGTCGGCAATCAACGCCTCACAGAGTTTCCTTCCATCTGATCTGCCGACACCGCCGGTTTACAACAAGACCAATCCTGCGGATGCGCCGGTCTTGACGTTGGCGATCACGTCGCCGACGATGCCCTTGTCGGACGTCGAGGATCTTGTCGACACTCGGCTTGCACCGCGAATCTCGCAGCTGAGCGGCGTGGGATTGGTGAGCATAAGCGGCGGCCAAAAGCCTGCGGTGCGGATTCAGGTAAATCCGGTGCAACTGGCTTCTTACGGGTTAAACCTGGAAGATGTTCGCACTGCACTGACGCAGGCGAGCGTGAATTCTGCGAAGGGCAACTTTGACGGCCCGCGACAGGACTACCAGATCGATTCGAACGATCAGATCACAGATGCAGCGGGATACAAGAATGTGGTCGTTGCGTACAGCAACGGTGCGCCGGTCTTCGTGAAGGATGTAGCGAAGGTGGTGAATGGCGTTGAGAATACGCGGCAGGCTGCGTGGATGAACACGACGCCAGCGGTGATTCTCAACATCCAGCGTCAGCCCGGCGCAAACACCATTACGGTGGTCAAGCGGATTCAGCAGCTTCTGCCTCAGCTGGAGGCGAACCTGCCCGCGGCGATCCACGTCACCACGATGACCGATATGACGACGAGCATCCATGCATCGGTAAACGATGTGGAATTTGAGCTCATGCTGACGATCGGGCTGGTGGTGCTGGTGATTTTCCTGTTCCTGCGCAGCTTGCGCGCGACCGTTATTCCCTTTGTGGCCGTGCCGCTTTCACTGGTTGGCACATTCGGCGCAATGTATGTGCTGGGTTACAGCCTGGATAATCTTTCGTTGATGGCGTTGACCATTTCGACGGGCTTCGTGGTCGACGACGCGATTGTCATGATCGAGAATATTTCCCGTTACCTGGAAGAAGGCATGGCCCCGATGGAGGCGGCTCTGAAAGGCGCGGGGCAGATTGGCTTCACGATTGTTTCGTTGACAGTCTCCCTCATTGCTGTGCTTATTCCTCTGCTCTTCATGGGCGATGTGGTGGGGCGGCTGTTCCGGGAATTCGCCGTGACACTGGCGGTGACGATCCTGATCTCGGCCGTGGTGTCGTTGACGTTGACGCCGATGATGAGCGCGAGAATTCTGCGGCACACGCCGGAGGAACAGCAGACGCGGTTCTATCAAGTATCGGAAAAGATGTTCAATCGCATGATCGCCTTTTATGGGCGGACGTTGAAGGTCGTGCTCGAGTACCAGACGATAACGCTGCTGGTGGCGCTGGGAACGCTGGTACTGACAATCGCTCTTTATATCTATATTCCGAAGGGATTCTTTCCGGTGCAGGATACCGGTGTGATCCAGGGAATCTCGCAGGCCTCGCAGTCTATTTCGTATAGCGACATGGCGGAGCGGCAGCAAACGCTGGCGCGGGTCATCCTGGCGGACCCGGCGGTGGAGAGTATCTCGTCGTTTATCGGCGCGGACGGGATCAATACGACGATGAACAGCGGGCGTATTTCCATCAATCTCAAGCCGCTGAATGAGCGGCATATCAGCGCTTCCGACGTGATTCGGAGGCTGCAGGGCAAGCTGCAGCAGGTTTCGGGTATTCATATTTACATGCAGCCGGTGCAGGACATTACGGTGGACGATCGCGTGAGCCGGACGCAGTACCAATACACGCTGGAAGATCCGGACACCGACGAACTCAACCAGTGGACGGGCAAGTTCGTTGCGGAGTTGAACAAACTACCCGTCCTGGAGGATGTTGCAACCGACCAGCAGATGGGTGCACGCGCGATCTCTCTGATGATTGATCGCGTTACAGCATCGCGTCTCGGGATTGCGCCAACCACGATCGACAACACGCTTTACGATGCGTATGGACAGCGGGAAATCAATACGCTGTACACGCAGACCAATCAATATCACGTGGTGCTGGAGACGGCGCCGGAGTGGCAGCAAAATCCGTCGAGGCTCGGCGATCTCTACATTCAGTCGAATGCGTCTTCGGGTGCGAGTGGTGCAGCCGCGGCGGCGAACTTTTCATCGTCAGCTTCAGCGGCCGCCGGCTCGAATGCCTTGACGACGTCGGTGAAGTACACGCCTTCCTCTTCGGTGATGACGGTCCCGGCCAGCGCGTTGGCGAGAACTACTTCAGGCGGGGGATCGTCGCAGACTTCGGGAACGAACGCCGGTACGACGCCGAACACCACGACGACCTCAAGTGGAACAAACGCCGTGCCTCTGGCGGCCTTTACGAAGGCGGTACCGACCACCGAGGCGCTCTCGATCAATCACCAGGGTCAGTTTCCAGCAGTTACGGTTTCATTCAACCTCGCGCCGAATGCGTCGCTGGGAACGGCGATCAGCGACATCGATAAGGCCGCGAAGAAACTGAATTTTCCGCCTAGCCTGCAAGCGGATTACCAGGGGACCGCTGCATCTTTCCGGAATTCGCTTTCGAACGAGGCGTTGCTGATTCTGGCCGCGCTGGTGACGGTGTACATCGTCCTCGGCGTTCTCTATGAAAGCTTCATTCACCCGGTAACGATTCTCTCAACGCTTCCCTCGGCCGGCGTGGGTGCGCTGCTGGCGTTGATCGTCTGCCACCAGGACCTCTCGGTGGTAGCGATCATCGGAATCATTCTGTTGATCGGCATCGTGAAAAAGAACGGCATCATGATTGTCGATTTTGCGTTGGAATCAGAGCGCCAGCACGGCAAATCGTCAACGGACGCAATCTACGAGGCAAGCCTGCTGCGGTTCCGGCCAATCATGATGACGACCATGGCGGCGCTGCTCGGCGGCTTGCCGCTGGCTCTGGGCACCGGGCTTGGATCGGAGCTGCGCCGGCCGCTGGGCATCGCCATGGTGGGCGGACTTCTGCTGAGCCAGGTGCTGACGCTTTACACCACGCCCGTGATCTACATCTTCTTCGACAATATCGCGCAGCGAGTTGCGCATCGCAAGGCATCCGGGCGCCGGACAGGAAATGAGCCTCAGCCGGAGCCGGGTCGCGCATGAGTCTGTCGTCTCCATTCATCCGGCGGCCGATCGCTACCACGCTACTGACGATTGCGGTAGCGATTGCAGGCGGCATTGCGTTCACGGTGCTGCCGGTATCCCCTCTGCCGCAGGTTGATTTTCCGACGATCAGCGTGTCGGCGAGCCTGCCGGGAGCCAGTGCCCAGATCATGGCGGCTTCGGTGGCGACGCCGCTGGAGCGGCAGTTCAGTCATATCGCGGGCATCACAGAGATGACGTCGTCGAGTTCGCTAGGCAGCACGAACGTGACTCTGCAGTTTGATTTGAGCCGCAATATCGATGGAGCGGCGCGCGACGTGGAGGCGGCAATCAATGCTGCGCGAACGTATCTGCCGACCAATCTGCCTTCGAATCCCTCGTATCGCAAGGTGAATCCCGCGGATGCGCCGATCATGATCCTGGGGCTGACTTCAACGAAATACGACGTGACGCGGGTCTATGATCTGGCTTCGACGATCCTCGAACAGAAACTGTCGCAGATCCAGGGCGTGGGGCAGGTGTTTGTCGGCGGTGGCGCTACACCCTCGGTGCGCGTGGAGGTAGATCCAAAGAAGCTTGAGAGCTTTGGGATGACGCTGGGGACGGTGCAGTCGGTGCTGAGCCTTCAGAATTCGCACGAGCCGCGGGGACAGATCAGCAACGGTGAGATGACCCAGGACATCATCACCAACGATCAGATCTCGCTCGCGGATCAATACAAGCCGCTGATCATCGGCTATCACAATGGGGAGGCGGTGCGGCTGACTGACGTGGCGCAGGTGGTCAATTCCACGCAGAACATTCGCACGGCCGGGTACATGGATGGCACACGCGCGGTGTTCATCATCATCTTTCGTCAGCCTGGCGCGAATATTATTCAAACGGTCGATCGCATCACCAGCCAACTACCGTTTCTTGAGGCGGTTTTACCGCAGGGAATCAAGACGACGATCGTGCTGGACCGGACGACTACAATTCGCGCCTCTGTCAGGGATGTGGAGAGGACACTTATTGGATCCGTCGTGCTGGTGGTGCTGGTCGTCTTTGTTTTCCTTCGCAGCCCTCGTGCAACGTTGATTCCCACGGTCGCCGTTCCGGTTTCGCTGATCGGCACATTTGCCGTGATGTACATGCTGGACTACAGCCTCGACAACCTTTCGCTCATGGCATTGACGATCGCGACGGGTTTCGTGGTAGACGACGCGATCGTGGTGATGGAGAACATCACGCGCCATCTTGAAGCGGGGATGGAGCCGTTCAGTGCGGCATTGCAAGGAGCAAAAGAGATTGGCTTCACGGTATTTTCCATCAGCATGTCGCTCATCGCGGTATTCATTCCGATCCTGATGATGGGCGGGATTGTCGGACGGCTGTTCAGGGAATTTGCGGTGACGCTGTCAACGGCGATCGTAGTGTCGATGGTGATTTCGCTGACGACGACGCCGACGATGTGCGCGCATCTGCTGAAGACGCATCAGGGCAATGAAAAGCACAATTGGTTTTACCGAACAAGCGAACGAGCCTTCAACGGATTGGTGTCGATTTACAGGAGTTCGTTGACGTGGGCGCTGGATAATCCTGCATTGATCATTATCGTTCTGTTACTGACGATTGCACTGAATGTGGTGGTGATTGTACGGATCCCCAAGGGATTTTTCCCGACCCAGGATACTGGTTCGGCGGTGGGACAGGTGCAGGGGCCGCAGGATGCATCGTTTCCGTTCATGAACTTTTCGGTGCAGCGGCTGGTGGACGTGATCAGGGCGGACCCTGGGGTAGCGCACGTAAACGCGTATACGGGCGGCAATGGAGCGAGCAATGGCGGATTCATTTACATCGCGCTCAAGCCGCTGGGAGCGGAGCGAAAAGAATCGGCAATGCAGATCATCAACCGGCTGCGACCCAAGATGAACAGATTGCCGATTGCGTCGGCATTTCTGCAGCCGGTGCAGGATCTTCGCATCGGCGGTCGTTCGAGCGCGGCGTTGTATCAATACACAATCCAGGCTGACAATATTGACGACTTGTTTCACTGGGGTCCAATTCTGCTGGCGAATATGAAGAAGCTTCCCGGGCTGCTGGATGTGAATACAGACCAGCAGAACGGTGGATTGCAGGAGATGCTGACCTATGATCGTGTGACCGCGGCGCGCCTGGGGCAGACATCGCAGTCGCTGGACCAGTCGCTTTACAGCGCGTTCGGCCAGTCGGAGGTTTCGGTCATTTACACGCAATTGAACCAGTACTACGTAGTGATGGAGGTCGCTCCGCAGTTCTGGCAGAGTCCGTCAGAGCTGAACAACATCTATTTTGGAGCGCGATCATCATCCGGATCTTCGCAGGCCGGAATCAACTCAGTATCTCCCTTGATGAGTGTGTTGAAGCCGCATGTCGGGACCACTCCGCTGCAAGTGAATCATACGGGGCTGTTTCCCTCGGTAACGGTGTCGTTCAATCTTTCGCCGGGAGTGTCTCTCAGTGACGCGACCATGGAGGTCACGCGCATGGAGAGTGACCTGGGCATGCCTTCAACCATTCACGGATTCTTTGCGGGGACGGCACAGGCATATCAAGACTCGCTGGCTACGGAGAAGTACCTGGTGCTGACGGCGTTGCTCGCCGTGTTTATCGTGCTGGGCATTTTGTACGAGAGCCTCATTCATCCGCTTACGATTATTTCGACACTTCCTTCGGCAAGTGTGGGTGCGATGCTGGCGCTGATGTTGTTTCACATCGATCTCAACGTTATCTCGATCATCGGCATCATTCTGCTGATCGGCATCGTGAAAAAGAATGCGATCATGATGATCGATTTTGCGCTGCAGGCGGAGCGGCAAGAGGGTAAGAGCACGCGGGATGCCATCTTCGAAGCGTGCCTGCTGCGCTTCAGGCCGATTCTAATGACAACGATGGCGGCGATCTTTGGCGCGCTGCCGCTGGCATTTGGCACGGGAACCGGATCGGAACTGAGGCAGCCTCTGGGCATCACCATCGTGGGCGGTCTGCTGTTGAGCCAGTTGCTGACCCTCTACACGACTCCAGTTGTTTACTTGGAGATGGATCGCATGCGGCTTTGGGCGATGGGCAGACGGCACGATATTGCACCGCCGGAACCGCTTGGTGCGGATTGATGGGGCGGGCAGGAGAAGGATTATGAAAGCCAGAAAACACAGATTCAGTTGTGGGACCCTTGGAGTTTTCGCTGTTGCGGCAATGCTTGGCGGATGCCACATCGGGCCGCCGTATCACGCGCCCACTCCGCCGGCAGTGACCGCGGCGAACTACAAGGAGTCGACTGTCAATTTCAAAGATGCAGACGGCTGGAAGGTTGCCAGTCCGCAGGACGCCATGATCAGGGGCAAGTGGTGGGAAGTATTCAATGAGCCGGAATTGAATACCCTGGAAGAGCAACTCAATGTGAACAACCAGAATATCCAGGTGTCGTTCCAGAACTTCATGGAAGCAAGATCGCTGGTTGCCCAGGCGCGCGCGCAGTATTGGCCGACCGTTTCAGTGGGCCCAGCATGGAACCGTTCGCAAAGCTCTTCAAATCTGCAAAACTCATCGCAGGCGAACACAGGAAAGGCCTCGACGTTGTGGACTGCGCCTCTTGATGTTTCGTGGACGCCCGACTTTTGGGGCAAGATTCGCAACGAGGTGAGACAAGCGCAGTACAGCTCGCAGGCGAGCGAAGCGGACCTTGAGCTCGAGAAGCTGACGGAGCAGGCGAGCCTGGCGCAGTATTACTTTGAAATACGCGGTCAAGATATGCTGCAACAGATTTTGGACCAGACAGTGGCAGCGGATCAGAAGGCCCTGGACGCCGCACAGGGCGCGTATGACGCGGGTACAGGCGACTATATTTCAGTGGTGGAGGCGCGGGCCACCTTGCAGTCTGCGCAGGCTTCAGCCGTGAATGTCGGACTGTCGCGAGCGCAGTTTGAACATGCGATCGCGATGCTGGTCGGCAAGGTGGCGACAGATTTTTCGATTCCGGTGAAGCCCATGATCTACGCTGCGCCTGCGATTCCAACGGGACTCCCATCGCAGCTTGCCGAGCGTCGTCCGGATGTGGCTGCGGCAGAACGGACACTGGCAGCGGCGAACGCAACGATCGGGATCGGATACGGCGCGTTTTTTCCCCAAGTGACGATCTCGGCAGATGGCGGATTTGAGAGCTCCACGTTGAAGCATCTGTTCGATTGGCCAAGCCGCTTCTGGTCGATCGGGCCGTCGGTATCGCAGACCATCTTCAATGGCGGTCTCTACCGCGCGCAGCTGCATCAGTATCAGGCGGTTTACAACGGGGACCTTGCCACGTATCGGCAGACGGTGCTAACAGCCTTCCAACAGGTGGAGGATGCGCTGGCGGGGACGCGGGTGTATTCGCAGCAAATTCTTCGACAACAGGAAGCCGTGAAGTCGTCGCAGCAGTTTCTGGATATGGAGATGCAGCGTTACAACACGGGTGTCGATCCTTACGTGGATGTAGTGACCGCACAGACTACGCTGCTGGGGAACCAGGTCACGCTGAACTCGCTGCAGGTTGAGGAGATGCTTTCAGCGGTGCAATTGGTGCAGGCGCTGGGCGGCGGGTGGGATCGCAGCCAATTGCCGACACCATCGCAGGTGTCTGCCAAAGTGCCGAACTCAGACTACAAGATGAAGAACTAGCGAATTGCTACATCAGGGTGAGCGCCACAGATGTTGTGTGGCTGAGGCCGTTGCTGGTTTGCGCACTCACGGTGACACTGACTGTCGTGCTGGAGGAAGTTGGCGCGCCTGAACCCAGGGACGAGTGCGCTCCGCAGCCGATGGCGCTGCCGCCGAATCCGGCGATTGCGATCAGCAGCATGGATAGCGAGAGCAGACGGCGGAATTCTCTGCGCCTCTTAGCAGAAATCCAAAGGAGCAAGGGCAGAAACGCTAGCGCGAGCGGTGCGCGCGAGCGGCTTGTGGAGTTGATGCCGGCGTTGAGCGAAGTGGTGTGAATCGTCATCTGGACGATTGAGCTTCCGTCAGCCTGCTTCGCCGGAGCACCAAAGGAACACGTCGATCCGGAGGGTAGTCCGGCACACACAAACGTGGGGTTCTGGTCGAAGCCATTCTTCGGGGTGATGAGCAGCGAGACGTCTACGCTCTGGCCTGGGGTTGTGGAGACGGACGATGGTGTGGCCTCAACGGTGAAGTCGGGTCCCAGGACTTTAACGGTGACTGCGGACGAACTTGATGCGGCAAAAGAATTATCGCCGACATAGCTAGCGGTGATGGCGTCGTTGCCCGCTGGTAGCTCGGCGGTGGTGAGATACGCCTTGCCATTTGCGAGGGTGGCGGACCCGATTTTGTAGCTGCCGATGGTGAAGTCAACTTCACCGGTTGGAGATGCCGATCCGGCGGATGGCCTAACCGTGGCGGTCAGGGCGATTGTAAAGCCCTGGTCGGCCTGCGAGGTCGAAGACGTCAACGTTGTGCCGGTGGCAGTCGCAGCCGGAGTGGGAGACGAAGTCGGGGCGCCGATCGTGATATCGAGAATGTTGGAGGTCGACTGGCGGAAGGTTGCCGTTCCGGCGTAGACGGCAGTAACGGAGGCGATTCCAGTTGGGAGTTTGGTTGTCGTGAGAGTAGCGCTTCCCGCCGACAACACCGCTGTTCCGATTTTCGCGGAGCCGTTGTAGAAGTTAACCGAACCGGCGGGAACCGTCGCACCACTTGCTGGCTTAACGAATGCAGTCAGGGTTACCGGCGAGTCTGCAGCAATGCTCGCGGACGATACGATCAGCGATGTTGATGTGCTGACGACGGCCGGATTGACGGTAATTGCGGTCGCGATCGATGCGGAGGAATTGAAGGTGCTGGTCCCGGCGTAGGAAGCAGTGACGGATTCTGTGCCGGTGGGGAGCGCGGATGTTGTGAGCGTGGCGGAGCCTGCGGAAAGTTCCGCAGTTCCGATGAGAGATCCGCCGTTGAAGAACCTGACGGAGCCGGTGGGAGTGCTTGTGCCACTCGCCGGCTTGACGGTGACCAGGAGTGTCAAGGGCGAGTTCTGCGTAATGCTTGTCGCCGATGGAGTGAGTGTGGTGACCGTGTTGACAGCGCTCGGAGCAGGGGGATTGACGGTGATTGTGACGATGTTGGAACTGGAGGCATTGAAGGCGACTGCGCCGGAGTAAGCAGCGGTGACGGAGTCGGTGCCAGCGGGTAGCGCAGATGTGGAGATACTTGCCATACCGGAGGAAAGCGTGGCGGATCCGAGGGATACGGTGCCGTTGTAGAAGGTGACAGTGCCGGTAGGCGTGGTGGCGCCGCTGGCCTGCTTGACGGTTGCTGACAGCGTGATCGACGAGGTCTGCGTGATGGTTGAAGGGGAAGATGTCAGCGTTGTTGTGGTGCTGACGACAGCCGCATTCACGCTGACAGAAACTGCGGCCGATGTGGAGGCGTTGAAGTTCGTGGCGCCGGAGTATGCCGCGGTGATGGAGTCGGTGCCGACTGGAAGTGAAGATGTGGAGAGCGTCGCGGCGCCAGAAGAGAGCGTCGCGGAACCAAGCGAAGTTGCGCCGTTGTAGAAGGTGATGGTTCCCGCCGGCATCGACGTTCCGCTGGCTGGCTTAACTGTGGCCGTAAGCGTGACGGGAGAGTTTTGCGGGATGGACGCCGCAGACGTCGTCAACGTCGTGGTAGTACTCACGGTCGCGGAGTTTACGTTGACGGTGATGGCGCTGGACGTGGACGCATTGAAGGTGCTCGTGCCCGCGTACACTGCGGTGACTGAATTCGAACCCACCGGAAGCGAGGAAGTAGAAAGGGAAGCTGTGCCTGCGGTGAGTGACGCCGTCCCGAGCGCCGTTGCGCCGTTGTAGAAGGTGACCGAGCCGGTAGGCGTAGTAGTACCACTGGCCTGCTGAACTGTCGCAGTGAGCGTAACCGGTGAATTCTCTGAGATGTTGGACGCGGAGGAGCTTAGCGTCGTCGTCGTGCTTATGACTGCGGGATTCGCATTCATAGTGAGGTTGAAAGTGGCAGAGTGAACGCGATCACCGCTGACGGCCCACAGTGTGACCGGCACGGTTTGCGCGGCGGATGTGGACGAAGCAGTCAGCGTGAGGATGGAGAATCCGCTGGTGAGGCTGACGCTGCTGAAGGATGCGACGACGCCGGCGGGTAGTCCGGAGACGCTGAGGTTCACCGCGCCGAAGTTAAACGAGTTGACGCGGACCGTTGCCGTCGCGCGACCCGACGTCATGGTGTAGGCGCTGTTGTCGACGCTCACATTGAAATCAGGGTACGTTGTTGTCGGGACTGCGCAGGCAGATGCGGGTGAGGATGCGGGCGAGGCCCAAACGGAGTTGTAATCGCCCCCCGTGGCGCTCTGCCATCCGGTGAGGTCGACATTCTTGCCGTTCACGATGCGGAAGGCGTTCGGGGTAGTGGGATCGTACCAGGTGTTGTTGCCGGATTTGAGCGAGCCCGTGAAGTCTGTCCAATCGGTTCCGCTGAGATAGGTTCCGAACACAAACTGGCCTGGAAGCGCATCAACGAAGGCATTTCCCGACATCACTGTACCGGTAGTGAAGAGATCGTAGACCTGGCCGGTCTGCCAGTTGGTGATGTTGATGCCGCCCGCACTTCCGGCGAGATAGAACTGCGCCTGGAGTTTATTAGTTGCGCCGTTGTTATAGAAGACGTTGTTGTTGACGGTGAGACCCTGGGTCGTGAGCACGTTGACACCGACGCCGCTGGAGCAGAGGTGGCTGTTCTCGAGGGTGATGGGGCCTTCGTTACGCTCGAGCTGGAGCGCGGCGTTGTAACTGCCAACGAGAGTGCCGTTATTGATGGTGATGTTCTGGTTGTCGGTATCGAACCAGAGGCCCTGGGCCTGGTTGTTATAGGAAGAATGACCCTGGACGGAGGTGGTGCGCATCTGAAAGAATTTCGCTCCTCCGGATGCCCAGTTGTAGAGGGTTGCCTGCGCGCCGCGCCAGTTGTTGTAGTCGGTCTCGTTGTTGGTGTAGAGGGTAGCCTGGTCCTTGCTTCCCTGGAAGCCTACGCCGCCGTTGTAACTTGCAATAGAGTTCTGCACCGTTATTTTCGTGGAAGAGGAAACGGCGAGTCCGCCCCAGTTATTCCAATTGGCTTGAATGGAGTCGAGCAGAACATTAGAACTGCTGGTGACACTGGCGCCGCTTGCGTTGATGCAACTGGCCGCGTGTTCAAAGACCAATCCGCGCAGCACGATGTTGCTGCGGCTGACGACACTTACTGTTTTCGCGCGCGAGGCGACTTCAATGATTGCCGTTGACGGATCGACCCCGGCGGTTGGCCACACGTGCACTGTGCCGTCGGTGGTGTTGACGAAGAATGTGCCCGGCTTGAGATCGGAGTAGGCCAGCACCTGCGTCATCGCCGCGCCGTTCACAAATAGCATCTCGGTGTGAAGCGCGATCTCCTGCACGACGGGCCAGCCGCTGGGGAGTGCACAGGTGCTCTGAGTTGGTGTCCAGTTGGCGACATAAGCACCGGAATATTGTGGATCCGCGGACCAACCGGCCAGGACGTCGGATGCGGCGATGATCGCTGTGCCGTTTGTAGCGGCTTCGATGGTGAGAGGCACGGACGTCAGTCCGGAAACGGGGTCGACACTCACGGCCTCACGATATACGCCGGCGTTGACGATGATCCTGGTGCCAATACTTTTCTGATTATTGGTGTTCGCTTTGTTTACCGCTGCCTGAATGGTCTTGAGCGGAGACGAACTGCTGCCGGAGTTGGAGTCGGAGCCGGTTTGCGCGTCGACGTAAAGAGAGGTGGTCTGATTCTCGACGACATTCGCCTGAGAGCGTGCAAACGGTCCGGCCACTGCCAGAACCGCAAGAGAGAGAGAACAGATAACTCTCGCTAACTTCATCTATTCGCCTCAAAGAAAGAAAGGAAAACCATGGTGCAAGCACCGTTGCTAAGCATCCCAACCACCGCGGCCAGGAACTGCCGAGCCTAATCTGCAATACAGAAGGCGCTTTCCGTCTTTCTTCAACCTTCATGCGCAAGCTGGAAACGGGCAGTGAGGACAAGGTGCAGGCACACGTCGGCCGTCCCTCTGGTGAGGTGCTTCAAGCGCATGCTCAGGCAGGCGCATTGAGCTCGAAGGCTGCTAAGTGTGTTGAGTCAATGTTAGCGAAGAATGCATGCTGATCGGCATGCGGAGTAACGTATGGCCGTTACCGAAGCACCGTTACGTTAGTACAGGGACAAACCAAGAGCAAGCCGATGAGTTTTCGGTGCGGCGAAGGTCATTCGGGGTACGGTTCGCCTGCATGAACCACGCGAATGTAGTGATCGGTGAACTGTGCATGTCCGCCTGGCAACTCCACCTTTGGCATGTGGCAGCTTGCGCAGTTTGATTTGGAAACTGGGCAGGCCTTCGTGGCAGGGGC
>Ga0209004_1000152_pt1 | contig 18026 bp, 39 predicted proteins | sample TexAe_RefH0_M1_FD_187948 | JGI IMG/M metagenome (GOLD analysis project Ga0209004, IMG submission 187948) | Forest soil microbial communities from Davy Crockett National Forest, Groveton, Texas, USA - Texas A ecozone_RefH0_M1 (SPAdes) (version 2) | ecosystem: Environmental > Terrestrial > Soil >... | reverse complement strand
TCAGAATTATTTATATAAAAAATTTGTATATATTTACAACATGAAAAAAATAATGTGTATAGCCTTGTTTGCGTTTTCGATAGGAAGCGTATTAGCAAGCGTTGCATATAAGCCCCCAACGGAAACGAATTGCGGCTTTAATGCATCGAAAACGATTGATTATGAATATCATCAATTAGCGGTTGTTAATTATGATTTTTTAAATCAATATGCAATTGCGTTTCCAACTCATACGCTTTATTTTGGCGAAGTAAAAACGGTTCCTTTTGTATTTGGGAAAAGCACCCTTTCAACTGCAACTGAATTTTATTTGTTCCGGCTCGGTTACATTCGGGATTCAGATGAAAAACTTCCTGATATTTATAAGCATATTAAACACGAAAAACTTTACATACTTAATTGCCAATTAGCCTTTAAGTAAGTTGCATAAGTTTATAAAAAAAGCCATCACTAAAAATGATGGCTTTTTTATTTTAATTCAATCCCCTTTTACGAAGATATTCTTCAGCATTAAATTCGCGGAAAATAATTCGTACCATTTCTTCTATTTTCCTATTATCTTTTATTGCTGTAGTAACAATTTTTTCTTTAACGCTTGGCTCTATCCTAGTAGCCTCGATACGTGCTTCTAATTTTTCTTCCATTAATAAAGTTTTAGCAAATTAATGGCAAAAAATTATGCTTACAACATTACCCAACAGAATACAACGAAATACAACATTGTGTTGAAGTTCTTCCACAATAATTTTGTTTTGTAGCGATGTTGCTACATAAAAAAACAAAACAAAATGACAGAATCCGAAAGAATCAATTTCAATCCTACGAGCGTAGGTACACCGATGGGTTACGGTGGTGGTCTAATGGGCGGCGGCTTATTAGAAGGCTTATTATTTGCCTCATTATTTGGACGTGGGCGCGGCGGCTTATTTGGCGGTGGTGGTGAAGGTGGTGATGCTATGGCAGATGCAGTAGCCGCTAAAGTAGTTGAACTGCAAACAACAGCAGATATTAAAGCTGAAATAGCTGCTGTAGGTTCACGCTTAGAAGGTAGAATAGATCATTCTGCTGCTGAAGCAATGAAAGCAGGTTTAGAAGCTAAAATTGCAAGCCTGCAAACTACAAATGAACTTGCTAATAAGATTGGCAATGTTGAAACAGAAATCCAATCTGTAAAATGCCATGTAGATAGCAAAATTGCAGCAAGCACCCAATCAATTATTAACCATTTAGAAGCAAATGAAAAACGCCGTTTGGAAGATGAAATTGCTTTGTTACGTTCTAAGAACGATAAAATGGAAATAAACGCCGGTATTGCTAACCAATTTGGAGCGATTAATAATGTGCTTATTCAGTTGGCAAACCAACAGGAAAAGCTAACAAGTCAAGTGGTGCAATTTGGTACAGCTAATGCAGCTACACCTACAAACACCAATAATCAAGTTAAATAATGAAGGATTTCATTGAGAAATATTTAGAAGAAGCTACTGAAGAAGTGGCTTTGAAATTAATTCACGCTAAACTTCATAAGATTCTGCTTAATTATAATAAAAGCGAAGGATGTACAAAAGACATGCTAAACTTTCATGCAATGGTAGAAGATTTTTTGAAGGCAAAGGGGTGTGAATTACCTTTAAGAAAATAACTGATTAATTGATAAAAAGGCCCTGATTTATTTCGGGGCTTTTTTATTTAAGATAAAATCTTTACCTTTGTGCTATGGCAAAACAAATTTTAGAACAAAAAGAACCTGCTTTATTTGTAGATGTTGATAATTTAACTACTATAACTGAATTCATAAAGCTGCAAAAGGAAAATGGTAGGAAACCCTGTACGAAGCCTGGTATATATTATGCAATGAAAAAGAAAAGCATAAAATTTATTACCATTGCCGGTAAACATTTCATCTATATAAATCAAAAAGCTGAAAACATAGTTGTGAACAAATAGATGTTAATAAATTATATTTTGATATTAAGTAAAATATTTTACCTTTGTATAAATTAATAAAACATCGGCTATGTTAAACAAACAAGAATCATTTGAATCAGTCATTAACGCTTTGAAATTAGCGGCGTTATTAAGCGAAAATAAGGCTGTAACCAATACTAAGATAACTTTGATAGGATTAGATCCACAAGTTGTTAGGCAAGCATCCCATGACTTTAAAACAAGGTTATATCCTGCTAATGTGAATAATCGTTCAATTAGTTGTTCATATGAACCATATGAAGAATCAAGTGTAAAAATAATGCTAATCAGCAGCCCATTAGATAACCTAACTATTAGGGCCATCGAATATACTTCTTCACTTTCTTAATTTATGAATTTAGTTATAACTAAAAAAGATGCATTCAATAGTTTTGTTTCATCCAATTCAAATAATATATATGAACATTATATGTTATCTAATATAGTTGAGGTTATGCGTAAGCGACAAAAAAGGTTATTTGTTCCTGAAGTACATCCTGATTCAAGAAGATTTAAAAAGGCTTTTAATTCAGCTTTATCATTTTTTGATATGGATGAACAAATTGCAACAGCCCGAATGTTAAACAGAAATAAACTTGATAATGAATAAGCAAATATTTTTAGAGGCTATTCATAATTTAGAAGCTGAACAACATGAAAAAGCAATTTTATTGTTTTGGATAATGCTTTTGTTTTTTATCACTTTAGGCTGCATTGATTTATATTATAGAAGTAAATCAAGAAAAAATTAATGTCTAATCGTTCATCACATATATGGAAGGATAAAAAATGCATTAATTGTGGCATTACCTTCAGGATAAAAGAAGTTACTATGTTTAATGGTAAATCTATTAGCGTGATAAGTTATTACCAGGGAACTAAACGATTTAATTTTACACCTAAATGTGGTGATGAAAAAAAAGAAAAGAAGCATACACCGATAAAGCAGAAGCCCAAAAAAGCAACAGGTGAACGCGTTATGCATTTAGAAATTTGGGCAGAACGGCCACATGTTTGTTTTGTAACCGAAACACCATTAGGAAAAGAACCATTGCCTATTTATTTTATGCATGTGCTTGGTAAAGGTGCTTATCCTAATTTTAGATTAGAGAAAAAAAATATAGTATTAGGATTGCCTGAAATACATGAACAATATGATGCAGGCACCACTATAAATGATCCACGATTTAAACCATTATTAGAGTTGAAACAGAAACTAAAAGAAGAATATTATAAAAAATAAATATATGACTGAAGCACAATTAAAATATACAACAGCATTTTTAATTTTAATAACTATTATTTTTGTTTTGATGAACGTATCTAATTATTTAATTATTAATAAAAGGCATAAACCAGTTGTAAAATATACCATTAAAGAAATATTATTTCAAACCTATGCTTTTAATGCTGTATTTAACATTTTTTATATCATCATTATCATCTTAACAATCTTTTCTTTATTAGTATATTTTATCTCAACCCTTCTATAAAAAACCATGAAAACAATAAAAGACATTAAGCTGAATCACATTCGCACATTTACTGGATTAGAAATAAATGTTTTTGATCCAACGCCTGAAATGATTTGCATTGAAGATATAGCACATGCTTTATCAGTTATGCCAAGATTTGCCGGCCACACAAGGCAATTCTATTCAGTAGCACAACATAGTTATTATTGCAGCACACAAGCCACGCCAAAAAATAGATTGAAAGCATTATTACATGATGCATCTGAAGCCTATATGATGGATATGCCAAAGCCTTTAAAAAATCTTTTTCCTGAATTCACAATGGTAGAAGAAAATTTAATGCGTGTTATAGCTAAAAAATATAATTTTGCATGGCCTGCTGATGCTGAATTAAAGTATATTGATGCTAAAGCATTAGAAGTAGAATACAATGAACTAATGATATGCAGCGTTCCACCCGAAAAGCGTGAATTGATTCCGTTTTCATCAGGTGCTGCTAAAATATTATTCCTAAATGAGTTTAAAAAATTAACCAATGCTTAAAAGTTATCAAGTTCAACCTTCATTATTTTTTAAATTTATTGAAGGTGCAGGTGATTCATTTCAACAAACTATTATTGCTAAAGTTGTAGGCTTTGCAAAAAACGATATGATTCATTTAAAGCATGAATCTGATGATTATATTATTCCTTTAAATTATTGCAAAGGGGTTGAATTAAATGAAGATTACATTTTTTCTTTTGGTTTTGAGTTAATAAAATTGGCTAAAAAGAATAAAGCGGATTATTTTATATATATTGATAATGTAGGTTATGTTATTAAAAAAGGTGAAACATCAATTCACAATTGAAATCACGTTACATGCCCGAATTTGATAGATTAACTTCTTATCAGCATAATGATATAAAAAATTCTTTATGCTATCAGTGGTGGTGCTTCCATGTTGAGGTTGAAAACTTTGGTGCCATTATTGAGAAACTTATAAAACGATTCTTTTCTGTTGCTGCAAAAATTTTAAAATAAAATCTAACAATAAAAACCATGAGCAAAAAAGCAAACAAATCAAAACCCGAATTTCTTCCTGAAGGCAGAAATGATTTATTAAAAGTGGATGTACGTGCAATAAAGCCAACGTATGAATGGAACCCACGTGAAAATTACACCGACATTGAAGAATTAGCTGAAGATATTTTTCTGAATGGCATTCAAGTACCGGTAAAAGGTAGAAGATTAAAAGATGATCCTGATGGCTATCTATATGCTATTTGTGGTGGTTATCGCCGCCATATGGCAGCTATGCTATTATTGGAACAAAAACGCCTAACCGAAATTCGCGCGCCATTTATTTTAGAGGCAAAAGGCACATCTGAAATTGATAGATTGGCTTATACTATTTTGGAAAACAATTTAGGTAAACCGTTCAACATGCTTGAAATAGCTAATGTTATCAAAAGGATGTCGGATCATGGTTTAGAAGATGATGAGATAAGCGCGCGCATTAATAAGCCTGCTATCTTCCTTAAAAACTGTTACAGCCTATTAGAAGCCCCTGAAGCAGCTAAAAAACTAATTCGCGAAGGTAGAATATCACCTACATTATGCATTGCCTTATTCAAAAAGGAACGAAATTTTGAAAAGATGATGCAAACTATTGAAGAAATGGTAGCTAATTCGCCAAAGGAACGCATAACAGCCCTTAAAGTTGCTGCTGCCCAGGGTAAGGTTAATTCAGCTAAAATATTCAAAAAAATGGTGTTTAAAACGCATTCAACAGCTTTAGTTAAAGATGATAAGGTAGAACTGTATGAATTTGGTAAAAAGTTAATTAGCGGCGGCTTTACATCTGAAGAATTAGAAGAAATGTTTTTCATTACTGAATAACTATGCATTCATTGATAAATATTGTGGTTCAGGACGAACTTAATTCCTTAGTAGATGAATTATTTTCTTATCAATTTGCTGAAGAACGAAGCATAATTTATAAATCAATAGCGCATTGTGAAGAAAAGATAAATAATTTATTAAAACATCATCCTGAACTTATAATAATGCCAATTATAGGCCAACATTACGGATTTAAACAAAATTAATCTTATTAATTATCAATCAGTTACTAAATAATAGTAAAATAATTCTTTACCATAAGTAAAAAAACACTATCTTTGAATCCGTAACGAAGTTGTTACACTAAAAAACCGGCAAATGACAAACACTAAAAACACACCAATCGCAGTAGGACAAATTTTAATAATAAAATTTATTACTGATGCTGATTTACAAGTTCCATGTATTGTTACAAACAGAACTAAAAGTTTTGCTACAATTAGATTAGGTAAAGATGAGGTTGTAAAAACTAAAATCCATAAAAGCATAACAGATGGAAGTGAATTTGTTTATCCTTATGGTAAATATTCAATGTGTCCTATAGCACGCCAAATTAACACAAAAGGCAATTAGCCTACACGTCGATAAGGGCTAATATTTTGCCCCACGCTTTTCGTTTAGCGAACCGATTTTTTAATTTTTAAAACAACAAAATGGAAAAAGTATATTCAATATTAAGAACGCTTTTAATTATTAAATCATTTGTAAAAAAGGCTTTAGATATAACTAGGAAATTAGCTTATATATATGGGCTTTTTATGGTTTGTTTGTTAGGTTATAATTATTTTATTAATGGTGTGCAGCCTACCAACATACAATTATTAATTGTTTTATTATTAATGCTTGACAAATAAAAACTATGAAAAAAAATTATCCGGTAACGCCTGAAGCGTACAAAATGATTGAAAAAGCTGCATTAGCATTACCTGAAATGCGTGTGCTTGGTCCTGATGGAAAAGGCTTGAAAAGAAGAAGAACTAAGGTTAATTTAACCGAATTTGATACTTCAAAAAAGCGCATTCACACAAATTATGATGCTGATTGGGAACCGGTAATAGTCAACCATAAGAATGAAATGGTTATTGCCTATAAAAAGCAGGGGCAAAAGGGTGTAGATGCATATATTGAAATGATAACCAAAATTGATAGGCAAAGCACCCCAATCCGATTCATGCGCGAAATAATGCGTTTAAAGGATTTAGATGCTGAAGTAGTAGGTTATGACGCTTATTGGATAGAACAATTAGCAGAACCTCTAAATACATACTATACTGCCCATCCTGAAGAATACAAAGATGCTAAGATTGCATTTATATGTAAAGGCGTTACTTTAGGTGTATCACCTGATGAATTTACCGCCAATCATCCGGCTATAGGCGATATAGGAAAAGTTGAAGCTGCATTACTTGAATTTGTAAAATCATTAAACTAATGGATAAGTTAACAAAAGGTAGAATTTTCGGCTGTTATATCGGTCAAAAAGTAGAAACCAAAGATTATGGGATTGCTGTTTTAACAACAATTGATATAAATAATGATCGTTATCCGTTATGGTTTGGAAATTCTGCACCGGAAAACAAATCATTTACTACTGATGAAAATTATAATAGTAGGGGGCAATCTTATGGGTTATGTAGGATATTAGTAAAACCATTATCTAATTTAACTGATGAAGATTCTATTGAAGTTTGTAAAATAGTACAATTTTCTACTAATATTGTTTCTACCGGTAAAGCCGTTGTATTAGAAATTTTTGTAAAACAATTATTGGATTATGCACCTAAAGAAGTGATGTTAATTTATCATTATCTATTATCAAAAGGTTATGCTTTATCCTATATGAATTATACGGTAGAAGATTTAGTAAAAGAAGGTATTTACAAATTAATTGATTAAGCCATGATAAAAAAAGAACGTCCTATTCTGTTTAATACAGAAATGATAAAGGCTTTAAATTTGAATTTAAAGACTGAAACGCGCCGAACCAGGGGATTAGAGTATATTAATGATAATCCAAAGGTTTGGGAGGTGGAAACAGTTGGAATTGATAAAAAAACAGATAAATTATGTGTTATTTTTAAGCACAAAAATTTAGCTATTTCAAAAAAAATCCTTTGCCCTTGTGGTTTAGGTGGTGATCGCCTTTGGGTACGTGAAACAGTATCTAAAATGCCATCAGGACGCGCATTTTTGTATAAAGATGGGGCGCAATTAGATGATTCCTGTGAATATATGCTACCACCTACCGAAGAAATGGTAGATAATACATATTGGGATTTAGTTAAAGGATCAAAGTGGATTCCATCTATCCACATGCCTAAAATAGCATCCCGATTAAAGATTGAATTGGATGAAATTTGTATAGAAAAATTACAAGATATTACACATGAAGGTTGCCGAAATGAGGGTATAGAACGTGAATGGGATGGTGAACATGATTGGTATAAGTGTTATTCATCTAAAACAGGGCAAATGACATCAGATGCAAAATTATCTTATCAATCACTTTGGGGTGAAATCAATGGAATAAAAGAATGGAATCGAAATCCATTTGTGTGGGTTCTTAAATTTAAAGTTATTCAGATATACAATGGCTAAAAAATCACGCCCGATAGAAGAAATAGAAGCTGATTTATTAGCAGGCACAGTAATGATAGAAATCAGGAAATTTTTTGAAGATGATTTAAAAAAGAGAGAATTATTTAAAAAATCTCTTATAAAAATGTTAAATAAATGGAAGTAAATAAAATTTGGAATGAACCATGTTTAGAAACTACTAAACGGCTTTCTGATAATTCGATTGATTGTATTATTACATCCCCACCTTATTGGCAGCTTCGCGATTATGGTTATTCCGGTCAATGGGGATTAGAGCCTACATTTAATGAATATTTGGAACATTTATGGCAGTTAATGGATGAATGCTATAGAATTTTAAAGCCCACAGGCACCTGTTGGATAAACTTAGGTGATAGCTATAATGGTGCCAAAACAGGCAACACTAATGGAACTTATGGCCAGGTCAAACAAAAAGAAGGTGTTTCTGAACAAATAATACAGAAACAGAAACAGAAACAGTATAATAGTAAATGCCTATTGCTAATCCCACATCGTTTTGCCATCGGTTGTATGGATAGGGGTTGGATAATGCGAAATGATTGTATTTGGGCTAAAAGGAATGGTATGCCTGAATCCACAACTGATAGATTCAGTAAAAAGCATGAATATTTTTTCTTTATGGTAAAAGAACCAAAATATTACTTTGATTTAGATGTTATCAGGGATAAACATAAATGGGCATCAAAAGATAAACGTGCTGATGGTGAAAGGCATGAAAGCGCCGGCAAAAATCAATCAGGGCAATATGGCATTAATGCAGTTATGTATAATATAAAAGGCAAAAACCCTGGGGATGTCGCTGATTTTTGGGATATAACAACAAAGCCAAGTTCATCAAAACATTATGCATCTTATAATGATGGATTGCTTTTAAAACCTATATTAGCCGGATGTCCTGAAGGTGGTGTTATTTATGATCCATTTTTCGGCACTGGCTCAACAGGTGAAGCAGCATTAAGAAGCAATAGAAAGTTTATAGGTAGTGAAATGAGTGCCGACTATGCCGACATCGCGGCTAAACGGCTTCATCCATTTTTAACTTCGCCTATGTTATTCTAATCACATTGTTAATAACTTTAATAAAGTAAAGTATTTAATTAAAATAAAAAGTATAATTTTACATCCATCTACAACACCGGCAAATGAAAAAGATATTTAAAGTTTTAGCCCCACCACGTTTCCTTCGTTTTATTCCTGCCGGTGTTTTACGGACTGAATCGGGTGGGCTAATTCGTTTTACAATTAAAATAGGTGAACCATGTCAAAAATAATTGAATTAGCTAAAAAACTAAAAGCATTGGCAGAACGAGGTGTTGGCGGTGAAAAAGTCAATGCTGAAAAAATGCTTCAGGATTTATTGAAGAAGCATAACATCACTTTAGATGTTATAGAAGGTGATGTAATAAATGATTATTATGTTAATCTAACAAAAACATATCCTGATAATATTGCTTTTTTAAGCCAAATAGTTAGGCATGTAAACCATGATATTCCTATGTATGGGCCTTTTCCTAAAAAAGAAATTAAAATAATGGGTTTAAAAGGCAATTATTTGATAAGCTGTACAGTAGTTGAATATATTGAAATAAATGCCAAATTAGAGTTTTATAAACGTCTTTTTAATGAAGAAATAAAAATATTTTTTGAAGCGTTTGTAAAAGCTAATAATATTTATAGTTCGGAGGCACCACGAAGTGCATCAGAATTATCACCTGAAGAATATGAAAGGTGGAAACGTTCTTCTAAATTAGCTGAAAATATCAAAAAAGAATCATTTAACAAACAAATTTCTGCCTAATGCATAATTGTACATTATCCGAAAGGGAAAAGGCTATAGAATTGATAAATAGGTTTAGGCTTATACTTCAATGTTCATTTGATGTTGCCCAATCAATAGCTATTAGTTATTGCGAAGAAATGAAAAATGAATATATTGAATATAGCATAAACTATTATTATTGGGTTGAGGTAAGAAAAGAAGTTTTATGTTTTTCAGATGTAGAACAATTAACAGAATTAAAAGGCAGATTTTCATTCTTCAGAAAATTTTTTCCTAAGAAAAATCCTGTTGTTTTTACAGATATAAAATCAGGATTAAAGGCTAATTACATTAAAAATCCTTTTAGTTATGTTCCTGAAGGTTTTGAATTGAAGTTGTTAGAATCAACTTTACCAAGCCCAGGCACCGGTCTATTATATGTATCTAAACCCGATTACGCTATCATAAGCAAAACAATTAAAGAAAAAAAAGATGCTAACAGTTAAAACAAAAGTTAAAAACAGTCCTTTACATGGATTAGGCTTATTTGCCGATGAATTCATTCCTAAAGGCACTAAAATGTGGGTGCTTCAAAAAGATTTTGATCAGGTTTTAACAGAAGAAAATTTTAATGCTTTACCCCCTATAGCACAATCATATTTTAAACATTTTGCTTATTTCAATGAATTTGAAGGTGGATATGTATTATGTGGCGATAATGCACGTTTTACTAATCATTCTACTAAACCAAATACAGAATGCGATAAATTTTATACTATTGCTTTAAATGATATTTTCCCAGGTGAAGAAATAACTGAAAATTATTTTGTATTTAATGAAAAAGAACCTGAAAACCCTTTTTATGTTGAGGTTGAAAATCTTGCAATTCCTGAAAATGAAATTATAAATTGGGGGGATTTATTTGATGTTTTAAAAACATTTACGCCTGCACAATTGGCGCAAAAGGCTATGATTTTGATAGATGATAATTCTTATGCTGAAAATATTTCATCTATAAGTGAAATAGGCGAAGATATTTATATCTATAATGAAGATGAAGATATTTCCGGTTCATTACAGGACATTAAAGATACTTTATCAATGGATAATGAACCATTAGATGAACAAAAGTTGAGGTTAATTACCCCTAAAACTACAATATTTGCTTATAATGCTTGGCGCGCCGGTAATGAAAACGAAATAGAAGCATAATTATGAAAAAAAGCACTAAAATAACCTATTACACCGCAATAACATTTTTATTGTGTGGATTGAACCTATGGTTTAGCCTTGTAACTATAAACCGTAAAAATGATTTGATAACTGCCTACAAGACATCCTATAAATTAGATAATGAAATAATCGACTTACAGCGCGCCCAATTGCGCCGTGATAGTTTGTACATGGATAACTACAAAAAGGCTTTTAAGATGCTTGATAAGGCATTTGAGGAACGCCCACGCCAAACAATTAATAAGTATTATTTTAACCAAAAGTAAAAAACCAACAAAATGAGTTCAAAACAGGATGTAAAAAATTACCATGAACTTTCAAAACCATTTGAAAGTGAAGAACAGGCAAATGAAAAACTGAATGCGTTTTTCGATGAAATTTATGAATTACGTAAAAAATACAAGGTTCCTGATGTATTAATTACCATAAAAGCCGATGTTATGGGTGAAGAAGGTTCTGCAAGTTCATTTTTCAGTTCTCATTCATATGGGGCTGCTGCTAATGCTTTATCAATGGCAGCTTATACCTATGGCGTTATTGATAAAACAGCAAAAGATGCAATTGGTAAACTTTTAGCGGGTAAATAATGGATGTTTTTGGTAAAATAATGGGGTTTTTAATCAGTATGATAATGGTTTTTGCCACTTTCATATTCGTATTATGGCTTATTCATTACTGTTTAACTGAAATGTTTAAAATAATCAATTTATTTCTATAATATGTTACAATACACTACAGAAGCGCAAAGTAAAAAACTAAAAGAATTAGGAATGGTTATTAATGTTGAAAAAACAGAAGTTACTATTGCTTATGCGCGTAAATGGCTTCTTCAAAAATATGATGTTTATTATGAATTAAAGCCAAGTGATAGCTATTGGGTATATAGTATCTACCATATTCATAAATTGGCTAAAACATCTGTAAAATTAACAGATTCACGAAGTCAATTTGATGAATATGATTTAGCTGAAGAAAGGGGATTAAATCATTTATTAACAATTGTAAAACCACCTCATTCAGCATAAATGGATAATCAAGAAAAACAAGCTATTTTATTAAAGGCAATCCATAAAAATGGTATGCAGAATCAGATTGATATGTTGCATGAGGAAATAGGCGAATTGATGCAATCTATCAATAAGATAAAGCGTTTAAGTGGATTTGGCACCATAAAGATACTTCCACCTGCTGCTGTAGCTGGTAATTCATATGCAATAGCTTATTTTGAATTATGTAGTGAAATAGCTGATGTAAAGATAACATTGGGCCAATTAGAACTTATGGTAGATCCACATGCAGTAGCATTATCTGAAGAACGTAAATTAATTCGGTTAGCTGAACGATTAAATAAAGAATGGAATTAGAAAACTTAAAATATGCTATATCTGAACGATGGCCATTAATTTGTTCTAAATGTAAAAAACCATGCAAAGAGGTTTTTATATATAAAACACCATCAGTACGTTCTAATGATATTATTTATTGTTCTGATGAATGTTTACAAAAGGATTGGCCTATAGAAGCACAAAATCAATTAAAAGAGCATATGAAGCAATTTCAAAAACCCAATGATAAGCAGCCTAAGAAGCAGTTTAATCAAACAAAACCCACTATAAAGGGTGGTAACAAGCCGGTAAAGGATAACGAGGATAAACCAACTAAACAAGCCAAAAATGACTAAAGAAGAATTATTTGCTAAATATCATATAAATGAATCTCATAATGTTTGGGAAACAGGAATTGATAGTTGGCATAGTGTTGAGGTTTATCGTATCATGCATGAAGGCAAATTACCCCCTGCTGATGATTTATCGGTTAAATGGGTAATTGATTTTCTTGATAAGCAAAAGGACATGAAATGGTGGGTTAAAAATGTTATGAGTAGAAAAGATTGGGGTAGTCTTTATTTAACCTCAAAACGCATGGTTTGTACGATGTATGAACAAATTTTAGCAGAATTAAATAAGTAATTTATAAACAAAATCTATATGAAAAAAGCAGGGGTATCACAAGCAAAAATTTACAATTTAAGAACCGAAAATGATGGGTGGTTAGCCCAGGTGGTTTTAACAAATGATGGAATGTTTTCATCAGTATCAGATTACGGTAATTTTTCATATGCATGGTGCGCATATGGTGAAGGTGATTTCAGGGAATTCATAGCAGGATTAGGGATAGATTATTTCGGGAGTAAAATATATAGTGGCATGACTTACATTTTTTATGGTAAAAAATATGAAAAAGCATGTGAAAAGTTTGCCGAAATGGTTCTTCCTGCTTTACAAAAGGCATTAAAGGATGAATTAGCATCAGAAAAAACATCTAACTAATTAACTTCTAACCGGCAAATATATGGCACGTCCAGTAAAACAGGGATTAAGTTATTTCCCAAAAGATACCGACTTCTATAGTAATCGCGAGATAAGGCGTGTAGCTAAAGAACATGGCTTAAAAGGCATTATTGTATTCGATTACATGCTTTGCCTCATTTATAATGATAAAGGCTATTACATCGACTATAACGAAGAATTGGTTTTTGATGTGGCAGACTTTCTAAAAACGTATGAAATAACTGAAGAAAATGTTGATAACGTTGTTAAAAGTTGTTTAAAACATAGCCTTTTTAACAATGGCATGTTTGAAAACCGTAAAATTTTAACAAGTGCAGGAATTCAATCACGTTACATTAATGCCAAACGAAAGGATGTTATTGATGAAAAATATAGGGTTATTATGCAAGAACCCATAGTTAATTCACGAAAACCTATAGTTAATTCACAAGAACCCCCCATTAATGTAGAAGAAAGTACACAAAGTAAAGTAAAGTATAGTAAAGTAAATGAAAGTAAAGTAAATTATTACTTTAAAATTAAAGGTTCAATAATTACTAATATTTTTATTTCTTCCTACCTGGAAGAACATTATCCGATTCTGATTGAACAATATTGCATGAAAAATGATTCCGGCAAAAAATTCTATTCAGAAGTTATGGAAAAGTTAAATACAGAATGTGTAGGCTATAATTTTGCTGATGATAATCATGTTCAAAATATGTTCAAATCTAATTACGAAAAATTAATAAAAAATGGAAACAACAAAAAGCATTCAGGAGTTAATCAAAACATCAAACAAGGTGCAGGATTTGGAAATCTTTAAAGAATTTGCTGATAAACCTGAAATTGAGGTTGAAATTGCAATAGCAGGCGCAATTCAAGCTGTAAAAGCGCATAGGCAATCTATAAAAAATAAGCGTTATTTTGAAAAAGTAAATACACCAATTGAATATAAAAAATATACTTCTTCTGAATTATTTGATTTTATTACATTAGAAAAATCAAAATTATTTTTTGGAACCCAAACAAAAACAGTATTAAATGATAAAGATGAAATTATTTCATCAGCTGAGGTTTCAAAATTTGTAGTTGATGATAATAATCGGGAAATAATACAAATATTATGTGAATATTTTACTGAAGATAAGGCATTTGAATCGCGTGGTTATTCATTTGATAAAGGAATTATGTTACATGGTAATGTAGGATGTGGAAAAACAAAACTAATGGAAATGTTTGCTTCAAATCCATATAAATCATATTCATTAAGAGCCTGCAAAGAAATAACGGATAATTATTATAGAGCCTTAAATAAAAAAGAAGATCCTAATATTCATTTAGATGTTTTTTATAATAAAATAAATACCGGCGCGCCGCATAAATTTTTTGGGCATACTGAATTAGGTTTTTGTTTTGATGATTTAGGGACTGATGAAGAAAAAAAGCATTTTGGAAACAATCTAAATGTAATGGGTGAAATTTTATTGGCGCGTTATAATAGAAAACATGAATTAAAAGGATTTACTCATATAACCACTAATTTAACAGCCGATCAAATTGAAGAAGCATATGGATTAAGAATCAGAAGTAGATTAAGGGAATTAGTTAATGCAATAGCTTTTCCCACATCTGCACCTGATAGAAGAAATTAAATACTAATCACTAACAAAACATAATATGACACAAAGCACAATAGGAATTTTACTTCATAAATTTGAAGAAAAGCACATCACCGATAATTTTAAAATTAAAGACTTTATAGTTAAAACAGATTTTAATAAAGAATTTCCACAAGAATTATCTTTTCAATTACAAAATACAAAATGCGATTTTATTAATGATATTCCTTTAGGTATTCAGGTAAAAGTATATTTTGAAATTAAAGGCAAAATGTATAATAATGGGAATGAAAAAAAATGGTTTAATACTTTAGTTTGTTTTAAAATCGAAAAAGTTCCTGTTTAATTATGAAACCAAAAGCATCTAAAGAAGATATTGAATTATATTTTAATAAAATATCAAATTTAATATCTATAATCGAAAAAAGTAATTTATCAGAAATGTATTTTCAAGATAAAAAATATTCACATAAAAAAGATATACGTTTAACTTATTGTATAGTTAGATGCACTAATTTATTTGAATGTATTATAGAAAAAAACAGTTCTGATATTTCTAAAAAAATAAGTTTATCTAAATTAGTTGTTAATGTATTGGATTATTGTCATAACTTCCATCAAACAAATACAGCTATTAAAGATATTGCTAAATATTATGTAGAAGAAAGTAAAGATTTTAATAATATCAAAGAATTTGAGCCTTCAGCATTTGTTTTTCACATTATAAAGCACATATCTGATATAAAATATAGTTCATGGCCCGCCCATCAAATAGGGCAAATTTTGGGGCAAATTGAAGTTATTTCAAATTATTATAAATTTGATTTATGGAATGAAGTAGAAACACAAGTTAAATCATTATAAAATGGAAAAATTAATAATTGTTTATCTAATATTTAATGGATGGTTAGCAGGAAACCACATAGAAGAAGCATTAAAAAAAGAATATAAAAATAAGCGTAGAAAAATTATTTCTATATCAGCTAATCAAATTTTTATGTTATTATTTGGTTGTATATTCTTCATGGTTTTTTTAATTGTAAATCAATTAATAAGGCTTTGGAATTGGATAGAATGCACATTACAGTTAAAATTTTGGTATAGGTGGAATACAGGATATTATAAAGAAATACCGGATGAATCTACTATGCTTTATATAAAAATGAAAGTAGCAGCTTATAATAAACAAAAAAAATTAACATGGGCTGAATCACATTTTATTTATTGTGCAAAAGTATTATTTAATAAATTTAATTATGATGTTACAGCACAATAACTATAATGTTATCCAAACCAATTTATTTGAAGTACATAGATTTGAAAATACTGTAGAAAATCAAATTCAATTAGATGAAGGTAGAAAAGATTTTAGTAATCAATGTAAAAAGCTATTTATAGCATTATTAAATGGCAATAGGATTACATTTCAGGATGCAATGAATAACTATGGAATTAGTGATATAAGAAGGCGCGCTAAAGATTTAGTTGATGATAATGGAGTTATGCTAAGTAAAGTTAAAGTTAAAAATTCACGCATTAAAGAGTGGTTTATGACATCAGAACAAATAGAAGAAAATAAAAAATTGTATCTTTATAATAAATTAATAAATTCAATATGAAAAAAATATTATTATTTATCATCCCAATTTTAATAAGTTGTGGAACTGTTAATAAGCTAAAGCATAAAACAGAAACAAAAACTGATATAAAAAGTGATAGTTTGTCTGATGTAAAATCAATAACTTCTTCTACTGTAACAGAACAAGTTGATACAACTGCTTATACTAAAATAGATAGTGTAAAAAATCAAATTAGCGAATCATCATTAAATAATGGTGATACAAATATTATTGAAACTAATACCATCGAAATAAAAACTTTTAAAGATAAAAATACCAATACGATTAAAGAAAAAGTAATTGTAAAACCTCAATCAATTGATTTAAAAATAAACAAAAAAACTATTTCTAATAACACAACACATACCAATACAGATGTTAAAAAACATACAAAATCAGATGTAAAAGAAAATGATAAAACAGTAAAAAGAACCGGTATTAGTCTTGGTTTTTGGGGATGGTTTTGGATTATATTAATAATAATATTAGTAATTGCTTATTGTATTTTTAGAAAATATTTAAAAACAATTTTTCCGTTTCTTCCTTAATATTATGGAATTAGAAGGCACTTTAAAAATAAAATTTGAACCTATAAGAAGAAAAGATAATTTCTTTACAAGGGAATTTATTCTAACTACTAATGAAGGTTATCCACAAGATATTATATTTAGTTTAAAACAATCGAATTGTAATTTATTGGATGCGTTTAAATTGAATGATAAAATAAAAGTCCATTTTACACATGTAGGTGGGGTATATACATTACCATCTAAAGAAATAAAATATTATAATATTTTGAACTGTTATAAAATAGAATCTTTAAAATAAATCACATGAAAAAAACCATTCTAATTTTAATTGCTTTTTATTGGTATAATGCAATAGCATTAACTTATATAATAACAAATTCATCTTTTAATCAAACTGATAGTGTTTGCTTATCATCTAATCAATCTATAGATGTAAAAACAACCGGAAATTATACTTCTTCTGATCATCTTAAAATATATATAAGTCATATAGATGCAGTTGGTAACAGCAGTAATTTATCACTGCTATTAGATTCTATATTTTGGACTTACTACCCATCTTTACCCACTAATGCAGATGGCAGTAAAACTATATACTTTCACATGCCTGCTTCTTATTTATTTGGAAGATTTTCTATATGCATTGATTTAGGGCCATCATTAGCATATGGATTATTATATAATGGATGCCTGAATTATATACAGATATATCATGCTGCTCCTACGATTATTGGAATGTATGATATGAATGGAATGCCTACTACTATATCTAATGGATTGATAATAGTATTCTATTCAGATGGAAGTAGGAAGAAGTTATATTATATTACCACTCAATAGCATTACATATAAGACATCATCTATAAAAGATGATGCATTGCCCCACCCCATCAGCATAGCGTGTGTACACGTCCATATAAGAAGCTATTAGCCTATTTCAAAAGGTACTCCTAGCACTTTTTTCATGTTCCGCAATGGATGCGAAGC
>Ga0209004_1000151_pt1 | contig 18118 bp, 15 predicted proteins | sample TexAe_RefH0_M1_FD_187948 | JGI IMG/M metagenome (GOLD analysis project Ga0209004, IMG submission 187948) | Forest soil microbial communities from Davy Crockett National Forest, Groveton, Texas, USA - Texas A ecozone_RefH0_M1 (SPAdes) (version 2) | ecosystem: Environmental > Terrestrial > Soil >... | reverse complement strand
TGGGGCCGATGCGCGCAGCGTGCCGTTTTGCACGCGAACTCGAGTCGAAAGGTGAACTTGAGAAGGTAGTCCGCGTGCAGGTGCGGCTTTTTGGTTCGCTTGCCTTGACCGGTATGGGGCACGGCACGGATCGCGCAGTGCTGCTGGGTTTGTCAGGCAACGAACCGGCGACGATTGACCCGGCGGCGATTGAAGCAACGGTGGCGGAGATCCGCGCGACGAAGAAGCTGAACCTTGCGGGAAAACGGAGTATCAAGTTCGATGAGGCCGGTGACCTTATCTTCGACCGCGAAACAATGTTTCCTCCGGGAGCGCGCACGCAGCATCCGAATGGCTTACGGTTTGCGGCGCATGACGGCGCAGGAAATCTGGTTGAAGTGTGCACGTACTTTTCGATTGGCGGAGGATTCATTGTTGAAGACGGCGCGGAGTCAGCTTCATCGGGCGAGAGGGAGGAGCGGCTGCCGTATCCGTTCCATAGCGCTGCCGAACTGCTGGAGATCGCGCACGTACATGAGCTGCGCATTGACCAGGTGATGATGGCGAACGAATGTGCGCGGATGCGCGTCCATGATCCAGATGCGAGTGATGAAGCTCTCGCCGCGCGGGTACGCGCTGGGATCGAGGCAATCTGGCAGACGATGAAGGGATGCGTCGAGCGCGGCATTTTGACGGAAGGAATTCTGCCCGGCGGATTGAACGTTCGCCGCAGAGCGCACCGGCTGGCGGAGCGGTTAACGGAAAAGGAAGCGACGGGGCAGCCGAGTGATCCTCTGGCACCGCTGGACTGGGTGACGGTGTATGCGATGGCGGTGAACGAGGAGAACGCGGCAGGCGGGCGCGTGGTGACGGCCCCAACAAACGGAGCAGCGGGAGTGGTGCCCGCGGTGGCACACTTCTACGAGCGCTTCGTGACCAGCGCTGACCACGAGGGGATTATTCGATTCTTTCTGACATCCGCGGCGATCGGAATTCTTTACAAGGAGAACGCGTCGATCAGTGGAGCGGAGGTCGGCTGTCAGGGCGAAGTGGGCGTGGCGTGCTCGATGGCGGCCGGAGGGTTGATTGCTGCGATGGGAGGCACCAACGGAGAGGTGGAGCACGCGGCGGAGATCGCCATGGAGCACAATCTTGGCATGACCTGCGATCCGATTGGAGGGCTGGTGCAGATTCCATGCATTGAGCGCAATGCGATGGGCGCGGTGAAGGCCGTGCATGCGTCGCGGATCGCGCAAAGCGAGTCGGAGGAGCACAAGGTCTCGCTCGACCAGGTGATTCGCACGATGTATCTGACGGGGCTCGACATGCAGTCGCGCTACAAGGAGACGAGCCTGGCGGGGCTTGCGTTGAATGTGATCGAGTGCTGAGCTGACGGCGTTCTCCTTTGTTGGGAGAGTGCTTTCTCGTCTAACATCCTCTTCAATGGAACCCATCGACGAATCAAACCGAGGAATCGAGCAGGAGAGCCTCTCGGCGCCAATCGCCGAGCCTGGCGTGCCCAAACCAGCATTGATTGCTCCTGTGTGGCACACGGTGTTGCTGATCTTTGGCATTCTTGCGGTCTCATTTGTCGGGGTCTATCGGCATCCTGGCGGGCAAGGCGTGGTTATGACGAATCGGCTTCGCACCTACGGCGTGACGGCGGGGCTTGAGCTGGTTCTCCTGGGGTGGGTCGCCTTTGGCATGAGGCTGAGGGGAGTTCCACTCCGATCGCTCCTTGGGAAGGTATCGAGCGACTTCCGCTCGATTGCACTCGACGCAGGAATCGCGATCCTGTTCTGGATGGGTTCATTGATGGCGCTGGCGACGATCGCCGTGATGTGGATCAGCATCGAAGCCGCAATTACGCACCGGCCCATCCCGATCCGGACAGACCACAACGGAAAGACGATTGCGGCTGATCCGTCGCAGGAGAAGGCAGCACGTGCGGTGGTGCAACTGGCGCCAACGAATGGCAAGGAGATTGCGTGCTGGTTGCTGCTGTGCGCGCTGGTGGGGGTTGCGGAAGAACTCGTGTTCCGCGGCTATTTGCAACAGCAGTTCACCGCGTGGGCTCGCGGTGCGGCGACCGCCGGTGTGGTGTTCTCAGCAATGATGTTTGGATTGGCGCATGGGTATGAAGGAGTGCGAGCGATGTTTTTGCTTGCCGTGTTCGGATCGCTCTTTAGTCTGCTCGCGTTGTTTCGACGAAGCCTGCGCGCGGGAATTTTTGCTCACAGTTGGCACGATGCATTTGTTGGGTTGATGGTCGCGTTTCTCCATTCGCGTCATATTTTGTGATCGAAGAGGAGGAGAGGGCGATCTCGTCCCGAAAAAATTGTTGCCACTTTTTCCACCTCATTGTCGTTTTTTTCTTGACACTTACGACGCATGAATCTATACATTCCTCAACTGCAACAATTGTTGCAGAACTCGATGCAAACCATCGAAAAGGGAGAATAGGCAAATGGCAACTAAGAAAGCAGCCAAGAAAGCACCCGCGAAAAAGGCCGCGAAGAAAACCGCGAAGAAGAAGTAACGGGTCATCCAACCAAAAAGGCAACACCTCGGGGGACGCAACAGCGTCCCCCGAAGTGTTTTTGCGCATAAGCGGAAAGGTGCATGAATACAGGCGATGACGCGACGCAGGTGGATTGCCGAGAATTGGGATGAAGCCACTGCCACGCTCGAAGGAGCGCAAGCGGAGCACATGATTCGAGTGCTGCGCGCGCAACCGGGAGTGGAGGCGGACGTGGTTGCGGGGGGCAAGGTGTACCACTCCGTGGTCGCTTCGATCTCGGACGGCAGCCAGGGTGGAAAGGCGGAAGTGAGGTTCAATCTCATCGCCGAGGTCGAGTCTGAGCCCGGGATGCCCGTTACGCTGGTAATGTCGATTTTCAAGTTCGACCACATGGAGTGGGCGATCGAAAAGGCGACGGAGTTGGGAGTCGCCGCCATCGTGCCGGTGATCGCGCGACGCACCGAGAAGCATCTCGCACTCGCCGCTCCAAAGCGCGTGGAACGATGGAGACGCATCGCACATGAAGCCTCACAACAGTCGCGGCGGTCAGACGTGCCGATGATGCACGATCCGGTGAAGCTGTCGGATCGCGTGAAGGCCGCATCCAACTACAAGCGCATTGTGCTGGCGGAGCAGGAGCGTTCAGCTACGCTGCGCGGTGCTCTCGAAGGAGCGATCAGCGCGGCGGGCGCCGAGATGCCGGAACTGGAGATTGCTATCGGGCCGGAGGGTGGCTGGGCTCCGGATGAGGAAGCGCTCTTCGATGCGCATGGATGGCAGGCTGTATCGCTGGGGCCGCGCATTCTGCGCGCGGAGACCGCGGCGATCGCGGCGCTGGCCGTGGTGGCTTCGATGCTGGAGTAGACTGCGGCACCCGGGCTTTGTGCTTTCCCACCCATGACTTCGTCATGGATGGGGCACCCAACTTCTCAATGAAGCAAGAATGTCGAGAACGCTTGGATTCCGTACGGAAGCTATAGGGAGACGCCGCGCTTCCAGGGGATGAAGTCGTTCTGGCCGAACTCCTCGGCCTTGGTGAAGCGTTTGCCGCTGGCAACGTCAATGCACAAGTCAAGAAGCTGATCGGCGCATTGGGGGATCGTTGATTCTCCCGTGACGATGCCGCCGGCATCGAAGTCGATGATGTCGCCCATGCGGGCGGCAAGTTGCGTGTTGGTGGAGATCTTGACGACCGGTGCGACGGGGTTGCCGGTGGGAGTGCCGAGGCCGGTGGTGAAGAGCACGAGGTTTGCACCTGCTCCGGCTTGGGCTGTCACGCACTCGACGTCATTGCCTGGCGTGCAGAGCAAGGTGAGGCCGGGCGTGGTGGCGTAATAAGGGAAGTCGAGCACGTCGCGCACGGGAGCTACTCCACCCTTGCGTGCTGCGCCGGCGGACTTGATGGCGTCGGTGATGAGGCCGTCTTCAATGTTGCCGGGTGAGGGGTTCATCTCAAATCCGGAGTGCACCGCCTTGGCGCGTGCGGAGTAGGCCTGCATGAGGTCGAAGAAACGCTGGGCGATCTCGTCGGTGGCGCAACGATTGATCAGTTCCTGTTCGACGCCGTGCAGTTCGGGAAACTCGCTGAGGATGGATTTGCCGCCGAGCTCGCCGAGCAGATCGGAGATGTAGCCGAGCGTGGGATTGGCGGAGATGCCGCTGAAGCCGTCGGAGCCGCCGCACTTGAGCCCGATGGTGAGCGCGGAGAGCGGGGCGGGTGCGCGGGTGATGCGATTGGCCTCTGCCAGTCCTGCGAATGTTTGTTCGAGAGCTCCGGTCATGAGAACGGTTTCACGTCCGGAGCGTTGCTGATCGAAAAAGAGGACCGGCTTGGTAAGGTTGGGATCGCGCGCGCGGAGTTCGTCCAACAGCATGCTTGACTGTGCGTTCTGGCAGCCAAGGCTCAGCACGGTGGCACCGGCGACGTTGGGATGATGAATATAGCCGGCGAGCAAGCCGCAGAGCGCCTGCGCGTCCTGGCGCGTGCCGCCGCAGCCTCCCTGGTGGGTGAGGAAGCGGATGCCATCGATGTTGGGGAAGATGCGCTCGGTGCGAGACGGCGACTCGTGCGAGTTTCCGTCGCCGCTTGCAACTTGCTTTGAGACCAATTGCCGGACGAGCGGGCGATAGCTGTTATGGGAACTGCCGTAGCCCAACTCTTCTTCAAGTGCTTCGCGCATGCGGTCGACGTTGCGGTTTTCGCAGAAGACGAGCGGGAGTACGAGCCAGTAGTTGCGTGTGCCTACCTGGCCGTCGGCGCGGTGATAGCCCATGAAGTTACGGCCGGACCAGGATGAAGCATCGGGGAGCGCGAACGTGACTGGATCGCGGTGAGCTGTATATCCCCCGGCGCGATGACGGACGTTGCGGGTAGAGAGCAGACCGCCGCGAGCGATGGACTGGGTGGCTTCGCCCACGGTCATGCCGTACATGGTGACCAGATCGCCAGGCTCCAGGTCGACGAGAGCGAGTTTGTGCTTCGGAGGAATGTTCTCGGTGACAGGACATGAACTTTGCCCGTGCTGCACAGTCGTTCCGGCTGGGAGTGGAACCAGGGCTACGAGGACGTTATCGCGAGGATCGATTTGAAGAGCGGTATCGGGCATGGGGCGTTTCCTCGATGGCGTGCGAATCAACTGTCTTTGCCAAGGATATCGCTTAGGGTCCGCTTGCTGGAAAGCGCTCGGCTATCATCGAGTGTTCGCAGGAAATGCGAAGAGGGCTGCTGGAATGAAGGCGATTGTGCTGGAAGAGCCGGGGCGTGCAGCGCTGAAAGAAGTCGAGGAGCCGCGGGCCGGCGAAGACGAAGTTCTGTTGCGGGTGCGGATGGTTGGATTATGCGGAAGCGACCTGAATTCATATCGGGGCAGGAATCCGCTGGTTTCCTATCCGCGGATTCCGGGGCATGAGATCGCGGCGACGGTTGTGGATTCGGGTTCGCACACGGAGTGGGAGGCAGGAACGCCGGTTACGCTGTTGCCTTATGCTTCCTGCGGACGATGTGCCGCATGTAAGCGAGGGAGGCCGAACGCATGTCGCGACAACCAGACGCTTGGCGTGCAGCGCGACGGGGCGCTGACGGAGTTGATTGCCGTGCCGGCGGCGAAGCTGTATCGCGCGAACCTCACGCTGAAGGAGTTGACCCTGGTTGAGCCGCTTACGGTGGGATTTCATGCTGTTGGGCGAGGGCGCGTGACGGCGGAAGACACGGTGGCCGTCTTTGGATGTGGCGGCGTGGGACTGGGCGTGGTGGCGGGTGCGGCGTTTCGCGGGGCACGCGTGATCGGCATCGATGTGGACGACGGCAAGTTAGAGACGGCGCGGAAAGCGGGCGCGACGGATGGCATCAACTCGAAGACGAGTGATGTGCATCAGTGGCTGATGGATCTGACGAAAGGGCGCGGGCCTGACGTGGTGGTTGAGGCGATCGGACTGCCTGCGACTTATCGAGCTGCGGTGGAAGAGGCGGCTTACGCGGGCCGCGTGGTGTACATCGGGTGGGCAAAGGAGGAGGTTGCCTACGAAACGCGACCCTTCGTTCACAAGGAGCTCGATATTCTCGGTTCGCGCAATGCTGTGCCGGAAGATTTTCGCGAAGTGATCCGGATGCTGGAGGCGAAACGATTTCCAGTTGACGCGGCAGTGACGCATATCGTGCCGTTTGAAGAGACGCCGAAGATCCTTGAGGAGTGGAGTCGCGAGCCGGAGCGGTTCACGAAGATCATGATCGAAGTGAGCTGAGCGCAGCCGGAACCTTGGCTGGTTTGCTGTGCCGCTTCAGAGCCTGGCGAAGTGGAGAAGCACGCCGGCGAGCGCACCGCCCAAGAGCGGTCCCAGCACGGGAATGGCCGCATAGCCCCAGTTGGAATGGCCTTTGCCGGGAATGGGCAATAAGGCGTGTGCGATGCGCGGGCCAAGATCGCGCGCGGGATTGATGGCATAGCCGGTTGTTCCGCCAAGCGAAAGGCCGATGCCCCACACCAGGCTGCCAACAAGCCACTGACCCATTCCAGCGGCTGGACCGCTGGCAGAGACACCGTGAGAGAAGATGGCGCCCGCGACGATGACCAGCACCATGGTGCCGATGACTTCGCCGACAAAGTTTGACGTGGGGTGATGGATCGCACCGTTGGTACAGAAGACGCCAAGCTTGGCCGCCGGGTCGGGCGTGAGCGACCAGTGGGGCGCATAGTGCAGTGCCATCAGAACTGCGCCACAGATGGCTCCCAGCATCTGCGCGGACCACAGGGAGAGCAATTGCGAGTAGTCGCCGCTGGAGACTGCGGTGGACAGCGTGATGGCGGGATTTAGATTCGCGCCGGGGCTGCCGAATGCCTGGGCCACAAGCACTCCGCAGAGAACGGCCAAGGCCCAACCGGTGGTGATTACCATCCATCCCGCGTCTGCCGCGTAGGATTTGCGGAGGGCTACGCCGGCGTTGACTCCGTTGCCAAGGAGAACGAGAACAAGGGTGCCCAAAAACTCACCAAACCATGGAGAATGCATCGAGGTCGTCCTTTTAGAAAACGTCTTACAAATGTCGAATGGACTCTCGATCCATCCATTGAATCGTGGCTGAGTCAGAACCACGTCTGCCGTTTGTAGTCCAGGAAGGCAGCGCCGAATTTCTCTTCAAGCACACGCTCCTCATTCCGGATGCGGAAAATCTGTATAGGAGTGAGGACGACGAAGAATAGCAGCAGCAAAGGCCGTTGTGCAAAGAGAATTATTCCGAACAAGAACCAGCTGCTCAATGCGTAAATTGGGTTGCGGATGCGGGAATATAGGCCGGTTGTCACCAGCGTTGTTGCCTTGGCCTGCACGCTGAAGGCACGTCCCAGTTGAATACGGGCGAGAGCAACAAGCAGGAAAGAGGGAATTGCGATCACTAATCCCGCGATGCGCATAGGTGTCCATGGCGGTCCCCAGGTAAACCTTAGAAAGACCACCAGGGCGATGGCGACCAGCGCGAGCGATCCGTAATTAAATTTCACGCGTTTTCCTCAGTGTGCTGACGATTGAAGAATTGCTGGTTGCAAGCATTCTCCACTTTCAAGGCGCGGTACGCAAAGGAAGTGCTTGTTCATAGTTCAGCCAATGTGTGAGCAACTCATTCACAACCACGTGTCCGACCGTATAGGCGGCCTCGATGGACGGCAGGTAGGCGCTGTAGGTTCCGATGCGCTGGTGGGCAAGGCTCTCTGCCGCAGTCATGCCGCGCGGCTGCTGGTCGTAGTTGCTGACGGTGCGCAGGACGAGAATGCGTTGCCAGTCAGCGCGGCCGGCCTGCGCGAGGTATTTGAGGGACTGCAGGGTGCCCGAGTCTTCCATAGCCGTGGTGGCGAACTGGCCCTTGCCGCCAGTGAAGTAGCTGACCCAATTGTTGGCCCAGGCGTCGGAAAGTTTGCCGTGCCAGTAGGTGGATGAAGAGATTTCGTCGCCGAGGGTGACGAAGGGAGGACGCTGGGCAACAGCGCCATCGAAGTGAGCGCGGATTTCCTTGAGTGCGTCGGGATCGCCGAGCGGCGTGTTGCGGGTGAGGTCGTAAGCCCATTGCGTGAGGCCGGCATTGAGTTCGTAGACCTGGCCATCGAGCGGAGCGGCAGGCGGTTCGTAGGGGCGCGTCTTGCGCAGGGGCACGTAGCCGGTGGACCAGTCCTGCGGCATCTCGCGGGGATCGATTTCGTAGCCGAGGTCGCCGTCGACAACCCAGCGCGCCCAGGCAGCCGCGCCGAGCGAGATGCGGTCTGGGCTGCCACCGGCGATGCCCGCGATGAGCCAGTAGGCATGGCTGAAGTCGAAACGGGGATCGAGGCCGAGCGCCATGATGGTGGCAGCGGCGTGCGCTGTGCCCTGGCCGGTGAGGATCGCCATTTCGCCGTCGCTATTCATGCGGGCGGCGTGGTAGGCGGCGGGAAGGGGATAAATCTTGTCGAGGTGATCGCGCTCGACCCAGTACTGGAGTTCGCCGGGTTGATCGCCGGTGTCCTGTCCGATTTCAAACATTGCGACGACCACGACCTTGACCTGGATAGGGTGGGGCTTGGCAGCCGAGACGGAAGCAAAGGCAACAAGGCCCATCAGGGCGACGAAACATTGTTTGGGGAGCTTCATTGATTGCGATGGTAACGAAAATGCAGTGAACAGTGAACAGTGAACAGTGAACAGTGAACAGTGAACTGGGAACAGTAATCGAGGATCGTGGGATCGCGGGTTGTACGATGTTCGGTAAGTCCGATTCGAATCGTGGCACTGGAATAACAAGGGAGGTCGGCCAAATGAAAATGGCAATTCGCCTGTGTGCGTTGGCGGGGATCGTTGCGGGATGTGTGTCGGGCGTGTTTGCGCAGCAGGCGGAGCATCATTGGGCGATTGTGGTGCATGGCGGAGCGGGAGATATTGAGAAGTCGGCGCTGGGGCCGGATGGCGACAAGGCATATCGTGCCGGACTCGATCGGGCGATTCATGCGGGTTCAGCGGTTCTCGACAAGGGCGGTTCGGCGATGGACGCCGTTGAGGCTGCTATCCATGTCTTCGAGGATGATCCGCTGTTTAACGCCGGCAAGGGTGCGGTATTCACTCGCGAAGGGAAGAACGAGATGGACGCATCCATCATGGACGGCTCCAATCTGAAGGCAGGTGCGGTTGCCGGCGTCACGCGCCCACGTCATCCTATCAGCGCGGCGAGAGCGGTGATGGAGAAGTCTCCGTATGTGATGATGGCCGGGCCGGGCGCAGATGCATTTGCGGAGAGCGTCGGCCTGGAGATGGAGCCGCCCAGCTACTTCTTTACCGAGAGCCGGTGGCAAGCGCTGGTGAAGCAGCTCAAGAAGGAGGGCAAGCCGATTCCGCCGCGTCCTGCGGGAGTGGGGCCTGAAGGACCGACGGTGCCGGTCGCGGCCTTTGATGAATCGCCGGACATGCACCGCTACGGAACGACGGGCGTTGTGGCGCTGGACAGGAACGGCAACGTTGCGGCTGGCACGTCGACGGGCGGGATGCAGGGAAAGATGCCGGGACGCGTCGGGGATTCGCCAATCATCGGCGCGGGCACGTACGCGTCGAATCAGTCTTGTGCCGTGTCGGGAACTGGAACGGGCGAGTATTACATTCGGCTCGGAGTGGCGCGCGAGATTTGCAACCTGGTGTTCTACAAGGGCATGAAGTTGCAGGATGCGGTGGACCACGTGATTCACAAGGAGCTTGAGGATCTGCATGGAGATGGCGGCGTGATCGCGATTACACCGGATGGGCAGCTGGCGTGGAGTTTCAACACGCCGGGGATGTTTCGCGCGCGGCTGGTGGAAGGCGGTCAGGTGCAGATGGGAATTTACCGGGACGAACCTTGATCGAGGGAAAAATACTCTTCGCGCTTTCACTTAAGGCAGGAGACGAAAATGACCTTCAGGCCTCTCAGTGTCGGTGTTGTGCTCGACCGGCTGGAGGCGTTCCATGGCCCGCAGGAGCCGTGCTGGCCGGTTGATCCGTATGCGTTCCTGATCTGGTGGCACTGCGGGTACCCGGCAAGCGACGCGACGTGCACGCGCGGATGGACTGCGCTCAACAGGGAAGTTGGAATTGAGCCTCTTCAGATTCTCAAGGCTACGCAGGCCAAGCTGGCTCACGCGCTGAAGGCCGGAGGCATGGTGCCGGAGTTGAGGGCGTTGCGTCTGCAGCAGATTGCCGAGCGGGTAATGAACGAGTTTGAGGGAGATCTCAAAAGTGGTTTCGTAGGCCGCATCGAAGACGTTCGCAAGAAGCTCAAGAAACTCCCTGGCATTGCCGATCCGGGGGCTGACCGCATTCTTCTCTTTGGCAAAGTTGCACCGATCGCGGCTGTTCCCTCGAACTGCCCCCATGTCCTGGTGCGGATCCAGTTGGGACTGGAGCGCGAGAATTACGGGGTCACCTACAGCGAGGCACAGTCGCTGATCGAAGCAGAGATTGCGGAGCAGTTTCATCCCAGGATGCGCGCCTACCTGCTGCTGAAGGAACACGGACAAAAGATTTGCAAACGGACCAAGCCGAAATGCGAAGAATGCCCGGTCAGTTTGCACTGCGCTTATTTTGCAGGGAAGGATCGGGGACGAAGCCGTCCTCAATGACGCGGCGTTCCGATTTCCCTATCGCCGAGGAGCCGAGCGCGCAATTACACTTTCCGCATGGCATTGAAATTCACCACTTCATACATTGAGGATGCGCTGGCGATTTTTCGGCAGTACAAACTGCTTGGCGAGCGCGCTATGCAGCAGGTTTCGGATGAGCAACTGTTCGCGTCGCTGGATGAGGAGTGCAATTCAATTGCAATCATCGTGAAGCACATTACGGGCAACATGCGCTCGCGATGGACGGATTTCCTGACTACCGACGGAGAGAAGCCGAGCCGGAATCGCGATAGCGAGTTCGTGGATCCGCCGGTGACGCGTGAGGCGCTGATGCGCGAATGGGAAGAGGGCTGGGCGTGCGTATTTGGCGCCATTGAGCCGCTGACGGATGCGGATCTGGGCCGCACGGTGACGATTCGCGGCGAAGCCCATTCGGTGATGCAGGCGATCAACCGGCAACTGGCGCACTATCCGCAGCATGTGGGCCAGATTGTTTTGCTGGCCAAGCATTTTGCGGGCGAGCGGTGGCAGACGCTGAGCGTGGCGCGCAACAGGTCGGCGGAGTTCAATCGCAAAGTGGCTGCCGGTGAGGCTAGCCAGCGATAGCGCGGACTAGTGTGGCGTCTCAGAAGTTCGTGACATAAGTCGCAAAGAGCAACCGCAGATCCTTCGACTCCGTTTGGCCGTAACCGGCCAAACTACGCTCAGGACGACAGATCAATTCTGATGCGAATTTTAGAGACAGGAGACTAGCGAATCACCTCGAATTTGTCATAGGAGAGATTGCAGACGGGGCAGCGGGCGTGCTCCTCGCGTGTCCGGGTTGTATATCCGCAAGCGGCGCAAATATAGAATGCACATGGCAGACCGACCCAGGATTCTTTGATACGCAGCTCTACGATGTTGATTGCTTCCTGAAAGAGCCGGGCGTGCGTCTTCTCGGCTTCCAGAGCCCAGGTGAAGGTGCGCCTGGCGAGCGCTACTTCTCGTCCGGATGCCTCGGCAATGAAGCCGGGATACATCGTCTCGACTTCAAATTGCTCGCCGGCCAAAGCCACCTTCAGGTTGTCGAGTGTCGACTTGACTTCGACTGCGTAGATCTCGCAATGGGCTTCGCCTCCAAGCTGCTTGATGACGCGCGCATGATTGAGGGCGTGAATCTGCTCTGCTCGCGCTGCCGCGCGGAAGAGACTTGCCGCACCGAGCCAGCCTTCGGCATCTGCTTTGGCGGCGAAGAAATCATACTTAGCGTGAGCATTCGATTCGCCTTCGTATGCGGCGAGCAGGTTTGTGAGGGTGGCAGACTTTTCTGCGACTGCTTGAGACATTTTTGCGCCTCCGTGTAAACACTCAAGGGTAAGAAGCGCGGTGCAGGGGCGCTGTGATGACTGGTACAAACGAGTTGTGATGACCGGCACAAACGAGAAGACCATCCCGAGGGATGGCCTTCTGCGAGGCTGAAACTCGTTTGACTTTATTGTGCGGTAGCGTTGCCGCGAGCTTCGGCTTTCTGGGCGAGCACCTTGTGGGCGGTATCTTCGAGGGCCTGTGCTTCGGGCAGGAAGGTGAGCGCCTTTTGAATTTCGGGATCCCAGTCGGCCATGACGCGCAATCCCTGCAGCTGGCCGAACTGGCTGGTGATGATTTTTTCCTTGATGCTTGTCTTCAACCAATCCATGTTGTCGTTCAGGTCCTTCTCGGCAAACGGGATGTCCTGGCTGGTGAGGAACTGCTTGAAGTCGGTCAGGACGGCATCGTCAACCTGGAAGTTCTTATCAACGGTGCGATTGGCAAGGTAGTGAGCCGCGAAGTGGAAGAAGGCAGCCTTATAGAGCAGCGTGTCGCGGAAGTTGTTGTCTTTGGGACTGTCGATTTTCTCGTCGGGGGTGATGCCGCCGCCGCCGTACACGGTACGGCCCGAATCGGTCATCTTGACTTCGTGATTGCTCGAGTTAGCCGCGCTCGCGCCAGCGTGGTTGTAGTAGTAGTCGTAGAGCGAAACGCCGGAGTAGTTGCGTTGAATCAGGCGGCCTGACGGTGTGTAGTAGTGATACGTGGTCAGGGCGAGGCCGGTATTCTCGCTCAGGTTGTAGACGGTCTGCACGAGGCCTTTCCCGAATGTGGTTTCGCCGACGATCAGGGCGCGGTCATGGTCCTGCAGCGCACCGGAAACGATCTCAGCTGCCGAAGCGGTATTGCGATTGACGAGTACAACGATGGGGAAATTCTTTCCGTCGTTGCCGTGCGTCGCTGTGTAGTTCTGGTCGGGATAAGCGCGCCCGCGCTGCGAGACGATGGTCTGACCCTTGGCAAGCAGGTGGTCGCAAACCTCGACTGCCTGGCTGAGCAGGCCGCCCGGATTGCCACGCAGATCGAAAACCAATCCCTTGAGGTTGGGGAAGCTATCGATGGCGTCGTTTACTTCCTGGGCGGTGGTTTCCTGGAACTGGGTCAGATGAATGTAACCGATGCCTGGGCGAATCTCGTATTTCAGATCGACCGAGGGATGCGGAATCTCATCACGCACGAGGTCAAACGTAAGAGCCTTGTTTTGACCTTCGCGAAGGACGGAGACCTGCACGTGGGTGCCTTTGGGGCCCTTCAGATTCTTGGCCACGAGATCCGAACTCATTCCATCCGTCGACTTGCCGTCAATCGCAGAGATGACGTCGCCGGGCCGAATGCCCGCGCGGAAGGAAGGCGTGCCTTCATAGGGTGTGATGACGTAGACCTTATTGTTCTGCTGCTGGATCACCATGCCAACGCCGTAGTAATGGCCGCGCTGGTCTTCGCGCATCTTGGCGTACGCCTTGGGATCGTAGAAATTCGAGTGCGGATCGAGGACGCGCAGCATTCCTGGAATGGCGCCGTCGTAGATCGCCGAATCGGCCTTGTCTCCCTGGATGGGCTCAGCGTAATTCTGCTCAACAATGGCGTAGACGTCGGTGAACGACTTCAGGCTGTCGCGAATCTGGCTTTCATCCTGCGACGACTGGGCTCCTACCCTGCGCTGCAAAAATGTGCCGGCAACTGCGCACACTGCGAAAAAGACGATGAGACTGAATATCGCCCGGCGGGCAGGGGGAGTCATATGCGGAAGGTACCTCCGGAGTGCAACTGCACCAGGCGCCTCCGAGGGACCTCGCAGGCCAAACCTGGGCTAAAGTATAGCACTGGGTTATTTGACGACTTCCGGGCCTCCTAAGATAGCCCATTACTTTTGAGGATGTGCGAGGAGACCGATTCGATTCAGCTGCTTTCTTTGGATCGCGAGCGGAATCGTCAGGGAACCCGGTCATATGCAATCGCATTTGCTGCCCATGCATTTACAATGGCGTCTATGCCTATGGTGGAGCCTGCTGACCGCCGGGTGCGTGCAAACTTATGACCTTGAGAATCCTTCGAATTCCCGGAACGCTTTTGCTTTCCGCAGTCCTGCTTACTGGCTTTGCGTTGGCGCAGGCGCGACCTTCCTCTCCCGCAAGCCCTTACGGGGGCTCAACGGTTGAAGAGATCATTGCGCGCATCGATGACCAGATCATCACCAAGTCCGACTACGACCGCGCGCAAGCGGAGTTGGACCAGGAAATGCGCCAAAAGGGCGCTTCCATGCAGGAAATCTCCGACGCCCATAAGGACTTGCTGAGAAATCTGGTCGATCAGCAGTTGTGGCTGGCTAAGGGCAAGGAACTCGGCATCACTGGTGAGACCGAATTAGTCAATCGTCTCAACGAGATCCGCAAACAGTACAACCTCGCGACGATGGAAGACCTGGAGAAGGCGGCAAAGGAACAAGGGGTCTCCTTCGAGGATTTCAAAGCCAATATCCGCAACCAGATCATCACCCAGGAAGTGATGCGCGACCAGGTGGGGCGCAAGATTGCTCCGACCCCGGGTGAAGTGCAGCGGTATTTCGAGGCGCACAAGCAGGAATACGCGCAACCGGAGAGCGTGAAATTAGGTGAAATCCTGATCTCTACCGGTGCGCAAGCCGATGATCCGCAAAAGCTTGCCGAAGCCAAGGCGAAGGCTGACGACATCGAAGCCCGTCTGCACGCGGGTGGCGACTTCAGCCAGCTGGCGCGCAGCTTCAGCGAGGGTACGACGGCGGCTGAAGGCGGCGATCTAGGCCAGTACAAGCATGGCCAGCTCGATAAATTGTTTGAAGACAAGACGTTCGGGCTCAAGACCGGCGATGTGACCGATCCTATCCGCACCAAACAGGGATACGTCATTCTCAAGGTTGTTCAACATGTCCCCGGGGGTGTTCCGGAGTTGAAGGATGTGGAGAACGACGTGGAGCAGAACTACTTTGAAGCCAAGGCTGGCCCGGCCATGCGCGATTACCTGGCGCAGTTGCGCGATGAGGCTGCGATCTACATCAAGCCTGGTTATGAAGACAGCGCTGCGACGGCGGCCGAGAAGCACCCCAGCGTCACCTTCAGCGCATACACGCCGCCCACAGTGAAGAAGAAAAAGAAGGTTGAACGAACTCGTTTCCGGGAGACGACACACACCTACCGGCAGAAGTCCGCCCCGGCTTCGGCCCAAACGGCGGCTCCTGCGACACCTGCGAGTGCCGGCAAGAAGAAGGCGGATAAGACGGAACAGGCGACTATGAAGCCGGGCAAGAAGGAGAAGATCCGCTTCGGTAAGGCTCCACAAGAAACTTTGCCGAAAGCTCCCTCGAGCCAGACCGAGGACGCCGGCGCCGGGGAACAACAGGTAGCGGCAAATGGTGCTGCTGAGCCGGATAATCCGCTCGAGAACAATACGAAGGCCGAAAAGAAGACGCGCTTCAGCGACCGTGCCAAGTTGCCCAAGCAGGCAAAGCCCAAGGGGCCGCAACTGGATCCCGACGCTCCTCCGCCAGCGGACGCTGCGGAAGTGGCTGATCGCCAGGCGCAGGCAGGACCTCTGGGCCTGGGCGGCAATCAAACGCCAAGCAAGAAGAAAAAGAAAAACACCGCCACCACGGGCGACAAGACGCGGTTGAGCGACAAGAAGAAGCCCGATCAGACCGAGGAAACCGGCGACAAACCATTGGGAAGTGCAACGCAGCCGGCTCCAGCGGCTGCGCCGGCTCCTGCGCCGCAGGCACCGAGTACGGCCCAACCGGGGTCAACGACCCCTCCGCCTCAATAGCTGCCGTCAAGCCGAGAAAGCGATCGGGCCGGAGACGAATATCTCCGGCCCGATTTGCATTTGGGCGGATGCAGCACCATGCATTAATCTTGCGGGCAGCATGAAGGACATCTACATCGCCGACCTGGCCGCGTTTGAAGAGAGCAAGAACTTCGATGGATATTTTCTTGTCTTGCATAAGCAGCAGCGAACGACAAAGACCAATAAGCCTTACCTGAACCTGATCCTCGGGGATAAGACGGGGCAGGTGGAAGGCCGCATCTGGGATCCAGGAGACTCGCGTATCGCGAAAGAGTTTGAGCGTGGAGACATCGTAAAAGTGCGCGGCTCTGTTTCGCGTTTCGACGATCGCCTGCAGATGAAGGTTGAACATTTGCGGAAGACCGCGGCCGGCGAAGTTGAAAAGACCGACATGCTGCCATGCACGAACTGCGACGTGAATGAGCTATGGCAGAAGCTGCTCGGGTTCGTGGCGAGCTTCACGGATCCGCATCTGAAGCAGTTGCTGAGTACCCTGCTGGCCGATTCGGGCCTGGCGCAGGCGTATCGCGAGGCTCCGGCTGCAAAACAGCTTCATCATGCGTGGCTTGGGGGGCTGCTGGAGCATGTCGTCAGCCTGCTCACGCTGGCGGATCGCGTCGCGCCGCACTATCCCGTCCTGCATCGCGACCTGCTGCTTACCGGCGTGGTACTGCACGACATCGGCAAGGTGCGTGAGCTGGCGTGGGATATCGGATTCGAATACACGGTGGAAGGCGTTCTGCTCGGCCACATCGAGATTGGTCTCGAACTGGTGGGGAAGACGATCGACGGCCTGCCGGATTTCCCGCCGCGTCTGAAGACGCTGGTGCTGCACCTTATTCTTTCGCACCACGGCAAGCTCGAATTCGGGTCGCCCAAGCTGCCCATGATTCCTGAGGCCCTGGTGCTGAACTTTGTCGACGATCTCGATGCCAAGATGCAGGCCGTGGCAAGCGAATTCGAAAAGTCTACCCGCGAGGGCAAAGGCGCCGATGAGCTGACCGGCAGGATATGGGCGCTCGATCAGCGGCAGATGCTGAATACGCGTGAGTGGCTGAAGCGCGACGAGAAACCGGAACCGGGCAAGCTATTTTAGAAGCCAGTCCCACTGTTCCTGGGTGAGCGGGACAACGGACAATCGCCCGATGATAAGCAGGGGCGACTTGGCGAAGATTGGCTCGGCCTTGATCTCGGCCAAGGTCTTGGGGTGCTTCAAGCGCTCGCCCACTTTGACCCGAACGATAGGCACTTTGGGGTCGGTGGGATCGACCTTGGTGACGGTGCCGGTTCCAACGGCGGTGCGCTCGTTGCCAGTGTGGTAGAAGATCCACTTTGTGCCGGTCTTCATTTCGCGTAGATATTTCACGGCGGCCGGGGCGGTCACGCCATCCCAGATGGTTTCTTTGTCGCGCAGAAAATCGTCGAAAGAGTAGACGTCGGGCTCGGTCTTGAAGAGGAAGTGTGCCATGCGCTCCATCGTACAATGGATTCAACATGATCCGATTTTCAACAGCGGGCGAGTCGCACGGAGAGGCGTTGATCGCGCTGATCTCCGGGCTGCCTGCGGGGCTGCCTGTCGACCTCGAATTCATCAACCGCGAGCTTTGGCGGCGCCAGCAGGGTTATGGTCGCGGCGGCCGCATGAAGATCGAAACGGACAAGGCCCATATTCTCTCGGGCGTGCGGCATGGGAAGACCATCGGCTCGCCGGTTGCAATCGAAATTGTGAACCGCGACTGGAAGAACTGGGAAGAGAAGCTTCCGGTGGAGACAGGCGATCCGGCGAAGCACCAGGCGGTTGCTTCTCCGCGGCCAGGGCATGCCGATCTTGCGGGTGCGCTCAAGTACGACTTTCCGGATGCGCGTTACGTGCTGGAACGGGCATCGGCGCGGGAGTCGACTGCGCGGGTGGCTGGCGGGGCATTCGCCAAGTTGATGCTGCGGCACCTGGGCATCGAAGTGAGCAGCCACGTGATCCGCGTGGGGCGGGTTGAACTCGAACGCAATGCGACATGGGATGAGATTGCCGCTGTTGCCGAGCGGCCGGAGATTGTGCTGAGCTGCGTGGACGCCGACACCGAAGCGCGCATGAAAGAAGAAGTGGAGCACGCCTCTCGGACAGGAGACACTGTCGGCGGGGTTTTTGAGGTCGTGGTGCATGGCGCGCCTGCGGGGCTGGGAACGTATGCCAATTGGGACGAGCGGCTCGACGGGCTGCTGGCCTGGTCGGTGATGAGTCTGCAGGCGGTGAAAGCCGTGGAGATCGGGCGCGGGGTTACGGCGGCTGAGTCGTTTGGTTCCACCGTGCATGATGCCATTCACTACGCCAAAGAAGACACGGGCAAGC
>Ga0209004_1000150_pt1 | contig 18124 bp, 10 predicted proteins | sample TexAe_RefH0_M1_FD_187948 | JGI IMG/M metagenome (GOLD analysis project Ga0209004, IMG submission 187948) | Forest soil microbial communities from Davy Crockett National Forest, Groveton, Texas, USA - Texas A ecozone_RefH0_M1 (SPAdes) (version 2) | ecosystem: Environmental > Terrestrial > Soil >... | reverse complement strand
GGGCCAGCCTCAATCTAAAATTGGCCGGGAGTGGTGGAACCCTGCCGTATCAGCCCAGCGCGAAGTGCTGTGCCGCATCGCCGAGTCTTTCGATGGTGGCCCCTTTTTGCCTTAGCTACTATAACCACCGAGCATTTAACTTGTAGATGCGAGCCAGATGACAACCAGACAGGCCAATTCTTTCCGCCTTTCCCGATTGCTGTGGATTGGAGCACTTGCCGCGATCGTGGTAGCGGCGGCTGGCGCCTTTTTCCTGGAGCGGAGAGCCTCACGGGCCTCTCGCGGCGCAGCGGCTCCAACAGCGCAAAGCTCTGCGTACGTCGATCCGGCGGAGTGCACGCGTTGTCACCGGGATGTCGCCGCAACCTACCGCAAAACGGGCATGGGACGGTCGTTCTCGAAGGCTTCGGCCGCGAACGCCGTGGAAGACTTTGCCCGAGCCAACACGGTCGATCATCGCCCTTCCGGCATGCGCTACGAAATGTTCGAACGGAATGGCGAGTTATTTGAGCGGCGGTCGCTGCCTGGCTTTGACGGCAAAGAGACGAACGTGATGGAAGAGCGAGCCGACTACGTAGTCGGCTCGGGCAATCATGCGCGCACCTACTTGCATCGGGCCGCGAATGGGCAGCTGATCGAGTTGCCGGTGACCTGGTACGCGGAAAGCAAGGGCTACTGGGCAATGAGTCCGGGCTACGACCGAAAACACCAGAAGGACTTCTTCCGCGCCATCAAGCCGGAGTGCATGTTCTGCCACAACGGCTATCCGCAGGGTGACGCAGGATCTCTGCAGGGAGATGCGGATTTGGACAAGTCGATCTTCCCTGAGCAGTTGCCCGAAGGCATCGACTGCCAGCGCTGTCACGGGCCGGGCCGGGCGCATGTCGAGGCGGCGAGTGACAGTCACTCCTCAGAAGAACGGGTGCGAGCAACTATCGTCAACCCTGCGCGGCTGGGACGGGAGCGGCAGCTTGAGGTCTGCATGCAGTGTCACCTTGAGACCAGCTATCTTGAACCGAACGAGCAGCGAGCCTTCGACCGCTCGATTTTCTCCTATCGGCCGGGCGAGCCGATCGCCGACTACAAGCTTTATTTCCTGCCTGATGCCGCGAATGCTACAGACGACCGATTCGAGATCGCGCATGCGGCGTTCCGGCTGCGTAAGTCTGCATGCTTCCGCAGCAGCCAGATGACTTGCCTGACCTGCCACGATCCGCATGACATACCGCATGGGCCACAGGCTACGGCACACTACGTTGAGGCTTGCCTAAGCTGCCATCACTCCGTCAAGCACACCGTGGCGCTGCCGGCGGCGAGCACCTGCCTGACCTGTCACATGCCGAAGCGCCGCACCGACGACACGGTGCATGTGGTGATGACCGACCACTTCATCCGGCGCACTCAGCCGAAACGCGATCTGCTCGCGCCGCTCGCTGAGGCCGTGGTGCCCGTAGGTGCCGTCACGAACGTCGCACTCTACTTTCCTGAGAAACCTCCGGCGACGCCGGCGGCGGAAATCGCCGTGGCCGAGGCGCAGGTTAAGAACGACCATGGCAGGCAACGCCTGCAGACACTGCTGGAACGGTACCAGCCGGGTGCGCCGGAACCTTATCTCGCTCTGGCTCAAGAGTACGAGCGTGAGGGAAATGAGACGGAGGTGGCGCGCTGGTCGCGGCTCGCGCTGCAGAAGCGCGGAAACTTCGAGCCGGCGATTGTGCAGCTCGCCCACGCGCTGTTTGCGACGCACCAGGATGCAGAGGGAGCGCGTACGCTCGCAGATGGAGTAGTGCAGTATCCGCAGGACGACCTGCTGCTGAGCGATCTGGGCAACGCGTATCTGCGCAGCGGCGAGACCGCGCAGGCTGCCGCGATGCTGCAGCGTGCGGTGAAAGCAAATCCGGAACGGCCCGAGGCACACAACCTGCTGGGCGTGATCGCTAGAGAACGCGGGGATTTGAGCACGGCGGAGCGCGAGTTCCGCGAGTCGCTGCGATGCCAGCCGGACGACGCCCAGGCCAACGACAATTTGGGGAACCTGCAGTTTCAACGCGGTGTCTACAAAGAGGCCGCCTTTTACTTCGAGAAGGCGATCGATGCCGACCCGATGTTTGCCGAGGCGCATCATCACTTCGGCCGTTTGCTGGTGCTGATGGACCAGGTGCCACGCGCGGTCGCGGAGCTGAACGAGGCTGCGCGGCAGAGCCCCGGAGATTTTCAGATTCACGAGGACCTGGCTGATCTGCTTTCCGCGACCGGCCATGAAGGCGAGGCCGCGGCCCAGTATGCCCGTGTGCTGGAACTCAGGCCCAACCATCCGCAGGCACAGTTGGGTCTGGGAATAACGCTGCTCGAGCAACACCGGCCAGCCGCGGCGCGGCAACATCTGGAGGCGGCGGCGCAGGGCCTTGACGCAGAAACAGCGCGGCATGCAAACGCTCTTCTTGCTCAGCATCTACGCTGAAGATCTTGGCGGGCGCCAAAACCGGCAGCGCAAAATACGGAACCGGAGATTTCAATCCCGGATCGGTGGCAATACATCGGTTGAGACGGACCGAAACTCAGTCGTAGATGGATTCTGAGAGGGTTGTGGCCCAGTTACAAGTCAATCAACACATCACGCGATCCATCAACTGATGAGTAATTCTCCAGTAGGCGGAAATTCAACTGAAACGCAGGAAAGCTAACAGAACGATTGCAAGCCGACTCGGCCGGAACTCAGAAATCAGACTGGGCGCCAGGTTCAATGAGCGCCTACAGGCCACTGTCTATCGCTTCTTCAGCCATTCTCGGTGTGATCGTCCGCCTCGCGAAAGGAGCGGGGTCGCTCTACTCTTTCTCCTTCCGTGACACCTTTCCATCCTCTTGTTCCAAGGCTGGTTCCAGTGTATTGACTGCTTATTAATTGCAGCCTTGAACGAAGCATACGGCTGGGACCCATCAAGTCTGGTTTCGGTCTTAATCGACGTGCTCTTCTCGTCCGTGAAAGCGAGGAAGAAGACCGGCGTGCCGGTAAGGCCAAACGTCGCCACGGTCACTTGCTGTAGGCGAGTTCTTCTTTGCTGGGCTGCGCCGTGCGCGACGACAGGTATAGCGAAACGACCGTGATGTCGTCCGTCTGACCGAAACGCTGTGCCGTCTGCGCGATGTAGCGCGCCGACTCATTGCTCACCTGCTGTGTGCGCTCGAATCCAAACAGCTCGCCCTCTGAATTCGTGGCTTCCACCACGCCGTCGGAGAGAAACACAAGCCGGTCGCCGCGATTCAATTGAAACGTCGCCTGCTCGTATTGCACATCTGCGATCACTCCGAGCGGCAGGCTTCCCGTAAGCGAAATCTCGCGCCCGTCGCGATAGGGATTTAAGTGGCCTGCATTGGCGATCGTCGTTGTTCCATCGGGATAAACGCGAGCGCACAGGCAGGTCGCGAAGCACGGCGCGCAATCCAGTTCCTTCACTGCCGTTCCCGGCGATGACACTGCACCGATCAGCACGTGATTCAGGTGATTCAGAACGGTCGCCGGATCATGAGCCAGTTCATTGCGCAGCGCACCCACCAGCGTGCTCGAGTTCATCGCCGCCTGCAGGCCCTTCCCGCTCACATCCCCCACCACGATCAGCAGCGAGTCGTCTTTCAGCGGCAGGACCTGAAAGAAATCCCCGCCGACCCCATTCACCGGCAGGTACGCGCTCTCCAGCATGAAGTTTCGATTCGACGGCAGTTGCGTGGGAATCAGCAATGCCTGCACACTGCGCGCCGCCGAAATCTCAGCCGCCGAACGCTGCTCCTCCTGGCTGATGCGCACAAAGCGATACAGGATAACCGCGATCAGACTCCCCAGGAATATTGTGTAAGCTACCGTACCAATTCCAAATTCAATTGGCCCGAAGTAGAAGCGATGCGATGCAAACTGGTCGGGCAGCCAGTGCCGGCTCGCTGCAAAATCCAGCACCGTGTTCGCCGAGTCGGCTGTAGCCGCAAGGAAAAACGGCAGCAGCATCACGCCCGCCTCGCTCTTGCCCGTCCGCCACGCGCGGAACAATAAAACAACCACCAGCCCGCAGAACAATACTTCTGAGGCGACCGACAGAATTTGATACACCAGGATCAATCGGATGAAGTAGACGAAGGGAACCAGCAGCACGCCGATCTGCACACCGCGCACGAACCTGCGCGACTTTGTGGCCGTAAAGTGGAGGACAAACTCCAGCGTAATGGCCATAAAGATGCGACCGCTGAACATCGTGAAGATGTGGTAGATCGAGAGTGGCATGATTGCCAGCCCGAAAGCGGAATCCGCCGCGCCGCCCGCTGCCACCGACAGGCACAACAAGGCGAGCCACAGATACTCAGGGTGATGCCGCTGCGCCATGTACAGAAATCCGCCCAGACCAGCCACGCAAATAAAAAGGAACGCGACCACCAGGTCTGCGATGACGTATTCGTTCCACTGGCGACCGATCGCCATCGAGAGCCGTTCGGCCATATCGTCTGCGCCACCAAGCTCGACCTTGTGCAGAAGCCCGTGGCTGATGGTTGTCTCTGGCCCCGCCCATGTCCGTATAGCGATCACCGTTGGCCCGGAGGATGACGGATTCATCTGCGCCACGAACGGTGGCGATTGATACTCCGACGGCGAATCCGTCATGCCCCTGGTATGGCCTGATTCGATGCCGTTCACAGACACAGCCAGCTGGCCAACCGAGTTGCTCGAAACCAGTAACGAGAGCTGCTGGCCCGACGCCAAATTGCTGAACTGCGCAAGTTGCTGCGGCTGAATCTTCAGCCGATACCACGCGTACCCGGTATAGGTGTCAATCCCCTGCTCCGCCAGCGACTGGCTCAGGTCGACCGTCGGCCAATCAGAGTCGTTAAAACCCGGTTCAGCCCACTGCGGATCGTCCCCTGTGTGAAAGCGCCACTGACCGTCAAGAATCGTGACGGCGCGAATCCCCGTTGCCGGAGCGCTCGTCGCATTGCTCACGGAAGCCGGAGCTGGAGCCGACGTCTGCGCGATCAAGGGAAGCGCGCAGAGAAAAACCACCGCCAACCAGCAGAAAACCACTCGCGCAAAAGCCTGCCTCGCCGCTGGTGGAAGATTACGCATGCTTCACAAGAATAGAGCACGAGCGAACCTGCAGACCCTCGCCGATTCAACCGGCGAATCCACCCTCGCACTCACCTCAGAGATTCTTACGCGATTCCGGGTCTCTCAGTTCCTAGCCCCGCCGTGCGCGAACCGCTTCCTTGGCTTCGGCAGGTCCCGTTGCCGGAATCTCGGGTACCTCAGCCTTGACTGCGCCGATATTCAGCTTCTTGCGAACCTCGGCATCCATCCTGGCGAAGATGTCCTTGTTTTCCTTGAGGAAGTTGCGCGTATTTTCGCGCCCCTGCCCGATGCGCTCGCCGGAATAGCTGTACCACGCGCCCGACTTCTCCACGATGTTGTTGGCCACCGCCAGGTCCAGCACGTCGCCTTCGCGGCTGATGCCCTCGCCGTAGAGAATGTCGAACTCAGCCTCGCGGAATGGAGCTGCAACCTTGTTCTTCACGATCTTCACCTTGGTCCGGTTTCCCGTAACCGCGTCGCCTTCCTTGATGGCTGCAATGCGGCGGATATCCACGCGGACCGAGGAGTAGAACTTCAGAGCGCGCCCGCCCGTCGTCGTTTCCGGATTGCCGAACATCACGCCGATCTTCTCGCGAATCTGGTTGATGAAAATCAATGCCGTGCGTGACTTCGAAACCGTGCCCGTGAGCTTGCGCAGCGCCTGCGACATCAACCGAGCCTGCAGCCCCATGTGCGATTCGCCCATTTCGCCATCAAGTTCCGCCTTCGGCACCAACGCGGCTACCGAGTCCACCACCAGCACATCGATGGCGCCCGAACGCACCAGCGCTTCCGTAATTTCCAGCGCCTGTTCGCCCGAATCCGGCTGCGAAACCAGCAGGTTGTCGACATCCACGCCCAGTTTCTTGGCATATCCAGGATCCAACGCATGCTCGGCATCCACAAAGGCCGCCAGCCCGCCGTTGCGCTGCGCCTCGGCGATAATCTGCAGCGTAATCGTCGTTTTGCCCGACGATTCCGGCCCGAAAACCTCCGTCACCCGGCCTCGCGGAACGCCGCCCACCCCTAGCGCCGCGTCAAAGCTGATCGATCCGGTGGAAATCACGGAAATGGGTAGCAGTGCTTCCTTCGATCCAAGTCGAACAATCGACCCTTTTCCAAACTGCTTTTCGATCTGCGAAAGGGCTAATTCCACTGCTTTTGCGCGCTCATCGGCGATAGGCATAGATATTTCTCCTCTAGGTATGCTCGCTTGGCGCGGATTGTTCGGAACGACAGAAAACACGCGGCGGCTATTGGTATTTCGAACGGATTGTAGCAGGACGCGACACTCCATTGATACCGAAAAAGCGAATAAAAAGAGAAAGCAGTAAAGAGGCGTATTCGTCATCACGAAGCAAACAAAAAGGCGACATTTAAGCGGGCTGAACAGTCCCAATTGTTGAGGACTCCGATGAATGGAATTGTCCGTTTTCGGCGGCACAGATCTGCCCCCCTTGTGATCGCTGCCGTGATTGCCGTGGCGAGCATGGTGTTGCGGGCGCAAAATCCCGCGGAACAAAATCCTGCGGCTCCAGCACAGAATGCCGTGGTGGCACCAGAAGCAGCAAAGACGATGACGATCCACGTCTCGGTTTCAGACAAAAATGGCCGTGCTATCGAAGGATTGCAGGAGAGCGACTTCACCCTTCTCGACAATAAACAACCACAAAAACTGCTCGGGTTCCGAGCTGTCGATGCGACGGTTCTGAAATCGGATCCGGTGCATGTGGTGATCGTGGTCGACATGATCAATACCAATGTGATTACGGTGGCGCGTGAACGGGAGGAGGTTGGCGCCTACCTGAAGGGCAACAGCGGCGAGCTTCTGAATCCGACGTCGATTGCGGTGATGGCGGACAGTGGAGTAAAGGCCGCGCCGGGTTCAACACTGGACGGAAACAAGCTGCTCGCAGCCTTCAATCAAACGCAATCGGAGATGCGCGACATCGGCCGATCGGCAGGGTTCTGGGGAGCGACCGAACGGTTGCAGAAGTCGCTGCAGGAACTGGGACAGTTGATCGAATTCGAAGGCCAGCAACCTGGGCGCAAGCTGGTTCTTTTTGTCAGCCCGGGGTGGCCATTGCTGACGTTTGCCGGTGACCAGTCGGATATGAAGCAACGAGAATGGGTGTTCAGCAGTGTTGAGCATTTCACAAATTCACTGCGCGAGGCGAATATCGTGCTCTATTGCGTAGATCCGTTCGACCTGGGGAGAACAAATCCATTCGTGTACGAGGAATACTTGAAAGGCATTTCAGCAGCCAAGGATGCCACCTATCCAGATCTCGGACTTCAGGTGCTGGCGGCGCACACAGGAGGACAGGTGATGACCAATGGCCGTGATATCGCCGGATCGTTGAAGACGGCTATTGGCGATGCGAGCGGAGGCTATGACCTGACCTTCGCGCCGATAGCCGGCGACCGGGTGAACGAATATCACGCGCTGGAAGTTCACGTGGACAAGCCAAACCTCAAGACGCGGACCACGTCGGGATACTATGAGCGCGTAGAGATGGCGCAGCAAGGGAAAAGTCGCTGAGTTGAGCAGGCCCTGGATGAGCGGATGGTGCAGAGCCCGCACGATGGGATCTGGTCAAAATCAGACCGTGTAGGCACCAATGCGCAACTCGCGCGAAGTCAGCGCATCGCACTGGCGATCCAGGGCCTCATACGCAGCGTCGTTCTGCTTCCTGAAACTGCGATATGCCTCCTCGCTGGCCCACCGGTCAATCGTCAGGTACGCCCCGGAGATGTAGACGTCGCGCAAGAGCTCAGTCCCAAGGTACTCAGGCGAACTGCGAAACAATTGCGCCCAGTTCCCCTCCGACCCATACGCCGTCTCAAAGGATGAAATCTTCTCCTCGGCAATCTCAAACTGCCATACAACAACGAACATGTGCCCTCAATTTCTCCTTCAATGTTAGCGCAAACAAAGCAACGCCTTTGCGCGGCAACAACCAAAACTCATCGTCAGCGATGGCATGTGCCTCCCGTCACGCGCTGGAAGGTCGCAATGGGACTACCCTTCCGCTGCCAATTCATTCACTTTCTTATGAGGCGTATATGCGTTTCCGTGGGGTTTTCACTTCTGCCTGTGTTTTTGCCCTGTCGTTTTCAGCATTCACCGCAAGCCTGATCGCCCAACAGGGCGCGTCTGGACAAATCAACACTGCTGACTTGCAGCGCGCGCATCTGATGCTGCGCCAGTCGTACGACGAGATCCGGAAGAACTACTACGACACCAGCTTTCACGGCGTGGACCTGGAAAAGACCTATCAGCAGTACAACACCCGGCTTGATGCTTCCAAGTCCATCAACGAAACGTTTCGCGTGATCGGAGCCTTCGTGCTGAGCCTGCACGATTCGCACGCCTTCTTCATGCCTCCCGAGCGCACCAACCACTCGACATCTGGCTTCCTGATGCAGATCATCGGCGACAAGTGTTTTGTGACGCACATCCGTCCGGGAACCGATGCCGCGAACAAGTTGCATGTTGGAGACCAGGTGCTGGCCCTGAACGGATTCAAGATCACGCCGGAAAATTTCCACGATATGGAGTACTTCATTCAGGTTCTATCGCCAGCGCCGGCCGAGATGGTCGACGTTTTGAATCCGGCAGGAGAGCATCGGCAGGAGACCATTAAAGCCACGCTGCGAATGGGAAAACAAGTGATCGACCTGAGCGGCCCCGATGACATCAGCGGCGACTTCTGGAAAATTGTCAAGGATTACCACGAGGACGAGCATCTGGCCCGGTCGCGCGGATATGAGGTCGGAGATGCTTTCGTCTGGCGAATGCCTAGCTTTGAGGTTTCATTACCCGACGTAGACAAGGCCGTAGGCAAGGCGATGAAGTCAAAGACCCTGATCATCGATCTACGCGACAACTCAGGTGGGTACATCGAGACCCTCAAGGCAATGCTGGGGCACTTTATCGACCACGAGGTCAAACTGGGAGACCGGGTAATGCGCAAGGACACGAAGCCGGAGATGGTCAAACCCAGATCGTCGCTCTATACCGGAAATGTCATCGTCCTCGTCGATCGCAATTCAGCATCCGCAGCGGAGTTGTTTGCCCGCGTAATCCAGCTGGAGCACAAGGGCAAGGTGATCGGCGACCGCAGCGCGGGGGCGGTGATGGAAGCGAGGGAGTTCGAGGAGTCGACCGGAACCGACTACAAGGTCGCGTATGGACTCTCCATCACTTCGGCAAACATTCTTATGTCTGACGGAAAGAGCCTGGAGAACGCCGGCGTTGTGCCCGATGAAGTGATGATCCCCACCGGCGTAGACCTGGCCGCAGGAAATGACCCTGTGCTCTCGCATGCGCTGAGCCTGGGCGGCGCGAAAATAGACCCCGTAGCGGCTGGCAAATTGTTTCCCTATGAGTGGCCGAGCCTCTAAGACAGAAACTGCGAGGACGTACCTACTCCTGGTCGTGGCTACTCTTAAATGACAAAGGCGATCTCGACACTGTCGCAGTTGCTCCCGGTTCGCCGAAGTGTCTTGGGAAACCAGCTCACCACATCGGCAAAGCATGACTGAAGATAAGAAGATAAGCAAGCCTCATGACACGCCGAAGGAGACACGTTGCAGAATTCACCCAGGACGTCGAAAATGAGCCAGTCATGAGGTTTCATCGATATGCCGCCGCTGTGCTCTTTGCGTGCCTGCTGAGTTGTTTGCCCGCCTGCGCCACAAATCTGGTCACAGGCAACGGATTTGGCTTCGCAGTGGTGTCTCCACAGACCGCTGCGGTAACGAAGTTCTACGCCCACCCCTACAGCTTCGTCCAGCCGGACACCAAAAATCCGCTCAGCGAGGGAGTCGAAACTGCCAATTTTCTCAAGAATCTTAGTTGGAGCGACCCGCAAGCGCAAGACACTGAGGCCGATTATGAAGATGATTCTCATGTCATCGACGTGCGCAACAGTGCCGGTGAGGGTTTTTTCTTCATGCCCTTCGGCCTTCGGCGTTCGGCACTCATCCTCAGTTGGCAACCCGTATCTGCGAACGCGTCCGGTAGCGGTCTATCCGTCGAATGGAGCCATCCGGTCAGGTCGCAAAGATCAATACCGATGGCGGGCCAGGAAATCGAGTTGTTGAAATTCGACGGCATCGACGAATCACTTCTGCTCATCCCGCTCGGCCCTCCGCAATCCCACGCCGCATCGCCGCAGATTCTCGCTGCCAGTTCCGCATGGGCCCTGGTAGCGATTGAAAGCGACAGCGATCTTGAAGCAACAATTCGCGAATTCAACCGTTGGCGGGATGGTCTTGCACCTCGCGAGCTGAAAAAACGCGAAATCTCGGAACTTGAGCGTTGGCGTGTTCGGCCGGCGGTTCATTTCCAAAGCGAAAGCGAGAGGCATCTCTGGCGCCAGAGCGAGGTCATGCTCCGCATCGCGCAGAGCCGCGAACCCAACCGCCCCGGACGAAACAGCAACGGCCTCATCGTTGCCAGCCTGCCCGACGGAGTCTGGTTCACACCCTGGGTGCGCGACATGGCCTGGGCCACGGCCGCCCTCGCGCGCATGGGGCACCGCGACGAAGCCCGTGCTGCTCTGCTGGCATACTTCAACGCGCAACCCACCGGAAGAATGCGTGCTCAGACAGCCAACACCGACTACCAGATCTCCGTCGTTCGCTACTTCGGTGACGGCTCGGAAGAGCCCTTTTTCACCGAAGAGGGCAGTACCAACATTGAGTTCGATGATTGGGGCGAAGCGCTTTGGGTGCTGGGCCAATACCTGCAGAAATACGATGACCCGGCCCTGCTCCGCATCCCGACCTATCGCGGACCGCTCTACGAAAGTGCCAGGGACTTCATCGTCAAGCCGCTGCTCGCAAACCTTGAACCGTATCAGCAGGGCGAGATTGTTGCCGCTGACACTTCCATCTGGGAAGAGCGGCAGAAGGACAAAAAGCACTTCGCATTTTCCACCGCCGCAGCGATCGTAGGCCTGCGAAACTTCGTCAAGATTGCTCAACGTGCTGGTGATGAACCCACGCGCTCTGAGATTCTGAAACACGTTGCCCTGCTTCAGAAGGGATTTGATGCGGCCTTCATTCGCGATGGCGAACTCCACGGAACTTTGGAAGAGGGCGTGAAGAACGACATCGATGGCGCTCTACTGCCGATCATCCATTTCGGCGTGGTCACAGATCCGGCACTCGTGCGCAGCACCGTCGCCAGGATGGAACTTCTCAAGGTGGCTTCGGACGGTTATCGGCGCGTCCGCAGTACCTACACTGACCCCGCTATCTTCGAGTATTGGTACGAGCGCCAGGAATTCCTGTTTGTCGATATCAGCCTGGCCGAAGTCGACCGAGGCCTGGGCCGCAAGGCAGACGCCGATGCTCTTATCGCGCGCATCGTGTCGAAGGCTGCCGCCGATCACAACATCATCCCTGAAATGTATGTTTCCGTGCCGTGCACGCTGTTTCCCGGTGAGATCGGCGATCCCACCGGGGCGAGACCCATGGTTGGTTACGGCGCCGGCGCATTCATCCTCGATCTTTTCGATCGCGACTCATCCCGGAGCAAATGAAAGTGCGAACTCGAGCGGCTTCGCAGTTCCTGTGTCCGGAAGCCATTTCTGCCGAGTGGATTTTTCCCTAAGAAAAGTCCACCTTCCTCCGAGGCCAGAAGCGGCTACACCAACTGCAGAACCGCTCTAGCTCCGCTGGAAACCACCGCTCATTCCTCGCGCATCAGTTTCACAGGATTAACCGCCAGCGCCTTTTGCGCTGGAATCCAAGCGGCAGCCAAACCCAGCAACAGCATCGTCAAGACCACTCCACCCAAGACAATCGGATCATTCGGGCTGGCCTGATACACGATGAATGACAATACCTTCGTCGCCAGAAGCCCCAGCGCGAGTCCAGCCACCGAGCCCACCGAAAGAAGAATGAACGCGCGCCCCAGCGCTGTCCGCAGAACCTGCTTGCGCCGCGCCCCAAGCGCCATGCGAATCCCCAGTTCGCGCAGCCGCTTGCTCACCGTATACGAGGCCATGCCAAAAATCCCGGTAACCGCCAGCATTGCGCCCAGCAGCCCCAGCACCCCGAGAGCCACCGACGCCACGCGTGCGGCAAACATCGCTGAACCCATTGCCTGGGTCCACGGCCTTACTGCCAGGGGCATCGACGAATCAAGCCCGTGCAGAGTCTTCTCCAGCGCCGCGGAAATCTCCTGCGGATCGCGATTCGAGCGCACCAGCAGCCAGACGTTGCTCGACTGCTGCTGCATGAACGAGAAGAACATCGCCGGCTGCTGATCCTCAGTAAGCGTCCGGTATTTTCCGTCTTCCACCACGCCCACTACTTCCGCGCTCTGCCCGCCGTTGAACTTGAAATGGCCGCCGACCGCCTTGTTCACTGATCCAAAAACCTTGACCGCAAATTGCCGGTTGATCAGGGCCACCTTCGGCGCCTTGGCATCGTCCTGCATGGAGAGGTCTCTGCCCGCCAGCAGGTTGGTTCCTGCGGCCTCGATGTAGCCCTGCGAGATGTGATAATTCATGGCCTCGGCGACTTGGTTGGTGGGCCGGTAATCGGTGGTGCTGTCGGCGTAAACACCCGAGTCGCCGCCCTCCAGGCCCAGCGGCAGGTGATCGACATACCCGACAGCCGTCGCGCCTGGAATGCTCGCGGCTGCTTCCAGCATGCGCCGCTGCATCTGCAGCTCCCGCTCGTCGGCATAGCCGGACATATGCAGTTCCGTCCCAGCGAGCACCACGTTCTGCGGCACAAATCCAAAATTGCTGTGCATCGACCGCGCCAGCCCGCGCACCGCCACCAGCGACGATGTCACCAGCACCGCGCAAATCGCAATCTGCAAAGCCAGCAGAACATCGCGCAGAGTGAACCGCCGCAGCCCGACAACGCCCGCAGCACCGGTGCGAATCACCTGCCACGGATCGGCACGCAGAACCTGCCGCACCGGAACCATCCCAAACAGCAGACCGCTCACCAGCGCCAGCAACAGCGCCACGACGTAGGTGCCCGCATCCGGATTCACCGGCACATTAATCGGAGTATCCGGAATCGGCTGCCATGTGCTCAAGAAGCGCAGGATGACGACGCCTCCCGCCAGCCCCAGCGCGCCGCCAGCCAGCGAAACCAGCACCGCCTCCGTGAGCAACTGCCGCAGGATTAACCCACGATTTGACCCTAGCGCCAGCCGCAGCGCCGTTTCCTTGGCTCGATCCGCCGCACGCGCCGCAAACAGGCTTCCCAGGTTCGCGCATGCAGCCAGCAGAATCAGCCCCGCCAGCAGCATCAACCCCGCCATGAACGCCCGTGCCGGCCCGCCCAGCATGTCCCCGATCAGCCCCGGCCGCGCCAGCGTGAACTTCACGCCCTCATCGTCACTCGGATAGGTTTTCGCGAGCCACGCGCCAAGAGTATTCAGGTCCTGCGTCGCCTGTGCCGCCGTCACTCCCGGTTTCACCTTTCCCACCACAAACCCGTTGTGATTGCCGCGCTGGTTCAGCTCGTTGTATCCTTCGATCGCTGGCTGTTCCACCAGCGGAATCCACATCGCCGGCGCAAAGAACAGCTCCGTCCCGCGAAACTCCGGAGGCGCCACGCCAATGATCGTCAGCAGGTGCTTGTTCACTCCCACCGTCCGCCCAACTACACTCGCGTCGCCGTGAAAATGGCCATGCCAGTACGCGTAGCTCAGCACCACATACGGAGCGCTGCCTGCCCCTTGCTCATCGCTGGCGTGATAAAAACGACCCAGGTAGGGCTGAATTCCCAGCACGTCGAAATAGTTTCCGCTCGCGAGGTAGGGCCACGCAGTCGACGGACTGCCCCCGGTATCCACTCCCACCGGGCCCATGATCTGGGACATCACCATTCCTTCAAACGCCCGGTTCCGGTCCCGCAGATCCACATAATCGAGATACGACTGCGAAGGATACTGGAAGCGCTGCACCATGTAGAGATTCTGCGCATTCGGCAATTTCACCGGCCGCAGCACCACCGCGTTCATCACGCTGAACACCACCGCGTTCGCTCCGATCCCCAGCGCCAGCGTCACAATCGCCGTCACCGTGAATCCCGGAGACTTCCACAACTTCCGAAACGCAACTCTCAGATCTGTAGTCATGATGGCCGCCCTTGCTATTGACTACGCCTGCGCCCGGGATGCGGTTCCCTGAATCGTGTCGGGCACTTTCTTTGTCGATATGTCCCATTTTGGTACTCGACTCTGTCTTTCAAGAGGCGTGCCAGGTCGCCGCCTCCCTGCTGGTCGCGTCGACTCGAGGGTATCGGCTTCGAGACATGTAGCGCGGGCATCGCTGCAAATCTCGGAAGCTCATAATTCAACAGTCCGTAACGCTGTGTTCATCTGAAATTAATTGTCTTCTTCAAGACTTGGGGTGACTATCCCGAAACGAGTGAAACTCGCTCGCAATGTCGAGCTTGCATGTCTTTTCCCCAAGCCAAATATCGAACGAATAAGCTCTTTGCGGCGTGCGCGGTGCTTCTCTGCCTGGCGGTTCTGCTATGGGGAACCAGTTATAAAATGTCGCTTTATTCAACGGTGGCCCAGTTCGGCTACTCGCAGGCCAACCCGGTCAACCCTCCGGCCAAGCTTCTCTCGGAAAAAGAACGCCCGATACGCACGAGCAGCCTCGATCACAATAAGACAACTCCGGAATTAACTGTTGCCCCATTGTTGATCTGGGTCTTCTTCGTTCTGACCAGCGCAATGCAAGTCAGGATTCGCCTGCAATGGTGCAGCGCCCGTGCATGGCTGGCTCACCATCTGCACGGCAACGAAGACTCCCTCCTCAGCCATTTTGGATTCCGTCCTCCTCCCAGCATCTATCTCCTTCTCTCGTAGTTCTTTTCCCTGGCCCACGCTTCAAATCATTGAGCAGTAGTTCGTCCAGGGCTCGGCGGCATAAGTGCCGCCTGAGAAGCTTCTCCGTCGAATTTGCCCCTTACAGGTTTTCGCCTCCGCTCATTAAGCGCGAGTACGTGCGCTTTTGCGCGGGCACCTTTGCCTTGCCTCTGCCCACCGGCTTGTTTGGCGGCTTTCAAGGCGTGACAACCACCACCAACAGAATGGAGATTTACCACGTGCGCAGGTTTCTGCTTTTCTGTTTCATCTCATTGCTCGCTGTAGCCGCTGTTCATGCCGCAGACACCGCCAGCATTCAAGGCACAGTGACCGATTCCTCCGGCGCTTCTATCGCGGGCGCAGCCGTTTCCTTAATGGATTTGACAACCCACCAGGTGGTCCACACGACGACGAGCGCAAACGGACAGTTTGTCTTCAAGACAGTGCCTTCCGACCCGCAGATTATCACCGTCGAAAAGTCGGGATTCGAAACATTCACGCAGCGGCTCTCGGCGACGACGCAGCCTTCTGTCACCGTCGATGCCAAGATGAACGTAGCCTCATCCTCCGAAAGCATGGTGGTTCGCGGCACCGTAGACCCCGAGGCCAAGCCGATGCCCACGCGCGAAGATGTGATGGTGATGCCCGAGACCATTCGAGTGCTCGACCGGAAGCAGTTGGAAGCTGCGGGACCGATGGCGGGCGGGTCACAGATGCTCCAGTACACCCCCGGAGCCAACGTGGTCGGCTACGGAGAAACCGGCGCAACAAAATATACGGTCCTGCTCAACGGAATTCAGCAGGGCTGGTCGGGCGAGGCTACGAGTTTCACAGCGCCGGGTTCGTTGGGCGTCACCTTTGACGGCATTCCGATCGTCGACCCGGCAACCGGATTGTGGCAATCGGCAGCCATGCCGCAGAGCCTGACCATGCAGAATATGGCGGTTACATACGGACCAGGACAGCCTCTCGATCGGTGGTACACCAACGTCGGCGGACAGGTGGAGTTCACCCCGGTTCAGCCAACCCTGGACCGTCACCTGAGCGCTGAAGTCACAGATGGCCCATACGGCCAGCAGAACTTCGCCTTCGTGGGCAATACAGGCAGCTTCAAGGGATGGTCCACCGTACTCGGCGGCGGGTTGGGGCGTGGTGACGATTTTCGCCAGGCACCGGACGGCTTCGGCAACCCCACCAGAGATGGCTCGGTGTTTGGCAAAACCGTGAAGTCTTTCTCGGCGGGCAGTATCGCCTTTGGCTCCTTTTACGCGAAGGGCGGCGGCTATCGACCCACAGTCATTCCCACCACTGACATCGGCCTGGTCGAACCCAACACCAACGGTACTCATTTCAGCCAGGCCACCAGCGGCTTTTATAGCGCCCTGCCCTTCGCTGACTACAACAAGTACGACACCAACGAAATGTTCGTTGGCTATGGACGTGAGCGGCTCTACTTAAGCCCCAAGAGCACGCTTCAAAACTCTACCTGGTACACGCACATTCGGCGTTTTCACCGGCGCAATGAAGATTCTCTCAGCCAGGGCTCCCAGGTCGACGAGTGGAATAACCCGCACAGCAACATCTTTGGCGATGAAATCGGCATGTCCCAGGAACTCCCTTACAATTCCGTCAAGTTCGGCGGCTACCTTCTTCATGAGGTCTATAACGCCCACAACCTCTTCTACAATCCCAACCTCGGGGGCAGCGGCGCGGAGCAAATCGTGAGCGCCGGAGCAAAGTTTCGCTCCGGCTACTTCCAGCAGGACGACGTGGCGTTCTATGTCCAGGACGATATCCATCCCATCCCGCAAATTCACATTGTTCCCGGAGTGCGCGAGGTTGGGTTCTCCACCAGCTATAGCGACCAGGCGCAGCGCGACTTCAGCTTCGTCCCGGGCGTGATATACGCCACCCACTGCGCGTTGTTCCCCCAGACCCCGGGATCCGATCCCTATCACGACACCTTCGGCACCCCCACCACCGGTCCCGACGGCGCCACCACAACGGACCAGGGGTCTCAGTGCGCGGCGCATGAGAGCCGCTCGGCGGTCGAACCATCGATCGACGCTTCCGTGATGCCGTATCAGTGGCTGACGATTTATGGCGGCTATGACGTAACCTACCGCAGTCCCGCGCTGGGCGGCGGTGGTGGCATGTTCCAGAGCGTTGACCCGACCTATTACACGCTGGCCAAAGCCGCTTACAGTCAAGGCGGCGTCAAGGTTCATTTTCTCAACGCTCCAGCCCTAAAAAACTTCATAGCGGGCGTTAACTACTTCAACCTCAATTACACCAACCAGGAGATCGACTTTGAGACGGCTGCCGGCGTGGAGGTCTCGGGAGGCGGCAACTCCACCTATCACGGTGTAGACGCCTTCTTTGACGCCGATCCCAGTTCGAACCTTCATTTCTTCTTTAATTTCGCAGCAGAGTCAACGAATTTTACCAACTACATCGTGGGAGGGCCGAGCCTCGCCGAGTGTACTGCCGAGGGAATCTCGTGCACCAGCTACAACAACCTTCCCGTCTCCTATGTCCCCGACTACACCCTGAATACCGGGGTCTACTATGGCTTCCAGCACAATCACCACGTGCTGTTCGAGCCGCGCCTCTGGATGGACAGCACCGGCTCGCAACACCTCTGGTCTAACCTTTCCGGAGCACCAACCTCGCAGACCATGGCGGCATATACCACGGTGAATTTCGCCGTAACCGCTCCCATCACTTTCGAAAAGCAATCCTTCAATCTGAAGGTCGATATGATGAACCTCGGGAATGCGCGGTACAACGAGTGGGAGTACATCTCCAGCGGCGGCTACTTTTCGGCGCTTGCACCAAATCCCAGTAATCCTCCCAACGGTTACATCAACGCCTACCCCGGAGCTCCACGCGCCGTCTACGGCACACTCTCCTATTCATTCTGAGTAGGCTTGAACGGTCCGCAGTCTTGAACGGTTCCGCAGTTGGTGTAGCCGTTTCTGGCCTCCGAGGAAGGTGGATTTTTCTTAAAGGAAACATCCACTCGGCAGCAATAGCTTCGAGACATAGGAACTGCGGAACCGCTGTAATGGCGAGCCCGGAACGGCGCAATTCGGCCGCACCGGGCTCACCCGTAACCGAACTCCTTCTCTCCGCTTTTGATGAGGAGAAGAATC
>Ga0209004_1000149_pt1 | contig 18165 bp, 19 predicted proteins | sample TexAe_RefH0_M1_FD_187948 | JGI IMG/M metagenome (GOLD analysis project Ga0209004, IMG submission 187948) | Forest soil microbial communities from Davy Crockett National Forest, Groveton, Texas, USA - Texas A ecozone_RefH0_M1 (SPAdes) (version 2) | ecosystem: Environmental > Terrestrial > Soil >... | reverse complement strand
GCGCGCTTCGACCCGTTCTCGATATGGAACAATCCGCTCGGCCCCCAGAGGACGGTGGCGTTTACGGCGGATGGCTCCAAGGTTGTGTACGTGGGAGACAACGGGAGCGGGAGCCAGTTTCTGGTTCTGGGAGATCTGGAGTCAGATGCCATTCACCAGCTCACTTGGGTCGCCATTGCGCCGGTGGGAAACCACGTGATCGCGGCCGGCTATAACCAGATCGTGCTTGATGGCAAGATGCTCCCCACGCTTCCCGGCCAGATCTTCCAGCCGCAGTTCAATTCGGATGGATCTCACTACGCGTACGTCGTCCAAAACAGCAATGGGCCGATCGTCTATCTGGACGGTATACCGCAGAGTGCGTATAGCGCGTTCCAGGCCAACGGTTCGTATTACACATTCAGTCCCGATGGCAAACACATCGCTTACTTCTGCCACTCGACAAGTCCATCTGCCGGAAATGAAGAAGGAGTCTGCCTGGACGGAAAATACATGCCGCAAGGTCAGGGAAATGCGCTGTCGAATCTCACTTTCAGCTCCGACAGCAACCACCTGTTCTGGAACTTTCGCCAGGGACCCAACGTGCGCATCTTTGCCGACAACAAGCCGGTGCTGGATAGTGGTGCGCCGTCTCCTGGAGGGTTTCAGGCGCAGGCCTGGCAGGCCGACGGCAAAAGCGGCCTTGTGGCCCTGGTGCACGATGGCGATTCCTTCAAGCGCGTGACCATCACACCAGACTCCAGCGGCAGTGTGGCGGGCATGCTGGGCGGCGGCCCTGCAGTCGCGGCCGCGCATTAGCCGTGAAGACAGAATTCTGACCTGGAGGCAGAGCTTCCTCCTTCTCTTGTGAATCTCAAGGCCGGTTGGAAGCTGGCGCCGAATAGCAGCTAGACGAAGCTTTTCGGCGTGCATCTCTCGCTTCTGCGTCACGCTGACGATATGGGATAACTGGGTGTGTTTGCTTGTCGATGAGGATCTGGAATGAAGAATAAGAATTTGTGGCTACTGGTTTCTCTGGGTGTGGTTTGCACTTCCTGCGGCAGTAACTCCGCCAGTCCACCCGCCTGCGTTCGCGGCGTCTTCGACGGGTCGCAAGGGCACATACATGATCTGCTACACAAGCTCCGAGGCGCATGGCATCACCGTCAGTTCCGTTTTCTACGTGCCTCCGGTTGACCAGGTCACGATGCTCGAAGAGCCTTGGGCGAAGGACTCTCGGCGCTATGTCGGCCAATCCGGTGATGCAGGAGCACTCTCTGTAACGTGCACGCAGGTGGATCCCAAAAACCCCGATGCCTCTCTGAAGGACAAGATCGACGCTTGGCATAAACAAGACATTACTTTAAAAAGAGTCAACTGGAAGTACGCGGGCTAGCCTTTTCTTCTGGTCTCTGAATTGGCAGGCATGAAGGAAAGAGCCGATCGCTGATAGGAGAAACCGACGTGAAATATCCGATCTGGGTCCTGGGTCTTCTTGTTACTCAGTGCGCAGTGTGCTCCCATGTGTGGGCTGAAGATCCGGCTATTGTGCCTGGCCTGACCTACGTGTGCAATGGTGAGCGGCTGCATATCGACAGTTGCAACATTCGTGACCTCTCAGACAGCTCGACCTGCATGGTGGCGCACCCCGATCACATGCGGCCCAACGGCTTCCCAGAGTACACGTATGAAACGCGCGGCAACCTGAAAAAGCTGCTGCCAACTTGCCAGCAGCCCACGGCGCAGCAGAAAACCGCTGCAACCAACGCCCAGCAGCGCCAGCAGGACGCTCAAGATGCCGCCTTCAAGAAGGCTGAGGCCAGTCCGCCGATGCCAACCCGTGCGGACCTCGTACACGCCCTGCAGCCTAAGGACCCCGCTGAGCGGCAAATGAATCGCTGTATAGCCGCCGGGCGCTTGCCGGCCAGCTGCACCGGCAATGCGCTGCTCGGCGGCTTCAGCAAAATGATCACGTCGATGCTACCGTCGGTGACCGACTCGAGCAAGCCGCCCGCTGGACCGGTGATGTCCGGGGTATATCAAGGTGCGGGCGACTGGCGTCTCGATTTTGTCGATGGCGGCGTGCTGGTGAATTGCGCCATGCTCTCCCCGAATGAGGAAACCTACTCGATAAAGTTCGAGTCCGGCCGCACCGCAGTCATTATCAACACAAAGCCCGCGCCACTCAATCTCACCTTTCATGCCGACGGCACCATCGTGGGGCCGCCGGGAACGGTGACGATCGACGGCGTGATCGCGACGGGCTATCACAGCGGCGTTGCGCAGGGTGCAATGTACAGGGATGCGGCCGGCAACCTATACGACGCGGCTGGCAATAAATTGCAGGCCACCGCCGGCTACAGCACGTTCTCCCCCAAGCGCACCACCTGCGCTGCCATCAATCTCACCTCCAAGGGCGCGGGTGTGGGCATTCAGACCATGCAGACCGATCTGCTCAAAACGGCATTTGGCGGCGACAAAGGCCCGCCTACACCGCCGGGCATCCGCATGCAGGGCATCTACGCCGCGGCCACCGGCTTCAGCGTGCAGTTCTTTCCGGAGTCGGCTGTCCTGGGCTGCGGACCCGATGCGGCGCGCGCGTATCCCTATATCGTGGTGGCCGGTCCCTCCGGCGCCGTCGTGAAAATAGATGTGCAGGATCATCCGCTCAACCTCGCGATCCGGCCGGATAACACGCTCGATCCAGGCGGCAGCGCGCCGTATCAGGTGCATGGGCGCCTCCTGATCGGCGACGCCGTCAGCGGCAACTACAACTTCATACCGGACGAGCAGACCTGCGCACTCGCAATGCTCGCGCCCAGCGCATCGATCCCCGCCAACGGCGGATCGGCGGACAATGTGGGAGTGCCGGCAGGGCGGGTATCGGCTCCTCGATGAATCCAGGGCATGTTCTCTACGCCGTGAGCGCCGCTGGGAAACGCTATGCTCGCCTTTACGGCTGGCTTTACGTTGCAACCCGGAGTACCTGAGCTTCGGTGAGCGGATTGTCCCCGGAAACGCCCCACGGTGTAGGAATAGCAAGGGGCGCATTTCGCTGCTTCAATCCACTTGAGCCTATCGTCGTCATCTCGAACAGGTGCCCCCAAAACCCGTTACGCGCTTGCCGACCAAAGTAGTGAACGATAAAGGAATTGGGCACACAGCCGGCACACTGGGCGCCGGGGAGAACAGGTCTTATCGGGGTTTGAGAGGGGTGTTATTGATCGCGCGTGTCAGTGACCGCGGCTGGGTTATTTCGCGGAGCTGATGGCGACCAACGAAGAGGTCAGCCAGAGCATCCGTCCGCTCCTCAGGCTCTGCCGCGAACACATCGATCGATCCATCAAGATGAATACGGTGCTGCTTATTTCGCTCGAACGGGATCCACTGCTGGCCGACCGGCTGCGACGGTTGAGGACCGTTCCCGGCGTGGGTCCGATCACGGCTCTGACCTGGGCTCTGGAGGTGGGAGACACTTCCCGCTTCCACAACATCAAGCAGGCCATCAGCTATTGCGGGCTATGCGGTGCGGAGAAGAGTTCGGCCGACAAGATGATGCGCACTCCGATCTCCAAGCAGCGCAACAAACACATCCAGCAGGTGCTGGTGGAAGCGGCCAGGCTGGCACCGCGCTACAGCGACGAACTGGCGCTGCTTTACGAACGGGAACGGCAGCGAGGCAACGGCAATCGGGCTACTCTTGCGGTGGCCAGGAAGATGGTTACGTGGATGCTGGCCGTGGAGAAGCGCAACGCAGACTTCATGCCTGCCGGCGACTTCAAACGAAACGCAGCAGCGTAATAAAACTTTCCTAATAAGGAAAAAACAAAAACAGGATCTATCGATGCACAGGCTGCCAGGTCCCGCAGATCACCGCCTGGGCGACGGAGGCGACTCCCGAGGCTCTCTTCGAATTGTTTCGGGACTGACAGAGAACACAAACTCAATCTTCGGTGCTGACTCTTCGGAGTCTCAGACCGCAAATGGATGTCCGGTTCTGCTTGAGCGCAGGAACCATCAGCCGAGAGGCAAACGTGCGCAGCTATCGATTCTGATCAGACCAACGGCGCGCTCTCCAGCGCGCCTAAGGAAAACCCGTGCTTTTCTGTTGACAAAGACTTACATGGATGGCGGTGATCCAGGCTTCCCCTCAAAGTGCGATTGGCTTGCCTGACTCAAACCCAGTGATGAAGTTGATCGGTCAGAAAATGGGGATTCAGGTTCGGATCGGCGGTGTTGAGGGCGCAACGGGTGAAAAGCCGAAAACCCACGACCGACAATTACCTTCGTTTGGGGCGGGAAAGCGTTTCGTTTGAGCTTTCCCTTTTGACCAACGCCCAGAGTCTTAGTCCGGTTTCTTCTCTGACTCCGATCGAAAATCAAAACGCATTTCCCGCAATCCATTTTCGGTGATTCGCGGATGTTGATGGACCAGATCAACCCGGAGGGCCGTGGCATGCGGCTCCCGAGTCAATCTGTTTTCGCCCGCACTCACCCTGACCGTTACGGTTGGCCGTAGATTTCGGGAGCGGTTTTGGCCCAGCCGGCGTCGACGTAGCTCTCCTTTGCGTTGACCACGAAGAGGTTGGTCTGGACAGATTCGATGCAGGCTGCGGCAAATCGCCGGCGTGCTTCATATTGGCTTCGCCCTGTGCAGCAAAGAAGGCCTTGCCGTCGGCCATTCCTTTATCGACTTCGCCGAGCGTGCGCATGGGATTGATGATGACCCAGAGGCCGCCGTTGTTCTCGCCCCATTTGCTCTCGAACATCGCCCAGTGAGCGTCCCGGAATTTGCTAAAGCCGTCCACGTACATTTTGACAAGCTCGTTCCATTCTCCCTCGTGGCCGGCCTTGATGTGGAATGAGGTGAACTCCCAGTAACGTTGGTGGGGGACGTCGACGGCTGCGTGCAAGCTCATCTCGGGGTGGTAGAGAAACGCCTGGCTGTCGTAGCGGGCAAGCAGCTCACCATCGGCGAGATTCGCGGCGTCGAGGGCTGCGGCGTACTTGGCGTTGGCGTTCTGCGCTTCCTGATCCTACGCGGCGAATGATTGCGGCAACGGACAAAAACGGCAAAGAATGTTCGCACTGGGCGTTTTGTCCGTGAAGCTGGCGATTGAGGGCGGTGTCGCTTTCCCAAAACGGACTTGATGATGAAACGGTTTGGGGACCGTTCTTCACTATGGTTCAAAAGACCCCTCCCGTCGAGGCATTTGCTACATCTGTCCTGCTCCGCGGACTGCGTCGGCGGCAAATCGAGAAGGAGAACGAAATGAACACTCACTGGCACACATATCGCATCGTTGACTCGATCGGAAAATCACAAGTTACGCTTTGCAGACTGCGCGGTTTGCTAAGCGCGAGCATGATCAGCTCGGCGTTGGCGCTATCGGTCTGGTCATGGGACGCGGCAGCACAAGCCAAGCCAGAATCCACGACAACGAACTCGAATCCAGAATCGAAGGCATGCGCGTCGGAGACATGTCCGGAGTATTGCGGGCAGCCGACGACGCCCAAGATATCGGTGGGGCAGTGCGTCGCCCAATGCAAGCAATCTTGCAAGGCCCCACCTTCACCACCTCCGCCACCTCCAATGACGGTGTCAGTGACGCCAAGCTACCTGATCATGGCGATCGCGTATGCTCCGCCGGGATGCACGGTCACAACACCGACGGACTGCGGAACTTCGAATGGTTCGAGCTTTGTCGACTACGGGTCCAGTTCGTCAAACGGAACCAAGATCACAACCAAGGACTCGTTCCAGCTTGGCTTGACGATCACCTTCGACGCGAGTTTTCTCTCTGTTCTGAACGGAGGTGGAAGCTACGGTTTCCAGAACACCACGACAGACACCTCCTCAGTTAACGTGACCAAGACGCAGACAAATGATTGGAAGGTGTTCGGAAATGGAGACGGCATCGATCACAGTCAGGATCAGTTTTTTCTATTGTTGCATCCAAAGGTGACACTCGCGAAAGACGCCAACTCAACCATCCAGTGGGGTTTCAACGACCCAGGCGCACCCTTCACGGTCTACGCGTCCGAGTTGCAGAACCCCGCGACAATGCGCCCAAGCACCAAGCAGGTGTTTCAGGAACTCGGCCTAACCACTGCCGATTATCAAAACATTCTGAATGAGGACCCGTTTGGAGGGACTGTGGCGAACACCACTGGCCCTGCCGTTCTTCATACGGCTGTCGGAGTACTCCCAGTAACGAAGGCAGCATTCACAACGGGCGGAACATCGACGCCAACGGCGCCAGCGGTGCCCGGCGCAGGTTTGGATCCAAATCGCTTCTGGTATACGGGACTCAGCTTCCCCTACGAGCCTGCTCTGAACGCGTCCAATTGCAACAATGGAGGGGTTTGCAACTGCGATGCATATTCGGGATCGATGACCAATGAAAATGCAACCGACAATAGCACCGAAGATGAGGGACAGACGACCGTGGACCTGCAAGGCGGGGTAACCGTGCCGGCATCGTATTCGCTCAAGATCGACACGAAGCTGGTGTGGACATCGGGCTCGACGACCGACAACACAACCGACAGCAAGGTGGTGGCGAGCGCAACGGTAACTTGTCCATCGACGAAATACACGGGGCTCGCTGGAATCCAGGTGTGGTGGGACACCCGTTACGGCTCATTCGTGCTCATCACCTACGATCCCGGCGCCGTACCAATGATTCAACACGGGAAGGTGATGAGCGCGTCTAACCAGCCGGTCGTCGGGCAGCTCGTCACGATGGTTTACAACGGCAAGAAGCACAAGACCTACACTGCGCACGATGGCAGTTACGGTTTTCCGTCGTGGAATGGCGCACCGGCGTTCAATGGAACAGCGCAGATTATGACAGGGGCGTTGACGCAGACGGTGACTGTGGGAACGGGGTTGCCACCGATTGTGCTGCGAATGAAGTGATATGGTTAAGCGATCCGCCGGGGTCGTGCTTCAGGCTGCCATGCAAAGGGTACGCGACATCCAATGCGGGCAGCCGAGGCACCAGATAATCCTGTGAGGCCCCATGAGTAGATCATAGAATCAGGTCGTGAACGTCCGCTTCATCGGGCCGATGGAATCCCTCGCCGTGAAGAAGCTGCCCACTGGAGATAAGTGGACCTATGAAGTGAAGCTGGATGGCTTTCGCGCCGTAGCCGTACCTTTTCCACCGAAATCAATGCTCACGTTGATTCTCATCGCTATCGTTCGCAGAGTTTTCTCTTACGTAAGCACGACAGCCTTCTCGGAATGAAGGTGAAGTTGAAGTTTCTTCGGCATGATTGCAGTCATCCTCATCGTCAATTCGGTGTTGTTCGGCCCAGTTGTGGCCAGCCTCATGACCGCTGCAATCTGTCTTGCACTGATCGTCGTCCTTGGCGTCTCGCTCCTCGGGAGGCGACGAGTCTTTGTCATCTCCGGCAGAAATGGAACTGGATTCATCGGCGACAATCGCAGGCACAGTGGATGGGGATCCTGTCAGAACGCGAATCAGGACGAAAAAGAAAAGCCCGACTGCAATTAGGATCGCGAATGCTCCTCGCCCATTCATGTCGTTGTCCTTCCAACTGAATACGAGGGATACCGGGCTCTGTTCGAAACTAATTGTGTTCAGAAGATATCATTGCCCAAATGCAATGCTCCAATTTTTCCAGCGATCTTCAGGAATTCCGTCGTTTTGTGGAAGTTAGTCTGTGCTTAGGGCACGATCTGTGTAGAGGGTTACCGTAAAGATTTTGCCCCATGCGGAGCGCACGAAGTTTGGGGCCAATCGAATAGTTGCTATGGCCGTATATTGCTGAGTCACATAGGGATTGCAAGGTGTTTTCGGAAGAACAAGCGCCAGAAATACGGCATAAGAGCGGGGCCTCAACGTACAGAGACCCCTGCGTTGAATTGGTCGTGCACTGTTTGATGACTGTACCGAGTGTTCTCTCCGCCTGATGTGATGCAGCTCACTCTACCGCGAAAGGGCGGGACCAGAATGACGGGAGGATCGGCTCCTAAGTTTGGTCATGATCCCGGTGAAGGCAATGCGTGCGGCACGCACCTCCGCTGCGAGAACCGCGAGTACGAGCGGAAAGAGAGTCGGTTCCGCCTGCATCAGGTCCTCAAAATCGGTCAACTCAGTGAAACTCACCTCTGCGCCACCGCAAGCCATTGCACTCAGTGTGTACGGTTCCCTGGTTACGACTGCCGGAACTCCAAGGATTGAGCCTGCTCCGATCGTCAGGTGTATTACCTCAACACCATTCTCGCCCTTCATCACCAGCGAGGCTTTGCCGCTCTTGAGAATGTAGAGGCCCTTCGGCGTTTCTCCTTGTTTGAACAGCATTCGACCTCTCAGACAGGGCACCGAAATAGACCGTTTCTCAAGGGCTTGGGTCAGTGTGCGGTCGGCCACAAACGAATTCTGCATTACGCGCTTCTCTCTGTCTCGTTAGGCCTCGCTGGACGAGCATTCAAACGAAGGACGATGAATCTTCTCATCTCTCGACAAACAGGGGACGTGATGTGGCTCACATGCTCATGTTTAACTGAGTTGACATTGGGAAATCGGACGATTACGGTCTAATTACGCGCTGCCCCATCCACTGATTCACAGGCCTCTCGGAGACGAGAGGCCTGTGTCTTTGCGCACCTATATATTGCGATATCGCGGGAATTCAATGCGGTCGCAATTGACGACCGGGGCGGTTCACCGACGACTTGAATCCCTCGCATTCAAGTTGAGATTTCTCTTTGCATCGTTGACCGGATACGATGGCACCGTGGATTTTGATTTTGTAGGTCGTCCGGCGCGGATCCTTCTCGTCACGATGACTGTTGTCCGGGTTGCAAGCAGACACGTCTGTTCTGTTAGTCTGCGAGGACGCCTGCTGTGGTGAGGGGTCACGAAACGTCTTTCTTATATCCCTAATCGTGGTGGTGGGCTCATGCGACTCACACTGAGCCGTGTTGGAATCGACCAGTTAGCTCGTTATATCGTTATCACAACTGTTGCCTAAAGGGAATCTGGTGCGTCGAGTAGGGTTCGTCATTTTCGTTTTGATATTTGGCGTATTCTCAGCCATATATTTCACGAACTTTCGCGTGAAGCACGACCCTGCGTCAGGACGGTATCTCGCCGCACAAGAACAAGAAGCACAACCGCTGCTGGAAGCACTTGAGAAGTATCGAGCAGATCACGGCCAATACCCCTCGACCTTGGATCAGATGACCCCTACCTACCTCGCATCAGGCTGGAATGCAGATCGCTTCCTGTACACGGCTCGACGTGCTGACTGGACCCTAAAGTCGACGGAGTGCGCGTTACGCGAAAAGGACCTTCATGGTTGGATCATGAAAGAGGCGACAGAATATGCGAAAGAAGTTGGCCAGTTCAAACTCGAGTGCATCAGCGCTTACCGCGATTTCCAACTCCAGTCGCCAGACTTCCCGGGCAATGCACAATTTCCGAATATGGAGCGCTGGGCATATTACGACTCGTTCACGAAGAAATGGACTATCGGCTGGTGCCGCCATGACAGGTCTACCGAGCGAGGGCAGGACTCGGCCATGAACGGTATCTGCCGACAAAGGGTGGACGGCCAAGCTCCTGATCCGTGGTAAGGTCGTGCTCTTCCAGTCCAGAGCGCTTTGACATTAGAAGTTCGGGGCGGATCGAGGCCGATGCGGACATTGCGCCCTCTTGGGTCGGTGTTTACGTGCGCTGCGCCGAGGGCAGCCCCTAATTTTTAGGATGCCCGCTTTGCGACGATGCTATAAACAGGCTTAGAAATCAGGAGGGATGCTGATGGCACTGACAGTCGCTTCCCGTGAGTTGGACGGCGTCACCATTTGGACCTTAATGGGAGGATCACTCTAGCGAAGGAAGTGTGCAGATGCGCGATGCAATTCTTGGCTTAGTTGGCGACGGCAATAAGAACATCGTGCTCAACATGGAAGACGTTAGCCATATCGATAGCGCAGGATTGGGCGAGTTGGTCGGAGTCTGTAGTGCGGCCAAACGGCTGGGTGCTAAGCTGAGGCTTCTAGGGCTGCGCAGCGCTCAGCAGCGCGGCGAATCCAACTCTCCACGGACTTGGTCATCTGTGCACCAATAGCGCAGAAATATAGGAGAAAAGCTTCAAGCAAATGCGGAAGGTTGCTCGACCGTATGACATTTGAGGCCAGTACTTGCCTCGAGCCTCTCCCGCGCTGGAGCCATAAGTTGGTTGTATTTTTCTAATGATGGCGATGCATTCATAATTAGTATGCTCAATGCCCGGGGTCCCTTTGAAGCTTCGTTCATGGATAAAACCGGTGGCAACCCGTTTTATTTCACACGACGGAATGATGGTCATGCAATGCGCAGCATAAGCGACGGCGGTCCAGGACCTGATGGCGAGTGCCGCGGAGCAAGTGGCCGATCGCTCAAGAGCAAACACAAGATATAAAACCAGAAAGAGACGACCCAATTGCTGAACGGGTCCGGAATCAGAGGGCGCTCAGTTCAGCTCCCTCTGATTCCATTGGGACAAATGGGATTCTGCTGCAAATCAAACAAACTCAGAAGTAGAATTTTCCGGAAAGCTGAACCGAACGCCCAGGTGACGGATCTCCATTCGGATCGAAAGTTTGCTGCACGTTGGTGACTGCGCCGAACGTCGGGCTCAGGTAGTCGCTCTGAGGAGGCGCAAAGTTGGCATGGTTGAATGCGTTGAAGGCCTCCACACGCAATTGCACGTAAGTCTTGCTGTCAGAAGTGAAGTGAACGTTCTTCGAGAGTTGCAGATTGGTGTAGTCGTACCCGGGGCCGCTAAAGAAGTTGCGCGGCGTGTTGCCGAAGGTTCCGGTCGGCTGAGGCGAAAATAATGCCTTCGCGAAGTACTGATGGCCCGTTGCCGCATCCCTTATATTGCCCTTTTGGATATCGAAGCTGTTGATGTTTGGAACATCGGGACAACCAAAGAATTCAAATTGATCGCACCAGCCTGAATTGTAGGCTCCCGCTTCGTTGATGCCGACCGGGAATCCAGCCTGCAACGCCGTAACACCACCAATTCCCCAGCCGCTTAAAGCCTCCTTGAGGATTGCGTTGCTCCGCATGAATCCTGCCACTGGCACGGTGTACACATAGCCCGCCGACAGTCGATGCCGGGCATCAAAGTCCGAGCTCCCATAGTTGAGATTTTGGAAACCAGGCTCCCAGTTGATGACACGGCCGGTTGATCCGCCAAAGCCGCTCTCATACCCGGAACCGTCGTCCAGTGCGTGAGAGTAGGTGTAGGCCAGCGTGAACTGCAACCCATGGGACGGAGCTTTCTGCAGGCTCGCCTGGAAGGAGTTGTAGTTCGACGAACCCTCTGATTCCTGCTCGGCAACTGACAAGTACCATGGTACTCCCGTGGGTGCCAAGGCAGGCTGGGCGGTGTATTGCGGGCTCGTGAGATGGATAAATGCCAGATTGCATCCAGAGCCGAGAGCGAGGCAAGCAGCGTGGCCGGCAGGGGTGACCTGGTCTCCTTCATCCTGATTCGTAAGGCGGTGACTGACCGAACCCACATAGGCGATCTGGGCAATAAAATTGCCGCCGAACGAGCGCTGAATATTCAGGTTGTAGTTGTAGGTATAGGGAACGTTGTAATTATTGGCGAAGGCTGAGAGGTCCGCCTCGGCATACTGGTTCCAATTAAGTGTTGCTCCCCTGCTTGGCCGGACATAGGGGAAGGGATTCGCTTTTGATACTAAGGCATTGCCAGTAACGTCCTGATACGGATTAGCGAACCCAGGGCTGCCGCCAACATCTGCTGCGCCGTTTGATTGATATTCCGACGGTGGATCGCCGAGGTTTTGCAGTGATTGCTCTTCCTGATCGCGGTTGTAGTAGACGCCAACACCGCCGCGGATGGAGAGGTTATGCGCTCCTTTCCCTCCGATAAGCCTCTCCGGGCCATTCCTTGGCGACCAGGCAAAGCCGAGTCTAGGCGCAATGTGGTCATAATGGGTAGTTGGTCCACCCGTCTCTGAGCAGCCCGGATCCCCCGGGAAGAGCAGCCCGGGAGGCCCTCCTGCAAATACATTCGATGTCGCATTGCTTAATGACCAGCAGGTCACGCCCGTACCGCCGAACTGCTTGTTCTGCGTGGGCTGTTCAACATCCCACGCAAGACCGAAGTTGAAGGTGAAATCGGAAGTAGCTTTCCAGTTATCCTGAGCGTACGCGTAAATTTCACCGGCAAGGGCATCAATGAAGCCGCCGCTTTCCTGGTTAAAAGTATCCGGAATACCGAGAGCGAAGTCGATCAGTGGGTCCCCGGAACTGTACGTTCCGCCACCATTGAAGGCATAGTCTCCGTTGTTATGGCCGCCGAAGGGGTTATGGACGCGGAATTGTTCATAAGATGCGCCAAGCTTGAAGGTGTGATTGCCCCGCACCCATGTAAAGCTGTCAGCGTAAGTAAGGTTGGTATCGATTCGGGGCTGAGGACCAAACGGGCTGAAACCCAAGTTGAAGTACTGCCCCACGCCGATGAAAGGCGCGGCTGGAGTGAGTTGCGGTGTGATTGCGAAGCCAAGCGTGCTCGGCTGAATCGGGGTTTGAGGCAATACCGCCCCGAAGTTATTGCGATAATATCCGCCGCGAAGCTCATTCAGCTTGTTTGCGCTGAAGGTATGTGTCCAGGATCCACTGAAGAGCTTGAAGTGTTCAACCTGAACCTGGGCAAACCCAGGGAAAGTGCTGCCATCGAAGGAAATCCCGTTGAAGGCAGGGCTGGATTGAAACACCGAAGACGCCCAGATGGTGTCATTCGAGGTAGGCGTATAGTCCGCCCGGAGAATACCTTGGTCGGATGCCGCCGTATTGGGGGAGTTGTAGTTGTATACGGGCGATCCGCCCACAATGGAGTTTCCTGGATGGACATATTTCTGTGTGAGAGCAAGAGCCACTGGGTTCCATTGACTGGTCTGAATGTTGACAATAGTGGCGCCGGCTTGCGGAGCGAAGCATTGGTTCCACTGTGTCCCCGCGGCGCAGTTGCCAATGGCAAATGGGATCGGCTTAGAAGAGAGACCAGCGCTGTCCAAGGCGCCACTAGCGTAATTGACATCGTTGGTAAAGTTACCCGCAAACTGATCTGAGGTCAAAGTGTCTACCGAGGTCGTTCCGCCGGTCCGGTTGCGCAGGCCCTGGTAGCCGGAAAAAAAGAAGAGTTTGTTCTTGAGGACCGGTCCACCCAGCGTTCCGCCATACAAATTCTGGTGGAACACGGGACGAATCTGGGAGAAATAGTTGCCGTTATTCAAAAAGGTATCGCGATAGAACTCAAAGCCGCTGCCGTGGATCTTGTTGGTGCCGCTCTTGATCACCTGATTAATCACGGCGCCAGAGTTACGCGCAAACTCAGGATTAATCGTGCTGGTAACGATGTTCTGTTCCTGAAGGGCGTCAGGATTAACTACAAGCCCCTCACTCTGCAGGGGGCCGTCATTGTCGTCCACGCCGTTCAATAGGTAGTTGTTTTGTGGCGTCTGACTTCCGTTGGAGGATGAGGTCCCGAATCGGTCGGAAGATTCAACCACACCCGGCATCAGTTTCTGCAAGCCTGATGCATCGCGGCCTTCTAGGGGGACTTGTTCAATCTGCTCAGCCGTGGCAACTTGCTGAAGTTGCGTATTTGAAGTTTCCACTTGCACAGCAGTCGCCGAAACTTCCACGGTCTGCGACGTTGCTCCGACTGCGAGTTTGGCCTCGACCTCGCGGTTGTCGTTCACGTTCAGAATTAATCCGGTGGACACGAAGTTCTGAAACCCTGGCGCCGCAACGGTTACTGTATAAGGACCGCCAACCTGAAGCTGCGGGAAGATGTAGTATCCGCTCTTATCCGATTGAGCGGCAGCTTTGATTCCGGTCGCCGTGTTGAGTACCGTCACGGTCGCATTAGGGACCACTGCACCCAATGCATCGGTTACGGTACCGTGAACGGCAGCGTAGGTCTGCGCCTGTGCTTGCGGAGCGAAGCCCACGGCCACGCCGATGAGCACTGCGAGGAATACTACTGCCTGCAGTCTGAAAGATCGTTCGGCTTTGATTATGTTTGTCGGACGCTCACTCCGGGGACGATCATAAGCAACAATCGGACCCCTAACTAAACACCTGATGTTTTTCACTGTTTCCTCCGAATGGTTTGTGAAACGAAAGATCTCGGACTAACAGGATCTTTTCCTGACTGTATTCAGACTTTCGACGATCAGTTGCCTTGATCCTGTCATCCCCTTGCCATCAACATTTGTCAGCGCATTTCGGCAGAGATTCCAGCCAAATTGCGGCCAGCTCGACATCATCTCTAAAGTCTCCTGGCTAGCAGCTTCGCTCTAGGACACAACTCTCCCATCACCGTCATCGACGATGGGGTGCTTGCGGGACTAAGAGCAGATTACGGAGAATAGAATGATCGGCGTTCGATTCGAATTGACTTTCTTGAACAAGAAAATCAGAGAGCCACCTGCTTTCTGAGCACGCGGCGAATGGGCATCGTTAACTCCTTTAGAGCAGGCAGCACGCGCTGTCCTCTCCAAGGCCGCATTCGTCCAGCGGGCTCCGATACTTGAATCGGGAACCCACTGCATCCTCGTCTAGCTATGAAAACCGGGTTCATTGTGTTCTATTCCTCATCCACGAAAGAGATCTGCGGCGAACCGCTAATTCGCCCTTCCGCGGACCACGACACAGGAAGCGCGAACTGGCGCGACTTGGAGTGTCTGGAAGATTCTGTATCGGTTGATCGAAAGGAAAGTGAAACAACCTGGATCAGAACAGTTTGCACATTTTCTCCAGCGATGCCTCCCAATGCTCCTGATGCCACTGCCAATCCGAAAGTTCTAATCCCACATGGGTGACGTACACGGCGGTGCGTCCGAAATCTCCCTCCAGCCGGATTTTCACGAGACTCTAACTCTTGTCTAAGGGGTTATCATGTCGCCATGTAAACAACAATTTGCTCCTCCTGCACACTCTGTATAAACAAAGAATCCTGAACTGTTCGCTCTCCGCGCAGGAATAGGCAATAGAAAAGAAATCATCCCTGCGACGCACAACCGTGCGATTTGTGAGTGCGCCCGGCGCTGAGAACCATGTTTCGATGTACTCAGGAACGGTGAGAGCATGAAAAATCCGCTGGCGATCAGCGTTCACGCTTCTCATTTTTAAAATACATAACCTCTGTTCAGGGGATATCCGGCGAATCGGGTCGTCGAGCACACACGCTGGATGGCTTACGAATTTATTTGTGTCCATAACACCGATCTCTGCTCAAGCAGATATTCGTTCTCTTGCCCCGATGCAAGGCGCGATACAGGCCGAAGAACAGATTGAGAGGATTAATTAATTCCCCGATTGGCGGAAACGACACGAAAGAAACTAAACGCTTCTTCTCCTTACGACTCAAATCGCCTCCAATATTCGTGAGAATGGAAATTCGGAGTATACGAGAATCGATGCTTGGTCACGATTCCAGAATGACTGCGCTGAGGCTACCAAGGAACATGCCGATGGGTTGTCATGGACTTGTCACTCGATTGTCATGTTTCCTCGGCCTTTTGACTCCGAATTCACTTTCGATGTCGACTCAGACTTAGGGAGCGGAGTTATGGGATCGGCCGCGCGCCCTCTCCGAGAGGTGAACAGTATTTCCACCTCGCAGCCGCGAATATGATAACCAGATTGCGAGCCTCTTGATCCATCTCATTCAGACCGACGCTGAATGCGGACTCAGCCACAGAATCCAGGGAATAAAAATGACAGAGGTTGTCGTCGACCGAGAGTCACCGCTTATAAGCAATCTCAACGCATTATCGTACGGGACAACTGCCATTGGGTCCGTCCCCCGAATACCTCAGAGGTGACGATAGCCGCTCCTTCTCTTTTGGTGCGATGACTCGGAATATATTTCATCAAGAGAAGCGAAGATCAAAAACTGAGTTCCCGCAAGTAATTCAGTGCTCAATGGCAAAGAAGCGGCAGAGATATCCGAAGGTAAGCGTCGGCACCTTAAAGAAGTGCTGCGGCTGTGGTTTCACGATGTTTGCTTAGAATTGCCACCCATCGCTTTGCCGGCTCAAGGATAGATCATCATTGTGCGGTTCGACCCGCGAATATCACCTTGATCAATCGTCGCCATTACCATCCTCGGCAGCTGCTGACCTTATCTTTGATCGAAAAAAACGACCAGAGCATCTTGACCAGCCATCCAGCGGAACCCTCAGACCGGGACTCCCCGCGAAACGGACAATTGACTCGTAGGAAAATTTGCCTCCGCCTTGCAACTATTCCGTGGCAGAATCGTCAATATATTGGCCACCGCCTTCCCCGCGAACTCCTCGATGAACTGCGCACATTGCCCGCAGCACTTCGACTAGACAGGACAACTCGGAGAGCGCGAGACCGTTGCAGAAATCAAGCGCCGACTTCGTGCCCGCATCACTGAAGTAGAGACCCAGCTCAGAATCAGTGATCGGATCAACGGTTCCTCGAACTCGCGCCCGCACTAAAGAGCATCGATACAGCACGCCTAGCTAGGAACTTGTTGAAAACCACTTACAGGTCTCGGAATGTGGCAAATATCGGGATACCAAAACCCTCACTGAGACATTGCCGATCGGTCTGCAGGCTTTGTAGAAGAATTCAGTTCTTCAAACTGCACTTCGTTCGACGTTTGCCAACAAGTTCCCAGATAAAGGGTCGTGACCGACAAGGCGATCCGCGCCATTTGTGAGAGCGCATCCTGACACGGGGACGATCGGCCAATGCTGCGTCAATGGGCTGTAGTACGCAGCCGTGGAACCTTCCAACCTATCACCTTACCTTGTGGATCATCGCCGCTGGTAGCAGGCTCGCTTCCGGCGGTGCTGTTCGTCTGAGAATACGGGAGGCAGAGCGACATTGAACCGAAGAGATTTTGTAAGTTTAGTTGGAGCAGGAGCGGCGGCGTTCTCCGCAAAACCGTTGCTAGCAGCGGTGTCCGGGGCTAAGATCAAGGCGATTGCATTTGATGGCCTGGCAGTTTTCGATGTGCGGCCTGTTGCCACTTTAGCCGAGCGGGTCTTTCCTGGACGCGGAGAAGAGATGAGCGCCCTATGGCGGACTCGGCAGTTTGAGTACACATGGCTGCGGACCGTGGGACGGCAGTATGCCGACTTTTGGCAAGTGACGGAGGAGGCGCTGGTATTCTCCTGCAAGTCTCTGAAGTTGGAGCTGACTAAGGCGGACAGCGACCGGCTGATGCAGAGTTACCTCGAACTGAAGGTGTGGCCGGACGCACCTGCCGCGCTGAAGGAGTTGAAGGCAAGCGGTCTACGGATGGCGTTACTCTCAAACTTTACCGCCGCCATGCTCGACCAGGCTGTGAAGAACTCGGGTCTTGAGGGTATTTTTGCCGATCACCTGAGTACTGATCGGGTGCGGACGTTTAAGCCTGATCCTCAGGCTTACAAAATGGCGCTTAGCGCCTTCGGGTTGAGGAAAGAAGAGATCGCTTTTGCTGCGTTTGGAGGCTGGGATGCGGTGGGGGCAAAGTGGTTCGGCTATCCTACGTTCTGGGTGAATCGCGCACATGCTGCGGCTGAAGAGCTTGGGGCTGTCCCGGACGGAGTGGGTAGGGACTTGAATGATCTGACAATATTTGTACAGGCTAGGCAATAGGCCGCACTCGATCACCCGGGGTCAACCCTCGCTTTCCAAGACTCATTTGCAAAACATAGCCGTCGCATGCGCCATCAATCTTTTAACGCCTGACGGACTATTGGTCGGGTGTACGTCTGCCAACGGCATCCAGAATGGAACGAGACCCCATCGCATTATTGTCACCTCACGTTCGCCACTCTCACTGTCCAGCTTGATCACTTGCTGTATGCTCTGTGGAGCGGAGCAAGATAGGGGTCTTCGAACACGTCGATGTTGTGGGTCTGCATCCACTCGGCGATACGCTGCTAATCCGCTCGTCTGCCGTATCGCCCGCACATGCTTTACACATTGAGCCCAAGATATTGAGCTTATTCTTCTCTCGGACCGAAGACATAGTTCAGTTACTTTGTGGTTCCTTGTGCAAGTGACCTAATGGGATGGACCCGCCTCGTAGAGGTGAGTTGGTAGTCTCGCGACGAGGAGGACGAACCGTGACGAAGGCAACGACGATTGGGTTGGATAT
>Ga0209004_1000148_pt1 | contig 18234 bp, 11 predicted proteins | sample TexAe_RefH0_M1_FD_187948 | JGI IMG/M metagenome (GOLD analysis project Ga0209004, IMG submission 187948) | Forest soil microbial communities from Davy Crockett National Forest, Groveton, Texas, USA - Texas A ecozone_RefH0_M1 (SPAdes) (version 2) | ecosystem: Environmental > Terrestrial > Soil >... | reverse complement strand
GAACAACGCAGTTATGCCATAAAAACAGCGGCCTTTTGCTATTTATTTTTGCCCCACGCATTTACTCATCAAATAGCACCGTGAGAAATCGGGGCTAGCCGGATGCCGGGAGTTCTGACCTGGCCTCACTGAAAACGCAGCGGGACCTCGGATGTTGCCAATCCGCGGTCCCGCTGTTCCTGCCTCCGTTGCTACCTTCCTGCGTCCGCTGCAAGTTTTCCGGCGCGGGCGAATGCGTCGACACGCTTCTGTTTCTCGGTCTGGATGTCGACGTGTTCTGTGTTGTGCTGCGCCACGCGCTGGGCCATCTCGTCGAGACGCTTTTGTGCATCCTCCACCAGTTTGCTGACGGCAGCCTGAGCCAGCGGCAGTATCTCGTGGAAGTGCGCGATCTCTTTCTGCGCAAGTTCGGGGTGATAGCCCAGGCGGTCGCCTGTCTGCATCGCATCGATCAGGATGTCAGGCGGCGTTGCGGCTGGGGGCGTCTTGTTCAGCTCGTCGTAGGTTTCGCGCAGGCGCGCCATCGTACCGTTGAATCCGTCGAGTTCTCCGCGCCGGGCGGTGAGGCCTGCTGCGCGACGCACTTCGATTGTCACCTTCGATGCGGTGCTCACGCTTGCAACAGGGATGATGGTGGTCAGCGTGTTGCCTTCGAAGCTCCACCCGCCTTTGCCGGTTGGTCCTGCCTGCCTTACAGCAACGCCGTTCACGGTGACCGATGACGGCGGCCAGTCTGCCGGGAGTTTCATTGTGTATCCGCGGGTCTTGAGCATGCCTGGAAAGCTGCCTTCCACGGGCCCGATTTCGACGTGCAGCGTATCGCCGGTCTGCGTGGCCTTAATGGGCGTGCGCGTGAAGACGCCGTGCTGGTACTGCTCGGCCACACCGTTATCTTCGTAAAGCGTGTAGCTCGTGCTCGTGGCTGGATCGAGCGGCCACACGTTGACAATGAGCGGATCCACCGGCTTCTCGCCTGTGTAGCTCATTTCCGGCTGCATGGGGACGATCGATCCGGCTTTCAGGTACACCGGCGTCTGGTCGACGGAGAAGCTGCGGTCGACCGACGTCGGTCCGGTGAAATGCTTGCCTGTCGGCCATTCGATCCACTCCCCTTTGGGCAGCCAGACTTTTTCCGTAGCCAGGCCTGAGGTCTTGTCACCGGGCGTGACTACCGGCGCAACCACCATCTCGTCTCCGAAGAGATATTCATCCTTGTTGTCGTAAGCTTCGTTGGCTTCGGGCCAATCGTAATAGAGCGGCCTTAGGAAAGCGATGCCGGTATCGTAGGTGCGGCGTGCCTCAGTGTAGATGTAGGGCTGCAGCGCATAACGCAACTGGAAAGTCGAACGCAGGATCGAAGAATACGGCTCTGGATATGCCCAGATGCGGCGTTCGGAATCCGGATTCTTCGTGGTGTGCGTGCGCAGGATTGGGCTGAATGCGCCGAATTCGACCCAGCGCGTGAAGAGCTCCGGATCGACCGCACCCGGCATGTGGCCGCCGATGTCGTGGCTCCAGTAGGCGTAGCCCACGTTGGCAGCCGTAGCGGTGAACCATGGCTGGAACGCCAGCGAGTCCCACACAGAGACGGTGTCGCCGGAAAAGCCGATCTGATAGCGATGATTGCCCAGGCCGCCCCAACGATGGAAGAGTATCGGGCGCTTGCCTTCGCGCTCCTGGTCGGTGAAATGCACGTAGTTGATCCACCAGGTTGGTGTCACACCAGCCATCTTCGTGTTTTGTTCCTGCTGCCAATCGAGCCACCAGAAATCGATGCCTTGTTTCTCAAGCGGATGAAGGACGAGGTTGAAGTAGTTTTCCGCGAATTTCTTGTTCGTGATGTCGTACGGAACGTACTGCTTGGTTGCGGGATCGATGCCCATGGCTTTGGCCATCGCCGGATAACTGCTCTCCCAAGGCTGAATGCCCGAAGCAGGATGCAGGTTCAAGCTGGTCTTCAGGTGATCGCCATGCAGGCGGTCGAGAAACAGTTGCGGATATGGGAAGAGCTTGTCGTTCCAGGTGTAGCCACTCCAGCCGAGAGAATGGTTGGACTGATCCATGCCATTTTTGCTGCCTTCGCCCATGGCCTGGAGTTGCTCTTTGCTGATGTGCCATCCCATGTCGATGACGAAGACATCGAGCGGCGTCGAGTTCTCGTGGAAACCGCGAATGATTTCTTCGATCTCCTGGTCGCTGTAGTCCCAGTAGCGCGACCACCATGTGCCGAAGGCGAAGCGCGGTGGCAGCGGAATGCGTCCGGCCACGCGAATGTAGTCGTTGAGTGCCTTGCGGTATTCGTGGCCGTAGCCAAAGAAGTACCAGTCCTGGCGCTCGCCCGCGGGACGCTCCATCACCCACGGCCACGGGCTCTTCTCGCCCTCTTTGAAATTGAAGTTCGCTGAATCAAAAAGCGGGCGCTTGGAGTCGTCGACCAGCGCCCATCCGGACCGCGAGACAAGACCCTGCTCAATTGGCTCGCGTGTCTTTGATCCGCGCGCGCCGTCGAGTGTACGCGTTGTGCCTTCGAGATTTTCCGGGTCGGCTAAACCTGGATGCCACGTTACTGGCTGGCCATCGACGGAGAGTTCGATAGAAACATTATCGGGCGTAAATTCTCCATCCTTGCCTGCCGACCCGTCGTACTTGAGCGTCAGTGCGGATGTCTTGATGGTCAATGTGTGGTCTGTCTGTTCTTTTGAAAACTTTGGCACAGGCAAACGGCGATTGATAAAGACGAACGATGCATGATCTTCAAACTCGCCGTCCGCAGCCCACTCCATGCGAATCAGCTCAGGAGTGAGAACAGTGAATCGTGCTTTGCCGAGGATGACGACGGCCCGGGGATCGGGAACCGGATTGTTGGAGGCTTCACTCATCGGATGTTGCATGGCTGGCGGGGCTGTGGTCTCTGCTTTTGGTGGCTGCAGCGTCTGCGCAATCGCTTGCTGCTGAGGCGCCTGCGCTGAAATTCCCATTGTTGAAGCGGCTACGAACGCAATTGCGGCAAAGTGAAGCAATGAGGTGCGCACGGATTTCTCCTTTGTTTTTGGTCCATGGGAAGGCTACCACCGAAGGCTCGAAAACGAGATATGCAACGGAATCTTTGACCGGGCTACAACGGCTGTTGGGCGGACTCGCACGGATCGGGAAAGCCGACGATTCCAGGTGACGCAAAATGGCTGGTGGTCTAGGATCGGTTGGTGTTCTAGGATCTCAGAATGCGGATCAGAACGGGCGGTCGCTTCGGAGCGATCTGCGAGCCCGGAGCGCATGATCTCGAACGAGGATCCTGGGGATTTCGGTTCCAGTTGTGCGGCCTCTGCCGTCATGAGGAGCAGGAATGCATAACATCTTGCAGGACATTCGGATTGCGTGGCGACAATTGCGCAAATTTCCCGGCTTTACGCTGACGGTTGTTGTCACGCTGGGGCTGGGCATCGGAGCGACCACCGCGGTCTTCTCCTTGATCGAAGGCATACTGCTGCGGCCTCTCCCGTTTTCTGATCCCGGAAGACTGGTCGTGCTCGGCGACCGCATCGGCAGCGGCGCAAATATGACGGTGACTGCGCGCGACATTGGCACCTACTCGAGTGCCACGAGCGCATTTTCCTCGATGGGCGGCTTTATTGGCAGCACTTATGAGTTGTCAGGAGGGGAATCGCCGGAAGAGATCACGGGCGCCAGGCTCACTGCAACCGTGTTTACAACGCTCGACGTTCAACCGGAACTCGGGCGTGTCTTTTCAAAGCTTGAGGACGATGAACATCAACCAGTCGCGGTGATCAGCGATGCGCTTTGGCAGAACCGCTTTCATCGCGATGCGCATGTGCTGGGCAGCGCGATTGAATTGGATCGCAAAGCGTACTCGATCATCGGAGTCATGCCACGGAGCTTTGAATTTCCTGTCGGCACGGGTCGGCTGAATCAGGCTCAACTATGGGTGCCGCTGAGTCTTACGCCGGACGAACTCTCCGATCAAGCGGCGGGTTTCTTTGGATATCGCATCGTTGCGCGGCTCAAGAACGGTGTGACCTTTGCTGCCGCCACTCAGGATGCGGATCGTGTGGCGCACGAGATCATGCGTACTTTTCCGCCCACCATGTCCGCGATCCGCATACGCGGGGCTATCACTCCGTTGCATGAGTACGTTGTGGGAGAGACTCGGCCGATTTTGCGCGCCCTGTTTGTTGCCGCAGCCATTGTGTTGCTGATTGCGTGCGTCAATGTTGCGGTACTGCTGCTTGTGCGTGCAATCCGGCGCCGTCGTGAATCGGCTGTGAGGCTGGCTCTGGGTGCGCGGGCATCATCCATCATTCGCGAGTCGATGGTCGAGGGTCTGCTGCTGAGCAGTGCAGGCGCGCTGTTGGGATTTGCACTGGCTGCGATCGCCGTTCGTACTTCTCTGGGTTTTCTTCCCGATTCGATCGCGCGCATCGAGTCGGTTTCGATTGACGGCGGTGTGGCGCTCTTTGCGTTCGCCCTCGCGATCGTGACCGGAGTCATTTCCAGCACTGCGCCGGCGTTTGCGGCGGTGAAGGCCAACATTACGGATACGCTGAAGGATGGAGCAAGATCCGGTACGAGCGGACGGAACCATGCCTGGCTTCGTTCGGGACTGATCGCCCTAGAAATAGCCATTGCCCTGGTACTGTTGACCACGTGCGGAGCATTTTTGCGCAGCTACCAGAAGATGCTGGCGGTCGATCCAGGCTTCAGGCCAGATCGCGTTTTGGTGGCGGGTTTTCAATTGCCTCTGCATCAATACAAGACCTACAACGCCGCAGCCATTTTCAATCGGGAAGTGGTCGACCGCCTGCTGAGCAAACCGGGCATTGTCGCCGTGGGAATCAGCGATCTTGTTCCGGGCTCCAACTCGTACGGACGAGCTGCGTACACCATCGAGGGGCAACCGACCGAGGGCTGGAAGCTGCAGTTCGCGACCTTCGGCTCAGTTTATGGCGACTACTTTAAATCGTTGGGCATCGCGCTGCTTGAGGGACGAACCCTCACGCAGGCGGATCGCGCCGATGCGCCGCTGGTGGCAATCGTGAACCGCTCCATGGCCGATCACTATTGGCCAGGCCAGAGCGCGATTGGAAAGCGCATGCACGTTGGCAACCCGAAGAAAGGCCTGCCGTGGGCAACGGTCGTTGGTGTTGTGGCCAATACAAAGATTAGCTCTCCCGATACTCCCGACGAAGACCAATGGTACGTGCCGATCGAGCAGCCGGCGATCCTCTACGGCACGGATCCTTCTGCAGCGCTTGTGAGCCCTGCCGGCGGATTCATCACTGTTCGCTCAACGCTGCCCGCGGATCAGATCATCGGGACCGTGCGTGAAGCGGTTGCTGGAATCGATCCTCTGCTGCCTCTGCAAGAGGTCCAGTCGATGTCGGAGGTGATGTCGAATGTGGAGGCGCCGCGCCGCTTCAATACGGATCTGATCACGGTGTTTGCGTTTGGAGCGCTGCTGCTCGCAATTACTGGAATCTATGCGGTGGTCGCATTCTCCATCTCGATCCGCGCACAGGAGATTGCGATCCGCATGGCTCTCGGCGCGCAACGGGGCAACATAGCGCGACTGGTTTTGTACTCCGGCGCAAAGCTGGCTCTGGTGGGTTGTGGAATCGGCCTGTTGGGTTCATTCGCGATTTCGCGCCTCGTGAGTTCTTTCTTGTTTGAGGTCAGCGCCACCGATCCGTTGATCTATGCGGGAAGCGTCCTCGTTATGATTGCAGTGGCGCTGCTTGCTTCCGCACTGCCCGCCGCTCGCGCTGCTTCAGCCGATCCCGTGAATGCCTTGCGAGCCGTTTAGAAGAGTTCATTGGGACCGGAGAGTATTGAATGAAGCGACAGGCAGGAAACTGGGCGAGGTACGGGTTCTCTTTGATTGCATTGTTGGCCGCCGCAACGTCTTCTCTCGGTCAGGATTCTGCCGGAGACATCCGTCCTGCCCCCTACCAGGTTGCGTGGCAAGATTTGGAATTTGGCGTCATCCTGCACTTTTCCACCAACACGTTTCTTGACCGGGAGTGGGGCGATGGCACGGCTAGTCCTTCAGTGTTTAATCCGACGCAGTTTGACCCGGACCAGTGGATGAAGGCGATTCATGACTCCGGCGCGAAGTACGTCGTGCTCGTGGCGAAGCACCACGACGGCTTCTGCCTCTGGCCCACCGAACAAACCAGCTATAGCGTGAAGAGCAGTCCATGGAAGAACGGCAAAGGAGATGTTGTCGGCGATGTGGCGCGGGCGGCGCGCAAATATGGGCTCAAGTTTGGAGTCTATCTCTCGCCCTGGGATCGCCACGAACCTCGCTACAAAGATTCGGCGGAGTACGACAAGTACTACGACGCCGAACTGGAGGAGTTGGCGCAGAACTATGGCGATCTCGTCGAGTTCTGGCTGGATGGCGCAGGCAGTGCCGGACATGTCTACGACTTCAAGAAGATCATTGAAACGCTGAGGACCTATCAGCCCAATACCGTGGTTTTTGCCGATACTGGACTGTTTGAATATGGCGATGCGCGATGGGTGGGCAACGAGGCCGGGGTTGTTGATTACGAAAACTGGAACGTGATCGATCGGCACGGATACAGGCGCTGGCGTCCCGTTGAAGCCGATACGCCACTTCGGAACATGCACTGGTTCTGGCATCCGAATGATGAAGCTTCGCTGAAGAGCATGGATACGCTTCTGGATACTTATGACAAGACGGTTGGCCGCGGGGCGCAGATGATGCTTGGTGTCGCGCCGGATAATCGCGGGCTTCTGCCCGACTCCGATGTGAAGCGGCTGGAGGAGTTAGGTGCAGCGCTTCGCAAGCGAGCAGAAAACAATGTTGCGCTTCATAATCATCACGCCAGCGCAGGATTTGAAGACGCGCTCGATGGAAATCCCGATACGTTCTGGTCAGCGCCTGTGGGCTCGCATCATGCGGAACTCGAAGTGGACTTCGATCAGCCCATCAGCTTTGATCACACGCTCACGATGGAGTGGTTGAACGATGGGCAGCTCATCCAGAAATATGCGATCGAGGTCTGGAGCGATCGCGATAAACAGTGGAAGCGGGTTGTGGAGGGGCAGGCTGTCGGCCACACCAAGATCGATCAATTCCCCTTGGTAAGCACGCAGCGCGTCCGCCTGCACATTCTGTCGAGCACGTCGGAGGCGCACATCCGGGAGTTTCAGCTTTACGACTGGAGCCATCTGAATCTGCACTAGAGCGGTTCCGCAGTTGGTGTAGCTGTTTCTGGCCTCGGAGGAAGGTGGATTTTTCTTGAGAAAAAGTGCACTCGGCAGCAACGGCTTTGGGACACAGGAACTGCAGAACCGCTGTAGCGACAGCTGCTCCACGCTTGAATCAGGATTGAAACCGGGCTTACTGTACGGGGGCGCCCAGCTTTGCTTCTGCAGCAATTGCATCGAGCGCGGACTTGAATGCCCGCACGTCTTGCTCGAGTACGCGGAAGATCTTGTGAGGGTTTTGCAGGGTGCCGAGTTCCGCTCCTCCATCGGAGAGCTTGGTGCCTGCGTCATTGCTGAGAGAAGTGTGGACTTCGTGAACGCCTGTCTTGAGCGCTATGGTGCGTAAATTAGAAACGCGGATGCCGCCGCCGGCCATAATCCTGATGCGATTTCCGGCCTTCTCTTGCAAATGTGCAATGCTGGCCGCTCCACGCATTGCATCGGGTTTGCCGCCTGAGGTGAGAATCCGGTCTGCTCCGCTGGCAATGACATCTTCGAGCGCCCGATCGAGATCCTTGCAGACATCAAATGCACGATGAAATGTGACCTGAAGGGGGCGCGCCTCATCAATCAGGAGCCGCATTTGCGCAACATCGACGGTGCTTGCGTCGGTCAGAACGCCCAGCACGACACCGTCGACTTTGCGCGCTTTCGCTTCCAGAATGTCATTGCGCATGACCTTAAACTCGCGGTCGGAGTAAACAAAATCCCCGCCGCGCGGCCTGATGATGACGAATAACTCGATATTCACAGCGGCGCGAACCGCGCTGATGAGCCCGACGCTTGGCGTAATGCCACCTTCACTCAATGCGCTGCACAATTCGCAGCGCTCGGCGCCGCCCTTGGCTGCGGCAATGGCCGATTCGACGGAATCTACACAGATTTCCAGGTTCATGACGAGTGTGCCTATTTCCCAAGTCAACAAGTTTCTTGGAAACCGAATGATGGTTGTGGATCCAAGAACAAGATCAGTATTTCAAATCTGACGCCGCTCGATGTTAACGGGAGCCAACAAATGCGCAACAAGGCAAGCGGCGAACTCCGGATTGGGAGTTCGCATCTTGTCGCAGGACAAAGTAGAGAACGGTCTTTATCGAGTCTGCAGTTGTGGCTGATCTGGCGGGTTCTGTTGATTCTGCTCGGTGATGTGAACCGAATGATCGAGGGTGAAGGTCAGCAGGCTTTCGGCCGGCAGAACGATTTGCTTGTTGCCAGTAAAGGCCGAACCGGCAGTGCCGGCGCCTCCGCCTGCCAGAGCACCAATGGCCGCGCCCTTGCCGCCTCCTGCAATTCCGCCGATAATCGCGCCGAAACCTGCACCCCCACCGATGAAGCCTGCGGAACGCTTGCCCTTGCCCTGCTCCGCTCGGGATATTGAACTTGTGGCTACCGGGTAGCTACCCCACCTGGTATGAACCCGCTCAAGTTTGATCGAAAGCAAAGCTCCGCCTTTGAAGCGCCCGAGGGGTTTCGCGTCAATCACTGTGCCCTCTGCGCGCGCACCTTTGGGGATCACGACTTCGCCTTCCTTCATCACGTCGTCAGCAACCGTGGCACGGAAGGAGTCGCCAGGTTGTGAAATCTTCGAGCCGAGATCGGAATCGAGTCGCACACGAATGGCCGTGCCGCTCGGGAGGGTCACGACGGCGGGCGGCGGCGGCGGCGCTGGCGCGGCTGTCTGCTGTCCTGCGGGAGCCGCGGCCTGCCCTGGCGCGCTCGGCTGCATCGAGGACGGTTGTCCGGACGCGGGTTGCGAACTGTCCGCAGCTGAATTTGGCTGATTTGCCGGAGGTGTGTTGTTGGATTTGCATCCGGCGAACAAGAGTGCAGTTGCGAGAGTGGCAGTTGAAATTACCGCGAATTGGGGACGGAACTTCATATGGCAGACTCCTTTTCCTGGTTCCTGGGGGAATTTTCGGAATCGAGCAACCGACAACGGGAAGCATCAAGATTCCGCGGGAACGATGATACGCTCCCGCGGCAATTGATGAGAACGAACTGCAGTGGTGGTGGTGGTGGTGGTGGTGGTTGAATGTTTAAATATCGAGATTCTTCACGTCGAGTGCATTATCTTCAATGAACTTGCGACGCGATTCGACATCCTCGCCCATCAACGTGGTGAAGATGGCTTCGGTCTCAGCGATGTCTTCGAGTTTGACCTGTAACAACGTGCGCCGCTCGGGATCCATCGTTGTTTCCCAGAGCTGCGGCGCGGTCATTTCTCCCAGGCCTTTGTAACGCTGCACGTCGTAGTCCTTCTTGCCTTGCTCGACGATGTAGGCAAAGAGTTCGCGGGCGGTTGCCTTCTCTACGGGCTCGTGCAGGATGCGCGAGGCGCGGCGAGCCGCCTTGACTTCGGCCTTGACCTTTGCCGGCGTCTGGCCTTCCTCGAATTCCGTGCCTTCCAACTCTTCGGTCGCGGACTCCGGCGTTGCCTTCGCTGCGTATTCGATCAGGAAAGGTGGCTCAAGGTACTGGCTGATCTGCGAATACTTCGCCATCATCTGGCGGAACTCCGGGCTCGAGGCCAGGGCATAGTCGACGCAACGCGAAGCGCCCTGCGAGTCGCTGTAGCAGAGTGACCAGGTGTGGTGCTCTTCGTCTTCGACAGGCTTGCTGACCTTTATTCCGAAGTCGACGGAAAGTTTTGTAAGCTCATCGTAGAGTTGCGCGAGCTTTACCGGTTCTTCATTGCCATTCTTCGAAGTGAAGTCGGCGCGATGGGTCAATTCTGCACGCGCAATCAACTCCGTAAGCTGCTCGTTGCGAATGCGCTTGTCGACCTTTTCGACGAAGGCAAGGTACTCGTTCAGGTAGCCCATGAAACGCGTGAGATCGCCACCCTCGATGTGGCTGGCGTTTTCGCCGTGGCGCACAATCATGCCCTCTGAGGCGCGCTTGATGGCAACGCGATTCAGTTCGCGCTCGTCTTTCACGTATTGCTCAGACCGGCCCTTCTTAATCTTGAACAGAGGGGGCTGGGCGATGTAGATGTTGCCGCGCTTGATCAGCTCGGTCATGTGGCGGAAGAAAAACGTGAGCAGTAACGTGCGAATGTGCGATCCGTCGACGTCGGCGTCGGTCATCAGGATGATCTTGCCGTAACGAATTTTTGCGGCGTCGAAGTCATCCTTGCCAATGCCGCAGCCGAGCGCGGTGATCATGGCGCGAATTTCTTCGTGGCCGAGCATCTTGTCGTAGCGCGCCTTCTCCACATTCAGGATCTTGCCCTTAAGAGGCAGAATCGCCTGGAAACGACGATCACGTCCCTGCTTGGCCGTGCCGCCTGCGCTTTCACCCTCGACGAGATAGAGTTCGCAGCGGTCTGGATTTCGTTCGGAGCAATCGGCAAGCTTTCCGGGCAGGCCGCCGCCGTCCAATGCACCTTTGCGTCGCGTGAGGTCGCGAGCCTTGCGGGCCGCTTCACGGGCGCGCGCAGCTTCAATTGCCTTGTTGATGATCTTGCGGGCTACCGGCGGATTCTGCTCGAGATACATGCCCAGGCGCTCGTTGACGAATGCCTGGACTGTTCCGGCAATGTCGGAGTTAAGTTTGCCCTTGGTCTGGCCTTCAAACTGCGGCTGCGACAACTTCACGCTGACGACCGCGACAAGACCCTCGCGCACATCGTCGCCGCTCAGGTTCTCCTTCACGTCCTTAAATAGGCCGAGTTGCTGGCCGATCGCATTGATAGTGCGCGTGAGCGAGGTGCGGAAGCCGGAGAGATGCGTACCGCCATCCACCGTGTTGATGTTGTTGGCGAAGCTGAAGACTGTTTCGGAGTAGCTGTCGTTGTATTGCACAGCGATTTCGATTTCAACGTTATCGCGCTGGGCTTCCATCACGATCGGCTTGTCATGGAGCACGGTCTTGCCGCGGTTCAGATGCTTCACAAACTCCGCAATACCGCCAGCGTAGCGGAATTCAGCGCGCCGGGCCTCGCCGGTCTTGGGATCGGATGTGCGCTCGTCGGTCAGCGTGATTTCAAGCCCCTTGTTGAGGAAGGCGAGTTCGCGCAGGCGCTGAGCCAAAGTGTCGTAGTTGTATTCGGTCGCGGTGAATATAGTTTTGTCAGGCAGGAAGTGAACCTTGGTGCCGCGCCTCTTCGAAGTGCCTGCCATGCGTAGCTCACTTGTGGCTATGCCGCAGCTGAAATCCATCTCCCATGTGTGGCCATCGCGCCATATCTCGACGTTCAATTCCTGACTGAGAGCGTTCACGCAGCTCACGCCGACGCCGTGCAGCCCGCCAGACACCTTGTAGTTGGAGGAATCGAACTTTCCTCCTGCGTTGAGCTTGGTGAGCACCACTTCAACGGCGGTCATTTGCTCGCCATTTGCCAACGTCTTCATGTCAACGGGGATGCCACGACCGTCGTCGACGACCGTAATCGAGTTATCCACGTGGATGGTGACGTCGATCTTCTTGGCATAACCAGCCAGTGCTTCGTCGACGGAGTTGTCTACTACTTCGTAAACAAGATGGTGAAGTCCCATCTCACCGGTCGAGCCAATGTACATGGCTGGACGAAGTCTTACGTGCTCCATGCCCTCAAGGATGGTGATGTCTTCGCCGGTGTAGTTTCCGTTGTCTTCGGGGAGAGGAGAGATGTCGCGTGGTTCGCTCGCCATTATTTTTCCATTCGCAGAATCTTCGCCCTTGGCCCCTGTGCTTCCAAGCACGGTTTCATGCCAATCCTAGCCCCAAATTTGGGGAATAACCGCTTGAAACACGAGGGCTTTGTGAGAACTCTGCCAGCTCTAATTTTACCATGTGAAGCTCTGCAAAAAGGCGGTCTGGAGGCTTCGTTACGACCGCGCGGAAGAGGTAACTAAATTGGGTACCTCTGGGTAGATTACCGAAGAATTATGTTACTTTTGTCACCTGGGAATGCGATACTTTCGATGTAATTGAAAAGGCTGGACTTAGTGTCGGATTTGCACTACCATAAAAGTGTCAGCAATCCAACATTTTGTTCAGACTTCTTTGTGAGGGGTAACCAATTATGAAACTCGCTTTCCGTGTTTTTGTCCTTTCTGTTGTCGTCGCCGGCGCCGCTGCCGCTTCCGTTTCTTCGACTCCGCACCATGCATTTTCGAGCCACCAGTCGGCGACTGCCGGCCTGCCGGTTCCGACCTGTGGACCCGGGATGGGATGCACGAATACAACCCGGTAAGTCTCGTATCACGTAGCACCAAAGTGCTACCGGGCGGGGTTTAGTTTTCATTTGAATCCAAAGGCTTCAAGGACTATTCTGAGAGAACCCTCAGAATGGAAAGGGTCTTGTATGCCTTTAGATTTTATGATGTCGCTGATGAGCGTTGTCGAATTCACGCTCTGGGCAACACTCGGCTTCCTGTTTTGGAAGAAGGGTCTGCACAAGCGATTCCCCGCTTTAAACATATATCTCGTTCTCCGTGTGGGCTCCATGCCCGTGCTTATGGGACTGCTATATATTCAGGCGCAGCCCTGGGGGCACCAGTTTTTTCCGTACTACTTCTACCCGTACTGGGCGGTTTACATCGCCAGTGCGATCACGCTCTTCTTCGTTACTCTCGAGATTTTCCGTTCAGTGCTTTCAGCTTTCTCCGGCTTGATGCGGCTGGGCACGGTGGTGTTCCGCTGGGTGGCGCTGGTCTCTGCTGTAGCGAGCCTCGGATCGATTTCATACACTCATCCGAATGTTTCGCTGATTCCTGATTTCGCGCTCGCTCTCATGCGCTCAGTCAGCATTCTGGAACTTTGTCTTTTGGCGTTTCTCTGCCTCTGTATTAACGCGCTGCAGCTTTCGTTCAAGGATCTGGCAGTGGGCTTGGGACTTGGCTTCGGATTCATGTCGGCGAACGATTTGATCTACGCAGCGTTGAGCCCGGGCAATTCGTCTCTGAATGCTCCTCTGCAGTTCGCGTATGAAGGGGTAATCCTGCTTTCAGTTGCTATGTGGGTTGCCTACTGCGCCATGCCGGAGCGGCTGCGCAAGCCGGTGGTGATGCCAGCGAACTCGACGATTTATCGGTGGAACGAAATAGCTTCTGCGCTGGGACACGGCACCAAAGTTGCGGTGCAGCAGCCGGCGAACAGTTTCTTTCTTACCGATGTGGAGCGGGTTGTGGAGAAAGTGTTAACGCGCAATCTGCAAAGCAACGAGTCGAAGTAAATCAACGTATTTCGCCACGTGAAAGGGCCGAACCTCTCCTGGGTTCGGCCCTTTCTGCGTCTGCTTTCCTTTCGCTCAAAAAAGGAAAGGCCGCGGCTCGCCGCGGCCTTGTCTGTAACGCCTTGAACTGATTATTCGGTTGCGGGCTCGATGGACGCAAAGCGTCCGCGGTTGCCGTGATCAGAAAACTTTACCCGGCCGGTAACCTTGGCAAAGAGCGTGTCGTCTGAGCCGATGCCGACATTTGCGCCCGGCTTGATCTTGGTGCCGCGCTGCCGCATGATGATCGACCCGCCGCTGACGAGTTGTCCGCCAAAGGCCTTTACGCCCAGCCGTTGTGCATTTGAATCGCGTCCGTTTGTGGAGCTGCCTCCACCTTTTTTGTGTGCCATTGCCTTGATCCCCTTCTAGATCTTGATCCGCTTTACTTCTCAGCGGTATAGGTCACACCGTCGGCCTCAATGGCCTTGATGCGTACCTCAGTAAAGTTTTGACGGTGGCCTTGCATCTTCTTGTACTGTTTCTTCCGCTTCAGGTGGAAGACCAGAATCTTGTCGCCGCGGCCCTGTCCGACCACTTCGGCCGTGACCTTGGCGCTGGACGGCTTGGCCATGCTTCCCGCTTCGCCGCTATAGGCGAGAACATCGCTGAACTCAACCGTCTGATTGTCAGAAGCTACAGACTCGATTTTGACGACGTCGCCTGGCGCGACCCGATATTGCTTGCCACCGGTACGAATGACCGCGAACATAAATCCTCCAGAGCGAACGCACACGCTAATGCGAGTGCATGCTCCCAATCTTGAATTGCTCGGGCAAAACTTCCATGGCCACGGTACGCTCAAGCGCCTAAAATCCCTTGGGCGAGCGGTTGGCTCCGCGGCAACAGGCAGGAATCGCCAAACTAGAGTAGTTTACCGGGTTTGCGGGTCGGGGTCAATGCGAGCTTGCACCGTTGGCTTCCATTGGCACTTCACGGGCGACCTTCGGAAAGCACGCCCGCCCGGGCACGCAATGTTGCCCCAAAATACGACAAGGTTCAGGCCCACAGCACGAGATGTATATTGCTGTATGTCAATGATTTAGGTTTCAGCCGGGTTTTCGGCCTCTATTGCTTGACCAAGGCCCAGCGCATGGGTTTATGTGCACTGCTTTCGCCAGTGATTTCAATCGGTTTGCCCGGTTCTTTTTTGACTGGAAGGCGTTTGCCATTCACTTCGACATGCGAGATGCTTCTGGATGCTTCGCTCAGCAGGGTAACTCGCACCTTCCAGGTTCCTGGTCGGGACGGAGCATACCAGCCCTCGAAGCGATCTTTCATCTTTTCTATTCCAACGAGCGGGGAATCGAATCGGTACGAATCCAGCGGCAGCCCCAGATTCAAGTTCAATCCTTCTCCCGTGAATTCGAGCCCGAGAAGTTTGGTGGAGGAATAGAGGGAGCAAGCATGAGAGTGGAGATTCAGCACTGGAAAGTCGGTGCCGTGGAAGAAAGGCTCGTTGGCTGCGCCTCCTGGATGGTTGCTCAGCGGGGAGTTGTACGAATCATTTCCGCTCCAAACGCCGTACCAGATGTCCGGGTAGGCATCTGCGTGGCATGCAAGGGCGTTTCTCTTCCATTCGTCCCAAGCCATTGCCGGATCGGTGCCCGCCAACGCCCAGACGAGCGTCTGATTCAGCGATGGCCAGACGGCTCCCAGTTCCAGGGTGCCGACATTCGTTCCGCCTACTCTTCTCATGTCAGGACCATCGCTCATCTGCGCTGAACCTAAAGGCCCGCGGCGAAGCAGATCGTTCATGGTCTGCAAGAGTTCACGAGCCTGCGCGTCTGTGGTTGCGCCTGACAGGATGGCCCACGGTTGAGGCTCGATCCAAAGTGTCGTATCGCCCAACCAGCCTAGTTTGGGGCCGAGCCACGCGCGTTTGAACCACTTTCCGTTCCATTGCGCACGCGTGGCCTCGCGGTGGTGATCCGCGCTTGCGCGTACCTCTTTCGCGAGAAACGAATTCGCAGTGGCATAGTCGAGCATGCGCGCGTACTGGTCAAAGACCCACGCCGCCATGGCGGAGTTCAATACGCTCTCGCTGGTTTCAACGCATTCCTTGAAGGCAGACTGCGCCCACGTGTAGATGAGCCCGTCATTCCAGTCATCGACGCGCATGCGCATGACGCCGTGCTGACCCACTCCAACATCATTGACCTGGTGACGGTAGCAGCGCTCGAGTAGATTGTGCACGCTCTCTGTTCTGGCTTCGATTGCCGAAAGCCGCGCGGGAATTTTCTCGTTGAGGAAGTCAACGTCGCGCGTCGCCAGCACGTATTCGCTGACCGCCCACAACAGCCACAGGGGTAGATCGCTGGCGTCGTCGGAAGCCATGGGCGCAATCACGCCTTGTCCGACAATTCCATAGGGAAGCGATCCGTTATCGCGCACCTCCTTCAGCGTGTAACGGAGAACGCTCCTCACAATCTCCGGATCGCTGAAAAGGAAGGGAAGACTGTGTTGCAGCGGATCGCGCGCTGCACCCTGGAACCCCATCGTGTATTCGTAAAAGCCGTTCTGGTTCAGGATGTGTTCACCGAAGAAGTCGTCGAAAGTCTGGCTGCTGCGGAGGTAGTAGTGGTTCCATGTCGACTCGCGCTTCACCCAGGGTTCAGCCGGCACATCGAAACGCATGCCTTTCTGCTTCCACGAGCCGCTCGAATCCTTCAAAACAGAGCCAATCGTTTTCTCGTACTTCGCGACCAGTGCGTCCAGCGCGAAACCGTCAGGCAAATAGCCGTAGAGAAAATGGACGGTCCGGCTTTCGTTGGGACCTAGTTGAATTGTGCGTTCCAGCAAAAGGCCTGTCTGTGGCCCGCGGGTGTCAATGTTGCCGTCAAGAGGCTGCTTCAAGCCGCTGGGATTGGCCGGACCACCGGCGCCAAAGAATGCTGCAGCATTGGTACTGAAGCCGCTGACCGCGCCATCCAGAGAAACGAGAAGAGTCTGTGGCAGATCGAGGCTTTCGAAGTCGGTGCCCGGCCGGAGATCCACTACTGGCGCCGTGAACCCATTGGGATTTGCGCGCAACCTGGCCTTCGCGTGCTCCCATGCGGCTTCTTCTTCCTGCGACCTGCCGTCAAAATGCTTGGATTCGAGAAATCCCTTCCTGTCGGCGATTTGCGAAATGCGATGGCTGAATCGGCGTCCGAGATCGCGCCGCAGCTTTGTCTGGGTGCCCAGTCCGCTCATCGCTTCGATGGCTGAGCGATAGGAAAACTGGAAAGGCTGGCATCCCCAGTACTCAACCCAGCGCACGGTCGCCGCAACATCTTTGTGGTTTGTAACGGTTGCCTGCGAGATGAGGACTGGGTCGTCGCCAAAGGGCGCACTGATCACCTGGTCGATGGAATAGCCTTTGTCACTAACCCGCTTGCGAAAATAACCAATGCCAAAGATCCTGTCGAATGATGTGTTGGTTCCATCGTAGTAGCTACTGAGCGTCTCGTGGCCATCGGTGAGATAGCCGAGGCCCCCGCCGTACTGGCTCATTTCCGCGTCGACGTCGTTGAGAAATTTCGGGCAGCCTTCGTCCTGGCGAACGCGCAGGTGGCCGTAGTTGGAGGCCAGGGCAATAATTCGGTCATTGCCTACCTGGTGAATGTGCTCTGTCGGAGTCAGAACGCCCGGCTGAACCTGCGTGACCGCGCGAGGATCTGTAGTCTGGTTGCACGTGTACTTGAAGGCTGGAAGTCCGAATTCATCTTCGATCCACGTTCCGAAACTGCTTGAACCGTAGGCCGGGTCCGGGTGGGCGGCTGCATTTGGCGGGTCCGCCAATGGCCAGATCACAGAGGCTTCCAACCTGTTGGCGAGTGCTACTCCTACAGTTCCCCGCAAAAACTCCCTGCGCGTTGCATCCATCCGTCACCCTCTTTATTCAGACACATTAGAGCGATTCCTGGATAGGTGTGCCAGTCAAGAGTGGTGCCAGGTGGCCTACTCCCTGATGATCGCGCCGACTCGAGGGTAGCGGCTTCGGGATATAGGGACCCAAGAATCACTGTGGCCGACACGCGATTGTAGCCGGTGCCGGCCATGGTCTGCGAGGCGCGAGTTTCGCGTCCGTTGGGCGGGCGCGATGGATGTCGATCTGGTTAGAACGACCGCTGTACCGAAAGCCCTTTGAAGCGGAAGCTCGCCTTGGTGCGGCGCTCGAACGGATCGCCATCAGACTCGGGCAGTGGTGCAGGAACATCAAGAAACGAGTAGCTGGCGGCGGGCTCGGAAGCAACTTCTTCGGCTTTTGGCGAGATATCCTGCGGGATCTGTTGCATTTCTGATGGCGCAATTGCAGCGGCCTCAGGGGCGGCTTGTTGCGCCGAGTTGAAGATCGGCTGCAGTGCTGTAATGAGGTTTTCAACGCGCTTCTTGCGGTTACATAACTGTTCACACCTGTCGGCAATAACCGTCAGATCTGCGAGGGCCTTTTCGTAAGCGTTGCGATAGGGATCGGGTGTCATGCCTGGTTTCACTCCACGCGAAGTGTAGCATCGGGAATCTCGCGTGAATCAAAGGTCCAGTACGCAACCCAACCCCAAAGTAACAAATGCGCTGAACGATCGTGGTATGCGCGGGCATTTCTCAGGCGGGTGGGACCACGTAGAACAGGATGGCGAAGTAATGGGCAATGCTGCCGGCGAGCACAAACACATGCCATGCGGCATGGAAGTAGGGGATACGATCGAGGGCGAAGAAAACAACGCCGAGCGTATAAGCCAGGCCGCCGGCGCCCAGCAAAAGCAGGCCGTCCGGGCTGATTGCGTGCATGAGTGGGCGAGCCG
>Ga0209004_1000147_pt1 | contig 18305 bp, 16 predicted proteins | sample TexAe_RefH0_M1_FD_187948 | JGI IMG/M metagenome (GOLD analysis project Ga0209004, IMG submission 187948) | Forest soil microbial communities from Davy Crockett National Forest, Groveton, Texas, USA - Texas A ecozone_RefH0_M1 (SPAdes) (version 2) | ecosystem: Environmental > Terrestrial > Soil >... | reverse complement strand
CTTCACCACCCGTCGGCGGCAGGCCATAGGCAAGGGCACGCACGTAGTCCTCGTCCATCTGGTGCGCCTCTTCGTCGCCGCGGTCACGCTCGGTGAGTTGCTCTTCGAATCGTTTGTGCTGCTCCAGCGGATCGTTCAATTCGCTGAATGCGTTGCCCAGTTCAAAGCCGCCTGCGAAAAACTCGAAGCGCTCGACGTGATCCGGATCGTCGGGCTTGGCCTTTGAGAGCGGTGAGACCACGGTTGGGTAGTCGTAAATGATCGTCGGCTGAATCAAGAAAGGCTCGGCGACTGCCTCGAAGAGGTTGTAGATCAACTTGCCCAGCGGTGCACCTTTCTTCGCGTCGTGGCAGATCGCGCCCATCGCCGTCCGAATCGTTTTCAAATCCGACAACCGTTCAGCGGTCTGCTCCTGTGCGCCTTGTTCCTGCGCGGGTTCGAGGGTGGCGATTGCAGCCTGGAGTCGAGCCTGCAGCACCTCCACCGATGCAAAGGCTGTCGGCGCCGGCTTTGCTCCCGCTTCTGCTGGCCAATACTCACGGATAGCTTCACGCATGGTCAACCGCGTCCACTTGCCGAGATCGATTGTGTTGCCGTTGAACTCAGTGATCGTGGTTCCGTTGACCTCGCGTGCAATATATTCGACGAGGTCTTCGGTCAGCTGCATCATGTCCTGATAGTTTGCGTAGGCCTGGTAGAACTCCAGCATGGTGAACTCAGGATTGTGCTGCGTGCTCACGCCCTCATTGCGGAAGTTGCGATTGATCTCGTACACGCGATCGAGGCCGCCCACCACCAGACGCTTCAAGTAGAGCTCGGGCGCGATACGCAGAAACAGGTCCATATCGAGTGCATTGTGATGTGTCTTGAATGGCCGGGCATTCGCTCCGCCGGCGATGGTTTGCATCATCGGCGTTTCGACTTCAAGATAATCGCGCTCATCGAAAAACCGCCGCATTGCCCGCAGGACCTTGGCGCGCTTCACAAACACTTCACGTGCCTCGAGATTCGCAAACAGGTCGACATACCGTTGCCTGTAACGCAACTCCACATCGGCCAGCCCGTGAAACTTCTCCGGCAGCGCCAGCATGGCTTTTGCCAGGAATGTCAGCCGTTCCACGTGTATGCTCAGCTCGCCGGTGCGCGTGCGGAAAAGATACCCGCTCACACCGACGTGATCGCCCAGGTCGAGAAGCTTATACAGCGCCCAGCCCTGTTCGCCGACGGCGTCCATACGCACGTAAATCTGCAGGCGCTCACCGCCCTGCTGCAGGGTCGCAAATCCCGCCTTGCCCATGACGCGGATCGCCATAATGCGCCCGGCGATGGCCACAGTTACCCGCTCCGCATCCAATGCCTCGGCAGTGGTCTCGCCCCACTTGGCGCGGATCTGCGGTATGGTATGCGAGGCAGGGAACTGGTTGGGGTAAGCGGCCTGTCCCAGCTTTTCAATCTCAGCCAATTTGGCGCGGCGCAAATCAAAAAGATTGCGCTCAAATTCCGAATCAAACACGATATTTACCTTCGTGAGAATCAATGAGTTCTAGAGGTCAGTATAGCGTCCATCAGCCTGCCTCAGCCGCGCCGTTGCCAGCAGCCCTGGATAGAGAATCAGGCACAGAACCTGCGCTGATACTGCGCCGTCTTATTTGCAGGTGAAACCATGAGATCAAGACTTGCAGTTCCTGCGCTAGCTGTCCTTCTTGTTGCTGTGATTCAAGCCTCCGCTTCCAAGCTGCCGGACTCCTGCGGCAACGACAAAATCAATTTCGAGGTGAAAACAGAAAAGGGACAGACCGCCCCCGCAGCGCCCGAAGCAGGCAAGGCGCAACTCATCCTGCTTGAAAGCGAGAACCACATGGTCACGCCGTTCCATGACGCCACCGTTCGCTGGGGAATGGATGGAGCCTGGGTCGGCGCCGACAATGGCAACTCGTACTTCGCTCTTGTAATCGACCCGGGTGTTCATAACATCTGCGCGAACTGGCAATCCTCATTGAAGGCTTTGAAGAAAAATGTCGACCTGACTTCATTCACTGCCGAACCCGGCCACACCTACTACTTCCAGGTCGATGTGAATGTGGAGTCTCAATACTCCGTCAGCTTCGCCATCTCGCAGATCAACGATTACAAAGGCCAGTACCTCGTCAAAAACGATGCCCTGAGCGTCTCAAAACCCAAATAGCCCGGTCGCGCATCATCGCACCGCGAGGCGTCCTTCATGTATAACCACGAAGGATGCCGTTCCACCGCCCACTTCCGAACTCCGAGTCCCGCTCCAAAATGTCCAGCGGAGTCGATGCCATTGTGCAGGCCGAGAAACTCCTTCAGATCGCGCTGATGCTTCCATGCGCGGTGGCGGTCGGCTGGCTCATTGGCGCCTGGGCTGACAAGCACTTCCACCAGACGTGGATCGCCGTTGCGGGCATCGTTTTCGGTGCTGTCTCCGGCTTCGTTTACGTGATCAGGATGGCGCTGACGGCCGAGCGTCGCACCCGAAATGAAACCGGCATCAAAAATGGGTCCGGAAAGGGATCTGATACATCGCTGAAATGACCCTGGAAATGAAACAAGAGACCCATCCGCTGCTCGAACTCTCCAATGACGCCGCTGAAGTGATGCTTCAGAAGGCGATGCGCAACTCACTGATAATAGGCGCAGTTGTCTCCCTTGTTTTGCTTGTCGCCTCGGGCTGGCGTAACGCCGCAATGCTTATGACCGGCGCCCTGATCTCCGCGGCCAGCATCTTTGAGTGGCAACGGCTCGCGCGAGTCATCCGCGCCAAATTGGAAGATCAAAAGACACCCCGCAGCGCACCCGCAGTCGTCGTCTTCTTTGTGCTCCGGCTCATAGTCTACGCGGGGGTCATCTATGTTAGCCTAAAGTGTTTCCAGGGCTCGGCAGTGGCACTGCTTTGTGGCTTGGGATTGGCGGCTCTTACCATTCTCTGGCAGGCCCTGCGGCTGCTCCTGGATTAGGGATCAACGATTGAGGATCAACAGCCTCCTCATCGCACCCTGCGCTTTTGTGGGGCTTAATACACAAAGAAACGGAAAGACCACGTCTTCATGCCTGAACCTTATGCTTTGACCCGCCTTCTGAATCAGCTCTTCGGCGGCATCATCACTTCCATCATGCAGATGATGGGCATTCATCCAGCGAACCTCGGCGCGCCTATCGACAACACCTTCACGGTGGAGCTGTTGGTTGTTGCAGCGCTGATCGCATTCTTCATCCTGGTGCGGGTTACGCTCTCGCCCGACAAGCCCGCTCCGGCGCAACACCTCGCTGAAATAATCTCGGAGTTTACCGGCAACCTTGGCGAGCAGGTCATTGGCCACGGCTACGAAAAGTACCAGGCCTACGTCACTTGCATCTTTCTGTTCGTCCTGTGCAACAACCTCATCGGCCTCATTCCGGGGGTCCCTGCGCCCACCACTTCGCCAAGCGTGCCGTTGGGACTGGCGCTGCCAACGTTTCTCTACTACAACTACCAGGGCTTTCGCGCCAATGGCATCGGCTACCTGAAGCAGTTCGCCGGCCCCATCTGGTGGATGGCCTGGTTGCTGATTCCGATCGAGCTTGTCTCGCACTTCGCGCGCATCATGTCGTTGACCATTCGTCTTTACGCGAACATGTACGCAAGCGACATGCTCACTCTGGGTTTCTTCTCGCTGATTCCGATCGGCGTTCCTTCAGTTTTCCTTGGACTGCACGTCTTTGTCTCGTGCATCCAGGCATTCATTTTCATGCTGCTGTCGATGATTTACCTGTCGCTGGCAGTCTCGCACGATGCGCACTAAGCGTCTCGCGCCCACAATCTCGTCCAGGACGAGAAAAAAGATTCCGCCGGAGGGCGCTCCCGCTCCGGACCAACGGCAGGCCGCAAGCGTGAGGGGACCAGCACGGTGAGTCTCAACCACCCACTGGCGGCCAAATCCAAAGGGAAGCAGGAGAACTATGCGCAAGTTTCAATACGTATTCATGGCACTGGCCGTACTCTGCTTCGCCATTCCGGCGTTTGCTGATGGCGGTTCGGCTGCTGTCAACCTGGTGCCAATCGGCGCCGGCATCGGCATGGCGTTGGCTGCTGGCCTGTGCGGACTCGGCCAGGGCAAGGCCACAGCTTCGGCTTGCGAAGCACTGGCACGTAACCCCGGCGCGCGCGGCGGCTTGATGATCTTCCTGATCCTCGGCCTCGCGCTCATCGAGTCCCTCACTCTGTTCACCCTGGTCATCATCCTGCTCAAGGTAAAAGTGTAGACTCAGCAGCGGAAAAAAGAAGCGGGTCCGTCAGTCTGACGGACCCGCTTTCGTTTACGCGAAACTATCGATTGACCAGAGCACTCGCTCCCCGGCTGGTTTCGGTGGTCTCAGCTTGCAGCATCTGGATCGCCTGTTGATAGCTAACGCTTGCTGGCACTAAAGCAAACTGGCTTTCGTCTTCCGTCGTATCGAAAACTCTGGTTTTGAAGACTACGCGCCCGCTCATCGACATCTTGAAGTGCACCAGGTGCCACTGATGCTCGCCTACGTCCGCCTGCTCAATCACGATCCATCCGCCCTTGTTGAGCCGGCCCAGAATTCCCCAGCCAAAATCGACGTCCTGCTGAAGGTGACCTTCGAGCTTTGTCACGCGCTGCTGGGCAGCGTCAATCCAGATCTCGCCTGTCATTTGCGTCAGGACATGTGCCTCAAGATCGGGCGGGTCAAATTTTGGGTTGGGCGTAAAGGTGAATTTCTCGATTGCACCCGCAGGTGCTTCCAAGGTTCCCGCATAGCGGTAGATAAATGCCTCCGGGAGAGCACGCAGCACCTTGAGTGCCCTCGCAGAATCATCATCTTCCATCTCCTTCCGGTGGCGCTGTTTGCTTGGATCGCTCAGCAGAGAGGCAAGTCTTGCCTGTTCCTTTTCCGCGTCCTCCGCACTCAGGGGGGCGTCGTTGACAGAGATGAGCCGAGCCACCGCTCCGTCTTTCGTCTCGACGATCTCCTTGGTTGAAGTTAACCGCGGACTGGACTTCCGCAACCGATAACGCATCGGATGCTGTGCGTCACCCGCCGCCCGAACCTCGTTCTCCAGCGCTTTCTTCACCAGCGCGTCATTGCCGTGCGCAGTATCTCCCTGGCCTGCTGCGGCAAGCGGCATGAGCATAATCAACATTGCAAGCAGGCGCACTCTAACCAGTTTAACGTTCTCCATTTCAGTGATGGAGGTGTTTCTTTAGTTTTGGACGCCCGAGGCCGGACATGGTTTCTTAAATTGAAGGGTTCCACCCCGATGCTATAGTTCGATAAGGGACTTTCGCGCTTTTGTCAGGCTTCCGGGCGGCATCGTTCTAAGCTGCCGGTTTCCTGGATTGCGAAGCTTCCAGGAACAAAACGATGCCGGGTTGGCGCCGGCAAAATTCAAATATTCTGGAAAGGGAATTGATCCATGGCAACCGAAAATGGTTCTGCTCGGATTGGCAAGTCCGTCGTGATCCGCGGCGAAGTAAAAGGCGGGGAAGACCTGATCATCGACGGACGTGTCGAAGGAACCGTAACTCTGACGGAGAGCCGACTCACTATCGGCCCAAGTGCGAACGTTGCCGCGGATCTCACGGCACGGGATATCCTGATTCAAGGCCAGGTCCAGGGCAATATTGTGGCTAGTGGCCGACTAGAACTGCGTTCCGGTTGCGTGGTGGAGGGCGATGTACGTGCGCTCCGGCTCGCGGTGGAAGATAATGCCGTATTTCGCGGTAAAGTCGACCTTACTCAGGGTGCCAAGACAGCCGAAGCCGTCCCCGCAACCAACTCTTAACATCGGCGTGCGACAGGGCGCTGCATTGCAGCACGTGTCCTATCACAAGGGGATTCCAAAGTGATTCGCCGTTGGTTTGACAAGAAGGAAGGCGCACAGTCCGCCGGTTCGGGGACAAGCGGCCCCCGCATCCCGCGCCACTCGGGAGGATGGGCGGCGCTACGCAAACGGCTTCAGGCCGAGCCTGGTCTTCGTATCATCGATTCCGGTGCCACTTCGCCCACCAATATCAACTACCTCACCAGCCTTGGTCATAGTGTGTTTCTTACCGACCTGGCTACCGAGGCGTGCACCGGTGCCTGGCAAAAAGGCGTTGACGAAGACGACAAGCCGATTTACGACACCGAGAGTTATTTGAAACAGACTCTCGACTTCGGTGGAAAGATGTACGACATCGTGTTGCTCTGGACCGCGCTCGATTACATTCCAGAGCCGTTCGTGCCGGCCGTCGTTGGCCATCTGTATGCGTCGCTGAATCCGGGCGGCCAGGTTCTCGCCTTCTTTCATACCCGAAAACAGCCCGAAGAATCCGCTCATTGCCGTTTCCACATCACCGAGAGCGACACCGTGGAAATGCAGCTGGCGCAGCCGTTCCCAATACAGCGAGTCTTCACCAATCGCATTATTCAGGACCTGTTTAATCAATGGTCCGGCTTCCGGCAGTTCCTGGCCAAAGACAGCATTTCTGAAGTGATCATCACGCGCTGACGGGAATCCAAACCCGCCCGGTCGCATCCAACCAAATGGCTTATTTCTGAATTAACCCCTATTTGGAGCGATTATGATTTCTTTGAAAGGCACGCGTATCACCTGGCTTGGACATGCCACGGTACTGGTTCAAACTCCCAAAGGCACCAACATCCTCATTGATCCCTTCATCGAGCAAAATCCCAAATACCCTAAAAACTTCAAGCTTCCAGAAAAAATTCAATACGTGCTGCTGACGCACGGGCACGGTGATCACATCTCGGACGCCGTGCCGGTTGCCAAAAAGCACAAATCGAATGTCGTTGCGATCTATGAGCTCGCCGCGTTCGTCAACAAGGAAGGGGCCGAGAACATCACGGGGATGAATATCGGCGGAACCGTTCAGTTAGAAGATGTCGCAGTCACGATGGTAGAGGCCAAGCACTCTGCCGGAGCCGAAGGTAAAAACGGCACGCAATACGCCGGAGTCGCAGCCGGTTTTGTGCTGACGATTACCGATGGGCCCGTTCTCTATCACGCGGGAGACACCACTGTATTCAGCGACATGAAGCTGATCAAGGATCTTTATCATCCGGAGATCGCCATGCTTCCCATCGGCGGTTTCTACACCATGGGACCGAATGAAGCTGCACTCGCCGCGCAATTTCTGGAGCCGAAGGCGATCCTGCCGATTCATTTCGGAACGTTTCCGCCGCTGATAGGAACCCCAGATCAGCTTGCGAAACACCTGAAGGGCTCCATCGAAGTCATCCGGATCGCGCCCGGAGAGTCCATCTAGCCAGAAAAGTCATCTACAAAACTAAAGACGGCCGGGGAATTCCCGAGCCGTCTTTTGGCACCCCGCTATTTTCCGCCCGCCGCTTTTCTTTGTTTCTCCCAGCGACGCCTCACTGCATCAACGATCCGCTTCCGGCCTTCGGGAGTGAGAATCCGCTTTTTCCTTTTGTCCTTCTTCGCGGACCCAGTTACCGTTCGGCGCGAACTCTTTACGGCGCCGCCATTCAGTAATGCTCGCGCTCGCTGCAATTGAGCGATCTCGCGATCAAGTTGAAAAAGTATCTCTGCAACTCCCACCGTGCCTCCTTAGACGATCCGGGCGCGGCATCGTTCAGGATGCGCGTAGATGCTCGTCTACTGTGAATTAAAGTTCTGAGATGAGACAATACCTACTTTAACTGTGCATTGACAAACAAAAAAGAGTAACCTGTCTTGACTTTAGTCAGCTAACTTTCGAAATGCGAACCAGGTAGCATCTCAGATCAAGCATTTATTTGATTTATAAGAAAAAGGGCCGTTGCGCGGCTTCCTGGCGGGGATCTAAGGTATGCGATCTTACCGTGTCCTTGTTGTTCAAAAGTAACGTGGCAAGGTAATACCAATTTATGTGCATCAGTAAGTCACTGTGCCTAAGTTACTAAGATGATTTGTGTCTTGCTTTAGCACAGCGGATGGTGATCAACCCCGTGCAAATCTAGACGCCGCGGGGAGCTTTCGAAGATGGCGGAGCCTGGTCATGAGCCGGCGTTGGAGAGGAAACACCAGTAAGATCCTGTCCGCCGATCCGAAGCGTAGGTGATTCCGAAGCGCGATAATTCCGCAGATCACGCAGAATCTCTACTTTCTCGCGCGCGTATTGTCCTGCAAGCCGCGTCAACGCATAGGTGATGATGTCGCTGTGATGCAGATCCTGCACGGACGGATCGCGACGCATATTCAGCCAAAGCCGGTGCACCAACTGCACGTCGTCTGGTCCCAGTGTTGGAGCGTGAGGTCCGATATAAAACACTTTCGTTTCGCCGTTTGCGCCAACCACGTAAAAGTTGAACTGGCGCTTGGGTTCGGGCAATGCTTCCCATGCCTGTCCCATGTGAAACGCCTGGTCCTCCGCCGTCATCGAGGTCGACTGTCCTGAAACCACGGAATCCACTTCAAGCGAGTTTGCACCCTGCACCAGAGCGGCAAATACATCGCCAGCCGGAACAACAAGAAGGGAGACCTTTTTTCCAAAGCTTTCTGCTACTGAGACAGCCTTGGTAAAAAGCATTTGCTCGTGCTCGCTGAAGCTTTGGTCCTCGGCACTTAGATACTCCGGACCGCCTGCGCCCATCATGCGCACGCTCATTACTACCACGTCCCGGTCTTCCGTCTTGGTTCGCGCCAACACCCATTTCAGCGCAACAGGGTTGTTCGAATCGCGCATCGTGACCATGACGCCGCCGGGGCGAACCGCAACGGATTCGCGGCTGATGGTGTCCTGGTGCTCCAACTGGAAGTGGTCCTTCATCTGCCTTGCAGTCAGAGCATGCTTGCGGAGGTTTGCCCGCTCCGACACCGTGAAAATCACGAAGAAGGCGGCGGCAAAAATGATGCCGCTGACCGTTGCAATTGATTTCGTAAACAGATTTGTGATCGCCGTGGAGAGCAGCACAAGAAAGACGCAGAAAAGCCCTACCGGGATTTCGGTTTTCCCAATCTTGATATTGGGCGGAACTTTCCATCCGCGTTCGCCGTGGTACTTCCGGCGCAGCACCAACATGGCGAGGCTGTTAAAGGTGAACGACCAGATCACGCCGAATGCGTATGCCTCGCCCAGGGTGATGACGTTGCCGCGCGTGGCGATAATCGTGAACATCTGCAGCCCGAATACAAGGTTCACGATGCGATGGCTGGTGCCGAACTTCGGGTGCGGCTTGCGGAACCAATCCGTGAGAACGCCGTCTTCCGCTACACGCATCAGCACGCCAGTCGACCCAATCATCGACGTATTGATGGCGCCGGAAAGAATCAGGAATCCGACAAACACTACGAAGATGCGGAATGCCACGCGCCAGAACATCGGCCCGACCATGTACATGGCCAATCCGGCAATCAGGTTATTCTGATAAATCTGCGTGCGCGGTCCATCCGGAATCAGCATCGAGGCCAGCAGCGTCGCGCCGCCGGTGAAGATGAGGCTGTAGATCGCGATAACGATCGCTGCGCGCTTGAGGTTCTTGAGCTTGGGGTGCTGGATCTCGCGATTGACCTGGGCGAGGCTCTCCTCACCGCTCATCGCCAGGATGGAATGCCCGAAGGCCATGATGATTCCGAACAAGCCGAAGATCGGCAAGCCTGTGTTCTTCAGGAAGCCAAGAGAATCTGTGTTGAATTTCAGGTGAGATGGAGTAGGCGGCGGAGGCAGATGCACGCCCGTCACCATCACCGAGTATGCGCCCCAGATGAAGAGTACGACCACCATCACGGTGGTGATCTGCATAACCCGCAGGGCTTTGTCGCTGGACTCTTCGATGCCCTTGATGTTTTGCCACCAGTAGTAAATGGTGACGGCCGCCGCGAAGACCGCGGAGGTGTAGTTCATGTCGAACTGAAAGGGATTGCCATGTGCGTCCATCAGCGCCGGAGGGAGCCAGTGGCTGGTATTCGCCACCACCATCAGCTCGTTCATCAGTCCGGTTATGTACTGGCCCGCGGACACGCCCGAGATCGGTCCCGTAAGAATGTAGTCGAACATCAACGCCGAAACGCTCAGCTTTGCGAAGGTGCCGCCAAGAGCTTCCTTCACCACGCGATAAACACCGCCGCGCGTGAACATTGAGCAGCTTTCCACATACACGGCGCGTACGGCAAAGCTGAACAGCATGATGCCGAGAATGAACCATGGCGCAGCTGCGCCTACCGCCTGTTCGGCGATGCCGCCCGCGTAAAACGCGGATGAGCCCAAGTCATTGAGGACGATAGCGGCAGCACGCCAGAAGGAGATGAACGTCAGCATCACGGAGGATGCAACGATAAGCCGGACGCGGTCTGACGGTGGGGCTACAGTCGTTCTAGTGGATGCCATTACTTATTGCGCCAGCAAGGTGTTTCTGCCGCTCAGAGTCGAAAAGGGCTCGTTTTCCCGCCGCCCTTGGCTGAGTTTAGTTCTGGACGTAGCAGCAGTCAACAACAAACGGAAATGCCTGTAAACAAGGTGGAAAAGCGTCGAGCCCGGGTCGTTCACTCTTCGCCAAACAATTCCTTGAAATCTTCAACGAAGCTGATCAAAACCACCACGGCCGCTCCCGCGAGACCAACAAAAAACATAGCCTCAAGGAGTCTTATTGCAAAAATGGCGAGGATCATGGAGAAGATTGTAACCGGTTTCAGGCGAATGGTTCGGCGGAATCAGCCAAAATCAACGGCTTTCCCTTTCGTCCACATCAAGATCGCAAGAGCGTCCCAAGTCCGTTCTGAAATGGGCCTAAGGCTGTCTGCCAAAGCCCAATGCATTAAACTCCACCCTGTATGCGCTGGAATTCAATGAAGATGTGGGCGGCAGCAATTTTGTCTGCTGCTCTGTTGGAATTGCCGTTTCCGCTCGCCGGTCCGATGCCCCCATGGCGCAGCATCTTTGCGTGGTTCGGACTTGTCCCGCTGCTTTGGGCAATTCTCAGTCCAGCAACTGTTAGCCATCCTCGCCCCCTCCGCCGCGCGTTTTTGCTCGCATACGTTTGCGGCGTGCTCTGGTACATGGGCAACTGCTATTGGATCCGCGACACGATGCTCCATTACGGCGAGATGCCCACCGGCGCGCCTGTCCTGTTGCTCATCGGCTTCAGCCTCGTTCTCGGTCTGTATTTCGGATTATTCGGCCTGGGCTTGATGCTGATTCGCCGGGCCACCGGCAAACAGAATCTTGCACTTGCCGCCTCGCCTTTTCTCTGGGTGGCGCTCGATCTCGCCGCCGCCCGCATCACCAGCGTTCCATGGGATCAACTTGGCTACTCGCAAGTCGACAACGCCGTCGTGAACAACCTCGCGCCGTGGACGGGGGTCTATGGAATCACGTTCCTGATCGTTACAGAGAATGCGTTGATAGCTCTCGGCTATCTAAATTTGCCGAAGTACAAGCGGCGGTTCACCAGAGGATGGAGCTGGTCGGTTCTCGGCCTTCTCTTGGCATGGTTCATCTCAACCGGGATCCACGTTTTCACCGTCAAAGCCTCGACTTCCGCAACAGCCGTCCTCATCCAACCAAACCTCGACGTGGGCGGCGACAACGATTGGAACGGCCTCGGGGAATGGGACAAGCACATTGCCCAGTTTGAACATCTCGCTGCGGAGCAATGCAAAACGTACATTGCCGGAATTCCGCAGACCGGCGCGTCCAACGGCGAAATCATCTGTCCGCCTTATCCGACGCATCCCGACCTGGTTGTGTGGCCTGAATCTCCGGCCCCATTTTTTGAGAACGATCCGCGTTTCCAGAAAGCGATGACCACGCTCGCGGAAACGGAGAATACTCCGCTCATCATCGGCGGCCTCGCTTCTGATTATTCTGCGCAAAACCAGGAATATCTCGACTACAACGCCGCCATGGTCATCGGCGCCGATGGCATCCGCATCGGCCGCTACGAGAAAATACACCTCGTTCCCTTCGGCGAATACGTTCCGTTCGCGCAATACCTTACTTTTGCCCACAAACTCACTGGCCGTGTATCGAAGTTCACCCCCGGCGAATACCGCAAAGTCTTCCGCCTCAACGGCCACCGCTACGGTGTCTTCATCTGCTATGAAGCCGTCTTTGCCGACGAGGTCCGGCACTTTGCACAACTTGGTGCCGAAGTTCTCGTCAACATCAGCGACGACGGATGGTACGGCGACACCAGCGCCCCTTGGCAGCACCTCAACATGGCCCGCATGCGCGCCATTGAAAACCGCCGCTGGCTCCTTCGCGATACGAATAACGGCGTCACCGCTGTCATTGATCCCTACGGCCGCGTCCGCCAGAGCATTCCGCGCCATCAAATCGATGCTCTGCCCGCCCAGTACGGCTTCCGCGACGACGTCACCTTCTACACAGAGCACGGCGACGTCTTCGCATGGGCCTGTGCCATACTAGGTTTAGGCGCAGTGGGCTGGTCTGCAAAGGTTACCCTGCGGCGCGCAATTCAAAACAAAGTCAGGTCCTAAGAGCAAAGCATGGCATTAACCGATCTCGAATACGCCTACGCTCCGGTGCGCGATCAAGTCCGCGACCTGCGGGAGTATCTTTGACCCTGCTCGCCTGCGCCGGGAACTAACCGCAATCGAAACCAAGCTTGCCGACCCCGCAATGTGGTCGGACACCGCGGCAAGTAAGCCGTTGATGCGCGATCGCAAGCGCCTCGAATCTCTCATCGCCGACGACGAAGAACTGATCCGCCGCACCAGCGACATTGATGCCTACTTTGAACTTGCCAAAGAAGGCGAAGACGTCCTCGCCGACCTTGAGCGCGACATCAAGGCCCTCGCCACGTTCACTGAAGAACTCGAAGCTCGAACGATGCTTTCGGGCGAGGCCGATCCGCTCAACGCCATCGTTACGGTGCATCCCGGAGCCGGCGGCACTGAGAGCCAGGACTGGGCTGAAATGCTTTTGCGCATGTACCTGCGCTGGGCTGAGCAGCAAGGCTTCAAAACCGAAATGAACGACTACCAGGACGGCGAAGAAGCTGGCATCAAATCCGCCACTTTCACCATCACTGGCGAATATGCCTTCGGCCAACTGGCAGGCGAAAGCGGAGTTCATCGACTCGTGCGCATATCGCCATTCGACTCCGCGAAGCGCCGCCACACTTCGTTCGCATCGGTGTACGTCTCTCCTGAAATCGATGAGACGATTAACGTCGATCTCAAGCTCGAAGACCTGCGCATCGATACTTATCGCTCCGGCGGCAAAGGCGGCCAGCACGTCAACACCACCGACTCTGCCGTGCGCATGACGCACCTGCCCACGGGAATTGTGGTGCAGTGCCAGAACGAGCGTTCCCAGCACAAGAATCGCGAGAAGGCGATGAAGATGCTCCGCTCGCGCCTGTATGAATACGAGCTCGAAAAGAAGCGCGCGGTCAGTAAGAAGCTCGAAGACTCCAAGCTTGAAATCAACTTCGGCTCGCAGATTAGGTCCTACGTTTTGCAGCCCTACCGCATCGCCAAAGATCATCGCACCAAAGTGGAAGTGGGCGATGTCGACAAGGTGCTCGATGGCTATCTGGAGCCCTTCCTGCGCGGATATCTACTAGCCAAGCGCCGCGGCACCGCAGTCTCCGCCGGCCCCGAAGACGAGTTGGACGTATAAGCAAGTGATCGCCTGACAGAACTTGATGCTCCAGATCGAGGTGGCCACGATAATCTGATCACTGTCCACTGTTCACTGAAATATGAACGATCCAGCCATCATCAACGAAATGCTCCGCAGCGCGCAGTCGATCGCCATCCTCGGCATGAGCGACAAGCCCTGGCGCGCAAGCCACAACATCGGCCGCTATCTTGTGATGCAGGGTTATCACGTCTTTCCCGTGAATCCCGTGCTCAACGAAGTGCTCGGCCTCAAGTGCTATCCCGACCTCGATTCAGCGCACGAGGCCGCACAGATGGATTACCCCAATGGGATCGATCTGGTAGACGTCTTCCGGGCGTCTGAGAACGTGCCGCCCATTGTCGAAGATGTAATCCGTCTTGGCATCCCGTATCTCTGGCTTCAGGAGGATGTTATCAACGACAAGGCCATCGCTCGCGCGCGAAGCGCCGGCGTGAAATGTGTTCAGAATGCCTGTATCTTTCGCGAACATGCGCAGAGGGTGGGCTGAAGACGATGGTTCATTCATCCCTATCCCAAATTGCCGTAACAAACTTCGTTTCAGCCGCGTCCAATAGCAGGGTCTTCGTTTAGTCCTGATGCGATTCATTCGTCCCATCGTCGCGCTCGTTTTTCTCCTTCCAGCGCTGCCCGCGCTCGCCGCAGCCAATTCCGCCGACCTGCCCCACGTCCACGTTCAGCTCATCAGCCCCGATCAGCATCTCTATCCGGGAATGCAGAACGACGCCGGCCTCTACTTCAAGCTCGAACCCGGCTGGCACGTCTATTGGAAAAATCCCGGCGACGCCGGTGAGCCGCCCCACATCAAGTGGACGCTGCCGCAGGGAATCACCGCCGGCCCGCTTGAATACCCAATCCCCAAGCGCCTGCCGCTCGGCCCGTTGATGGACTTTGGCTACGAAGACGAAGTACTTTTTCCGCTCAAGCTCAACGTGGCCAGCGGAGCATCCTCCGGCCCGGCGACACTTCACGCCAAGATCGATTGGCTGGTCTGCCGCGGAAGCTGCATCCCCGAGAAAACCGAGCTAGAACTCGATCGCCCGATTGCGCCGAACGGTGCAGGAAGTGCGCCCATCCAACCCGATCACGACATCTGGGCACGCCTCGCCAACAAACTTCCCGCGCCGCTCCCAGCCAATCTGAAGATCGGATTCGTCCCCACCGCCGCCGGCTTTCGCCTCACCGTCAACACGGGCCACAAGGAGACTGAAGCTTCTTTCTTTCCGGCGAGTCCCGACATTCTCTCCAACCCCGCACCGCAGAGTGCCACACCCACGGCCAACGGCCTGACGCTCGATCTCAAAAAGGACGAGTCCCTCACCGCGAATCCCAAAGAGCTCGCCGGCTTGCTCCAGCTCTCTGGTGGCCGCGCCTATGAACTTATCGCGCTGGCCGGCCCCGCAAGAGCGCCAAAGCCGGTGCCCGTCGAAACGGTATCGCCAAGCACCAGTAACTCCGCAAGCCCGGTTAGCCCCGTTAACACCGCTGGCCCCGCTAACTCGGCTACCGAATCACCGAGCCCCTCTCAGCCAGCGTCAGGCCCCGGTCTGATCCAGGCCGCAGGTCTCGCCTTCCTCGGCGGACTCATCCTCAACCTCATGCCCTGCGTCTTTCCGGTGCTGTTCATCAAGGGTTTGTCGCTCGTGCAATCCGGAAACGAAGAGCGGCACAAGCTTCGCACCCACGGCTTCGTCTACGCCGCAGGCATTCTGGTCTCGTTCTGGGCATTGGTCGCGCTGCTGCTTGGCCTCCGCTCTGCCGGCTCTCACCTCGGGTGGGGATTCCAGTTTCAGTCGCCCGTGTTTCTTTCCCTGATGGCCGCGCTGCTCTTCTTCCTGGGCCTCTCTCTCGCCGGCCAGTTCGAAATCGGACTCACCCTCACCAGCGCTGGCGGTTCGCTTGCTGCGAAGCAGGGCTACACCGGCAGCTTCTTCACCGGCGTTCTCGCCGTCATCGTTGCCACGCCCTGCACCGCGCCGTTCATGGGAGTCGCTCTCGGGTATGCACTGGCGCAATCCGCACTCGTCACATTCGCCGTCTTCACCGCGCTGGCGCTTGGCCTCGCCGCGCCCTACGTCGCCCTCACGCTGCAACCCGCATGGACCCGCATTCTTCCGCGTCCCGGCGCATGGATGGAAGTGCTCAAGCAGGCTGTCTCCGTTCCCATCTTCGGCACCGTGATCTGGATGGCGTGGGTCGTTGCGTCGGCCTATGGCTCCATCATGCTGGCTGCGCTGTTGGTGAGTTTCCTTCTGCTGGCCATCGCCGGATGGTTCCTCGGCCGCTGGCCTGCGAAACGATGGTCCACGATTGTCGCTGCTTGCTTCCTGCTTGCAGTCGCGGCGCTCTCCGTAGTGGGCCCCGGCAAACTCGCCGCGACATCTGCAGCTTCAACCACCACGGCATCAACCGGTTGGCAGCCCTGGTCCCCAGAAGCCGTCACCCGCTATCAATCGCAAGGCCGCCCCGTCTTCGTCGACTTCACCGCGAGCTGGTGCCTCTCCTGCCAGGTCAACGAGCGTGTAGCCCTCGGTAAGCCCGAAGTCCAGAAAGCCTTCGCCGACAATAACGTCGTTCTGATGCGCGCCGACTGGACTCGCTATGACGACTCCATCACCCAGACGCTCACCTCGCTAGGCCGCAGCGGCGTACCGACTTACGTGCTATACATCCCCGGCCAATCGAGCCCAAAGTTGCTGCCTGAGGTTCTCACTCCCGGCATCGTCACCGACGCCCTCGCGCAACTGCCGCACCCCGCAACCCAAAACGCATCGACCTCGTCCAACCAGCAGTGAGGCGCCGGAACTTCCCGGCCTCACCTTCTGAATTCCCCTCAGGAGGATTGCTTCCATGCATCTCCCCTCACGGGCGGCGCTGACAGCCGCAATCACACTCATCCTTCTTCCGATTTCAAGCCGGGCGCAGACAGCGCGGGTCAACGCGCCGGCTCCCGATTTCACCGCAACTGACTCACAGGGGCAGACGCGCTCCCTGGACCAGTATCACGGCAAGTACGTTGTGCTGGAGTGGCACAACCAGGGTTGCCCCTTCACACGCAAACATTATGTCTCTGGAAATATGCAGGCTTTGCAAAAGGAGTGGACTGCGAAGGGAGTCGCCTGGTTCACGGTGATCTCTTCAGCGCCCGGCGCGCAGGGATACGTGACCGCGGCACAGGAAAATGACTACATGGCAAAGATGCACGCTGTGCCCACTGCGGCGCTACTTGATCCCGATGGCAAACTTGGACGCCTGTACAACGCGAAGACTACGCCCGACATGTTCATCATTGATCCGCAAGGCAAGCTCATCTACGCCGGCGCCATCGACAATCGGCCTACTCCTGACGTCGAAGACATCCAGGGCGCCGAAAATTATGTCTCTGACGCCCTCTCGTCTGCCATGGCGGGTAAGCCTGTGGCTAACCCCTACACGCGGGCTTACGGTTGTTCTGTGAAGTACCGCGATGAGTGACGTGCGCAACGGGTAATTTGCGCAATGAGTGACGTGAGGCGATTGTCCGCCCCAATCAGCTGCAGGATTACCACTTGAAATAGTGATGCGCGGTCGCCAGCAAGGTCGGATGTAGCGGAAGATCTTCGTTCCGCCCGAAAGTGTACTGAGGGGCGCGATTCCAGCGATGATCTTGCTTCTTAAGGTCTCGCGCCGTTTCCTCAGCCATGATGCGAAGGCTGGTTTCCACGCGCATCGGGACTGGTTCAGAAGAGCCACGTAGATTTCCGTCGAATTGCTGCGCATATGTGTATTCATTCCAATTAGGTAACATAATTTCCTCCCCAGTCCCGCGGGAGCCGGCCAAACCAGGTTCGGCTCAACTCGGCATCTTCTGATCCGTTGGAATCGCTCTTCCACTTGCTACGCAACGTTGGTTCTTGCGTTGCGCCTCGCGATTCCCATCGGCCCGTCCGCGCTTGCTGATATAAACAGCAACTCGCGTGCCAAAGTTGCGACAGCAGAATCGAATTGTGCCTGACGCTTGAAAGGAGATGATTTATAGTTCCTGGCTTGCGGGAAACAGGCTCTGACGCAAGCACGAGCGACGAAACTTGTGTGACGAAATTCCGTCACCAAAGCTGACATTTCGTCAATTTTCGTGAGAAGTCCGTTAGCAGAGTCTTTCGCTACCGACTGTTCCACAGCCTTGACCCCCTACCGGCAGATCACCGCAGTGAATGCGCATTAATTTCCGCGCTGATTGCGAGGTATCACAAAGAACTGGAGTTTGGCCCGCTGCGTTTCCCCGCGCGAATCTTGCGTATCTCTTCCATTCGCTGCGCCAGCGCTTTCTCGCGCCCTTCCTGCGTAGGCTTGTAGTAACTGCGTCCCTTCAGCGAATCCGGCAGGCAATCCATTTCGGCTACCTTACCCTCTTCATCGTGAGCGTATCGATAGCCCTTGCCGTATTCCAGTTCCTTCATCAGCCGCGTCGGCGCATTGCGCAGATGCAGCGGAACCGGCTCCTGCCGCGTGTGCTCAATCTCCTGCTGCACTGCGCCATACGCCGTGTACACCGCGTTCGACTTCGGCGCGAGACATAGATATACCACCGCCTCTGCCAGCGCCAGGTCGCCCTCCGGAGATCCCAGAAAATCAATCGCTTCCTTTGCCGACAAACACAGGTTCAACGCCTCCGGTGCCGCCAGCCCAATA